>Ga0308157_10000115_pt1 | contig 330296 bp, 294 predicted proteins | sample PhyBR1_FD_201035 | JGI IMG/M metagenome (GOLD analysis project Ga0308157, IMG submission 201035) | Phyllosphere microbial communities from UC Gill Tract Community Farm, Albany, California, United States - DLSLB.R1 | ecosystem: Host-associated > Plants > Phyllosphere > Unclassified | place... | reverse complement strand
ATGTCCTCCTGACGATGAATCCATAACAATTACTATCGATCCTACGGTAACCGCCGGTACAGGAAGTCCTGCCCGTTATTGCTTAGGAGCTGCGGGATTAGCATCGGTAGATTTGTTTGCTAGATTAACAGGAGAAAATGCAGGTGGTGTTTGGACAAATGCAGCAAATGCAACTGTTACAAGCCCAATTAACCTTAGTGGATTTGCTGCTGGATCGTATACTTTTAAATATACAGTCACTCCAACACAAGGTTCATTATGTCCTCCTGACGATGAATCCATAACAATAACTATAGACGAACTTCCGTCTTGTGATATTACAGGAGAACAAACTGTTTGTTCTGGAGTAAGTTCTACATTTACAGCCACTGCAGGAATGAAAAGTTACTCATGGACAGGTCCTGGTGGATTTACTGCAAATACTCAATCTATAAGTGTAAGCGTTGCGGGGATATATGAAGTGACAATTACAAATTCAAGTGATTGTACTAGTACATGTTCAAGAGAGCTTATTGTTCAAATTTGTGGAGGTCCGTTATGTACTTACACACAAGGATACTATGGAAATCCAGGAGGCCTTGCTTGTAATTTGGAAGGTACGTTTACCACATCAGCTTTGATGGCTGCAAGTATTGGTCGTATGCCTAACGCAACATTGTATCTTGGCCAAGGTTTGAACGCAAGTGCTACAGGAGGTTCATTTACAGCAGTTGCTGCAGATGTAGCTAAACTGATTCAAATTTTGCCAGGAGGTGGATCCGCTAATTCACTAGCTGATGATTATACTCCATCCAACGTTCAGCCACTTAAAAAAGGTAAAATAGGTAATGTATTGTTGTCACAAACCATTACATTAGCCTTGAATCTTTATATGTCGTCTGATCCAACTAAATCAATAGGTAACTTTAGTCTTGTAGGTAGTGGTGGTAAATATATTGTTACTAATGCTAGAAGCAACGATTCGTCCTGTTCAGATCCTGTTCCTGCTAACTGCACAACACAACCGGATGCCATTAAGAGTTATCTGATGCCGGCTAATGTAATAGCAGCACTTCCAGCCGATGCAAATGTTTGGGATTTATTCGAAATGGCCAAAAATGCATTAGGAGGAGTATTGCCAGCAGGCGTTAGTTATACTGATATAAATGCAGCAGTGGATGCAATAAACAATGGCTTTGATAAATGCCGTTATTTTATTGATTTTGCAGCTACCCCTCAGTTATGTCCACCGCTTGATTTAATTAGTACTGAAACTGCCAGAATTAGTGATACTTCTTCTTTCGTAGCATCACCTGTTCCTTTCAAAGAACAACTTACTATCAGTTATGATTATCAATATGTAACTGATGTAAAAATTGAAGTAATCAATTCACTAGGGTATGTAGTAGCTTCTAACTATGACGCTAATGGTTATTTAAACAAACAAGTTACGCTAAATATTCCTTCGACAGGGCAAGCAGAACTCTACATTGTTAGGGTAACCACTAACAAAGGAAACAGTGTTCAAAAAGTCCTTTCCACCTATTAATTTAAACCAATTTTAATTAAAAAGCATCCGCCAAAACGGATGCTTTTTTGCATATCTCTATTTCAAAATAAAACATTATTAAACAAAAAAAAGGCTTTCCGAAAAAAGCCTTTTAGATTTTTAAAATAATTAAGAACTACTTGGTCAAAAGCAACTCTCTGTATTTTGTTAATGTCCACAACTCATTATCAACCAACAACTCCAATTTATCACAGTGGTTTCTAATGATTTCAAAGTATGGTTTAACATTGTTACAATAAGCTTCTGCCATTGCCATTGCATCAGTCAGGTTATTAGCTTTCTTTCTTTCTTCGGTCATTTCTTCTACTTTAGAATTAATTCCTTCGATATGTCCAGAAATCTCTTTTATTAAAACAATTTGTTCCTTAGCAATTGACTCAAATTCAGAACCAAAAATATCTTTCAACCCTTTTACATTTTCAATCAAAGTATTTTGATATTTGATAGCCGTTGGAATTACATGATTTTTTGAAATATCACCTAAAACTCTACCTTCAATTTGAATTTTCTTAGTGTATTCTTCCAACTCAATTTCATAACGAGCATGCAATTCGACATGATTCATAATACCTAATTCTCCAAATAATTCAACAGCTTGTTTTGATGCTCTTGCTTTCAAAGCTTCTGGAGTGGTTTTAAAATTACTCAAACCTCTTTTGGCAGCCTCTTTTTGCCATGCCTCACTATAGCCGTCTCCTTCAAAAAGGATTTTTTTAGACTGTTTGATATATTCTCTTAACACATTAAAGATTGCATCATCTTTTTTCATGTCTTTTGATTCAATTAAAAGATCGACTGCAATTTTAAAATCCCTCAATTGTTTAGCAACAATAGTATTCAATGTTGTCATGGCATTAGAACAATTTGCAGACGACCCCACAGCTCTAAACTCAAATTTATTCCCTGTAAATGCAAATGGAGAAGTTCTATTTCTATCCGTATTATCCAAAAGAACATCTGGAATTTTCCCAACCACATTTAATTTTAAATCGGTTTTTTCTTCAGGAGATAATTTTCCGCTAGAAACACCTTCCAATTCTGCTAAAACTTTAGTCAATTGCTCTCCAATAAAAACAGAAATGATTGCTGGTGGCGCTTCATTAGCTCCCAATCTATGATCATTACTTGCGGTAGCAATAGAGGCTCTTAATAAAGCTTCATAATCATTTACCGCTTTAATTGTATTAATGAAAAAAGTTAAAAATTGCAGATTAGTCATTGGGGTTTTACTAGGACTCAACAAATTAACCCCTGTATCTGTAGATAATGACCAGTTATTGTGTTTTCCAGAACCATTCACCCCTTTGAACGGTTTTTCATGGAATAAAACTTTTAAATCATGACGCTCCGCTACTTTTTGCATCACATCCATCAACAAACAGTTGTGATCTACTGCCAGATTTGCTTCTTCAAAAATAGGCGCAAATTCAAATTGATTGGGTGCAACTTCATTATGACGCGTTTTTACAGGAATACCTAATAAAATACATTCTTGTTCCAAATCTCTCATATAAGTAAGTGCGCGAGTTGGAATGGAGCCAAAATAATGATCATCTAATTGTTGTCCTTTGGCAGAAGTATGCCCTAATAAAGTTCTTCCGGTCATGATAAGATCTGGACGAGAATTAGCCAACGATTTATCAATCAAAAAATATTCTTGTTCCCATCCTAAGGTTGCCGTAACTTTCTTTACATTTTTATCAAAATATCTACAAACCTCAGTAGCCGCTTCATCCATAGCCGATAAAGCTCTTAATAATGGGATTTTATTATCTAATGCTTCACCAGTATAGGAGATAAAAATAGTCGGGATACATAAAGTTGTTCCAAAAATAAAAGCTGGAGATGTTGGATCCCAAGCAGTATATCCACGAGCTTCAAATGTATTTCTAATTCCACCATTAGGAAAACTGGATGCATCTGGTTCTTGCTGAACCAATTGAGCTCCACCAAACTTCTCTAATGAATCACTTCCATCGTAAGAAGTTTCAAAAAAAGCATCATGTTTTTCTGCCGTAGTTCCTGTAAGAGGTTGAAACCAATGTGTATAATGAGTAACCCCCTTAGACAAAGCCCATTCCTTCATTCCCATGGCAATATAGTCTGCCAGTTTTCTATCTATTTTCGTTCCATATTGAACTGCGCCTTGAACTCCTTTAAAAGCATCCGAAGTCAAATATTGCTTCATTGCTTTATCATTAAAAACATTAGCTCCAAAAAGTACTGATTTTCTTCCTGACTCCTGAAAATCAATTAATTTTCTATTCGAAGCTTCTTTTAAAGCTTGAAAACGTATTGATGACATATCTTAAATCTTAAAATTAATATTCCAAAATAAACTCATACAAATATAATTTTTATACTCCATATATAATTGAAGTAACCACTAATAAATAAACAATGAATAATTTAATTAGATTTAATGTAAAAATAATATTCCAATAACTTGATTTTGAAAATTATGGTAATAAAAATCTTAATTTACATATTACATCAAAAGACACCATATTGTGAAATTAATTATTATACCCCTCAAAATTCACAATATTTCAATTACACACCCCCTAAAATGCAGTAATATCAAAAATATAAAACACATAAATAAAAAGCACCCCCCGATTTTAAGACGTAAACAAATTATTTTATATTTGCATCAGAAAAATCAAAAAAAAATAAATTATATTAATTATGGCTAAAATAAAACTAGAGTATCTTTGGTTAGACGGATACGAACCTACACAAAACTTAAGAAGCAAAACTAAAGTTGAAGAGCATGAAAACTTTCAAGGTACATTAGCAGAAATTGGAAATTGGTCTTTTGACGGATCTTCAACTAAACAAGCAGAAGGTGGTTCTTCTGACTGTCTTTTAGTACCAGTTGCTATTTACCCAGATCCGACTCGTATCAATGGATACCTAGTTATGTCTGAAGTAATGTATGCTGATGGAACTCCACATCCTTCTAACGGAAGAGCTACTATTGATGATGATAATGATGATTTCTGGTTTGGATTTGAGCAAGAATATTTCATCATGGATACTAAAACTTTATTACCATTAGGTTTCCCAGTAGGTGGTTACCCTGCACCACAAGGTATGTACTACTGTTCTGTAGGTGGAAAAAACACTCACGGAAGAAAATTAGTTGAAGAACATGCTGATTTATGTATCGCTGCTGGACTTAACTTTGAAGGAATCAACCAAGAAGTTGCTTGTGGACAATGGGAATTCCAATTGTTTGCTAAAGGAGCAAAAAAAGCTGGTGACGAAATCTGGGTTGCTAGATATTTATTAGATCGTTTAACTGAAAAATACGGTTACTATATTGAATACCACCCAAAACCTCTTGGAGATACTGATTGGAATGGTTCAGGTATGCACGCTAACTTCTCTAATACAGTTCTTAGAACATGTGGTTCTCAAGAAACTTTCGAAAAAATTTGCGAAGCTTTCCGTCCAGTGGTTGAAGAGCACATCGCAGTTTACGGAGCTTATAACGAGCAACGTTTAACTGGTAAACACGAAACTGCATCTATTCACGATTTCTCTTATGGAGTATCTGATAGAGGAGCTTCAATCAGAATCCCTTTATATGCTGTACAACACGGATGGAAAGGATACTTAGAAGACAGAAGACCAGCATCTAATGGAGATCCATACAAAATTGCTGCTAGAATCATCAAAACTGTTAAATCTGTTTTGTAATTCTTATCCAATTATAATAGAAAGTGCCTTCAGAAATGTTGGCACTTTTTTTTATATCCTATTTCTTATATACTTTTAAAAGATTAACTTCGGATTTATCTAATCAAAAAGTATCTTTGCTCAACCACAAAATTATCTACTTATGATTGTCTGGATTTTATTCTTAACCGCTATAGTCTTATTTCTTGCGCTTGATTTAGGTGTTTTCAACAAAACGCCACATATCATTAGTACCAAAGAAGCCAGCAAATGGACAGCAATATTCATAACAATATCTTTCCTTTTTTCGGGAGTAATCTATTGGTTATACGGAACAGATTATATTGAAAACCCTGACAGATTAAAACCCCTTGCAGCATCTGTAAAATACCTCACAGGTTATTTGATAGAATTATCTCTTAGTGTTGATAATATCTTTGTGATTGCTATTATTTTTTCATCCTTCAAAATACCACAAAAGTACCAACACCGCGTTTTATTTTGGGGAATATTAGGAGCGATTGTTTTTAGAGGTCTAATGATCTTCTTCGGAGTGATGATTATCAACAAGTTTGCTTGGACTACTTATTTATTTGGAGTTTTCTTGATATTTACAGCTGCAAAAATGTTGTTTTCCAACGAAGAAGATGAATTCCAACCTAAAAACTCTTTCATTTATAAAACGCTAGGAAAAATTATCCCTGTAACTTCCGAAATGGATCAGGAGAAATTTTTCATTTCTACCGAAAAAGTAAAAAGAGCCGCTACACCATTATTTATGGCATTAGTTGTTATTGAAGTCATGGATGTTATTTTTGCACTAGATAGTGTACCCGCCATTTTAGCCATTACTTCTGATCCGTTTTTGGTATTCAGTTCTAATATTTTTGCAATCCTGGGACTTCGTTCTATGTATTTCTTCTTGGCTAATATGTTAGAAAAATTCAGCTATTTAGAATATAGCCTTATCGCTATTTTGACTTTTGTTGGACTAAAAATGCTCCTCAAAGAACTTATAGAAATTCCTGAATGGTTTTCACTAGCTTTTATTGCACTTTCACTTATTACAGGCGTAATTGTTTCTTTGAAAATGGATAATAAATCAAAAACGAATTAATAGATTTAGAACAAAATAAAAAAGCTGTCAAATAATTTTGACAGCTTTTTTATTTTATTAAAATTCTCAATTATTTCAAAACCTTCACATTTGAATCATCAATATTATAAGCCTTAATAACTGCATTATAATCTGAAAAATCTACTTTTTTCTGAGATGATTTTGCTGTCATCACGATAGGATCATTACCTGGCACAATTACAATTCTAAAAGTTTGATTATTTATATAACTAGGAGTTAAAGACAAATCATAATTACCGCTGGCATAAATAGTAAAATCTTCTTTACTAAAATCAAAATCATAATTCAAGTTTCCTTGAGACAAATAAAAAGTCCTTGGAATTTGTTCCCAAATAGGAGTTGAAGCATCAATTGTTCCAGCTAATCGATATACCAAAATAACATCTCCATCAAACAATAAAGGATTTAGAGTTTTATAAATGCTATATTCATTCACATTAATTTTACCGAAATTTACATTTTTCAAATCATAAACCTCACTAATCAGTCCATCTTGGCCATCTTGGCCATCTAAACCTGGAGGTCCTTCAGGTCCTTCGCAACTAGTAAAGATCACCAATCCAATTATTCCTAAAAGTGTTATTAATTTTTTCATAGTTTTTTATTTTTTTAGTTCGATAAAGGTATCTCAAAAATCAAGCCAAAAAAAAGTTAATTATCAAAAATTTATTCAAAAACTCCAAATTTTTCTCAAAACAAAGCCAAACATAACATATTATCCTCAAAACAAATTCCTTACAAAAAACTTTATTCAATGATAGATTTTAATTCTTGTCTATATTGTGACGCACTTTTTCCTGTAAAGGCTTTAAACGATTTATTAAAATGACTGAAATTATTAAATCCGCTTTCGTAACTTATCTCAGTAATGCTTTTTGTATTTTCAGATAAAAGTTTCGAAGCGTGAACCAACCTATAATCATTTACAAAAGTAGTAAATGTTTTATTGGTTATTCTTTTGAAATACCTACAAAAAGAAGGAGTTGTCATACTTACCATATCCGAAACATAATCAAGCCTAATGGGTTCTTGAAAATTATCTTTTACATAATTAAAAACTACGTTGATTCTATCATTGTCCTGAACTTGCAATTCAACCGCAAAACCTTCGGCATTCAGGATAGTATATTCGTTACTTACACCTAGATCATTCAAAATCCTAATCATTCGTAATAATCGATCAAAATTAGACCGACTTTCCATCTCCTCTATTATCGGTGCAATCCTTTTTATAGTTTGCGGACCAAATGCGATTCCCCCTTTTGCTTTCTGGAAAAGCTGTTGAATGTTTTTCAATTCCGGCGCATTCAAAAAATCATTTCCTAAAAAATCAGCAGGTAATTGGATGACGATTTCATTTTTATTCCCTGTCTGTTCATCGGTAAAACCACAATGAGGCAAATTACTTCCTATAAGCACCAAATCACCATCTGAATAATACGAAAGATGACTTCCTATTTGTCTTTTCCCTGAACCACCATTTACAAAAACAAGTTCAATTTCGGGATGGTAATGCCAGAGATCTGATTTACAGTTTGTATTTCCTACGTAATTCGTAAAGGTAAATGAACTACCAAAAGGTGGTGTGATAATTTCGAGAGTGGGATCCATTTTTCTCATAAGTAGGTATTATTTGGAGGTTTTCAATCATAGCGATTCGGATGTTTATTCCGAACTATTTTATCTATAATCTTTATAATAACTATTTTAAAATCTATTCAAATTTACCATAAATCTATCTTGTATTGTCATTTTTTAACATACAACGTTTTCGTAAAAGTTAAAATAACATACAAATAAGAAAAATCAGTTGTGTAATACCACCTTATATCGTAATAATTTAGCAACAGAAATTTTAACGACAAAAATTTAAAAATTAAAGTTATGAAAACGATCTTAAAACTTAGTCTAATAATACTAATCGCAATGACTTCAATGGCTACTTATGCTAGCGATGACAACAGTAATCTTTTTATAAATGTAAAAAATGGCTCTGGTAAAGAAATTCGTTTTGCAATCAACAAAGTTCAAAAAGCCAATGTAACTATCAAAGACGAATTTGACAATGTGATCTACACAGAAGTTGTTACAGGAAAAGAAGGAATTCTAAAAACATACAGTCTGGAAGAATTTCCTGAAGGAACTTACTATTTAGAAATAGTATCTAATTCAAAAAAAGCAATTCATGAAATTGTAGTTTCAAAAAACACCTCAACTCTATCCAAAAAATCAGTTACAAACCTATAAAACTGATTTAAAAAATGTAGTTACCTAAAATAGTACATTTTAAAGACTTACTAATTCAAAAGAAAAACAGCTCCAAAAATGGAGCTGTTTTTCTTTATATAAAAATTCAGAATTACATATTCCTTCTATACTGACCTCCTACTTCAAACAAGGCTTCGGTAATTTGTCCCAAAGAACAAACTTTGGTGGCTTCCATCAAATGTTCAAATAAATTATCACCTTTGATTGCCGCTTCCTGAAGTGTCACCAAATGTTCTTTAACAGAAACCTCGTGGCATTGATGTAAATTATTAAGCATTGTAATTTGGTATTGCTTTTCTTCTTCGGTGGCGCGAATTACTTCGGCAGGAATTACCGTTGGGGAACCTTTGGAACTCAAAAAAGTATTCACCCCAACAATTGGAAACTCACCCGTATGTTTCAACGTTTCATAATACAAACTTTCCTCTTGGATTTTAGAACGTTGGTACATGGTTTCCATTGCGCCAAGCACTCCACCACGCTCTGTAATTCGGTCAAATTCCTCTAAAACTGCTGCTTCAACTAAGTCGGTCAATTCTTCGATTATAAATGAACCTTGAATTGGATTTTCGTTTTTGGCCAAACCTAATTCTTTATTAATAATCAACTGGATAGCCATTGCTCTTCGAACCGATTCTTCTGTTGGAGTTGTAACTGCTTCGTCATAAGCATTGGTATGCAATGAATTACAGTTGTCGTAAATCGCATACAAAGCCTGCAAAGTCGTACGAATATCATTGAAATCAATTTCCTGCGCATGCAAAGAACGTCCCGAAGTCTGAATGTGATATTTCAACATTTGAGCTCTTTCGTTAGCTCCGTATTTGTTTTTCATAGCTTTCGCCCAAATTTTTCTAGCCACACGACCAATTACGGCATATTCCGGATCGACACCATTGGAGAAAAAGAACGATAAATTAGGTCCAAAATCGTTGATGTCCATTCCACGGCTTAAATAATATTCTACATAAGTAAAACCATTTGCAAGTGTAAAAGCTAATTGCGTAATTGGATTAGCACCAGCTTCGGCAATATGATAACCCGAAATAGATACCGAATAAAAGTTCCTTACATTTTGTTTTATAAAATATTCCTGTACATCGCCCATCAATCGCAACGCAAATTCAGTTGAGAAAATACAAGTGTTTTGTGCCTGATCTTCTTTTAAAATATCTGCCTGAACCGTTCCTCTGACTTTTTTGAGCGTTTTGGCTTTAATTTTTTCATATACTTCAGAAGGCAAAACCTGATCTCCGGTTACTCCTAAAAGGAATAATCCCAAACCATTATTTCCTTCGGGTAAATCGCCTTGATAATGTGGGCGTTCTACACCTTTTTCTTTGTAAATTTTATTGATTTTCTCGGTAACTTCAGCTTCAAGACTATTTTCATGAATATAAAGTTCACATTGTTGATCGATGGCTGCATTCATAAAGAATCCAAGTAACATTGGTGCTGGTCCATTAATAGTCATACTCACCGATGTCATGGCGTGAACTAAATCGAATCCAGAATACAATTTTTTAGCATCATCCAAACAACAAATAGAAACTCCTGCGTTTCCAATTTTTCCATAAATGTCAGGTCGCAAATGCGGATCATTTCCATATAAAGTCACACTGTCAAAAGCTGTCGAAAGTCGTTTGGCTGGCAAACCAGCACTCACATAATGAAAACGCTTGTTGGTTCTTTCGGGACCACCTTCTCCAGCAAACATGCGTGATGGATCTTCGCCTTCACGTTTAAATGGATACAAACCGGATGCGAAAGGGAATTCTCCAGGAACATTCTCCTGCAAGCACCAACGCAAAATATCACCCCAAGCCTGATATTTTGGCATTGCTACTTTTGGAATTTGCGAATGTGAAAGCGACTCGGTATGAGTAGCCATTTTTATTTCTTTATCACGAACTTGAAAAGTATAAACCGGGTTTTTATATTTATTGACTTTTTCATCCCAAGTCAAAATCATTTCCCAATTGTAAGGATCCAAATCCATTTTGACTTTATCAAATTGATTCAGTAAAAGATTGATGAAAATTTTGTTGTCATTATGTTCTTGCAATGCACTTGGAAGTACCGAATCCTCATCAATTCCAACTTTATTAATTACTGGAACTTTTCCGGAAACACTTTCCAGTGTTTTGAAAATTCCATATAATTTTTGAGCCACTTGTTCCTGACTTAATGCAGTGGCATCGTATTTTCTATTGTTTTCTGCAATCTCAGATAAATAACGTGTTCTGTGTGGTGGAATTACAAAAATCTTCTCGCTCATTTCCCGAGTGATTTCAAAAGTAGATTTCAAGTCAGCACCTGTTTTCTCAACGATTTTATCCATTATAGATTTATACAAAGTATTCATCCCTGGATCGTTGAATTGAGAAGCAATTGTACCAAAAACCGGCATATTTTCTGGTTTTACATCCCAAAGATTATGATTGCGCTGGTATTGTTTTTTCACATCACGAAGCGCATCCAAAGCACCTCGTTTATCGAATTTGTTCAAAGCTACTAAATCAGCAAAATCAAGCATGTCGATTTTTTCTAATTGGGTTGCTGCTCCAAACTCTGGCGTCATTACGTATAAAGAAACATCTGAATGTTCGATGATTTCTGTGTCAGACTGACCAATTCCTGAAGTTTCGAGAATAACAATATCGTATTTGGCTGCTTTCAAAACTTCAATAGCTTCGGCAACATATTTGGATAAAGCCAAATTTGATTGACGAGTTGCCAATGAACGCATATAAACTCTAGGATTATTAATTGCATTCATACGGATTCTATCCCCAAGTAACGCACCGCCTGTTTTACGTTTTGAAGGGTCAACCGAAATCAATCCAATAGTTTTTTCTGGGAAATCAATTAAAAAACGACGCACCAATTCATCTACCAATGACGATTTTCCTGCGCCACCAGTTCCAGTAATTCCAAGAACAGGAATTTTTGATGTTTTATTTTTTTCATGAATCGTATCAAAGAAGGGTTTTGCAATTTCAGGAAAATTCTCGGCAGCCGAAATCAAACGGGCAATAGCAGTTGGAGTTTTATTTTCGATTGAATCCAATTCATTCGCCAATTTATCTCCAATAGGAAAATCAGAACGTTGCACCAAATCATTAATCATTCCTTGCAATCCCATTGCTCTTCCATCATCTGGGGAGTAAATTCGGGTAATTCCGTAATCTTGTAATTCGGCGATTTCAGAAGGTAGAATTACTCCGCCACCACCTCCAAAAATTTTAATGTGACCAGCTCCTTTTTCCTGAAGCAAGTCATACATATATTTAAAATATTCATTGTGTCCACCTTGATACGAAGTCATTGCAATGGCATTTGCATCTTCCTGAATAGCGGTATTTACTACTTCTTCAACACTTCTGTCATGCCCCAAGTGAATAACTTCAACTCCTGTCGACTGAATAATCCTTCTCATTATATTAATCGCTGCATCATGTCCATCAAAGAGAGATGCGGCAGTTACAATTCGGACTTTATTTACAGGGGTGTAGGGGTTTGTTGATTCCATTTTATGAATATGATAATTTTACGGTGCAATTTACACAAATTTTAAAATAAAACTCATTAAAAACATTGTAAAACAAAAAATATGACAAGCACGTTTTTTATTTAAAAACAGCCTTTCTTTTAATAAAAAAATGGTATTTTCGGGCTTTAACACTAACTGAAACTAAAAACCAAGAATAGTTAAAAATAGCGCTTTTAAGAACAAAAAAGCAATCATTTTTTAACAATAAAACCCAATAATACAGACTCTTTAATACATTTTGAGTGTCTTCCAATTATTTTCAGAAAATTTAAAACAAATGCAAAAAATTACAATACTTATTCACTGCGAAGACAAAAAAGCGATTATTGCCTCAGTAACTAATTATATAGCTTCAATTGATGGAAACATTGTTTACCTGGATCAACATGTTGACGCTGCAGAAAATGTTTTTTTTATGCGATTAGAATGTGAGTTTAACAAAGCTGATTGGAATATTGAATCTATAAAAAGTCATTTCCAAGAGAATCTCGCTACTCCTTTCAATATGACTTGGGCGATTTATCCTCAATATCAAAAAGCAAAAATGGCTTTGTTTATATCCAAATACGATCACTGTTTGTATGATTTACTAGGACGTTATTGCGCAGGAGAACTGCCGATTGAAATCCCTTTAATTATTAGCAATCACGAAGATTTAAAACCTGTTGCGGATCGTTTTAATATTCCTTTCTTTCATGTTCCTTTCACCAAAGACAACAAAGAAGAAGGCGAAAAGGCTCAAATTGAATTATTAAAACAATTTGACATTGAATTTATTGTTCTGGCACGTTATATGCAAATCATTACTCCCAATTTGATTTCGCTTTACAAAAATAAAATCATCAATATTCATCACTCCTTTTTACCTGCATTTCCGGGGGCTAAACCGTACCACTCCGCTTTCAAACGTGGCGTGAAAATTATTGGTGCCACCAGTCATTATGTAACTGAAGAATTAGACGAAGGGCCAATTATTGAACAGGATATTTCTAGAGTTTCACACAGTCATTCTATTGAAGATTTTATCATGAAAGGTCGTGATTTGGAACGAATTGTACTTGCAAGAGCAGTAAAATTACATGCCGAAAGAAAAACGATGGTGTACAATAATAAAACGGTTGTATTCTCATAATTGCAAACACGAATTGCTGTTTTGAAAAATTTTATTGAAAACACAGATTTCAAGAATTGACACAGATTATAAAGCTTTTAAAAATTTGTACCAATTCGTGAAATTTATGTTTATTTAAAATCTAGTATCCTCTCTTAGTTTCACAACAAATAACTTAGAAACTCAGCAACTTAGTGACTTAGCAACTTTTAAAAAAAATCATTTATAGGCAATTGCAGCACTGGCTGGTCCGGTTAGTGAAATAATTGAAGTCGATTTAAAACCCACACTTTTTGTCCATTTATTGAAGCTGTCAAATGTATAATCAAAGCCGTTTCCTGTTTCGATTAACATGTTTAAACTCATCATCAGTCCGAATACATTTTTAATTCTTTCATTATCTATTACATTCTCAATAGCGACAAAAGCACCACCTTCAGGAAGTGCATCGTAGGCTTTTTTAAGAAGCATTAATTTCTTTGGCTCGTCCCAATCATGAAGAATATTCCCCATAACTATAACATCGGCTTTGGGGAATGAATCTGTGAAAAAATCTCCATTGGCCGTCATCACTCTATCTGCAAATGCAGTTTTAGCAATCTTAGCTTTTGCAATAGGTTCAACAACGGGAAGATCAAAACTAGTGCATTTCATGTGGGGTTGAAATTCGGCAATCTTTACAGACAAAACTGCTCCAGAACCACCAATGTCAACCAGAGTTTTGTATTTTGAAAAATCAAAATTCTTAGCAAAAACCTCAAAGTTTCCCTGCTGAATACTTCCCATCGCATTAATAAAACCCAATAGTTTTTCAGGGGTTTTGTATATTTCATCAAATAAATTATCATCCCCTTCTTTGATTTCATTTTGCGGCAGACCTGTCAGTAAACCTTGTTCAAGATTACCCCAAAAACGATACAAACGGTTATTCAACATTTCCAGCATTCCACCAATGTAAGCAGATTTATTGCTGTCCAAAAAAGTGTCTGTGTGAATGCTGTTCGAATACTTAGCCGAATCTAAAAGTCCTTCCCTATTCAGAAATCCAAAACCTGTTAATGCGTCTAAAAAATCATAAACATGAATATCCGTACACTTAAAACCTAACATTTGCTTTATCTCCAAACCTGACATTGATTTTTGAGCAAGTTTGGTAAATAATTGAAACTTAACTGCTGCTAACAATACTTTTGAGGCCCAAAATCCAGAACCTATCTGCATAATACCTGCAGGTGAAGGCTGATTGCTTTGATCTTCCATAGTAACCTTTTTACTTTTAGCCTACTCTACTGGTTTTCGGCATCCCCATTGCAATTTATCTACAAACACAAATAGTTGTATATTAATAAATTACCTTTATAAATTTACAAAATAAAAAGGATGTTTGGTAACGGATTGGTTTTTAAAAAACTATAAATCTGTTTTTTTCTGCGTGAGGGATAGAAGTGGAAATCCTTTTTTATCATGAAGCGATAGCGGAATGATAAAAAAGATTGGGAACGGATAGCCCGACCCGAAGTTTTTACGTAGGGTCACGCCCAAATTATAAAAACTACCAATTTGAAACTAAAACCATTAATTGTTTTTAATACTTGATTAGGTTTCTCTACATTTGAAAAAAATTAAAACACGATGAAAAAAACTCTACTGCTACTCCTTATTTTACCAGCCATAAGCAACGCACAATTCAAAGACATATTGGCAAAAGCCGCCGAAAAAATCAATGCAGTTACCAAATCAAGCAGCAGTTTAGACATTGCTGCCGGATTAAAAGAAGCGCTGAACAAAGGGGTTACGGATCAAGTGTCTAAACTTACTGCCATAGATGGTTTTTATAGAAATGAGGCTGTAAAAATCTTGTTGCCGGCAGAATTAGCCAAAGTTGACAAGACGCTACGTAAAATGGGGATGTCAAAACTCGCAGATGAAGGTATTTTAGCTTTGAACAGAGCCGCAGAAGATGCCGTAAAAGAAGCTACGCCTATATTTGTATCAGCTATTAAAAATATAACGATTACTGATGCTAAAGGGATTTTGCTTGGAAATGAAAATGCGGCGACGCTTTATTTGCAATCAGCAACGACTACATCGCTTTATGCAAAATTCAATCCAGTAGTTCAAAAATCTATTGGTAAAGTTGGTGCGGATATCATTTGGACCAAATTAATTAAGCAATACAACATGATTCCGCTTGTTACCAAAGTGAATCCTGATCTAACGGATTATGTGACCAATAAAGCGCTAGATGGGGTTTTTACAATGATTACCGTTGAAGAAAAAAACATCAGAACCAATATTAATGCCAGAACAACGGATGTGTTGAAAAAAGTATTTGCAATGCAGGATAAAAAATAAAAAGGTTTTACAAAATCACAAAATACTAAAAATCAACACGTTATATTTTTAAAAAATTGATTATTTTTATATGTTAAAATTAAATTACAAAACTTAACTTTTTCAGAATAAGTAATAACAATTCCTTAACAACAAAACAAAAACATTATGCTGATCTTTGTAATGTAATAAACTGGTTATTTATTATTTTGGTTTTGGTTAGTTATAAAATCGCCTGCTTCATCTGATGCAGGCTTTTTTTTTGCTCTAAAACGATTCTAGTGAGTGGTGTGTATAAAAGACAAAACTGCAGAATTAAAAGCATTGGGCTGCTCTACATTTACCACATGCCCACATTTTTCGATTACAAATAGTTGAGAAGATTTATAATGACTTTCTACCACTTTTCGAACCGCTGGCAAAAACATATAATCTTCTTCGCCCATAACATAAAGTGTTGGAATATTTAGTTCTACTTGTCGAAACCATTTTAGGACTGGGTTTATTTCGGCTGTCAATTTGAACCATTTAATGAATTCTTTTTGATACAATTTCTTGGCTTCATTGATAAAAAGGGAACGCGATTGTTTATGACTTTTTTTAGGCATAATCACAAAAGCAAAAAACTTATACAAAACCAAATACGGCAAAACATATTTAAAAGTATTCCCTAAACGCATTAAGATTTGCGAACGAAAATTCATTTTTAAGATGGCTCCACCAAGAATCATACTTTGTACACGATTAGGATACATTTCGGCCAATTGTCTGATGAGAATAGTTCCTAATGAAATTCCAACAAAGTGTGATTTTTCAATTTTCAGATAATCTAGAACCTCCAGAATGTCATTGGCCAAAGCCGAAAAAGTATATTTTTGTTTGAAAGCCGTTTTCAAAGTCGTTTTGGATTCTCCGTGACCTCTTAAATCCAATAACAAAATATTGTAGCTTTTTTTAAAATCTCTAATTTGTTTGAACCAAATAGACGAGCTTCCACCAGCACCATGCACAAAAGTTACCCACTGTTCGCTATTTTCGTTCTTATATATTGTGTAATTAATCACTTAGATTTTTTTTGTTGGCAAATATAGTTTTTTTTCAAGCGCTTGCAACATTGTATTTCCTGACTTCACAGACTATCACAATCATGTGCAATCTTGTTTTTTTATCAGATGCTTTTGTGCAAATATTTAAAATAATCGAAAGCTTTCAGCAGTCTGCTTCCGTACCAGGAAAACATTTCTCCATCTACTAAAATCGCTTTGGCATTTTGGGTTGCGCTTACGATTTCTAAACCATCTTCTGCTTTAAATGGAAAAGGTTCTGAAGAAAGTAAAATCAAGTCCAGACTTCCATCAGCATCTATTGTATCGAGGTCAATTTCGGGATAACGTTCCTGTGAAGAGTATTGATTTTGAAAATGATTTAATTGTAGCAATTCATCTATAAAAGTCCCTGAACCTGCCACCATATAAGGGTTTTTCCAAATAAAATAGGCTACTTTTTTAGCAGGAATATCATTGATGAAATTTTTAAAATCGCTCAAGGCAAAAGCCAATTTGTCATTCCACTTTCGAGCTTCAGTTCTTCGATCAAAGAGTTGACCAAAGTCGGAAATCATTTGAAAATTATCTTCTAAAGTAAAAATATCGGTAACCCAAACCGGACAAATATTTCGCAACTCCTCAACTATTTCCTTTGTATTCTCTTCTTTGTTGCAAATGATAATATCTGGTTCTAACTGGCGAATCTTATCATAATTGACTTTCTTGGTTCCGCCAACTATTTTTTTGATCGATTTAAAATGATACGGATGTACACAGAATTTTGTGATTCCAACGATTCTATCTTCAAGTCCTAAATCATAAAGCAATTCGGTTTGAGAAGGCACGAGAGAAACAATTCGTTGGGGCGAATTTTCAAAAAAATGTAGGGTTCCAAATTGGTCTGTGAACGTTTTTAACTCCATAGTTTTATTTATTTAAAAGTTTAAACTCTTAAACAACTTTAAACTTTTTTAACCCTGAAACTTCAAACTAAAAATCTCCTCCATTTCCTGTTGCATTTTCAAAGCTTCAGCTCTGGCAACTTCGGCAAAATTTTTCTCTTTTGAAGCATAAATAATAGCGCGAGAAGAGTTGATCAACAAACCAACTTTATCATTCATCCCGTATTTGCAAACTTCTGATAAACTTCCTCCTTGTGCACCAACACCTGGAACAAGTAAAAAACTATCAGGAACAATTTTACGAATTTCGGTAAAGTATTCGGCTTTGGTAGCACCTACTACATACATTAAATTTTCAGAATTTTTCCAAGTTTTGGAAGTTTCCAGTACGTGTTTATATACTTCTTTTCCGTCCACTTGCAGTGTTTGAAAATCAAAAGCTCCTTCATTGGAAGTTAAAGCCAATAGAATGGCATGTTTATTTTCGAAAGCAAGAAAAGGCTCAACAGAATCTTTCCCCATATAAGGAGCGATGGTTACGCTATCAAAATTTAAATCTTCAAAAAAAGCTTTAGCATACATCGAAGACGTATTCCCAATATCTCCTCTTTTAGCATCGGCAATCGTGAAAATTTCAGGATGCTTTTCGTTGATATAATTAATCGTTTTTTGCAACGAAGTCCATCCTTTTATACCATAAGCTTCAAAGAAAGCAGTATTCGGTTTATAGGCAACTGCAAGATCGTGAGTTGCATCGATTATGGCTTTGTTGAATTCAAAAATCGGGTCTTCTAATGCTAATAAATGTTGAGGAATTTTATTTAAATCAACATCTAATCCTACGCATAGAAATGATTTTTTGATTTTAATTTGATCGAAAAGTTGTTGTGTAGTCATCTGAAATTTAGTTGTGGGCGCAAATTTACAAACTTGAATCCAAAAAACTTGAAATTTTACAACATTCCTAAAAAATTGTATAAAAGCGATATAGGACAGCTCCGATATCTTTGTAAAGAACACCAAAATGAATTGTTTAGTTACCGCCCATTGTTCATTTAAAAAAGACAGTTCTTAAAATCAGAACGTATGAGTCCTATAAACAAAAACAACCATCTCGCGCTAGATTTGATCGCTTTTATTGCACTTGTATTTATAGCTTATATGTTACAGGATTTTTTAATCCCTTTACTTTTTGCTATTATCCTGAGTGTTTTAATTCACCCGATTGTACGCTTTTTTGAAACCAAAATATGTCTGAACAGAATCGTTTCTATAACATTCGCCATACTTATTTTCTGCGGTTTGATTTTCACAGTTTTTGTGATAATAGGCATTCAATTTGAAGAAATAGTCAGCAAAAGCGACCACTATTACAAACAAATTGAGCAAAAAACGGGCTCTATTTTGACCCAAACCGAACAATCAATTGGGATTGACACTAACGATATAATTGGAAATGAACCTATAGAAATTAAAGATATAGCGAAACAAAATTCAGATAATATTATTGATATAATTGCCAAATCAGGCAGTACTTTGGGTGATTTTATACTATCGCCATTGTACTTGTTTTTGTTTTTATTATACCGCAATTTTTTAGTAAGTTTTATTTACAAAGCTACAGCCGGAATCAGTACGAAATCCCAAATGCGGCTCATTCTAAACGATCTCTATAAAGTACAACAAAATTATTTATTGGGCTTGCTTATGGTTATGTTTATCGTGGGCATTCTCAACAGCTTAGGTTTACTTCTTTTGGGGATTGAATATCCATTTTTCTTCGGATTCTTGGCAGCTTTATTATTACTCATCCCTTATATCGGAATCATAATTGGTTCTCTTTTGCCCGCATTAATTGCGTTTGCTACCAAAGATTCATATTGGTATGCAATTGCTGTAATTGGAATATTCGGATTCATTCAATTTCTAGAAGGGAATTTTATAACTCCAAAAATTACTGGCTCAAAAGTTTCACTGAATGCTTTTGTTTCGATTCTGTCTATCATCTTATTTTCGATGTTGTGGGGAATTCCAGGAATGATTTTGGCTTTACCAGTAACAGCATCTTTAAAAGTACTTTTTGACAATTCAACAAAAATGAAATCGATTGGATTTTTATTAGGCGATGTAGATAAAAAATACTTTGCCAACAAAGCCAAAAACCGATTGAAAGTCTGGAAAAAAATAAGACACCAAAATCTTGAAACCTAACCATTTCCTGCCTTTATTCATTTATAAATTATATCCACAGTAATTTTCCGAACATAATTGCGTTCAAAAACTAAGCAATTAGATTTAATAGTCAATATTTAGACATTTTTTAATTAATTTAGTAACAAATAACTAAACATGAGAGTTTTTATAAAATTTGATTTCAATACAATTTGCAATAAAATTCTTGAAGAAAAATTGAAAGAACACCAAATAAAACATAAAATTTTAGGTTTTGGTGAAGTTGAGTTTACAGAAAAAATATCAGCTGAAAAATTAGATTTATTTAATCAATCCTTACAAGATTACGGAATCGAAATTGTTGAAAATCAAAAAACAATTTTGATACAAAAAATCAAGGATACAATAGTTGATATGGTTTTTAACGAAGATGCGAGTATCAGTGTAAAAAGTTCGGTGTATTTATCTGAGAAGTTAAATCATTCTTATGGGTATTTATCCAATCTTTTTTCGGAAGTAACGTACACTTCTATTGAAAATTTTATAATTCTTCAAAAAATAGAATACACCAAACAATTAATTATTAATCAGCAACTATCATTGACCGAGATAGCTTTTAAGCTAAATTATTCTAGTGTTGCGCATCTAAGTTCTCAATTTAAAAACACTACTGGTATAACACCTTCAGCATTTCAAAGAATTATAAACAGGCGAAGAGAAATTACCTCTAAAAAATAAAATAATATGCAACACGATTCTATACTTATCACATTAGCCGACGATGATGAAGATGACAGATTGTTTTTTACCGATGCTTTTGAGGAACTAAAAATCAATACAATTGTCAACACTTTAAATAATGGAAGAGAATTACTGGACTTTTTAAACCATCCAGATACCGTTTTACCCAATATCATTTTTTTAGATTTAAACATGCCTATTTTAAATGGTATCGAATGTTTGAAGGAAATAAAATTAAACGACAGATTTAAAGATATTGTTATCGCCATATATTCTACCTCATCCTCTGATCAGGATGTAGAAGACACCTTTGTTTTAGGGGCTAATATTTATATCAAAAAGCCTAGCGACTTTAATAATTTAAAGAAAATTTTATCGGATGTTGTTACTTTAAATTGGCAATATCACACCAATGGATTAAATAAAGAAAACTTTTTACTTCGAATATAATGCTAATCCAATTTTATGAACCTTATTAAAAACAAATCTTCTCTTTATCATAAAATTATATTCACAATAAGTTTGCTTATAGTGTTTTTCATTAGTTTACTAACTGTAAAACACATCAATAACATTTCAAATTCTACAAAATTACTGATGCATACGTATGAAGTAAATTTAGAATTAGAACATTTATTCTCCTATTTGAAAGATTCTGAGAATAACATGAGAGGTTATATTATTTCTAAAGACAATTTTTATTTGGTTCTCTATCAAAGCGATATAAAAAAAGTAAACAACTCATTCGCTATTCTCCAAAAACTTACTCAAAACAATCCCCGACAACAAGAAAACTTAAGATCATTATACATAATCATCAATAAAAGATATCAATACATTGCTAATTATTCGAATCTAAATAAAAATGTAGATCTGGGGAAAAACTACAATTTCAAATCGAATTTCAGAGAAAGCAGCATGCTTCTCAGTGCTATCAGAATCAAACTAAACGAAATGGTTCGTATTGAAAAATCGAATTTGAAACTGCAAAATTCAATTTATGACCAACAAATATATCTTACTCCACTCTTTACTTTAGGCATTTTATTTATTACGCTTTTGCTTTTGATTTTTACGTATTACCAAACAACAAAAGATGTAATGAGAGTCCAAACGGCAAATGTCAAATTAAACAAATTGAATTTTTTAAACTATCAAGCAGAAATCCTATCTGAATTTGGAACTTGGGAGTGGAATTTAAATAATAACGACATCATTTTTTCAGATAATTTATATCGAATATTAGGAACAGAACCGCAATCCTTTGAAGCTCTTTATGAAAATTTCATGAAATTTATACATCCTGAAGATGTGGAAATTGTAAATACTCTTTTTGAAAAAATTGCAGAAGACGATAACCTACCTTATTCTCATTTTAGAATTATCAGACCTAATGGAGAAATTCGAATTATACGATTTTCAGGGAAATTATTTGAAGATCATTTAGGCAACAGAACCATTTTGGGCGTAACTGCAGATATCACTGACGAGCATAATAAAAGCGAATTATTAAAAAGCAATTATGAAGATTTAATCAAGGTAAACAACCAATTGAAAATATTTGATGAATCAAGCAAACAGGCCGAAATTCTTGGAAAATATGGCAGTTGGATTTTAAATTATGGCAGTTCAAAACTCACTTATTCAGATAATCGCTATAGATTATTAGGATATGAACCTCAAGAATTTGAACCAACTATTGAAAATTTATTTGGCTTTGTTCATCCAGAAGATAGGAAAGTAGTAGATAGAGCATTAAAAAAAGCTTTAACCTCAATGGAACTTTCAGCCATAAACTACAGAGTCATTACTAAAGGTGGAAAAATTAGACACTTTAGAACTACTGCCAAATCGTATATTGACTTGAGTGGCACCAAAAGTATGATTGGAATCACACGCGATTTCACTGAAGAATACAACAAAAGTTTACAGTTAAAACAACATAATATAGAATTAGAAAAGCATGTCAAAGAATTGAATGAATTCAATCAGGTTGCGAGTCATGATTTGCAGGAACCTTTGCGTAAAATTCAAACTTTTATTTCCAGAATTAACGATAAAGAAAAAGAGAATCTCACAGAAGCTGGTCAAGAATATTTGTCTAGAATAGAAACAGCTTCTTTAAGAATGAGAGCTTTAATCAATGATTTGTTGCAATATTCTAAGGCAAATAGATCTGAAAAAAATCTTGTTAAAATAAATTTGAACGAAATATTAAACGATAGTATATCTGAGTTGTCTCAAAATATTGAAGATAAAAAAGCAATTATTAACCATGATGAACTGCCTACTGTTAATGGTATTCCGTTCCAAATGCAACAACTTTTTTCTAATTTACTGAGTAATTCATTGAAATATTCTAAAAGTGATGTACCGCCAATAATTGATATTAGCTGTAGCGAAATTATTGCTAAAACAGAGGCTGTTTTAAAAGACAGAAGTTCTAAAAATTATTATAAAATTAACTTTACCGACAATGGAATAGGCTTTGAACAAGAATACTCCAAAAAAATATTTTTACTCTTCAACCGTCTTCACGGCAAGACCGAATATCACGGAACTGGTGTAGGACTAGCTATTTGCGAAAAAATTGTAGAAAACCATAAAGGCCGCATTTTTGCTACTAGCTCCCCTAATGAAGGAGCAACATTTACTATTTACATCCCTGTAGCACTTAGTTAAAATTTTTACTTTTCAAATGGGAATTTTACAAGACTTACCATAAATTATACAATTCGTTTTGTCTATTATATATTGAACTTTGTATTAAAACAAAGGCAATGAAAAGACAGCTTAATCCCCGACCAATTCTCTACTATCTATCTCTATTCTTGTCGATTGTTTATTTACAATCATGCAATAATCACGAGAAAGGACATAGGGAATCTATTTTTAAAATGGAATCTACAAAAGAAGAACCAACAATTGATTTTTACATAATTGATTGCTTAAATGAAGTCAATCAAAAAAATATCAAGCTCTCGAATATTGCATTCCAATCAACGACCGATGTAAAAACACTACAATTACTTTTAAAAATAAAGATAAACCACAAAGACATTGATAATGAATTAAATAAATTGACAAAAAAGAATTTAATAATTATTCCGCAGCTTATCCATTATTCAAATATAAAAACTGATTCTATCAAAAGTAAAGATGCTACTGTACATCTTCTAAAAGAATTAGAAACTCAAATTGAGACTCAAATATCATTATTTGATCGCATACAAAAAACCAGTCAAAATGAAGATTTTGAAACATTTGCTATGAAGTCAAAAAAAACATTAGAAACCAATAGAGATGAGCTTAAAAATACTTTAGTCTATTTAAAATGAATCGTTATAAGCAATATATCATTTCATTATTTCAGGTTATAAAAAACGCTGCAAATTGTTTTTCTGAACATAAAGTTCTTAAAATGAGTGCAGCTTTGTCTTATACAACCATGTTTTCGATGGGACCTTTATTGCTGGTTATTTTATTTTTATCAGATTTGTTTTGGGGAAAAGAAGCAACTGAAGGGGCCATTTACAGCCAAATTAAAGCTTTTGTAGGACCATCAAGTGCTGCACAGATTCAAACAATAATTGAAAATTTAGCCATATCAAACAATGGAAATATCGCTGGAATAATTGGAATAACAACCTTATTGATAGGAGCAACATCCGTTTTTGCAGAGATTCAAGATTCAGTCAATACCATTTGGGGAATAAAACCCAAAAAACAATCAGGCTTTTGGTTGTACCTAAAAGCAAGGCTATTATCATTTGGGGTAATCGCTAGTTTTGGCTTTATACTATTAGTTTCATTAGGGATTTCGGCAATACTGGATACTCTTAGCAATCAATTTTTCTCTCGCTTTCAGGATACTCTATTTTATGGAGTTTATATCGCGAATACGCTAATGACTTTTGTTATTATATCACTATTGTTTGGAGCTATTTTTACCATATTACCAGATGCAGAAATAAAATGGAGACAGGTCCGTTTAGCTTCTTTTACCACAGCCATATTGTTTATGGTTGGTAAATTTTTAATATCATTTTACATTACAAACTCCAACGTTCAGAATGTTTATGGAACTGCTGGTTCATTTGTCGTCCTAATGATTTGGGTGTATTATTCTTCGGTTATACTCTATTTTGGTGCTGAATTTGCCAAAAGTTATGCTATTCAATTTTCGAGTGCTATTGTTCCTTCAAAATTTGCAGATTTAGTTCATTCAGTAGAAATCGTTGCCGAACATCAAACTCTTCAAGAAGCTAATGAAGATCTCAAAGTCATTAAAAAGGACAACATATAAATAAACCAAAAAAATATTTACTTAATTACCAAACAATTACACTCCTACCGACTCAATGTTTTGTTATCAAATGGTAATTATATAAAATATCCAAATTACGATATAACACAATTTCACTTGTTCTGTGCCAACTTTGTATTATCAAATTATTTCCGCATACGCCCCCAGTTTTACTTATTCAACAAAAAAATCAAATTGAGATTCATTTGATTTTTAAATTATGCAATTGCTGCTCTCAAATAGCAGTCTTTGCAACAATAATTAGAATAAATATTAACTTAAAAAGTAGAAATCATGTCAAACTTATTGTATTTAATAGCAGTAGTATTAGTGATATCCTGGGCGTTAGGTTTTTTTGTTTATAGTGCCGGATCAATAATACACATCTTGTTAGTAATCGCTATAATCGCAATCTTATTAAGAATAATAGAGGGTAGAGGAATTTCAAAATAACTTAAAAAAATAAAATCATGGAAACTAAAAAAGTAATAATCGGAATTTTAGGAGGAATTGCATTAGGTACAATCGCAGGAATATTATTTGCTCCTGACAAAGGCTCTAATACCAGAAAAAAAATCATCAAAAAAAGTACAAAAGCACAAAAAGATCTAAAAGGAAAATTAGACAACATTTCCAATAATTTATCCGAAAAGTATGATTCGTTACTAAACAAAGGCGACCAGTTTGTCAGAAAAAACAAAATTAAAGCCTAATCAACAAGAAGTGAATGGAATTAAAATAATTCCTGAACCTGAATGAAATTTAAAAAGCATTTTAATTCTTAAAAATTCATAAAATGAAAAAATTACAATTAATATTCACCATCATAGTGATCGCATTAGCTGTAGCTTCTTGTAAAGACAAAAAACAGGAAAAAGCTCAAAAATCTTTTGAAGCTTATAGCAAATATCTAGATTCCTTAAGCAACGTTTCACAAGAAAAAGCAATTGAGAATTGGGAATTAATAGAAAATAATAATGCCAAATTAAAATCGGAAGCAGTGGCTTCATTAGCGGAAGCAAATGATAAAACACAACTGCAATCAGGCTTGGATGATTTGACAATTAAATTTGAAGTAATTAAGGCTAATGTTATATCTGAAAAAGAAAAAAAAGAGGAAAGTAACTCGAAGACTAAAATGTATGAGAGCTTATTTGGCCCAAGCTATATTAATGATGATATGCAATTCAAATGGGTAAACAAAGACAATATTTTGAGTGTGTATGAAACTTTTGTAAATACTGTTCAGAAAAACAAAGACACCTATTCTCGTGAAGATTGGGACGAAATTAAACTGGTCTATGAAGCATTAGATTCAAGAAAAAACACTGTTGAAAAAGAAGGTTTGTCCAGTAATGACAACAATAAAATTGCTGCACTAAAACTTAAATTTGCTCCTATGTACACCGTCAACAGGATTGGAGCAAAATCAGAAGAAAATGCTAATGCAAAAAAATAAGTACAAACGAACCCTTTTTGTCAGTTCGAGCTCAGTCTAGAATTATTATCACAACTTGACTGAGCTTGATGTGACAAAAGAAATAACTATTTGGCATCACTATTTCAGTCCTTTAGTTATTGTTTTAAAATTATAAATAAAAAAAAATGAGGTCTTTGCAGACCTCATTTTTCAATATATAGAAAAATCAAAATTATAACTTCCCTTCGTAAATAGTTCCTACGTGAATTACTTCGGTTCTTCTGTTTTTAGCTCTTCCTGCTGCTGTTTTATTAGTAGCAACTGGTTTAGTTGATCCAAATCCTTTATAAGATAGGTTTTCTGGATTCACACCTTTAGCAATTAAAGCATCCATAACCGCTTTAGCTCTAGCTTCAGAAAGTTTTTGATTCGCTTTAGCGTTACCTACATTATCAGTATGACCTTCGATAGAGAATTTAGCATTTGGATAGTTTTTGATAATCTCTTTAATAGCATTTAATCTTCCATCTGTTTGACCTTTATCAGCTGTTTGTAAAACTGCTTTACCAGTTACAAAGAACACAGCTCTAGCTTGAACTTTAAGTTCTTTTAATACCTCTTTGGTTACTTCTGGACAACCTTTATTACTTCTAGGCCCAGCAACTGTAGGACAAGCATCTTCTTTATCTAAAACACCATCTTTATCAGCATCTAATACAGGGCAGCCTCCATTAGCAACCAATCCTTTTTCATTAGGACATTTATCATCTTTATCCAACACTGAATCACCATCAGTATCTGGCCAAGGACAACCTTTGTTTTCTACCGGTCCAGCAACCGTAGGACAACCATCAACATTATCTAAAACGGTATCACTGTCAGTATCTCCCCAAGGGCAACCTTTGTTTTCAACTGGTCCAGCAACTTTCGGACAGGCATCATCTTTATCCGCTACAGTATCATTATCTTCATCTGGCCAAGGACAACCTTTGTTTTCTACTGGACCGGCAACTTTTGGACAAGCATCTTCTTTGTCTAAAACGTCATCTTGATCTGTGTCTTTAAATTTCTTTTCATACACTGGAATTTTAATACCAAAATAAACATCAGCTCCTTTAGAATCTTTAGAAAGTAAATTGGTAATTACAGAACTTGAACCAACGAATAATGCTCCAAAACGCAATCCTGAACCTACTTGCATTCCACTATACTCCATGTAGTTTATTGGTAACGAAAAAGTAAACCATCTTGTTTCATAACGAGGCGTCAACATCCATGTATTTTGTGAATGTGTTGTATTTGTAGCCAACTTATCAACTAAGCTCAAATTTCCAGTCATGTTCAAATAGAACTTTTTATACATATTCCAATCAACATCTACATGCAACATTGTTGGTAAATTAACTTTAGAATTTTTATAAGTAGTAACTGGAGTTCCATAATGATCTTCTAAGAAATCACCCAAATTATCAAAATCAGCATCTTCAATCTCCTGAGCAGTTACAATACCATTTATATTGTATTTGTCTTGTTTCATGTTCTTATAGTTGATATAACCAATATCAGTAACAGAAACGCCAAAACGCAATTTGTATTTATTTAAGTCTCTAAAATTATTATCAGATGGCTTAGCTTTGCTCACATCGTACGATTCATAATCTGGTCTCCACTCATATACCAAACCTAAATCAGCTCCAAATCCTTTTGAATTAGGATCAAATTTTACATCTTCATCACCAGTAATAAAATCTTGACTACTACCAATAGCAATTGTTCCAGTCGTATTCAATACACTTGTTGAAGCATCTCCAGTTTGTACATAATCAGCTGTGATATTGTCACCATCAACATAAGAATTAATTCCACCCACTAAATATTTAGCTGTCAAACCTCCTTTTAAGAAATGTTGTTTGCTTTGCCATAAAACAGCAGCATAAGAAGCTCCAACTTCTGCCCAAGTATGACCAACTATTTTTGGACTTCCTACTGCAAGATTCAAGAAACTAGACGCATCATCGAATCCTCCTTTAAATTGATCAAACAATTCTCCATTAATACTATTCCCATTTAAAACTGCTCTCGCTCTAGTATAAATTGCAATAGAATGTTTTGGAGCAATATTGAACATAAAAGATGGCCCCATAATATCAGAATACATAATTCCTCCATTATTTTTGGTAGGAGCTCTAAAAGCATCTTTATCAAAATCATAATTACTTTTCATCGCATCAAACAAGTTGATACCATAGTAATCATTATTTAACGAACTACTGGTAGAAAATATATTAATATCCGTTTTGAAACGAGAATCAGCGATAGATGCCGGGTTAAAAAGTACTCCCTGAACTCCAGCATAATTATCTGGAATATACCCCATATAAGACTGGGCATTTGTCTTTGCAATTGAAAACAGAACAATTAGAAATAGTAGTGATCTTTTCATTTAATTAATTTTTGTTTTTATTAGTACACTTTTTATTATAATTTTAAATCTAAACATAAAAAAACACTTAACAGATAGACAACCCATTAAGTGTTTGTTATTATTTTTTATTAAAAAACTTCGCTAGCTTCTTTTAATTTCTCCATGTTGTTAACCAACTGAAGTTCTGCAACAATTTTATGAATATCACCATTCATAATGTTTCCTAAATCGTATAAAGTCAGACCAATTCTATGATCAGTTACACGACCTTGTGCGTAGTTGTACGTACGGATTTTAGCAGAACGGTCACCTGAACTTACCTGTGAAGTACGTTTGGTAGCATCCTCAGCCTCTTTCTTAGCCAATTCCATTTCGTACAAACGAGAACGTAAAACAGTCAAGGCTTTGTCTTTATTCTTGTGCTGTGATTTTTGATCCTGACATTGTGCCACCAATCCAGTTGGAATGTGCGTCAAACGAACCGCCGATTTTGTAGTATTTACCGATTGTCCTCCAGGTCCTGACGAACAGAAGAAATCCACACGAACATCATTCATATCAATTTGAACGTCAAATTCCTCCGCTTCTGGAAGTACCATAACCGTCGCTGCCGATGTATGCACACGTCCTTGAGTTTCAGTCTGAGGAACACGTTGTACACGGTGAACACCCGCTTCAAACTTCAAAGTTCCGTAAACATCCTCACCTGTAACTTCAAAAATAACCTCTTTGAAACCTCCCGAAGTTCCTTCATTCATATCCACAACCGAAGTTCTCCAGCCCATGCTTTCGCAATATTTTGTGTACATTCTGAATAGATCTCCTGCAAAAATACTCGCTTCATCTCCACCCGTACCTGCACGAATCTCCACCATCACGTTTTTAGCATCTTCTGGATCTTTCGGAATCAACATGAATTTGATTTCGTCCTCCAATTGAGGCAATCTTTCTTTCGCTTCATCCAATTGCATTTTGGCCATTTCCACCATATCGGCATCACTACCGTCAGCGATAATTTCGTTGGCTTCATCAATGTTTGCCAAAACCAAAATATATTCTTCACGCTTCTCCACCAAGGCTTTAATACTTTTGTATTCCTGGTTAAGCAGCACATACCTTTTCTGATCTGCGATTACATCCGGCTGAATAATCAAATCCGAAATCTCGTCAAAACGCTGTTTTACATATTGAAGTCTATCTAACATCTGTATATTTCTTTATTTCTTCTCTATTTTCTATCAAAAGACAAACGAATCTCGAAATCTTTTATTTCTAAATTATTGAAATAAAAAACATTCTTCCGATTCGGAGTGCAAAAGTACAATTTTTTTGTTGAAAGTTTCAAATTTGATTTTTCAAGTTTTTCAGGAGCTGTTTCCTGCTATCCGCTGTATCTTTTCCTTGCTTAAAGAAAGCAAGAAAAGGATGCCGCTGCTATCAGGGCTAGGGGTTTGAGGTTTCAAAAAAACATAAACGTCAATAAACTCAACTGACACAGTGGACACAATTGTCTAACTCGTGGACACAATCAGAAACAAACCCAACAAATTATTGGAACGGATGTAGCACGTGAGATTCCTCGTTCCTCGGAATGACAAGTTTGTGTAATATTGCATGCTTATACCGTCCAGTTTTGTCATTCTGAGGTACGAAGAATCTCATCAAGTAGCTCGACAATCTTAATAAAAAGTCATACTATTTAATCCTAGAACCAGCTTTTTTTACATCAGCAAACGCCCAACTTTTGGCAATCAAATTATCCATTTCTTTTACTTTAGTTGGATTATTCAACTTTTCGTAGGCGACTTTTAGACCTTGTTGCGTCCAGCCATTGTTGGGAAACGTTTTCAAATCTTCTTGGTATGATTTTATAGCATCATTATATTTTCCAGCTTCAATTTGGACAGCACCCAAATGATGCCGCACGGAGAAAAACCAATCTGGTGGTTCATTGTAATTCAATTTGTCTTCGACAGCTATAGCTTCTTTAAGTAAAGAAATACTTTGATCATACTTTCCTTCGGAAGCTAAAATTTCACCTTCCAATGTTTTACTGGCTATATCCAAAATATTAGCCACTGTATTGATATTCCAAATCGATATTTTTTTCATGTATGGATCTTTCGCAATAACTTTGAGTGCTATCAATTCTGCTTTTGCCTTTTTACTGTCTTTTTTGCCCAAATAAGTCATTCCTTTTGCGTAATGCGCTATGGCAACAGGATATTTTAAGGTATCCGAGACTAATTTCATTTTTAAAATAGCATCCCATTTTCCAAACTTTACAGCAACAAAATACGGAATGACATAATAATGCTGAAGGCCTTCCCAGCCTGGCGTTATCATAGTTTTAGAATGCACCAGTTTTGAAGTTTCATTGGAGGCCAACATTGCCCATTTATAATTACCCTCCAAAGTAGCACAAGCAGCCATGAAATGATAGTTATGCGGATACAATCCTAGCGGATAGGAACCGTTGGCGTGACACAAGGTCACATAAGTACTATCGTTTTTTACAGCGTTAATATTAGCCACAGTCCCTTTATGATATTCGCCGGTTCTAATATAAATATGAGAAGGCATATGAACCAAATGCCCAGCAGTTGGAGCCAGTCCATTATCAAAAAGAGCAGCTGAAGCATTACCCCTTTCTGGAGTATTAGAGGCTTCTACAGCATGAATATAAAAATGATTGGCACCAATGTGTTTTGGATCTCTCTTTAAGATTTTCTCCAAAATAGATTCTATTTCCGGAGTCCATTTTTTGGCAACACCATTTTTATCGTATAAATCCCAAGGATGCAAATTCATAAGGGACTCGGCATAAATTGCTGCAATTGTATTATCATCAGGAAATTTATCCATAACATTTTTCATCGCTTTGGAATATGCAATGTCTAATGAATTTCTGTCCTCCACCGGTTTTTCAACATATCTTTTTGACATTGCTTCAATCAATGCTTTTTCTTTTTCAGTAGCATTTGCAGACAATTTAATGGCCTGCTGAATGGCTTTATAAGCTCTTTGGTAATTATCTTTTTCCATTCCTGCATTATAGTTGGGCCCTAAAACATAGGCGTAACCCCAAAAGGACATAGCAGATAACGAATCTAATTTAGTCGCATAATAAAAAGAACGAGCCGCTTCCGCATGATTAAAACCGAAAGCAAAAGCCAATCCTTGATTAAAATATTTTTGAGCTTCTGGATTTTTTGTACTTATCGGATAATCGATAATGTCCATCCCTTTAAAAAGAGGAGCTTTATTATCGGTTTCAAACCATTTGGCATCGGTGGTTTCTGGTGCACAGCTGTAATTCACTTTCCCAGCAATAACTTTCTTCGTTGATTCCGATTCTTTTTTACAGGAGAACATTAAAAAACAAACAATTACGAGAATTTTTAAAGTCTTGTTCATAAGCTATTATATTAGTTACATTAAAATTAACTATTATCATAATACACTCAAAATAAAAAAGATACGATTTAATTTTGTAATTCAAAATGTAAAACCTAACAATAAAAACTTAAAGAATCGTTTTTTAATAAATAATTACCAATTTAAAAAAATCCATTTTATATCTTGTACAATTAAACATTAACACTGTACGTATAATAGCTCGTTAAACAATTCGTTGAATTTGCAAATGTCTATTTTGAATATTGTTTTGTAATTCATTATTCAACATTAAAATCAAATAAAATATTTAAAAAATATGAAATCTAAAACAATCACACTCTTAGCTATAACAACATTAATGGCTGTTGGATGCAAAAAGGAATCGGAAAACAAAAAGCCAGAAAATGAAAAGGTAAAAGACACCATCCAAGTTGTTACTACTGAAAAAGAGAACAAAGCTTCTTATCACAAGTTAGTGACTGCAAAAAATATTTCCTTTGACGTTAGCACTACAGGTAAAGGCTCATTGAAACAACTTACCATTAAACCAAGTGGATTGGAATTAAACAGTGAAATCCATCTAGACATAGAAGGAGAAATAGTTAATACCGAAATCGCAGATTTAAATTCGGATCAATTTCCAGAAGTTTTAATTTATACAACATCAGCGGGAAGCGGTAGTTACGGCAGCGTAATTGCTTATTCCACAAATAAAGGCAAGTCATTAAGTCAAATTACCTTTCCAGAAACTGCTGGTAATTCAAAAATCGGCAAGGGATATATGGGACATGATAAATTTAGTTTGGAAGGAAATACCCTAGTTCAGGAATTTCCAATTTATAAAAAAGAAGATCCAAATTGTTGCCCTACTGGAGGAACTCGACATATACAATATAAACTAGAAAAAGGAGAAGCAAGTGAACAATTTATTATTGACAAGGTTACAGAAAATTTGCGTTGAGTTATAAATTTCATTTCAATACCAATTTCTAAATCCCTAATTTGCGCCTTCAAATCAAAAAGAAAAAATGAAGGTCTGTATTGCCGAAAAACCTAGTGTAGCACGTGAAATAGCAGCCGTTTTGGGCGCCACTACCAAGCATGATGGCTATTTTGAAGGCAACGGTTATGCTGTGACCTACACCTTTGGGCATTTATGTACCTTAAAAGAACCTAACGATTACAAACCCAATTGGAAAAGCTGGGATTTGAACAATTTGCCGATGCTTCCCGAAAAATTTGAAACCAAAGTGGTGCAGAATTCAGGGATTCAAAAGCAGTTTAAAATTGTCAAAAGTCTGTTTGACAAAGCCGAATTGGTCATTAACTGCGGGGATGCCGGGCAGGAAGGAGAACTCATTCAGCGTTGGGTGATGAATGAAGCCAATTATAAAGGCGAGGTAAAACGTTTATGGATTTCCTCCCTAACCACCGAAGCCATCAAAGAAGGTTTTGAAAACCTAAAACCATCTGCCAACTACGATAATTTATTTTACGCAGGTTTTTCCAGAGCCATTGGCGACTGGTTATTAGGGATGAATGCCACTCGTTTGTACACTGTAAAACATGGTGGCTACAAACAAGTGTTGTCTATCGGTCGGGTGCAAACGCCAACTCTGGCAATGGTGGTGGATAGATTTAAAGAAATAGAGAATTTCAAACCTCAACCCTATTGGGAGTTGCAAACCTTGTACAGAGAAACGCTTTTCAGCTATGAGGAAGGGCGGTTTTTGAATAAGGAAGATGGAGAAATTTTAGCCAATAAAGTAAAAGAAAGTGAGTTCGAAATTGTTTCTGTCGAAAAGAAAAACGGGAACGAATATGCCCCAAAACTATTTGATTTAACAGGTTTGCAAGTCTATTGCAATCAAAAGTTTGGCTTTTCGGCAGATGAAACGCTGAAAATTGTACAGACATTATACGAACAAAAAGTAGTTACCTATCCGAGAGTCGACACGACCTTTTTACCCAATGATATTTATCCAAAAGTCCCGGGGATTCTGAAAAACTTAACGAATTATTCCGAGTTGACTCAGCCTCTTTTGGAAAAAAAGATTAAAAAGTCTCCAAAGGTTTTCAACGATAAAAAAGTTACCGACCACCACGCGATTATTCCAACGGGTGTACAAAACAATTTGCAATTCAATCAGCAGCAAGTGTATGATATTATTGTAAAGCGATTCATTGCCGTATTTTATGACGATTGTTTGGTTGCCAATACCACAGTAATCGGGAAAGCTGCTGAAGTACTTTTCAAAACTACTGGAAAAGAAATTCTCAAAAAAGGATTCCGAGTGGTATTTGAAGATCCAAATGCCAAAGAAAAAGAAGCAGATCTATTGCCAAGTTTCGTTGTTGGCGAAAAAGGCCCGCATGTACCTTCGTTTTTAGAAAAAGAAACCAAACCACCAAATCAGTTTACAGAAGCTACCTTATTGCGTGCTATGGAAACCGCAGGCAAACAAGTTGACGACGAAGACTTACGCGAATTGATGAAAGAAAATGGTATCGGTCGTCCTTCTACGCGAGCGAATATTATCGAAACACTTTTCAGACGCCAATATATTGTTCGAAACAAAAAACAGGTATTGCCAACACCAACAGGAATTCAACTGATTGATACGATTCAAAATGAATTGATAAAATCGGCTGAATTGACTGGCTCTTGGGAAAAGCAATTGAAAGACATCGAAAAAGGTGAATTTACCGCCGGAGCTTTCATCAAAAATATGAAACAGATGGTCGAAGCTTTGGTCTATGAAGTTCGAAGCGAAACCAGACGTGCCAATATTTCGCATGCAGGAAGCATTCAGAAACAAGAAGCTATCGTTGAGAAAAAGAAAGCAGCAGGAATTCTGGCTGAAGTTTGTCCGAAATGCAAAAAAGGAAATTTTATAAAAGGAAAATCGGCTTACGGTTGTAGCGAATATAAAACGGGTTGTGATTTCGTTTTGCCTTATGTTTTTGCAGATAAAAAAATAACAGAAAGTCACTATTTACGCTTGCTCCAAAAAGGTTCGACTGTGAATATAAAAGGTTTTAAAGATGGTTCAGAAACCGTTGAAGGCTTAATTCGTTTTGAAGAAAATTACAAACTCAAATTAGAACCTAAGAAAACAGTTCCGAAAGCAATTCCTGATGAATTAACGTGTCCAAAATGTAAAAAAGGAACAATTCTGAAAGGAAAAACCGCTTATGGTTGTGGTAATTATAAATTGGGCTGTGATTTTAAAGTCACTTTTGATGAAGTCCGAGCGAAACTTAAAGACCAAAAACCTACCAAAGAATTGGTTCATTCTATATTGCTTGAAAGTATCTAATTTTTTTGCCACTGATTAAAATGATTCTCACAGATTTTTTTGTTTTTGATTTTTAATCATTTTAATCCCTTAATCTGTGGCAAATTTTAATTGATTAATTTGTACAATTCATGTCAATTTTTTTTTCCTTAATTTAGCTTTTTAAAATCAATCAAAAATATTTCCTTTTATGAACAAGCCTATTTTACTACTAATCTTAATGATATCTTTTGCTTCTTGCAAAAAAGAAGAATCCACTGAGAAAGATAAAATAAAAACAGCCAACTGGTTATTAGGAAAATGGACTTCTAAAATAGATGATGGGGTGCTTTCTGAAGACTGGAAACAACTTAACGATAGTACTTTTCAAGCCCAATCATTTTTTATCAAAGGGAAAGATACTTTACATTTTGAAAGCATCATTTTACAACAAAAAGGAGAGGAAGTTTTTTATAATGCCAAAATAAAAGGGCAAAATGAAGACAAAGCCGTTCCTTTTAAACTGACTCAGGCTACACAAAATCAATTGGTTTTTGAAAATCTAAAACATGATTATCCAAAAAGAATATTTTATACTTTAATAAATAAAGACAGTTTAGTTGCATCGATTTCTGGAACTCAACTGGGAAAAACAAGCTCAGAAAGTTTCGGAATGAAAAAAGATACCGTAACCAAATAACTTTATATTAAACATTGCTTTAAACGGGCAATGTTTTTTTTTACCCTAAAACGATAACAATCATTGCATTAAAATCTTTATTTATATTTAATCTAAATAAATTTTGTCAAAATGAAATTAGTAATTAAATTTGCTGCTATATTTAATCAATCTAAATAAGATGAAGAACATTATTTCATTACTAACCGTTGTATTATTTTCAACTACACTCTTCGCACAAGGAAACGGTACCATCAAAGGAAAAGTTAAAACAAGTGACAATAAACCAGCAGAAGGTGTTTCTGTTTCTATCATTGGAACAAATAAAAACACTATCGCAAACAACAACGGGATTTTTGAATTTAAAAATGTTCCATCAGGAAAGCAAACTTTAGTTATTACTTTAGTCGGTCATGATGATTTAAAAAAAGAAGTAGAGGTAAATCCTGGGGAAGTAATTGATTTAGATTTACAATTAAATTTATCTAATAATGCCTTGAATCAAGTGGTGGTTTTGAGTAACAAAAGTGCCTTTAAAACCAACCGAATTTCAAGTTCCTTACGTTTACAATCTGTCATCATAGAAATTCCTCAAAATATTCAAGTGATTACAGGAAAACTGATGGAAGACCAGCAGATTTACAATATGCTTGAAGGCGTAACCCGTAACGTAAGTGGTGCAACAAGAGTGGAGCATTGGGATAATTATGCCAATATTACAATGAGAGGAAGCCAGGTTTCTGCTTTTAGAAATGGTATGAATTTCAGTACTACATGGGGACCATTGACCGAAGATATGAGCATGGTCGAACGTATTGAATTTGTAAAAGGGCCTGCAGGATTCATGATGGCGAACGGAAATCCTAGTGGTTTTTATAATGTCGTTACCAAAAAACCAAGCGGGAGAAATAAAGCAGAAGCCAGTTTTACTTACGGAAGTTTCGATATGTACAGAGGAACATTAGACCTTGACGGAAAAATAACGAAAGACGGAAAACTTTTGTACCGTTTCAATGTTATGGGAGAAAAGAAAAACAGCTACCGTGATTTTGATTTTAATGACCGTTATTCTTTTGCACCTGTTTTGAAATATTCACCAACAGACAATACCTCTTTTACACTTGAATATACGCAACAATATTCTAAAGTAAACGCAATTGGTGCCAACTACCTTTTTATGAAGCACGGTTATGAAGAATTACCAAGAAGTAGCACAACTTCAGAACCCAATTTGAATCCAACAGATATGCTGGAAAGAAATCTTTTGGGAATTTTTGAACACCAATTTAATCAGAATTGGAAAGTAACAGCACAAGCATCTTACTTAAATTATGAGCAAGAAGGAATTTCATTGTGGCCTTCTGGTTTTGACCCTAATAATTCTGCCATTCTTAAAAGAGCTGGAAATATTTGGGATATTTTAGGAAAAATATACGTTGGTCAGGCTTTTGTGAATGGAGAATTTCAAACTGGAAAAGTGAATCACAAAGTATTAACTGGAGTAGACATGAGTGACAAAACCTACTATCATGACTTTGGACAATATTTTACAATGCCTGATTTGGATATTTATAATCCAATTCATGGAACTCTTGCTGAATCTCCAGTTTTTGACAGAAGTAAAGACATTAAAGACCGAGGCGTAAAATACTATAATAATTACAAAGGGCTTTACTTTCAAGACGAATTAGGTTTTTTTGATAATTCGCTTCGTGTAACTTTAGCAGGAAGATATACTGTTTTGAAAGCTGGCGATTTTTATTCTGGCGAAACCAAAAATGACAAGTTTACGCCTCGTGTTGGTTTGAGTTATTCTTTGGACAAAAACAATTCTTTTTATTTTGTAAGTGACCAAACTTTTACAGAAAATTACGGTGCAGACTGGGAGAAAAAAAGCTTTTCTCCAAAAACAGGAACCAATCTGGAATTAGGTTACAAAAGAGATTGGTTTAATGGAAAATGGAATTCTGTTCTTGCAGCATACCAAATTACAATGAATAATGTATTGACATTAGATTCAGATCCTGACCACGTAGATCCTGATAATCCAACAATTATAAATTACAAAGAAGGTGGCCAGCAAAAAGTGAAAGGTGTTGAAGTGGACATTCGAGGAGAAATCCTTAAAAACTTAGATATCATCGTAAACTACGCTTTTACAGAAGGAAAAACCACCAAAGATACCGATCCAAATATGGTTGGAAATCAAATCCCTGGTTCTACAAAACACATTCAAAATACTTGGTTAAATTACAGATTTGATAATGGATTATTAAACGGATTTGGGGCTTCATTAGGATACCAATATCAGGTAAAAAGAGCGCCTTGGTATATTTCGCCAGATAATACAGGAACATTACCAGATTATTTTAGAGTTGATGGAGGCTTATCTTATCAACACAAAAAAATTGGAGTAAATCTTATAGTAAATAACATTTTCAACAATTATCTATATTCAGGAGGTTATTATAGTTATTCTGATATGTATTATTTACAAGCAGAAGCAGGGACAAATGCAAGAGTAACTGTTACCTATAAATTTTAATATCCAATTAGTAATTGTAGTTTTGCAGAATTAAGGCTCTGTCTGAACACAAGTCAAAAACAGCCACGAATAGCACTAATTGACACAAATTTAAATTCGTGAAATTAATTACACGAATTATTTTAAGATAAAGATTTGTGAAAATTTGTGGAATTTGTGGCAAAAAATAATTTGCGTCCAGACGGTAGCATTGCGGTGGGGAGTTTTATATATTTAAAATGAAAAAAAATAAATTTAAAAAAGCAATAAACAAAATACACCTATGGCTCGGATTGTCATCGGGTATTATCGTTTTTATAATTGCCATTACAGGCTGTTTATATGCTTTTCAGGAAGAAATACAAAACTACACCGAAGAATATCGCTTTGTTGAAAAACAAAACAAAGCTTTCCTCCCTCCTTCTCAATTGGAACAAATTGCCAGAAAAGAACTTCCGAATAAGTCCTTGCATGCCATAAAATACAATGGTCAAGAAAAATCTGCAGAAGCTATTTTCTTCCATTATGAACCTACTTATTATCACATCGTTTATCTCAATCCTTACACTGGAAAAGTATTGGAGAATGTCAATATGGATGAAGGTTTTTTTAATTTTATATTAGATGGACATTTCTACCTTTGGATGCCTGACGAAATTGGACAAACAGTTTGTGCATCGGCTACATTAATTTTTCTAACACTCATACTTTCTGGATTGTATCTTTGGTTTCCGAGAAATAAAAATGCTATCAAACAACGATTTTCTTTTAAATGGAAAGAAACTACAAAATGGAAACGCAAAAACTATGATTTGCACAGTATTACAGGTTTTTATGTCCTTCTGATTGCGCTTATTTTTGCAATAACAGGTTTAGTTTTTGGTTTTGAATGGTTTGCCAATTCTTTCCATTCTGCTCTTGGTGGAGAAAAATCATTGGTTTATGAAGATCCTGTTTCCGCAAAAAAAACTATTGCAGTGACAAAACCGGTTGATAAAATTTGGCTGTTAATGCAAAAAGAATATCCAGATGCAAAATCCATAGAAGTCCATCCACCAGAAAATGACAGTATGGCTATCGCAGCCAATGCCAATCCCGAAGAAGGCACTTTTTGGAAAACCGATTATCGTTATTTTGACCAATATTCTTTAAAGGAATTAGAAGTTAATCACCTTTACGGAAAATATAATGATGCAGCAGTTTCAGATAAATTATTGCGAATGAATTACGATCTTCACACAGGAGCGGTGTTTGGAATAGCTGGAAAAATATTTGCTTTTTTAATAAGTTTACTGATTGCTACTTTGCCGATTTCTGGGTCTTACATTTGGTGGGGCCGAAATAGGAAAGAGAAAAGAAAAAGCACAACTTCTTCTACTCCAACTAAAGTAGGAATACTAAAAATAGAAGAAGTCATTTAGAAAATAGAAATCATTACAAAGAGCCGATTTGAATTAAATTTTGAATCGGCTTTTTTTTATTCCTCGATTACGTATTAAAAAAAATTAACCACATAGAAACATAGATTTCAATGTGTTCAAAGAGTTTTATAGAAGTTACCACTTTGCAAATAGCTATCCTTTTCTATGAAAAATGAAATGTCTTTACGAAATAAAGAAAACTATGTTTCTATGTGGTTAACTCATTTTAAAGTCCTCCTTTTTTCAATCCTCTTGGATCAGTTTCAAAATTTCCAAGTATATTTTTTATTCTCAAATTAAACCTTTTACAGTTTTTTGAATCTTAAATGCAAATTACAAAAGCGTAATTTTTTTCTATAAAAACACTAAAATAATAATTGGTATTGTAATACTATTTTTTACATTTGCATTATTTTTATTTATTCTAAATAGATTTAATAACTAATATAAAACTACAATTACCAAACAACTTATACCGGTACTATGAACAAAAAACTTCTCATCACATTTGCTTTAGTTGCTACTTTATTTGCAAATGCACAACAAAAAAACTCACTTTTGGAACCATCCTTCTGGAAACCAACTACAGATATTGCTGCCGTCCAAGCTGAAATAGCCAAAGGCAATAATCCATCAGAATCTAATGATCGTGCTTTTGATGCTGTTACTTTTGCAATCAATAATGATGCACCAGCAGCCACTATAAAATTCCTATTAGATCAACCTGGAAATCCAGTTACCAAATCGACTCACGACAATCGCAGATATTTGCATTGGGCTGCCAATAAAGGAAATGTCGAAATCGTAAATTACCTGATTTCAAAAGGTGCCGACATCAATTATGAAGACTCACTTGGCACAACTGCGCTTGCTTTAGCTGCTAGTGGTGGTCAAAAAAACACAGCAGTATATGATGCTTTTTTTAAAGCTGGGATTGATCCAAAGAAAAAATATAAAGATGGTGTAACTTTGTTACTAATGGCAATTCCTTATGACAAAGACCTTTCATTAACCAATTATTTTATTTCTAAAGGATTGTCATTGAAAGACACTGATAAGGATGGAAATACACCATTCAATTATGCTGCACGAACTGGCGATTTAAACCTTTTAAAAACCTTAATTGAAAAAGGAATAAAATACAATGACAACGCGCTAATTTTTGCAGCACAAGGTTCTCGTCGTGATTCAAATCCTATCGAGGTGTACCAATATTTGATAGAAACATTAAAACTGAAACCAACTGTTGTTTCTACAGATGGCGAAACGGTTCTTCATATTTTGGTAATAAAATCAAAACAAATTGAAATCATCAATTACTTTATAGCCAAAGGTGTTGATGTAAACAAAACCGACAAAGAAGGTAACACCGTTTTGATGAAAGCAGCAACAGCCAGAGATAATACAGAAGCATTGGAATTGCTTTTATCAAAAGTAAAAGACATCAATATACAAAATGCAAAAGGCGAAACTGCTTTGACGATGGCTGTGAAATCAGGTACTCCAAAAGCTGTTGAAATTCTTTTAAATAATGGAGCTGATGCCAAAATCATAAACAAAGAAGGATATAATTTAGGTCCTTACTTAGTTCAATCGTACAGACCACAAATGAATCGTGGACCGGAAAGTGCTTCAAAACAAGATCCTTTTGCGACTAAAATGAAATTACTTCAAGACAAGGGATTAGATTTAACCGCTCCTCAAAAAGACGGAAGTACTTTGTACCACTTTGCTTTGCTGAAAAACGACTTGACATTGCTTAAAAAATTAGCCAATTTAAACATCGATGTCAATGCTAAAAATAAAGAAGGATTAACAACTTTGCATAAAGCAGCTATGATTTCTAAAGATGATGTGATATTAAAATATCTAATTTCACTCGGAGCCAACAACGACATCAAAACCGAATTTGACGAAACCGCTTATTCATTAGCAAAAGAAAATGAAACTTTAACTCACAACAATATTTCAATCGAATTTTTAAAATGATTTTAGTGATTAGTGAATGTGATTAGTAATTAGCTATTCATCATTCACTAATTACCAATCACTAATTACTAATTACTAATTACTACAACAAAAACATGAAATCAATCTTAAGAATAGCTTTTACCTTCACATTAATCTGTCTTTTATCTTTTCAAGCCAACGCTCAAACCAGTAAATACAAATGCATGCTTCAAATGTCCAATTATGTTGGAGAAGGCGCTTATATTGTAGTTTCTCTTATCAATCCAAAAGGCGATTACGAAAAAACACTTTACGTAATGGGAGATGACAAAAAATGGTACAAATCCCTTAAAGAATGGCATAAATTTTATTCTAAAAAACCAACCAATATCAGCGCTACAACAGGAGCTTCGGTAACTGGAGGAGATCGTAGTATTACCACTTTCGAAATTGATGATGCTAAAATCAATAAAGGATATAAATTGCGTTTTGAATCTTCTGTTGAAGATCAAAAATACTACTCTACCGATTTAGAATTGCCACTTACAACTGCAGCAATGGCGGAAAAAACAGAGGGTAAAAATTACATTCGCTACGTGAGATTGAACAAAATATAAGCTGTAAATCCAGCACAGATTACACATTCGCACAGATTATATTTTTATCTATGATTAATTTCTTTTAGAATAATTTTAAAAAAATCTGTGATAATTGGTGTAATCTGTGTTACTATTTTATAATTAGTTAAAAGTGGATAGTCGTAAATTATAATTTAAAGCACATTAATAGCATAAAGTTTCACTAATTTAAAGTACACATTTATTAATTTAAATATTTAAGCCTATAAAGTATATAGAATTTATAGTATTTTTGCGCAAATTAATCGTAACTAACTATATTTTCCATTAACAATGAGACTTAAACTATTTATTTTAACCTTTTTATCCATATTATTTTGGAATAATACAATGGCACAAAACGCTTCTATTAAAGGATCAATTTTAGACAACGAATCACAAGCACCGATTGAATATGCTAGTATATCGGTACTTCAAAAAAATGATGCTAAAATTATCAAAGGCGTACTGTCAGAAAAAAATGGAAAATTTACCCTGTCAGAACTCAACATTGGCAGCTATTCGCTTAAAGTAGTGTCGATTGGATATGAAACTAGTATCACTGATTTTTCGATTTCAAGTAAACATCAGGAAATTGTTTTGGATGTAAAAATGAATTTATCCAGCAAAGTCCTAAACGAAGTAGTGGTAAAAGGAGCAAAAACTACAATCACAAATAAATTAGACAAACAAACTTACAAAGCCAGCCAATTTGAATCAGCAAAAGGAGGAAATGCAGTAGATGCGCTTAAAAATTTGCCTTCTGTTGCCTTAAATAGTGAAGGCGAAATAAGTGTGAGAGGCGCAACCGGTTTTTTGTTACTAGTAAATGGAAAGCCCGTATTAACAGATGCGCAAACTATTTTGAGTCAAATACCTGCGAATACTGTAGAAAATATTGAATTAATCACAGCTCCATCCGCCAAATACGAAGCTGATGGAAAAGCCGGAATTATCAATATCGTCACGAAAAAAGGAACTACTGATGGGATTTCACTTCAAGTCAATCTTTTGGCGGGTTTACCAAGCACTACAGACTATGATAATTTAGAAAACCCAATACGTTTTGGTGGTGATTTTACTATTGATTTCAAACAGAAAAAATGGGATATATTAGTCAGTGGTAATTATAATCGAAATGATGCAAACGGAAAACGTGAAGGTGATGTATATACCAAAGACTTTGAAAATAATACCATTACAAAATTCCCTTCCGTTGGTGAAAGAAGTTTTGACAGATATAATTATGGTGGACGAACGGCAATTACTTATACTGCGAATGACAAAAATATATTCAACTTAGGCTTTTTCGCCAGTAAAAAATATCAACAGCGCAGAGCCGATCTGGTTTATAATAATTCAACAGAAGATTTAACTACTGGAGAAGTACTTAATGCCCTAACCTATTTTAATTCTAACCTTCAGGAAAAAGAAGGAAATTTTGTTTTAGGTAGTTTTGATTATACTCATAATTTCGAAAACAATTCAAAAATTACAGGAGCATTTATTTACGAATATGCCAATTTATACGGTAATACAGTCAACAAAAACCTTGACTATCCTGAGAAAACAAATGTTTTTCAAGAAGTAAACAATCCTTATACCAATCCAATAAATGGTTATCGCATCAAATTAGATTATAGCACGCCTTTATGGAAAGGGAAATTAGAATCAGGCTATCAGCTTAGAAATGACAAGCAAGATGGAAAATTTGATTACATCGTTGATCCAGTTGTTGACCCTGCCGAAGATGCCAAATTTAGAGGCACAGCAAAGTCTTCAAACATCATAAATGCAGTGTATAGCCAGTATTCAGGAGAATCTTCAAAATTAAAATATACTGCAGGTCTACGATATGAATATTCAGAAAGAGAAGTAAAAATATCTACCGATAGCCAACCTCATCTTTTAAACTTAAGTAACTTGTTACCTTCGGCGAATTTATTATATACCTTTAATGATACCTGGAGTTCAAAATTAGGTTATAGCAAAAGAATTCAGAGAAACAACAACTTCGAGCTAAATCCTATTCCAGAAAGAGAGCATTCTGAAACGCTTGAACAAGGTGACCCAGATTTATTGCCTCAATTTGTTGACTTAGTTGAATTGGGTGTAAATTACAACTCCAAAAAAGCGACATTCTTTAGCACATTGTATTTTCAGAATGTAAAAAATCCGATACAAAGGGTTAATAGCGTCTATGCTGACACGATTTTAAACCGACTATTCACTAATGCCGAAAATGCAAAATCTATAGGAATAGAATTGGGTACAAATTATAAACCAAATAAATGGCTTACTGCTTATTTAGGAGCCAACATTTATAATTACAAAATTAGTGGCGGTTTAGAAATTTTTGATACCACCACGGAAGTTAACAATCAGGATTGGGTCTATTCGATAAATATGAATACAACATTTGATTTAGGCAAAAACTGGAATTTACAAGCCAATGTTAATTATTTATCAGCCAGACCAACTGCTCAAGGTGAAGATTCAAGATTTTTATCTCCAAATACTTCGATCAAAAAAACTTTTTTAGATGGAAAAATGACTGTAGGTTTACAGTGGCAAAATATGGATCTTGGTTTTATGAACTCCAATCAGCAAAGGATAACGACTTCCGGGCCCGATTTTTATACAACAACAAATTATATTTATGAAACAGATGTTTTTCTATTAAATTTTAGTTATAATTTCAACAAGTTAAATAATAAAACAAAACTACCTTCGAGTGAAATTGGAGAGAAAGAATTTTAGGCAAAACTAATTAGTAAATGTCAAAACCTTCATCTCTAATGTTGCAGAAAGGTAAAATTAAAAAACAATAAATGACTCTTTCTTTTTGGCGTTACGTACACTTGACTTTGGCGATATTTTCGGGTGCATTTTTAATCATAGCTTCAGTTACAGGTATTATTCTCGCTGTTGATGCGGTACAAGAAAAATTACCATCTTATCAAGTTGAGAATTTCGATAAAATTACTTTGCAGGAATCATTACCAAAACTTCGCAAAATTTATCCTGAAATTACCGAATTAAGTGTTGACCACAATCATTTTGTAACGCTACAAGCCATTGACAAAGGAGGAAACGACATCAATGCCTACATTAATCCTTTGACAGGAAAAATTATTGGTACACCACTCAAAAAAAGCGAATTCATCCAATGGATTACTGACTTGCACCGTTCGCTATTTCTTCATGAAACGGGGCGTATTTTTATTGGGGTTAATTCATTTCTGTTGCTGCTAATTGCCATTTCAGGCGCTGCTTTAGTAATCAACAGACAAAAAGGTTTGAGGAAATTTTTCTCTAAAATTATTAAAGAATATTTCGCGCAATATTATCATGTTTTATTGGGGCGTTTGGCTTTAATTCCGATTTTGATAATTGCTCTTTCTGGTGTTTATTTATCGATGGAACGCTTTCATTTTTTTGAAAATAAACTAAAGGATCAAAACAAAATTGAAACTAAAACTAAGGCTACTTCTGAAAATAAGTTTGATTTTAAAAATGCACTTCTAGCTGATGTTACTAAGATTGAATTTCCTTTTTCAGATGATCCCGAAGATTATTACACCTTTGAATTAAAAAACCGAAAAATCGAAGTCGAACAATATTCGAATAAAATTATTAGCGAAGAACGTTTTCCTGTAGCAACAATTTTAGCTGATTTAAGTTTGGATTTGCATACCGGTCGAGCCAATGCATTTTGGGCAATTGTTTTGGGATTGGCTTCTTTAAACATATTATTCTTCATCTATTCAGGCTTTGCAATGACACTGAAACGCAGAGCTAGTCGCATCAAAAATAAATTCAACGCTAACGAAAGTAAATTCATTTTATTGATTGGTTCCGAAAACGGAAGTTCGTTGCGTTTCGCCAATTCAGTGCTACAACAATTAATTGGTCACGGAGAAAAAGCGCATATCGCCCAATTGAATGATTACACTACTTATCCAAAAGCCGAATATTTATTGATTTTCACTTCCACTTATGGTTTGGGAGATGCGCCTTCAAATGCTGATAAGTTTGAATCCCTTTTGGAAAAAATCAACCAAACTCAAAAAATCAATTATTCCGTGATTGGTTTTGGTTCTCAATCGTATCCTGATTTTTGTGGGTATGCAAAGCAAATTGATATTTCGTTAGGAGATCAAGACTGGGCACATCAATTCATTGATTTGCAAACTGTAAATGACAAATCAGCCGAAGAATTTGTCGCATGGGTAAAACATTGGAATCATAAAACTACTTTCCCATTAGCCACTACTCCATCACTTTATAATCATATTCCAAAAGGTTTAGAAAAACTAATGGTGTTAGAAAAAACAACCGTTTCAGATGATGAAAAAACGTTTTTGTTGACGCTGAGAGCTGGAATGAGAAGCAAATTCACTTCTGGAGATTTACTGGCAATTTATCCTGCCAATGACAATAGAGAGCGCTTGTACTCTATCTCGAATAACAAAGGAAATATTCAGCTGGCAGTGAAATTACACCCACAAGGTTTAGGTTCTGAATTTTTGTATAATGTTCCTGTTGGTGATGTAATCAAAGCCCGAATCATTACTAATCATGCTTTTCATTTTCCTAAAACGGCAAAAAGAGTAGCTTTAATTTCTAATGGAACTGGGATTGCTCCTTTCCTTGGAATGATTGAACAAAATAAGAAGAAAGTTGACATCGAATTATATTGTGGCTTCCGCCAAAAAACCAAAATTACTTCATATTACGAGCAATTTGCCGTTGAAATGATTCAGAAAAAACGATTAAATAATTTACATTTAGCTTTCTCTCGTGAACAAGATCATCATTATGTAATGGATTTGATTAAAAGAGACGAAAACTTTTTTGCTGATTTATTGAAAAATGATGGAGTAATAATGATTTGCGGCGCTCTAAAAATGCAGTTTGATGTAGAAAATGTTTTAGATGCCATTTGCATGGAAAGAAATAATAATCCACTATCTCATTATATAGGCAAAGGGCAAATTTTGACAGATTGTTATTAGAACTTATTTCTTGCTTGGTTAAATTTGCCACAGATTAAAATGATTAATATGATTTTATCTGTGTAAATCCTTTAAATCTGTGGCAAAAAATCAAAATCAACACATTTTCAAATGAAATTACAATTAAAATCATTACTCCTATTTTCATTACTCCTTTCTTGTTGTATTAGTTCTGCACAGGTTTTACGAAAAAGAAACACTATGCTAATGGGCGGTCGTTTTGACATTACCATTGTTGCTAAAGATTCCCTTTCCGCCGAGCAAAGCATCGATGAAGTTATCGCAGAAATTAGCCGAATTGAATATTTAATATCCGATTGGAAACCCACTTCACAAGTTTCACAAGTGAATCAAAATGCGGGAATCCGACCTGTAAAAGTTGACAAAGAAGTTTTTGATCTAACCAAAAGAGCCATTCATTTTTCTGAAATTACTAATGGTGGTTTTGATATCAGCTTCGCCGCGATGGATCGAATTTGGAAATTTGATGGTTCCATGACCGAAATGCCTTCAACTGAAGCCATTAAAAAATCTGTAGAAAAAGTAGGTTACAAAAACATCGTTTTGGATAGTGTAAATTCAACTATTTTCTTGAAACTAAAAGGAATGAAAATTGGTTTCGGTGCTTTGGGCGAAGGTTATGCTACCAACAAATGTCAGGAAATGATGCTTGCCAAAGGAATCAACGCTGGAATTGTAAACGGCACTGGCGATATGAGCACTTGGGGCAAGCAACCCAACGGAAAACCTTGGAAAATTGGCATTACAAATCCCTTTCATCCTGAAAAATTATTAGCAGTAATCCCACTGACGAAAGGTGCTGTAACCACTTCAGGTTCTTATGAAAAATTTGTTGTTTTTGATGGCAAACGCTATTCTCACATTATCAACCCTGCAACGGGTTATCCGGCAACTGGTTTGTGTAGCGTAACAGTTTTTGGTCCAAATGCCGAAACATGTAATGGTTTAAGCACTTCTTTGATGGTTTTAGGAAAAACTGAGGGATTAGTTTTGCTTGACAAATTTCCTGATTACAGTTGTATTATGATTACCGATGATGGCAAAGTAATTAAATCCAAAAACTTTAGCATTAAGAGATTTAAAACTAAAATTTAATTCTTTATTAATGGATAATAGCTATACTAGTAATTCTGTGTTTAAGAAAAATCAGATAAAAGAAGCAGCAAATCTTTTATTACCTATCAAATTTTAATAACAATAAACTACCACATTTGTTATTTTTCTAAAAAACCACCAAACAAAATAATATTAATTTACTGATTATCAATTTGTTAATTATTAATAAAATATTATTAATATTTAGTCTAAATAAGTTTGCTAAAACAAATATGGATTGTATATTTGCCTCGTTATTTTTATTAATTCCAAATAAACGAAATGAAATATATTTTACTCCCCCTGACACTTTTAGCATTTAGCTTGAATAGCAATGCACAAGAAATGGCAAGTAACAGTCCAAAATCAAGTGACAAAGATCTTTACTATTTTTCTTCGGATACCATTAAATCGGAAAACGATACTGTTAAAAAAAGAAAAGGTCAACAATTAAAAGAAGTTATAGTTACTGGAAATAAGTTGCCAAAAGTAACGGCTTTACGTTCAGGTTTGAAACCAATGGATACACCACAAAGTGTACAAGTGGTAGGTTCTGAAGTAATCGAACAACAACAAGCTATTCGTTTAAGTGAAGTAATAAAAAACACCAATGGTGTATATGTAGGTTCGGCTCGTGGTGGTGCTCAGGAATCATTCTTCTCAAGAGGTTATGATATGTCTGCTAATAATATGTTTAAAAATGGTTTTCGTTATAATGCTGGTTCCATTCCTGATGTTTCTGGTTTAGAGAGGGTAGAATTTCTTAAAGGTGGCGCGGCTCTTTTGTACGGAAATGTTGCTCCTGGCGGAATCTTGAATTTAGTTACCAAAACTCCATCTTTCAAACAAGGCGGAGAAATAGCAATGCAAATAGGAAGTTTTGCTTATTACAAACCATCTATTGATTTTTATGGTCCATTAAATAAATCTATTGCTTATAGAATTAATGGTTCTTATGAAAACTCTGAAAGCTTTAGAGATGTTGTAAAAAATGAACGCTTATATGTAAATCCCTCTTTACTTTTTAACGTAAGTGATAAAACTCAGATCACAGTTCAAGGAGATTATTTAAATGCTGATTGGACACCAGATTTTGGAACAGGAGCCATTACAACACCGACAACCTCTACAATTGTTGATGTACCGCGCAACAACTTTTACGGAGCTCTTTGGTCAACAGGAAATACAAAATCGGCAAGTGCTTCTGCATTATTAAATCATGATTTTAACAAAAATTGGAAATTGAATTTCAATAGTTCGTATCAAACTTATGATAGAACTTCAAAATCTACCAATCAATTATCGACTGTAAAAGCAAATGGTGATTGGACAAGAGGCTTAACTGAAAATAAAAATTTAGAAGAAATTCTGGGTGACCAAATCAGTTTACAAGGAACTTTTAATACAGGAAGCATAAAGCATCAAATATTCACTGGAGCAGATTGGGAAAGTTCATTTTCTTCTTCTTATACTTATGTTTTTACTCCTGCAAATTACGACACTATCAATCTTTACAACTTTGACCCAAGCACTCAAAGAAATGATGAACCAAATTCAAGAAATTCACAAATCGTTGACACAAAAACCAATCGTTTTGGAGTTTATTTTCAAGATTTAATTTCGTTAACAGAACAAATTAAAGTTTTGGCAGGTATTCGCTGGTCGTGGCAGGAAGCTGAGGCTACAACTTATAAAGAAACATTGGTTGGTGGTGCTCAGACAATATCTCCTGAAGATGCTGTTGGTACTGTTGCCCCTAAAAAATTAGATAATGCTTTTTCTCCAAAAATCGGTTTGGTTTATCAGCCAATGAAAGATATGTCTCTATTTGCAAGTTACTCTAACTCATTTACTCCAAATACAGGAACTACAGTCGATTTACAACCAATAGAACCTTCAATCATTGATCAATACGAAGTTGGTATTAAAAAGGATTTCTGGAAAGGCGTATTAAGTACAAACGTAACAGTTTATCAAATAACCAACAGCAATTTAGCTCAAACTGCCGAATTTAAAGCGGATGGATCTCTTAATACCGATACAAGTATCAAAACTTTAAGTGGCGGAACCAAAAGTAAAGGTGTTGAAATTGATATTACCGCAAAACCAACTGAAGGTCTAAGCATCATGGCAGGATACAGTTATAATGACATGCGTTATACAGAAACCTCAGGATTGAATGGAAGTAACATTGAAGGAGATCGTTTAGTAAGAACTCCTAAAAACACAGCTAACTTAAGCTTTTTCTACACTTTACAAACGGGAGCTTTAAAAGGAGTATCTGTTGGAGCAATTGGAAATTATATCGGAGACCGTTTAGGCGGATGGAACGATCAATATGACAGCACAAAACCTGATGGAATCAACCATAGAGAATTCCCAATCGATGCTTATACAACTATCGATGCTTCTGTAGGTTATACTTGGAGAAAGTTTTCTATCCTGTGCAAACTTTCTAATATTACAAATGAGTTAAATTATACTGTACACGAAAATTACAGTGTGAACCCAATTGCACCAAGACAATTCTTGACTAGTTTAAAATATAAATTCTAAAAATCTCAAGCTTAGTTATTTTTTTTTCAAAAACTTTTTCTGCTCTTTTAACTTTTGAAAGACAGAAAAAGTTTTTTGGTTTTAGTATTTTTACAAAAACCAAATACTTCAGGAAAAATTCTGACATGGTTTAGATTAAAAATTTAAATTTAGAAATATGCCAACACCCGCATCAGAATGTCTTTATTGTCAAAATAACGACACCTTACACCAATTAATGATTAAAATAGGTGATCTAAAAGTATCTCAACTTTTTCTTTTTAAAGAGCAATCATATTCCGGAAGATGTAATGTAGTTTACAAAGACCACGGAGTTGAACTTTATGAATTAAGCGACGAACAACGCAATTTATTTTTTGAAGATGTTGCTACAGTTGCAAAAGCAATTGCCAAAGCTTTCAATCCTACCAAAATTAATTATGGTGCTTACAGTGATACTCTTTCTCATTTGCACATGCACATCGTTCCAAAATACAAAGAAGGCTATGCTTTTGGGGGCGTTTTCGAAATGAATCCTCAAAAAACATATTTAACCGAAGCTGAATATGCTGACGTTATCGAAAAAATAAAAGCTCATTTATAAATTCCATAGAAAAATCTATAAAACCCTTTTAGACTTCAAACTCTGAAAGGGTTACTTTTTACGGCACATTTTTTTTGTACATTTGTATTAATCAAAAAGTTAATCATTATGACAACTATAACCATCAATGAGCGTACTAAAGCTGGCAAGACATTGCTTGAATTAGCAAAGCTTTTGTCGGCCACCAATAAAGGTGTAGAAATAAATGAAGAAAGTCCATACAATCCTGAATTTGTCGAGAAAATACTTGAGGCTGAAAAAAACATAAAAGAAGGAAAAACCAAAACTATTGATCCAAATGATGTATGGGGAAGTTTAGGATTGAAGTAACCAAAGAAGCCGAAAAAGATTTTACTAAACATTATAAATCAGGCAATAAATCTAATATAAATACAATCCAAAAAATATTATTAGAACTTGAAAACACTCCATATCAAGGAATCGGCAAACCAGAACAATTAAAACACCAATTTAGCGGTTTTTGGTCAAGAAGAATAAATCAAAAAGACCGATTGGTTTATAAAGTTGATGAAGATATCGTTACCATTTATGTAGTGTCAGCACTAGGACATTATTTAGACAAATAAAAAATCCCAATTTTGTAAAATTTCAAAATTGGGATTTTTTTATGGTTTATAATGAAGAAACTCTTACTTCAATCCAGCCAAACTCTGGTCAATCGTAGCAATTTTAGCTAAAGCATCAGCTTCTTTTTTGCGCTCGTTTTCAATGATTTCAGGTTTTGCATTGGCTACAAATTTTTCGTTAGACAGCTTCACCTGAACTGATTTTAAGAAACCTTTTATGTAATTTAACTCTTCAGTCAATTTTGCAATTTCAGCCTCAACATCAATATTTCCAGTAATTGGAATAAAATATTCGTTTGATTTTACACGGAAAGACAAAGCTCCTTCCACTTTATCTGAAACATATTCTAAAGCAGAAATATTCCCAAGTTTGGTTACAATTGCATCAAAATAAGTTGAAACCTTATCATTATTAATCGCTTTCAATTCGATAGCATCTTTGAAAGGAATATTCTTGTCTTTACGAATCGTTCTAATTCCAGAAATTACCTCGATAGTATTTTCGAAATCAGCAATTAATTGAGTATTAAATGGTTTTATTTCCGGCCAAGTGGAAACGATTAAAGCTTCTTCTGGTGTTCTTTCAGCGATATGCTGCCAAATTTCCTCTGTCAGGAAAGGCATAAATGGATGCAACAATTTCAAGTTACTTTCTAACATTTCTATTGCTTTCGCAAAAGTTACGCTGTCGATTGGCTGTTGGTAAGCCGGTTTGATCATTTCTAAAAACCATGAACAGAAATCGTCCCAAACCAATTTGTAAATCGCCATTAAAGCATCTGAAATTCTGTATTTTTCAAAATTATCTTCAATATCTACAAGTGTTTGTTGTAATTTAGCTTCGTACCATTCAATCGCCACTTTTGAAGATTCAGGTTGTGGAATTGCATCTGAAACTTCCCAGCCTTTAATCAATTTGAAAGCATTCCAAATTTTATTAGAAAATCCTTTTCCTTGATTACACAATTCTTCATCGAACATAATATCGTTTCCAGCAGAAGCGCTTAAAAGCAAACCTACACGAACTCCATCTGCACCAAACTTCTCAATTAATTCTAATGGCTCTGGAGAATTCCCCAAAGATTTAGACATTTTACGTCTTTGTTTGTCACGAACCAATCCAGTCAAATACACATTTGAAAATGGTTTTTCACCTGCGTATTCATATCCTGCAATAATCATTCTCGCTACCCAGAAAAACAAAATATCCGGACCTGTTACCAAATCATTCGTTGGATAATAATATTTGAAATCTTCGTTTTCAGGATCCATTATTCCACCAAAAACAGACATTGGCCATAACCAAGAAGAAAACCAAGTATCTAAAGCATCGGCATCTTGTTTTAAGTCAGAAGTTGTTAGTTGTTGGTTGTTGGTTCTTTCTTTAGCTAAAACTAAAGCATCTTCAATATTTTCTGCAACAACAAAATCTTCTTTTCCATCACCATAATAATATGCTGGAATTTGTTGACCCCACCACAATTGGCGAGAAATATTCCAATCGCGAATATTATTTAACCAATGTGCATAAGTGTTATCAAAACGTTTTGGGTGTAATTTAATATCTCCATCAACCAAAACTGATTGAATAGCTGGTTTAACCAAATCCTCCATTTTCAAGAACCATTGGTCTGACAAACGAGGTTCGATAACCGCTTTAGTTCTTTCAGAAGTTCCAACTTTATTCAAATGAATCTCCGTTTTTGCCAAAGCACCACTTTCTTCTAATTCTTTTGCAATTTCAGTACGAACCACAAAACGGTCTTTTCCTTGATAATGCAATCCAAAACTATTCAAAGTTGCATCTTCATTAAAAATATCAACGATTTCTAAATTATGTTTCTCTCCTAACGCTTTATCATTCACATCGTGAGCAGGAGTCACTTTCAAACAGCCCGTTCCAAATTCTACATCAACATATTCATCTTCGATAATTGGAATTACTCGACCACAAATTGGAACGATCGCTTTTTTGCCTTTCAAATGCGTAAAACGCTCATCATTTGGATTAATACAAATCGCAGTATCTCCAAAAATAGTTTCTGGACGCGTTGTAGCAACGGTTAAGAAGTCTTCAGTTCCTTCAATTTTATATTTTAGGAAAAATAATTTTCCGTTTTGTTCTTCATAAATAACTTCTTCATCAGACAAAGTCGTTTTAGCTTCTGGATCCCAGTTCACCATTCGGTAACCGCGGTAAATCAAACCTTTGTTATACAAATCCACAAAAGATTTAATTACAGAAGCCGACATATCAGGATCCATCGTGAATTTGGTTCTTTCCCAATCACAAGAACAGCCTAGTTGTTTCAATTGCTCAAGAATGGTTCCTCCGTATTTATCTGTCCAATCATAAGCGTGTTTCAAAAACTCTTCTCTGGTCAAATCCGATTTATTGATTCCTTCAGATTTTAGTTTTGCAACCACTTTAGCTTCAGTTGCAATAGAAGCATGATCCGTTCCTGGAACCCAACAAGCGTTGAATCCTTTCAAACGGGCACGACGAATCAAAACATCCTGAATTGTATTATTCAACATATGTCCCATGTGTAAAACTCCTGTGACATTTGGAGGTGGAATTACAATAGAATAAGGCGTTCTGTGGTCTGGTTTTGAATAAAAATAATTGTTTTTCATCCAATAGTCATACCATTTATTCTCGATATTTTTAGCGTCAAATTGTGCAGGAATTGTCATTTTTATGTGGATTCGTTTTATCGTTACTTCTTTTAATTTTTATATGTTTAACCCTTTTCTACGCCGTTATTTCAAAACAAAATCAACGATTGAACAGTTAAACAAATAAACTTTTTAATTTGGTTTGATTTTTGTGCTTCTTAATTGACGACAAAAGTAAATAATTAAGCACAGTATAAAAAGCGAAATAAAAAATTGTGCAATTAATTAAAAGGTAGTACATTTACTATAACCTACTAAAAAAACTTAAGGAAAATGAAAAACATTAAACCTCTTCTGATATTTCTGTTTTTAAGTTGCATGGGGCTTGCACAAAGTGGTCCCAAGATTACTATTCAACAATCTGACAATACTATTGATTATGGGAGAGTAAACAAGTCTTCCGACAATGGCGTTCGAAGTTTTACATTTACCAATGTAGGAGACGCACCATTAAGTATAATTGACATTCAATCTACGGCAAGTTTTACTATTTTACGCAAACCAAACCAACCTATTGCTCCTGGAAAATCAGACAAAATTGAAATAAAATACAATATGGTTCCTGGTCCTATTCGTAAAACCATTACACTAGAAACAAATGCTGTTAATTATGACGGCGGTCGAGTTCCTCTTAAAATTAAAGGTGAAGTACTCACAAATTAAATACTAAAAAAACGCTTTTGATAAGCGTTTTTTTTATTTTATAAATCATCAGTCAATTGAAAAGAAAATTTCAGAACCTCACTTTTCCTCTCGACTTCCATAAAAATCATTATATCTCCATCCGTTTTAAACATTTCATTTATTTTTTGCAAGGAATAACGATATGTAGGTGCTCTATTAATCGAAAGAATTATATCTCCTTTTTTCAAACCTGATCTTTCAGCAGGTGAATCTTTTCGAATATTAGCAATCTCATATATGGGCTTGAGCTCGAATTTGTATTTAAATTCATTAGTTATATTCGTCCCATTACTATCAAATTTGATAGTTCCTGGCAAAGGAACTGTTTCAAGTTTCACCGTTTCTTTTACCCATTGCAATCCATTATGTTTTATCTCAATTCCGCTTTTATTATAGCCAAACGGTTCTCCGAAACTGGAGTTTTTCTTTAAATAAAGTAATTGATTTTTATAATCGAAAACCACAGAAAAACGTTTTAAAATTTCTCCTCCAATAGATCCTGCACGACCTTTGACCATACGAACACTTTTAACAGAACTAGAATCTGGGAAAGCAACAACTGGTAATTTAAAATCATATTTACCAAATGAAAAATTAGAAATCTTAGCTCTCTTTCCTTCTATATCTCCACTAAAACCTTTTCCCAAAAAATCATCAAAATTTTTAGGCGGCACTGTAATTTTTTCTGTTAAGTTTTGAAAAAGCCAAACAGAATCACTATTTCCTGTATCCAGTAGCATTTTTACAGGTATGACAGATTTCAAAATAGTAGCATTCCCTATTAAATAAGGTTTAAATCTCTCAATGGTAAGCGGTATTTTCTCGAACTTTTTTTCGAGCTTTATTCGATTAGCTTCATCATTTTTATAAACTACCACCTTTTTACTACGATAATCAATACGAACCAAATTCTCTCTAAAAAATTGATAGCCAATAATACCATTTACAGGAATACCAATTTGCGAAGAAAGATTATAACTCTGATCCAAAATAACATAAATGAGTTGTTGATGGGATTTTGCCCCTTCAATTTCTAAAATATTGTTGGTTGTTTTCAATCCTTCAATGGCGTCTTCACTACCTAAACCTCTTAAACTTATTTTTTCGGAATTGTAAAATTTTACCCCTGGATTATCATCCAAACTAAAAAGGATAGTTTCCTCAACACCTGAATCCAAAAGAAAATTTAGCTCTACTCCATTTACTTTTATTGGAATAAAAACTAAGTTATTTATCAAGACAAATGGTAGGGTAACTTTTTCAACTCCTTTATTAAACACAAAACCATTTTGAGAAAAAACAGGCATTATTGTTAGTAATAAAAGAAAAAACAGACATTTTTTTTTCATTTAGGCATATTTCTATAATATAACTCAATTATACGATAATAATCAACCAAAAACAACAAAATTGACATATTGTTTACTGTATTTTTGGAAAATAAATCGCAAATTTGCACCTCAAATTTTACAAACATGCCTGAAATTTCAATCAGAGGTCGAAGAATGCCAGAATCGCCAATTCGAAAGTTGGCTCCTTATGCAGACATAGCTAAAAAAAGTGGGCGTAAGGTTTATCATTTAAACATTGGACAACCTGATATAAAAAGTCCAGAAATTGCTATCAAAGCGATAAAAAACATTGATTTAAGTATCATAGAATATGGTCCTTCAGCGGGATACGAAAGTTATAGAAAAAAATTAGCCCAATTTTACACTAAACAAGATGTAAAAGTTGGTTATGAAGATATAATGATAACCACTGGTGGTTCCGAAGCACTTTTGTTTGCTCTCGGAAGCATTATGGACCCAGGAGATGAAGTCATTATTCCTGAACCTTTTTATGCCAATTATAGTGCTTTCTCTGAAGAATCGAGTGCAAAAGTGGTGCCTGTAATTTCAAATATTGAGAATGGTTTTACACTTCCAACGATTGAAGAATTCGAAAAAGCAATTACGCCAAAGTCAAAAGCAATCTTAATTTGCAACCCAAACAACCCAACTGGATATTTATATTCAGAATCTGAAATTAAACAACTGGGAGAATTGGTTAAAAAACATGATTTGTTTTTAATTGCAGATGAAGTATATCGTGAGTTCATATATGACGAAAGAGACCATCATTTTTCTGTAATGAACCTGAAAGGAATCGAACAAAATGTAATCATGATTGATTCGGTTTCTAAAAGATACAGCATGTGTGGCGCACGTATTGGTTGTATGGTAACTAAAAATAGAGAAGTTATTGCTGCTGCAATGAAATTTGCACAAGCACGTTTATGTCCTCCAACTATTGAGCAAATTGCTTGCGAAGCTGCAATTGACACACCGCAAAGTTATTTTGACGAAGTAATTATTGAGTACAAAGAACGAAGAGATATTTTAATTAGCGAATTGAACAAAATAGACGGCGTAGTTGTGAAGACTCCAAAAGCGGCTTTTTACTGTATTGCACAACTACCTATCGATGATGCTGATGTTTTTGCGCAATGGCTTTTAGAGAAATACGAATTAAATGGGGCAACAGTAATGATTGCTCCAGCAGCCGGATTCTATTCGACTCCTGGAGTTGGTTTGAACCAAGTTCGTATTGCTTATGTTTTGAAAAAAGAAGACTTAATAAGCGCTGTTACTATTTTAAAAGAAGCTCTTACTGTTTATAATTCAAAATAATTTTGTTGCTTTTCTTTTAGAAATAAATCGGACACTAAATAACAAAAGACAATAACTTTAATTGGTATTGTCTTTTTTGTTTTTCATATAAATAATAAATATTTTCAATCCATTTTGAGTACAATTAAAAGCAAAAACGATAGAAAATGTTTCCTTTTTATTAATTATCTTTACCCCCTAAAAACAGACATTCACAAAAATAGTACCTTTTAATGATAAACAACGAAGAATTTCAAGACGAAATAGGAAACAATCATATTAGTACAAATGCTCAAAATCCCATAAGAAAAGACGCTTTTGACATTACCGATGAAGAAAAGATTGAAAAAATAAAAAAAGATGTTGAAAACATTCTACAAACACTTGGAATGGATTTGACAGATGATAGTTTGAAAGGAACCCCTAACCGCGTAGCTAAAATGTTTGTAAAAGAAATTTTTGGCGGACTAAATCCTGACAAAAAACCAAAAGCATCTACTTTTGAAAATAATTACAAATACGGAGAAATGTTAGTTGAAAAAAACATTACTCTTTACTCTACCTGCGAACATCACTTATTACCAATTATAGGAAGAGCTCATGTTGCTTATATTTCGAGTGGAAGAGTTATAGGCCTTTCTAAAATGAATCGTATTGTAGAACATTTTGCAAAAAGACCACAAGTACAAGAACGTTTAACAATGCAAATTGTACAAGAACTTCAACAAGCACTTGGCACAGAAGATGTCGCTTGTGTTATTGATGCAAAACACCTTTGCGTAAATTCTAGAGGAATTAAAGATATCGAAAGCAGTACGGTAACTTCAGAATTTGGTGGAAAATTCAAAGACCCTCAAACTAGAAGAGAGTTTTTGGACTACATTAAATTGGAAACGAAATTCTAAAAGTTTGTAGTTTAAAGTTTATAGTTTGTTGTTATGGGAAGAATACTAAAATTTGAAGACTTAGAAATATGGCGATTAGCTAGAGAAATATGTCAAAATATAGAATTCCTTATACAAAACACAAACCTTAAAACAAACTACTCCTTAAAAGACCAAATTGATCGAAGTTCAGGTTCTGTTATGGATAATATCGCCGAAGGTTTTGAACGAAATGGCAACAAAGAATTTATTCATTTTTTGAGTATTGCAAAAGGTTCTGCAGGAGAAGTAAAATCTCAATCTTATAGAGCTTTAGATAAAAAATTGATTTCCGAAGAACAACATTTGAAATTAAATGAAATGATTGAATTAGAAAAAAACAAAATCGGATCGATGATGAATTATCTAAGCAATTGCGAAATAAAAGGACTCAAATTCAAATAATTTTTTTCAAACTTCAACAAAAACAATAAACCAAAAACAATAAACAACAATGTCCTTATATAAAAGTCAGACCTTAAAAATATACAATTCTCTTTCGGGAGAAAAAGAAACATTTACGCCTATTAACGAAGGAAATGTGGGTATGTATGTGTGTGGCCCAACGGTTTACAGCAATGTGCATCTTGGAAATGTGAGAACTTTCATGTCTTTTGACGTAATTTTCAGGTATTTATTGCATTTGGATTATAAAGTGCGTTATGTTCGTAACATTACTGATGTGGGGCATATTGTGGACGATGTGGATGAAGGTGAAGATAAAATTGCTAAAAAAGCACGTTTGGAGCAGTTGGAACCTATGGAAGTGGTACAACGCTATACTGTAGATTTTCATGATATTTTGAAGGCTTTTAATTTTTTACCTCCGAGTATTGAACCGACTGCAACTGGTCATATTATTGAACAAATTGAAATCATCAAAACTATAATTGACAAAGGGATTGGTTATGTAGCCAATGGTTCAGTATATTTTGATGTAGTGAAATTTAACGAAACCAATCATTACGGTATATTAAGTGGTCGCAATATTGAAGATATGCTGGCCAATACCCGTGACCTTGACGGTCAGTCAGACAAAAGAAATCCACAAGATTTTGCTCTTTGGAAAAAAGCCGAACCGCAACACATTATGCGTTGGCCATCTCCTTGGAGTGATGGTTTTCCTGGTTGGCATTTAGAATGTACTGCAATGAGCACCAAATATTTGGGCAATCATTTTGACATTCACGGTGGTGGAATGGATTTAAAATTTCCTCATCATGAATGTGAAATTGCACAAAACGAAACTTGCACTGGTCACACTCCAGTAAATTACTGGATGCATGCCAACATGCTGACTTTGAATGGTAAAAAAATGGCTAAATCTACTGGGAATAACATTTTACCAGGAGAAATTTTAACAGGCGACAATCCTTTTTTAAGCAAAGCGTTTTCAGCTTCAGTTACTCGTTTTTTTATGATGCAAGCACATTACAGAAGTATTCTTGATTTTTCAGACGATGCTATTACTGCTGCTGAAAAGGGATATAAACGATTGATGGAGGCGATGGAATCTCTAAAAGGAATTCAAGCAAGTTCAACCAGTTCAATAGACATTGCTAGTTGGAAACAATTGTGTTATGATGCCATGAATGATGATTTCAATTCTCCTATTCTTATTGCACAATTATTTGAAGGAGTTCGTTTTGTTAATTTATTAAAAGACGGAAAAGAAACTTTAAATACTACCGATTTACATTTGTTTACCACTACAATGGAGGCTTTTGTATTTGATGTTTTAGGATTGGAAGAAGAAAAAACGAATGGCAATACTGAAAAATTAGAAGGCGTAGTTAATATGCTTATTGGTATGCGTAAACAAGCTCGTGACAATAAAGATTTTGCTTTATCAGATCAAATTCGTGATCAATTAATTGCACTTGGCATTCAATTGAAAGACGGAAAAGAAGGAACTTCATTTAGTATTCAGTAGGCAGATTTTAGTTGGCAGTGATCAGTCTAAAAGTAATCAGATAAAAAGTCTTTTAAATAATTAAAAATCATTTAAAATAATCTCGCCTTATTAATACTGAACACTAAAAAACCGAACACTGTACACTTTATGTTAAAAAAGATTCTCATATATCCTTTTATATTGCTTGTTAGGTTTTATCAGGGAGCTATCTCCCCTTTTACTCCAGCAGCCTGCCGTTTTGAACCGACATGTTCGACTTATATGATTCAGGCATTGCAAATTCACGGATTATTTTATGGGGGCTATTTAGGAATAAAAAGAATTTTGAGTTGTCATCCTTGGGGAGGAAAAGGATATGATCCAGTTCCTGAAAAAAAATGTAATCATTCACATTAAAAAAGATAAATTCTTACCTTTTAGTTAACATAATTACTCAAGTCAAAATAGTATTTTCACAAAAAATTAAAAAATAAATGACACACGCTTTAAACATTGTTTGGGATCCCGCCGAAGGTATTGATTTAGGTTTTTTCATTATTCGTTTTTACAGCTTAATGTTTGTAATCGCATTTGGACTAGGATGGTATATAATGAAACACATCTTTGACAGAGAGAATGTATCGATTGACAAATTGGATTCCTTATTTGTTTGGACTGTATTAGCTACCCTAATTGGTGCGCGCTTGGGACATGTTTTCTTTTACGATTGGGAATATTACCGCAATAATTTAGCCGAAATAGTTTTGCCATTCCGTTTTAATCCAAAGTTTGAATTCACAGGATACCAAGGATTAGCGAGTCATGGAGCAGCAATTTCAATCATCGTTGCTATGTACTTTTTTTCTAAAAAAGTGCTTCAAAAACCATTATTATGGATTTTAGACCGAGTGGTAATACCTGTTGCCAGTGGAGCTATTTTTGTCCGATTTGGTAATTTTTTCAATTCAGAAATAGTTGGAAAAGAAACTACTTCAGCATTTGGAATTCGTTTTGTAAGAGATCAATTCACACCAAGAGAAGCTGTTAATGCAACTCAACTTCCAACACCAAAAGAGGCCTATAATGCCATAGCAACCAATCCGCAATATGCTAATTTATTAGATCAAGTTCCTGCTAAACATCCAGCACAATTGTATGAAGCATTTTGTTATATCTTTGTTTTTGCAATACTGTTTTTCTTGTATTGGAAAACAGACGCTAGAAAAAAATCAGGATATTTATTTGGGCTGTTTTTAGTGCTTTTATTTACTGTCCGTATTATTGTTGAATCAGTAAAAGAAAGTCAAGGTGGTTTCGAAAGTGACTTAGGAAACATACTATCTACAGGTCAATGGTTGAGTATCCCTTTTATTATTGTAGGATTGTATTTTACTTTTACTGCTAAAAAAGAAGTTGAAAATTAGCCAAAAACATATTTAAAAAATAGCCACTAAAAATTATTTAGTGGCTATTTTTTTGACTACCCTATCTTAGAAGTTGAATAAACAATTATTTTTTCTTGCAAAAGTGATTCAACAGCTTGTTTAAAATTCAATAAATAGGATTGTTTATTATGTAAATCCAATCCCTCTTTATTTTTCCAAATCTCGTGGAAAACAAATATATTCTTATCATCAATATTTTGATGCAAATCATATTGAATACAAGCCTTTTCCTTTCTAGAATTTTCTACTAAATCTTCTAAAATTGCTTTTAATTCTTCTCTATTCTCTGATTTACTTTTGAGAATTACTGTTAAATTTATTTCCATAATTAGTTTAAAAATAATTCTGTTAAATGGTTTTCATACAACTTCAAATCATTTACAACGTCAGCGTTTTTCTCAATATCATGAAAATGAATACTTTCTAATGGAGTCATTCCAGTAAAAGCATTCATACGATGAAAACCAAATAAAGGTCCATTATCGACACTTGTTTCATTGAAAAATTCTCCTGGCAAGGTAAAAGCTTCTTTAGGCGCATTCCATGAAGTAGTGACCATGTATTTTCTTCCATGCAACATCCCTCCTGTTCCGTAATTAATAGCTGGATTTTTAGAAGAGCGTCCGTCACTTTTATAAATACCTTTATCGTGTCCTTCGGTAAAAACAACATCAATATATTTCTTCAAACCATGAGGTAATTGAAACCACCAAATAGGTGTATGATAAATTATTACATCTGCCCAAACAAATTTCTCTACTTCTTCTGCTGGATTGTACTCTTCATTAATATCAGTACTTTTTATTTCAAAATTATTATTTGAAAAGAATTCAGCTGTAGCTTTAGCAATTGTTTCATTAAATTTCCCTCCTGAATGTCCAAATTTTTGACCACCATTTATTATAAATATCTTTTTCATTTCTATTGTTATAATTTGATGAAGCAAAATTACAATCATTACATCTATTATTAAAATAACTTAATTCATACCTTTGTATCATAAATATAATACTTAAGTTATGGTAAATTTAGAATGGTATCGAACCTTTAAATACATTTACAAAACAGGCACTTTAACGGGTGCTGCAGAAATGTTGTTTATTTCACAACCAGGTGTCAGCTTACATCTTAGTTCTTTGGAAAGCTATGTTGGGTATAAATTATTTGATAGAACCAGTAGAAAAATGATTCCTACGGAAAAAGGAAAGGTTCTATATAATTTTATAAGTGACGCACTTTGCAAATTAGAAGAAGCCGAAAAAAACTTCCAACGAAGCACTGAGAAAAATACTCCCACCATCAGTATCGGAATGTGTTTTGAAACCTTTCAAATAACTTTAGAGCCTTATCTATCGACTTTTCCATTTAATGTAATTATCCAATTTGGTGAATATCCTGAAATGATTGAAAATCTAGAGAAAGGCATCCTAGACCTAATCATTACCCCTCAAATGATTCTTAAAAGCTCAATCGACTATCAAGCCTTTTCTTCTGAAACCATCGTTCTAATTGGCGGAAATGAGCTAAATACGACTGAACTCGATTCGCTTATAGAACAAAATAACTTTCAAGCAATAGAAATTTGGCTGAAACAACAAAAGTGGTTCGGAACCACTGGAGACATGGAGCATTTGAGAAACTTTTGGCAGCTTAATTTCAATAAAAATGCAGATTTTAGACCTAACTACATTGTACCCAATTTAAACTCCATAGTGCGTTGTTTGAGCAACAGTAATGGTTTGGCTGTCATTCCAGATTTCTTATGCAAAACAGAAATAGAAACTGGAAAAATAAAACTGCTGTGGCAGGGAAAAACTCCTTTAAAAAATACTCTCTATTTTGCCAATAAGAAGAAAACCATTTATACGGATGAAATCAATCTAATAAAAGATACTTTTATGAAGATAATGTAATGTTCAAAATAACACTCTAATTTATTTCCTAAAATAAAAAAAAAGGATTCAACTTTCGTTGAATCCTTTTTAAAATATAAACTTTGCTAATTATTAGCTCTGTTGATGTTTAATTTCAATATTTTCTTTCTCTTCTCTAGAAATAGTATCAACTAATACCGGAGTAGCAATAAATAATGAAGAATAAGTTCCGATAACAATACCAATAAGCATTGCAAAGATAAATCCTCTAATTGACTCACCACCGAAAACGAACATAATTAACAATACTAAAATCATTGTCAAAGAAGTATTGATTGTTCTAGACATTGTAGAGTTAATAGACTTGTTTACGATTTCTGAGAATGTACCTTTTGTTTTTCCATCGATAAATTCACGAACCCTGTCAAATACAATAACTGTATCATTCATAGAATAACCAATAACAGTTAAGATTGCAGCGATAAAGTGCTGATCGATCTCCATACCGAAAGGCATGAATCTCCAACACAATGAATATACTCCTAACAAGAAGATAACGTCGTGAGCGATCGCAGCGATTGCACCCAAACTATATTGCCATTTTCTAAAACTAATTACCAAGTATAAAGCAACAATAAGCATCGCACCTAATACAGCCCAATAAGCATTTGTTTTAATATCCTCAGCAACTGTTGGACCAACTTTTGAAGCTTGAACAATACCTAATTTTTTACCTTCATGAGCATTTACAAAGTTATCATAAGTCATACCTGCTCCATAATGCTTTTTCAAGGTTTCGTATAACTTAACGTTTACCTCCTCATCAGCAGCACTACCTGTTTCTTCAACTTTATATTTTGTTGTAATTTTCAACTGATTATCTTCACCGAAAATTTTAACCTCTGCACTACCAAAAACTGCAACTAATTCATCTCTAACTTCCTCAGGTTTCATTGATTTATCGAAACGAACTTGGAACGTTCTTCCTCCAACAAAATCAACACCTTGATCAAAACCATTAGTCACAATAGAAGCAATACTTATAATAGTAACAATAGCTGAGAAAACATAAGCCCATTTCTTAATTCCTAAGAAATCAAAATGGAAATTAGTAAAGAAATTTTTAGAGAACTTCGTAACGAATGACAAATCATTTTTGCCAGCTATATTTTTATCAATAAAAATTCTTGCAATAAAAATTGAAGTAAATAAAGAGGTTACAATACCGATTAATAAAGTAGTTGCAAAACCTTTAATAGGACCTGATCCAAAGATAAATAATACCGCACCTGTTAAAATGTGTGTAACGTTAGCATCAACAATAGAACGCATGGCTCCAGTCCAGCTATAAGAAGCAATTACAGATTCACCCAGAGATTTACCTTCTCTTAATTCTTCTTTAGCCCTTTCATAAATAATAATATTCGCATCTACAGCAGTACCCATTGTTAATACGATACCTGCAATACCAGGCAATGTAAGTACAGCACCTAAACTTGCCAAAATACCAAACATAAATAACAAGTTCACTGCTAAAGCAATATTCGCATACCATCCTGCTTTACCATAATAAATCATCATCCAAAGAGATACTAATAACAATCCAATTACTGCAGAATTAGTTCCATTATCAATAGCTTCCTGACCCAAAGATGGCCCTACTACTTCAGATTGAATAATTTCAGCAGCTGCAGGTAATTTACCAGCTCTTAATACATTCGCTAAATCTTTAGTTTCTGTAACATCAAAGTTTCCAGAAATCTCAGATCTTCCACCAGCAATTGGTCCACTAGAAACTCCAGGTGCAGAATAAACAACATCATCAAGAACAATAGCAATATTACTTTTTTGAGTATATGCTCTTCCTGTTAATTCTTCCCATTCTTTTGCACCAGTGTTATTCATTTGCATAGAAACAGCAGGTTTACCCATTTGATCAAATGTATCACTTGCCTCAGTAACAACACCACCTCCCATAGAAGCGATATTATCTCTATTTCCTTTTAAAGCATATAATTCAACAGCTTCAACTTCTTTATCTTTAGCATCTTTAATTGTAGTTGGTTTACCCCATACAAATTTTGCATAACGTTGATCACCTGGCAATAAAACACGGATATCAGCTCTTTTAAAATAAGAATTGATTACAGCAGTATCTTTTGGAGAGAAAAGACCTAAAACTGGTCCACCACCTTGAGCAATAATTTTATCAATAATAGGATTATTTCCTTTTTTAGTAGTAGTTGAATCTTTTGCATCAGTTAACAAAGCACTTAGTGAATCTTTTGCAACAGCTTTTGTTTCAACTTTAGCAACTTCCGTTTTTTTCAAAGCCTCGTTAGCAGCCATGATGAAATTACCAATTTCTTCAACTTTATAAGTTTCCCAGAACTCTAATTGAGCTGTACTTTGCAATAATTTTTTAATTCTATCAATATCTTTAGCACCTGGAAGTTCCACAAGAATTTGTCCAGACTCTCCTAATTTTTGAATATTAGGTTGCGTTACACCAAATTTATCGATACGTTTTCTCAATACTCCAAAAGCACTTTCTACAGATTCATCAACTTTTCTTTTGATTACTTTTTGAACCTGAGCATCTGTCATTTGAAATGTTACCCCACCATCTCCTTGCAAACTTCTGTTAGCAAAAATATCTGGTGACGCTAATTTTACTGAACCTTTTGAATTAGCTTCAAAAGCTTCGAAGAAAGCATCAAGGTAGCTTTGATTTCCTTTTTGATTTGCAGTGGCATCAGCCAAAGATTTATTAAAAACTGGATTTTTCGAATTATTTGATAATCCTTTCAAAATGTCTTTAACAGAAATTTGAAGAGTCACGTTGATTCCTCCTTCTAAGTCAAGACCTTTGTTGATTTGTTTATCTTTTACTTCATTGAATGTAAAATCTGTAAATCCTAAACTGAAAACTTTTTCTTTACCAATAGAATCTAAATATTTTACTTCTTTTTCTGGATTACCTCCAGCAAAAGTTTTTGCATCGCTTTTGACTTTATTAGAGACAAAAGTGAAAGAAAGTTGGTAAATACTTACCAATGCAAATAGAATTGCGAAAAATTTAATAAGTCCTTTATTCTGCATTATTACTAAAAATTAATTATTTTTATTTATTATTTTTGATTTAAACCCTATAAGACAAGCCATTACATCTATTTTAAAAAACAAAAAAAAGAGGCACGATTCATGTCATTTTTTTTAAACCGAGCAAATATATAATTAACGGAAAGATTAACCAATTTATTTATTAATTAATATCAAAAAAAAGACCGCAAAATTGCAGTCTTTTTTTTTACTGACTAAAATTATTACACTAAAACTGTTTTCAAATCAGCATTCATGCTTCTTACAGCGTCTGCACTTTTGGCAAAAGCAGCTTTTTCAGCATCATTTAATGCAATATCAACAATTTTTTCAACTCCGTTTTTACCTATAATACAAGGCACACCAATACAAATATCATTTTGACCATACTCTCCTTCTAAAAATACAGAGCATGCAATCATTTTCTTTTGATCATTTAAAATACTATCAACCAAATAAGCAACAGAAGCACCTGGAGCATACCATGCCGAAGTCCCTAATAAACCAGTAAGTGTTGCTCCTCCAACCATTGTAGCGGCTGCCACTTTTTCTAATTCTTCTTGAGATAAAAATTGAGAAACTGGAATACCATTATAAGAAGCCAATCTTGTTAAAGGAATCATTGTAGTGTCTCCATGTCCTCCAATTACCATTGCCGAAATATCGTTAGAAGGTGTATTCAACGCTTTAGACAAATAATATCTAAAACGTGAACTATCCAAAGCACCCCCCATTCCAATAATTCTGTTTTTTGGCAAACCAGTAGCTTTCAAAGCTAAATAAGTCATTGTATCCATTGGATTTGACACCACTACTACAATACAATTTGGCGAATGAGCTAAAACATTCTCTGCAACAGTTTTAACAATTCCTGCGTTGATACCTATTAATTCTTCTCTAGTCATTCCTGGTTTTCTTGGAATTCCAGAAGTTATCACAACCACATCACTGTTTGCTGTTTTAGAATAATCATTGGTCACACCTGAAACATTGGTATTAAAACCAGTGTTCGTAGCACATTGCATAATATCCATAGCTTTCCCTTCGGCAAAACCTTCTCTGATATCTAATAATACTACTTCACTTGCAATTCCTCTATAAGAAATTGAATCTGCACAGGATGCTCCCACATTCCCTGCTCCTACAATGGTAACTTTCATTTTTTATTTGTTTTATATTAATTGCAAATCAAAAAATGAAAAATACAGTTACTTTAAAAAACTAGGCATCAATATTAGCGTAAACTGCATTTTTCTCGATAAACTCCCTTCTTGGCGGTACTTCGTCTCCCATTAACATTGAGAAAACTCTGTCGGCCTCTACCAAACTGTCAATTGTAACCTGTCTTAATGTTCTAAAATTCGGATCCATTGTTGTTTCCCATAGCTGCTCAGCATTCATCTCTCCAAGACCTTTATATCTTTGGATGGCAGCGCTTCCTCCCATTCTTTCATTCGCTTGATCACGTTGAACATCATTCCAAGCATATTCTTTTTTATTTCCTTTTTTAACTAAATACAAAGGAGGAGCCGCTATATAAACGTGTCCTTCTTCGATAAGTTCTTTCATAAAACGGAAGAAGAACGTTAAAATCAAAGTAGAAATATGACTACCATCGACGTCGGCATCACACATGATGATTACTTTATGATAACGTAATTTTGAAATATTCAAAGCTTTACTATCATCTTCTGTACCAACTGTAACTCCAAGAGCAGTAAAAATATTTCGAATCTCTTCGTTTTCAAAAACTTTATGATGCATTGCTTTTTCAACGTTCAAAATCTTACCACGTAATGGCAAAATAGCCTGAAAAGCACGGTCACGACCTTGTTTTGCCGTTCCACCTGCCGAATCTCCCTCGACAAGATATACTTCACATTTTGCAGGATCTTGTTCTGAACAATCTGACAATTTCCCCGGCAATCCACCGCCACCCATTACGGTTTTGCGTTGCACCATTTCACGCGCTTTCTTCGCTGCATGACGGGCTTGAGCTGCCAAAATTACTTTCTGAACAATAATACGGGCATCATTTGGGTTTTCTTCCAAATAATTCTCGATCATTTCACTCACAGCTTGACTTACTGGAGAAACGACTTCACGGTTTCCAAGCTTAGTTTTCGTTTGACCTTCAAACTGAGGCTCTGATACTTTTACAGAAATAATTGCCGTAAGTCCTTCACGGAAATCATCACCAGAAATATCAAACTTCAATTTATCTAACATACCAGAAGCATCTGCATATTTTTTCAAAGATCTTGTTAGACCCGTTCTAAAACCTTGCAAGTGAGTTCCTCCTTCGTGAGTATTGATATTATTTACATAAGAAAAAATATTTTCACTGTAACTTGTATTGTATATCAAAGCAACCTCTACTGGAATTTCTCCTTTTTCGTGATCCATCGAAATTACATGAGCAATAATTGGCTCACGGTTTCCATCCAAATAACGAATATATTCTTTTAACCCTTCTGTAGAATGAAACACTTCTCCTAGAAAATTGCCATCCTTATCTTTCTCTCTTTTATCTGTAAACGTGATCGTAATTCCCTTATTTAAGAAAGCTAATTCACGCATACGAGCCGACAAAGTATCATAAGAATACTCCGTTGTTTGTGTGAAAATTGTTGGATCTGGATAAAAAGTAACAATTGTTCCTCTTTTAGAGGTATCGCCAATTTGCTTTACTGGATAAAGTGCTTTTCCTCTCTCATACTCTTGTTGATACACCATCCCATCGCTGCTATGTACAGTCGCGATTAAGTGATTAGACAAGGCATTTACGCAAGAAACTCCGACACCGTGTAAACCTCCAGAAACTTTATAAGAATCTTTATCAAATTTACCTCCAGCTCCGATTTTAGTCATTACAACCTCAAGTGCTGAAACTCCTTCTTTTTTATGAATTCCAACTGGAATACCACGTCCATTATCTTCAACCGTGATAGAACCATCTTCATTTATAGCTACACTAATTGTATCGCAATGACCTCCCATTGCCTCATCGATAGAGTTATCTACCACCTCATACACCAAGTGATGTAATCCTCGAACACCTACATCTCCAATATACATCGAAGGACGCATTCTCACATGCTCCATTCCTTCTAATGCCTGAATACTATCTGCTGAATAATTGTTCTTCTTGATTTCTTCGCTCATATAATTTTAATCTAAAAAAAATGTATTTTCGTCTAACAGCAAATATATAAAAATGCAATCTATTTCAGCATTATATTAACATTATAACGTTTAAGTTATTAACATTTTTCGTTTATATCAAGCCGAAAAAAGCCTTTAAATAGAAGACCCTTACATTTTCTCTTCCGAATTCGTTACAATGCCTAAAAACCAGTAAATCGATAATAAAAGCATCTTGGAATTCCAAAGTATTTATACCATTCAAATCTTTACTTATTGAAGATATTCTAACCTAAACTCTCTAATTTGTTTCTAATTCATTAAACACTATTTTTGATACTAATCAACATTACAATCTAAAACAAAGAAGTCTTTTTTTTAATCGAATCAAAACTTGACAATACTGGTAACAGTTTGTATTTTTGCACGATGAACGACAACTTTGTAACCGAATTTTTCGGCATAGGAATACAAAATGGCAAAACTCCTGAAAACTTAGGTGTTTTGTGGCGAACTGCTCAAAACTTAGGAGCCAGTTATATTTTTACCATCGGAAATCGATATGCTAAACAAGCCTGCGATACACATAATGCAGTAAAATCACTTCCTTATTTTCATTATGAAAATTTTGAAGATTTCTACAATAACTTACCTAAAGGAGCGCGTTTGGTTGGTGTTGAATTAGATGAAAGAGCTGAAGATTTAGAGACTTTTGAACACCCCAGACGTTGTGTTTATTTGCTAGGTGCTGAAGACAATGGCCTTTCCAAAAAAGCGATTGCAAAATGCCATCATTTAGTCAAATTCAAATCTGAAAAAAGTTTGAATGTATCTGTCGCTGGGAGTATTGTTCTTTATGATAGAGGGCTTAATAAGCCGAGATCCTAAACAAATACTTTAATAATTTTTAACTACAATTTCTCCATCAAATTATTTGCGTTTTACTTTCACGCAGATTCTGCAGATTTAGCATATTAACATAAAAAAAGCGGATTTTATATCTTTCGATACAAATCCGCTTTTAAAATATATTTAGATTTTCAAATCTATTTTCTCATAATTCGAACATTCATTTCTTCTACCTTTTTATCAGATAATAGTGATGGTGCTCCAAATAATAAATCCTCACTAGTTCCAGTTTTAGGGAAAGCCATTACTTCACGAATAGATGCTTTTTTCTCCAAAATCATAATTAAACGATCAATCCCCCAAGCGATTCCTCCATGTGGTGGTGCGCCGTATTGAAAAGCTTTATACATTGTTCCAACACTCTTAATCATTTCTTCTTTATTGTACCCCATATTTCTATACGTTGCTTCCAGAATCTCCGATTTATGTGCACGAACTGAACCTCCACCAATTTCATAACCATTTAAGATGATATCGTATTGCTGAGCGATTATCGTTCCAATTTCTTCATCATCGCCTTTCATATGCTTTTCTAAATCGTAAACAGCCGGCATTGAAAAAGGATTATGTGTAAACGTCCATCTTCCTTCATCTGTTCTTTCAAACATTGGGAAATCAACTACCCAGGCAGGACATAATTCTTTAGGGTTAATTAAGTGCAATATTTTACCTAATTCCTGACGAACAGCATCCAAAGCTTTATTAGCTGTTGCGTAATCAGCCGCTGAGAAGAAAACTATATCCCCAACTTCTGCATTGGTAGCTTTTATAATTCCAGCCGCAATATCTTCACCTAAAAACTTAATAATTGGCGATTGCAGTTCATCTTCGTTTACAATAATATAAGCCAATCCACCTAAACCGTGCTGTTGAGCAATAGCTGTAAGGTTTTCTATTTGACCTTTTGACATACGTCTATTGCCTTGTTCTTTAGCAGAAACCTTGATACATTTTACGATTCCACCTTCTTCAATCGGTTTACTGAATACTTGGAAAGTTGTCTCTTTTACAATTTCGGTAATATCTTGCATTTTAAGTCCATAACGTAAATCAGGCCTGTCACAACCATAGAAATCCATGGCATCTTTATAAGTTATCACTTCAAATGGGCGTAAAATCCATTTGTTGCCATATACTTTTTTGACTACTTCATTAAACAACTTCGTATTTAAATCAATGATTTGCTGCATGCTGGCATACGCCATTTCCATATCCAACTGCGTAAATTCCGGCTGACGATCTCCACGAGAATCTTCGTCTCTAAAACAACGTGCTACTTGGAAATATTTTTCATAACCACTAACCATCAACATCTGCTTGAATTGTTGTGGCGCTTGTGGCAATGTATAGAAAAAACCAGCCTGTTTACGTGTAGGAACAATAAATTCACGTGCTCCTTCATCAGTTCCAGCACTTAAAATTGGCGTTTCAATTTCTAAAAATTCTTCTTCATCTAAAATGTCACGCAATAATTTAATTACTTTATGACGGTTTACGATTGCTCTTCTTACCTCTTCGTTTCTATGGTCTAAGAACTTGTATTGAAAACGAATAGCTTCATTAGTTTTTGCCGCTCTTTTAATTTCAAAAGGCAATGTTTTAGATAAATTTAAAATCTCCAAAACCGAAGTTTGCAATTCAATTTTACCTGTACGAAGTCCGGCATTGTAATCATCTTCATTACGACTAACTACAATTCCTTTTACAGAAATTACAGATTCCGGTTTCAACTTCACTAACTCATCAATATTTGGAAATGACTCTCTACTGATGTTTACTTGGAAAATCTCACAGCTTGAATCACGCAAGTCAATAAACATCAACTCTCCGTGGTCACGAACACTCGATACCCAACCTGACAAGGTTACCTCATCATTGATATTCTCTTCAGATAATTGTGAAATTTTATGTGTTCTATAGATGTCTTTTATAATAATTGGAATTTCAGGAAGTGTTTCTTCTTGACTTTCCTTATTCTCTGAAACAGTTTCTTTCGAAGCTTTTTCAGCAGATTCTGTCTTTTCTAAAACTGCCGCAGCACCTAATTTGTCCAGAATAATTTGGCGAATTACTTTTCCGTTTGCTCCTTTTCCAATTACACCTAAAACTTTACCAACTAAAATACCAGCTTTTCCTTGATCTCCCGCTTTAATATCATTGGCAACAGCTTCATTTTCTAAAATTACCTTCGTAATTACTTCTTGGATTTTATCTTCTGAAATGGTATTTTCTTCAAAATACTTATTGTAATCAAAAGTTCTATCTTTTAAATAACCTGTAATCGCATTTTGAACTAAAACTGCCGTGATTTTTTCCGATTTAAACAATTGGAAAATCTCAATTAAATGATCGACACTGTGGATATCAGCATAATCTTCAGCCTTAATATTATTTGCCAAAGTTTTTGCAACAAATGAAGGATCTTTGATTGCTGCATTAATAGTCATAAATGTTTTAGAACGCAATGCATCAGCTGTAAAAAACTTCGCGTCTTGAGGCAAAACTCCTCCGTTAATCAAAATAGATTCTACTGCAAAAGGTAAAGCAGCCGTATCCACTTTAATCGCTTCGATTTCCTTTTTGATATTTACAAAAGGTAAATCCGGTTCAGAAATAAAACGATAATCCGCTTCGAATTCTTTTTTACGCATGGTTTTGGTTTGCTTCAAATCAGCATCCCATAAAACCGTAGTTTGATCAGGTCTAAATTCTTTGTTTTCTATATAATAATTGAACTGTTTTTCAACTTCTTCTTTCAAAGCTTCGATCATAAACTTAAACGAGTTCAAGTTTTTGATTTCCGTTCTTGGATTTAAATCATAAGAATGTTTTTTGCGTAAAGACACAGAAACATCCGATTTAAATTCCCCTTTTTCCAAATTTGCTTCAGAGATTCCTAAATTCTGAACAATACGTTGAATATACTGTGCGTAAGTAGAAGCATCTTCAATATTTCTGATACAAGGTTCCGTAACAATTTCGATTAATGGAACTCCTGCTTTGTTAAAATCCACTAACGAAATCTTCTTTTCGTGCATCAATTTCGCAGCATCTTCTTCAATATGAACCTGAGTAAGATTTACGGTAAATTGAGAGCCGTCGTTTCGGTAGCAAGAAACGTGTCCGTCAGGAATTATTGGATTGTGGTATTGTGTAATCTGAATGTTTTTCGGGTTATCCGGATATTCGTAATGTTTTCTATCCCAAGAAATCACTTCATTACTAAATGACGAATCCACAGCTTTTCCGAAATAAATAGCTTTAGTGATCGCTTCTTTGTTGATAGCCGGCAAAACGCCCATTTGTCCCGTACAAACAGAACATATATTTTCGTTAGGTGTTTCAATTTCTTGATTTGGACAAGAACAAAACAACTTGGTTTTGGTATTCAATCGAACGTGAGTTTCTAGTCCGATTACCAATTCTAAATCGTGGGCTTTTATCGCCGCCGTTAATTGTTCCAATTCCATTATATTGTATCTTTTAAGAAGTTTGCGAACTTCAACACTAATTCATCATTATTTTTTGCTGCAGTAATCTGCAATCCTGTACTTGTTCCTTGTGGTACAGTCAAAGTTGGCAATTGTCCTAAACTAAAACCAACCGTATAAGCGTCTGACAAATACATTGCCAACGGGTCTTTTAAACTGTCTCCAATTTTAGGAGGTGTACTTGGTGTAACTGGCGATAAAATCACGTCTACTTCATTGAAATCATTACTGAAATTTTCAGAAATCTGATCTCTTAAAGCCAATCCTTTTAAATATATTTCATCTGAAAAACCTTGAGACAATACTTGGTTTCCTCCAACTATTCTACGTTTTGTTTCTTCTGAAAAGTTTTCAGAACGGGTTACTGCGTATGTATCAATTAAATTTTCTCCTTCAATACGGTTCCCGTAATTCGTCCCATCTAAACGAGATAAATTTGAAGCCGTTTCCGCCATTGCCAACGTGTAATAAGTCGAAACTAAAATATCAGATTTAAAGAAATCCAATTCTTTTACTTTGACTCCTTTAGACTTTAGTTTTTCAATAGAAGCTAAAAAATCAGATTTTACCTGAGCATCAATTGCATCGCTTTCTACGAAGTTTTTAAAATAACCAACTGTTTTAATTGATGAAGTCGCAATTGCTTCTTCACTAATTTCTGTTGAAGCGATTGAAGTCTGATCTTTTGGATCTTTTCCGCTCATTACATTCAATACAATTCGAATATCTTCAATGGATTTTGCCAATGGACCAACACAATCCGTAGAAGAAGCGTAAGCCATTAATCCAAATCTTGAAACTCTTCCGTAAGTTGGTTTAAAACCATAAATATGGTTGTATCCTGCTGGCTGACGAATCGAACCTCCTGTATCTCCACCGATAGAAAAAACTGTATAATCTTTAGCCACATTCACTGCAGAACCTCCACTTGAACCTCCGGCAACCAATTCTGGATTTACAGCATTTTTCACAGCACCAAAAATGGTGTTTTCGCTTGAAGAACCATGACCAAAACTATCACAGTTTTCTTTTACCAACGGAATTGCACCTGCATCCAATAATTTTTGAATAGCAGTAGCCGTGTATGGCGATTTATAATTTTTCAACAAATCAGAACTCGCAGTTGTGTAAGTTCCTTGTAACATATAAACATCTTTAATACCGAAAGGAATCCCTTCTAACAAACCGATTGTTTCTCCGTTTGCAATTTTAGCATCTACTTTAGCAGCTAATTCTAAAGCTAAAGTGTCTAAAATTGAATTTACAGAATTGTATGTATTTTGTTTCAGTAAGTCTAATTTTTCCTGTACCAAAGCGGTGCAAGTGATTTGTTTTGACACCAATTGTTGGTGTATCTTTTTTATTTGAGATTCCATTTTTATCCTTCTATAACTTTAGCAACCACTAAAAAACCATTTTTCTTGTTCGGGAAGTTTTCTAAAATGAGTTGTTTCTCCATAGCCGAACTTTCTATTACCACATCTTCTCTTAAATCTTTTACAGACACACAATTATAATTGACATTATTTAAGGAATTATTATTTGAAGGATTTGCATTTTTAATCACATCAAACAATTGGTTCACACTCTCGGACGGCTGTGCTCCTTTAATACTCGACAAGACGTCGACTGTCATTATTTTGCTCATAATTTTATATAGTTTTAAAGTCAAACTTTTAAGGAGGCGAAATTACGAAAGTTTTATTTAGGGAGTGGTGTTTTTTCTATCCGATTTCGATAGTTTTCATCATAAAAAGAACACAATAAGTAACTATTATGTTAAATATTCTTTAATTAAAGAGGGATATTTTGCGATAGTAAAGAGATTGTAGATAGTAAAAATTTACTCAATACTCTCAATCAAATACTTCGTTCCGTTAATTTCAAAAGTAAAACCAACTTGATTTCCCATTAATTTATTTCCTAATGGCGATTGGGGAGAAAGGGCAATAACATTAATTCCTTCAATAGTAATTTTTGGAAGTGCAGCACTTAAATACAAATAAATTCCATTGGCTTTGACCAAACTTCCTACGATTATCGTTTTTGCATTTGTAAAAGGATCAATTCTGTCTAAAACATTTTTTTGAGCTAAAACTTCTTTCAATTTATGATTGAGTTTTTCCTGCTCAATATGCATCATTGACAAAGCCGTTTCGTGTTTATCACCTGCAGAACCTTTGGCATCATTCTTTGAATCTTCAGTCAAAGCTACAATCATATCTCTGAAAGCATCAATTCTGTCTTGAACTAATTGTAAATAGTATTGGTGTATTTTTTGTTTGAAAGTCATTCTAAAAATTTAAATGCAAAGTTAAATGTTTTAACCGCAAAGTCAACAAAGTATTACGCAAGCTTCGCAAAGTTGATCTAAAAAATTGACAAAGGTTTCCTTATTTAATTTCAATTAGAATTATTTTTATAAAAAAAAAAAACGCAAAGAACATTTTGTCCTTTGCGTAATTCTTCATTAACCTAACGGATATTTATTTTTAAAAATCAAATTTGTAATTAGCTCCCACCATCACTTGAAAACCTTGAACTTGATAATTCAGCCATTTTTGATATCCGTTGTTCAAAACATTATTGGCTCTCAAAAACATAGTCAGTCTATCACTGTGTTTGTATCGAACATTGGCATTCAAATCAAAATAACTATCTAATGTAATTGGCCCTGGAACATCTGCATATACAATATCTGAATTTAGTTGTTTGTCTTTGCGTTCACCTACATAAAACAAATTAGCACCTGCAAACCATTTTTCAGTAATCATAAAATCTGCTTTAGAATTGAATTGAAAAGTAGGCAAGTTCCAAGCTTCTTGTTCTCTTTCGGTTGTATAACTATTGAATGTTACATCAGCTCCTACGGTTATGCCTTTTGTCAAATCAGCTTTTATTTCTCCGTAAAAACGCATAATCGTTAAATCATCATAAACCACTTGGAAGGAATTCCCAAAAGCATAATTGGGATTTGCGCTATTTTCAGTATAATCATTAGCTCTGAACAATGCTTTATTATCATCATGAATATACGATGCTTTTACATCATAACTCACTGTACTAGCTAACTTCCCTCTTAAACCTGCATAAATATCATACATTTCGCTTGTTGGTTTGATACTTAAAGTAGGTGAAACAAAATGATTTTCATCTACAAAATCTTTATAAGTGTTCTGCTGTAAATTCCCTACAGCTCCCAAATTAAAAATCATCAAATCTCCCACTACATTATAAGAAGCAGTAACCGATGGATAAACATAAAACCTATCGCTATTATTTTCTTTCCCCATACTATAAACTAATCCAGCACCAATATTAATTGTCCAATCCTCTCTTTTCATTACAAAACTTGGTTCAATTCCCAGGTTTGTAAATCCGTATCTTATTGGAGAAGTATTGGTTTGTGAATAGTTCTTATCAAAACTACCATCTAGATAATCAACTAAGATTTTGGTTTTTATAGCTTCATCCATCACATCAAATTTAAAAGTAGGAGCCACTAAAAAACGATTTTCTTTCGATCTAAAATCATCTGAGAAGTGTGTAAAATCAAGTTTCAAATCATTTACAATGCTTTCTTCAAACGCCAGATTTCCGCCTGCCGTGATGGTGTTATAGGATTGTTGTGGTTTAATTCCAAAAATCAATTCTGTATTTGCCGGTGGCACCAATGTGCTTCCAAAATTCTCTGGCAATCCATACCAATTATAGATCTGATTTTGATATCCTAATTTGATATCCCAGCTCATTTCTTTCTCATTGCCCCCATACAACAAATCAATCTTAGTGTCATAAAACGCATCATCAGGAAGCACATCTTTTATTCCTCCTTGAGAAGAATTGTGACGAAACATTCCACTTATATAGTTAGTATTGCTGAAATTTTCTGTCACATACAACTCCGCATTAATGGCATCATAATTCCCAATACCAAGAGTTGCATAGTTTTTAAACAAACGTTCGTTTTTTCCTTTTTCAACACCTTGAGCTTTTCCTTTGGCAGGAGCAAATGTAGAAGCGACCGGAAAAGGCAAAATAGAATAATTAACATTTTCTTTTTTAGCACTTTCTTCATTTGTAGCCGCTGGAACTTCTTTTACTTTAAAAGCATCAGAAATTGTTGGCGTATATGGCTTTACCACATTTACTTCTTCTGTTCCAATATTGTCATTTTTACCTTTTTTAACCTGAGCAAATGAACATTGAAAAAATAAGACAAACAGCAGTAAAAATCCACACTGAAATTTTGAAGAATTCAAAACTAAGATTGTTGATTTTGTATTTTTTAAAGATTTTATTCTGTTTTTAAACATCATACTTTTTATTTTTTTACTTCTAATTGAGTAATTAATTATACTTCCCATTCACCTGTTGCGATGAATTGTGTTTTCCCGCCAATTTTAATCTCAAAATTATCACCAGACAATTTTCCGTCAAAATAGATTCGGGAAGGTCTATTTATAAAATCACCTTGATGATTGGTAACTTTAATTTCTGACGAATAGTATTTCAAAAGAAAAGCCTGCAAACATGTACTAGCACTTCCGGTAGCTGCATCTTCTAAGAGCTGATTATTTTCGACACAAAGCATTCGGCTATACAATTCTCCTTTGTCAAAACAATAAAAATATAAAGCTCTGTGGCCAGTTTTACAATGAGCCAATAACCATTCATTTGTTTTAGCCAAATCAAGTTTTAAATCTTCCAAAGCTTTTATATTTTGAAGAGGAACAATCACAAAAGCACTTCCTGTTGTCACTTCCTGAATTGGTAATTTATCATCAAAATCAGATTTCTTCAAATTAGTAAACTCCAAAAAATCTTCTTTCGAGAATTCATCCCAAAATTGAGGCGGAGCTGCTTGTAACCAAACCAAATCTCCTGATTGCTGGATTGGAATCTGACCAACTGGAACCGACAGCTTAAAATTCCGAGGATTGCTTTCGACTATTTTATTCATCAAAACCCAAGAAGTGCCAATAATTGGATGACCCGCAAACTGCATTTCTTTTTCGGCTGTAAAAATTCTGATGGATGCACTATTATTTTCAGGCTCGATGCCTGTTATAAAAGTACTTTCGGCAAAATTAATTTCATGGGCAATTTGCTGCATTTTTTCAGTAGTTAAATCACTCGCATTCAAAAAAACGGCCAATTGATTTCCAGCATATTTTTTCTCGGCAAAAACATCAACTATATAAAAAGGTAATTTCATTCTATTTTATTTAGTTATTGACGAATTTGTCTTAGACTCTTCTGCTTTTATTTTATTCAATTCTGTTTTTGCTTCTTCAACCACATCCGAATAATCTTTGAAATTCTCGATTACATTATCCAAAACATAAGTAGCTTGATAACTATCTTTTAAACCATAATAGTTTTTCGCCATTAAAACCAAGCCTTTGGCACCATAGTAACGATAGCTTGAATAATTTTTAGCTAATTTTTGAATAGCAGTATTCGAAAGTTCAAATTTTCCGTCTTTATTTTTGAAATAAGCGTCATAATACAATGCTTCGGCTGCCAATTCTCCTTTGCTTACCGTTAGTAATTTTGCATAAGCAGTTTTAGCTTTAGCTTCATCACCCGTTTGCATTGCAGAGCGCGCTATAATAATTTGTGCATCACTTTTTACGTTTTCTTCTGCTTTGGTATTGGCTAAAACCTTGTCAGCATACACTACAGAATTTGAATAATCTTTTGCTTCATAATAACATTTCATCAAATTCGCTTGCGCAAAAGTTCTATTTTGTGGAGAATCGGCTTCTTTTTCAATACGAATCAAAACTGGAATCGATTTGTCACAATTTTTATCTTTCAAAAATATTTGAGCCAAACGAACCAAAGATTGCTCGGTATATTCGCAACGTGGCTGATCTACAACAAACTGATAATTTGGAACTGCTTTACTTCCTGAACCTTCAGCAAAATACAATTGCGCTAGTTGAAAATTAGCTTGCAGAATATGAGCTCCATTTGGAAATTTAGAAACATAACTGCTATATCCTGAAATCGCTTGTTTGTTGTTCCCTTGTCCTAATTGCTTTTCGGCAGCTTCAAAAGAATCGTTATCCAGCTCCAAATCGGTAACTGCCACAAAATCCAAAGTGCGTACCCAAGAAGCATATTCATCCACTTTACCGTTATCAACATAAATTAATCTAGCTGTAGAAACGGCTTCGTAAGCTTCAGGAGTTTTAGGGAATTCGGAAGCTACTTTTTTAAATTTAGCTATAGCCAAATCATCACGATCCGAATTATAATAAATCAATCCCTGACGTAGAATTGATTTTGAAGTATAAGAACTGTTTTTATAATTAGCAATCAATTTATCATACGCCTTAATCGCCAAGTCTTGTTTATTATCAGCAACATAAGTGTTTCCTAACTCAAACAAAGCATCATCTTGATAGTCTGATTTTGGATATAATGATAAAAATGAATTGAGCTCTTCTATCTTTTTACTGTTTTTAGAAAGAAATCCATAACAAAGCGCTTTTTGAAAATAGGCGTAATCAGCATCTACACTTTTGGACTCAATTACTTTAATATAAGCATCTAAAGCTACTTGATATTTAGTCGTTACAAATCGGCAATCTGCTAAACGCAAATACGAATCATTCAAGCGAACTTTATCCGTTTTATTACTTTCTATTTGTTTTTGAAAATAATCTCCAGCTTTATCATAGTCTTTTAATTTAAAATTAGCATAAGCCAAATTGTAATTGACATTTTTAAATTCGGCTGTTTCTTTGGCTTTTGCCAAACCTAAAAACTGCTGATAACTCAATAAAGCGTCTTTAAAATTCTCTAAACTATATTCCGATTCAGCTTTCCAAAAAGTAGCACGAGCTGTAATTAAAGGATCTTTAGCTTCTTTCAAACTTTTTTCAAACATTGATGAAGACCCAAAATAATCACTTGCCGTATATAATTCTAACCCTCTGTAGAAAAGAACTTTTTGATACACTTCTCTATTCTCAGGTGATTTATTTTTTTCTAATAAAACCAAAGCTTCTTTATAATTCTTAGATGAAATATAGGAGTCTATCAATAATTTTTCTATAAGACTATTGTTTGCATTTGTTGGATATTTAGTCATGAACCCCAACAAAACTTCAGGAACACTTTGGTATGAATTACCAATCTCGTAACTCAATTTAGCATAATTAAAGGCTGCGTCTTCCTGTAATTTTAAATTAAAATTCATTTCGGAAGCATTCTTAAATGCATTCAAAGCTTGTTGCTTTTTACCTGATTCCAAATAACTTTCGGCCAAATGATAATAGGCATTTTGAGCTACAAAATCATTTCCATCAATAATTTTATTGAACTGAGAAATTGCGCTCTCATAGTTTTTCTGTACATAATAAGCATATCCTAACTGGTAAAAATCGGTATTATTCCACTTTCCATTTTTCCCTTTGTATCCAACTAAATATGGAATTGCTTTATCGTATTGTTTTAAATTAAAATAGCTTTCACCAATAATTTTATTCAATTCTGATTTTTCTTCAGGAGTCGATTTTGCCATTGCTTTTAGCCCTAAATCAATCGCTTTTTGAAACTCTCCAGCTTTGAAACTCATATCCGCTTTGTAGTACGATAATTTCTCAGCATATTTTTCATTACTTGAAACCTGATCAAATTGTTTATTAGCTTCAGCATAATCATTAGACTCATAGGCCATAAAACCAAGATAGTACTTGCTCTGCGTTCCATATTCGTCTGAACTGCTTACTTTGCTAAAATAACTCTGAGCCTTTTTGGTGTTTTTGGCATCAAAATAAGTGTAACCTTTTTCAAAATTAAACTTATTGCGTTCGCTATCTAGCAAAACACTTTCATCGACTCTTTCAAACCAATGCAATGCTTCTTTATATTCTTTGTGATCAAAATAGTAATACGCCACATCAATAAAAGCCTGGTTTTGTTTTCGACTGGCAGGATAATCCTCTACAAAGCGATTAATGAGTTCCTCCGCATTATCCTGATCGGTACGAATTGCGCAATTAGCGATATAATAGGCACAATCCGCTTCTAAACCTTGAGTAGTTGCTGTCTCTTTTACCTGTTTAAAAATAATTTGAGCAGAGGTATATTGCTTGTCTTCGTATAAAGAAAGTGCTTTATCAAAATCTTTTAACGGATAGGTGTTAATTATCGACTGTTGAGAATACAGGGACGCTATTTGAATAAAAAAAAGGGATAAAAAAAGTCCGGGAAGTTTACGCATTGCAGTTTTTATTTAATATTCCAAAGATATTTAATTCTGTATCTATAACGAAAGGCTCTTTGCTTTTATTATAAACTTTTTTAAACCAAATTGACTCATCCGGCCTATTTACAACCAAGAGAACGGTTTACGAAAATTAGAATTTGGATTTTATCTTTTCTATTTGTTATTTGGATTTTATCTTTTTACTTTTACCCAATAAACAAATTCTATTATGTCACAATCAGTACTGTCTTTAAAAAACGTAAACATATATCAAGAAGGAAAAATCATTTTATCAGATGTTAATTTAGAAGTCAATCATGGCGAATTCATTTATATCATTGGTAAAACTGGTTCTGGAAAAAGTAGTTTATTAAAAACATTATACGCTGATTTGCCTTTATTAGAAGGCGAAGGTAAAATTGTAGAATTTGATTTAGCCACATTAAAAGAAGATGACATTCCGTTTTTAAGAAGAAAATTTGGAATTGTTTTCCAGGATTTCAAATTATTACCAGACCGTACTGTACAAGACAATATGCTTTTTGTTTTGAAAGCAACAGGCTGGAAAAACCATGACGAAATGGAAGCTAAAATCGAAGAAGTGTTATCAAAAGTTAACATGAAAGATTTTGCTAATAAAATGCCTCATCAGCTTTCTGGTGGAGAACAACAGCGTATCGCTATCGCAAGAGCCTTATTGAATGATCCTGAATTTATTCTTGCTGATGAACCAACAGGAAATCTTGATCCACAAACCAGTACCGAAGTCCTTGAAGTTTTAAGACAAATCAATGCTTTAGGTAAAACGGTTATTATGGCAACTCACGATTATGCCCTCTTAATGAAGTTTCCATACAAAACCCTAAAATGTGAGGATGCTACTATTTTTGAAGTGGTTCAAAGGACGGTGTAATGCTTTCAATACTTATTCCAACCTATAATTACAATGTTTATCCGCTTGTTTTAGAATTACACAAGCAGTGCATGGAATGTAATTTGGAGTTTGAAATTATTTGTCAGGACGATGCATCAACCGAGTTTTTAGCCAAAAATAACGAAATTAATACTTTAGAAAATTGCCAATATTCTATTAGTGAAACTAATTCTGGGCGCACTTTTACAAGAAAAAAACTTGCTGAAAAAGCACAATATAAATGGCTTCTGTTTTTGGATGCAGATGTGATTCCGGTACATTCTAATTTTATAAATAACTACATTATATCTATAAACGACAAAAATCAAGTCATTCTGGGAGGATATTGCTATCAAGACTCACCTCCTACGTCGGAAATGATATTTAGATATATATACGGAAAGAAAAGAGAAGAAAAAACTGCCATAGAAAGAAATCTGAATCCATACCAATTTATATTTTCTGGCAATATTTTGATTCAAAAAGAAATTTTTACTGAAACAAATTTCAATGACGAAGGAAATTATTATGGCATGGATATTTATTTTTCATACCAACTGTTTATAAAAAAAACAAAAATTATTCATATTGAAAATCCAATTTATCATTTGGGATTAGAAAACAATGAAGTCTATTTTCAAAAGAGTCTGAAAGCTGTTGAAAACAGGAAACAATTTCTGATCAATTGTCCCAAAATAGAGAAAATAAGTCCTTTGATAAAAAAATATAAAGCAATAAACCGTTTTCATTTATTACCAATCACAATATTTTTTTTTAAAACTTTTGAACCGTTTTTAAAAAGAAGAATTTTAAATAAAAACCCAAGTTTATTCTGTTTTGATATTTATCGATTGGGTTATCTATGCACCATTCAAAACAAATAATTTCAATTTACCAAACTTTCAAAAAGAGATCTCCATTGTTCCATAATAGGTTCAATACCATATTTTTGTGTGCTTGCCTTTGCATTTCTTCCCATTTGCATCCTTAAATCGACATCCTCGATAAGCTGTTCGAGTTTCTCAACAAAGGAATTTATATCTCCATTTTGTATTAAAAAACCATTTTTTCCGTCTTCTATAATTGCACGTGGACCAGAAGGACAATCATAAGCAACACAAGGCAGTCCTGAAGCCATTGCTTCGAGCAAAACCATGGGAAAACCTTCGGAGCGTGAAGTCATAACACAAACAGAAGACAACAAATATTCATCAGCAATATTTTGAACAGGATTATTTAAAATCACATTGCTTTCAATACCTAAATCCTGAATTACGTTATTCAAATCAATGACAGATTCGCCATATATTTCAAGAATCCATATCGGATGTTTTACAACTATTCTTTCCCAAATAAGCAACAATCTATCAAGTCCTTTTTCATAAGAATTTCGGGCAACAGCAATTACTCTTTTTGATTTTAAATCTGATAATTTTTGATTGCGTATCCAGGAAGGATTTGGAATAATCAACCCGTTATTAACATTCCATTCTTTCAAATTTTCATTTGATAACGCAACGAATTTTGAAAACCTATTGGCACAAAAATCTTTGAATGCGTATTTTAAGTTATTTTTTAACTGTAAAATAAAATTTTGATTCAAATGTTTTGTCTCAACAAATTTTGACCCATGACATTCAAATACAATAGGAGTTTTACTTAACAAAATAAATGGAATTGTATATGCCTTTATACCATTATCACTAACAATTATAATATCTGGTTTAATATTTTTTGTTTTTGTTTTTAAAGATTTACAAAAAGAATTAAAAAAATTTAAAGCAGATCCTTCCAAAATCATATCGTGAAAAACAATCTTTTCATCGAAAGAATAAAACAATGGAAAATTTCCATTATTCTGAGTAAGAACGTGTACCTCATATCCAAAATTTTCAATAAGATAATTCAATTTTAGAGAAAAAACTCTAGCGACACCTCCAGCATTATTAATTTTGGGAACTATATATAATAATTTCATTTTTTGGATTTCAAGAATTCGTCAAAATCTCGAATATAATCCTCTTCTGAAAAATCATCTGAGGCCAAAACTAAACAAACAGCTCCTGATGAAAAATTATCAAGTTCTCGCCAAATACCCGTTGGGATAAGTAACCCAACATTCGGTTTATTCAAAAAATAAAGTTTTTCTTCAAAACCATCATTTATTTTTACATCAAAACTACCATTTAAAGCAATAAGAACTTCCTGCTGATCAATATGAGCATGTCCTCCCCTAAAAGCATTGCTAGGCACATCAAAGAGATAATACACGCGTTTAAGCTTAAAAGGCAAAAAATCACTTTGAATAACCCCCAAATTACCTCTTACATCTTTAACAACAGGTATTTCCAACAATTGAATAGTATTTATTGTTTCCATTCTTCATTCGTATTTATTTGCATCAAATCTAACCATTGTTTTCCGATTGTATCTAACAAAAATGGAGTAACACTTTCTTTAGCGTTTTCTTTGCAATATTGATATGTTTTTTCATTCTCAACCATTATATTCATAGCTTCGGTAAGCTTTTCCAAATTTTGATTTTCGACAAGAATTCCGTTTTTAAAATTACTTATAGTTTGTCTAGGACCACAAGGACAATCAAACGAAACCACCGGAATACCACAAGCCAATGATTCTAAAATAACATTTGGCAGTCCTTCATTTTTACTACTCAAAACTGAAAATCGAGCATTTTTTAAATATTTAAAAGGATTATTTTGATATCCCAAAAAATGCACAAAATTAATTGCATTATACTCTTTTACCACTTTTTTTAATTCATTGCTGTCCCCTTTTCCAACTATTACAAGATGAATTTGTTTATCCTTCAATACCGAGTTGGCATAACTCATAATTAATTTGTCAAACTGTTTTATATTACTTTCATATTGGCCAATGGCAATAATGTATTCAAAATCAATTGAAATTGGTTCGTTGCACTTTGCATAAACTTCCTCTAAATTTACAGGATTTGAAATCGTTACTACATTCTTTAATTGATGCTTTTTAACAATTAATTCTTCCATTTCATTGGTTATTGCCACATTAGCGTAACAGTGATTATACATTAAACGGGTTAACCAAGAGTTATTTGGCATATAATGGTCGATCAGAAAACTATGGACTGTAAATATTGTTTTTGTTTTATATAATAATCGGGCAATTATTAATTCCTGAATAACTTTTCTTCGGAATCTAAAATCAATTATAAAATCAAAATCGTTTTCATTTAGATATTTTCGTAAAGAAATCAGTCGCTTTATCTTATTAGATATTCCATTGTCTTTATTCTTCAACAAACCTAAATTAACCAGTTTCCCAGAATACGGATAAGAAACTTCATCTAAAACTATAATGTTATGAATTTCAATTCCTTTTCTTTCAAAAAAAAGAGATAATGTTGCCATTACTTTATCACTACCACCCCCGCTCAAACGATATCCAATTAAAGCAATCTTATATTTTTTATTTGTCAATATCACTATGAAAATATTACTTTTGGAACAAATATAATCATTTATGCGAATTTTATTAGTTGGAGAATATAGTGGTTTGCACAATACTTTGAAAGAAGGATTACAAAAACTTGGACATACGGTTTTAATTGTTTCTAGTACTGACTTTAAAAAATTTCCTGCTGATTATTCTATTGAACCAAGGTTCTGCAAATTAAAACTGATAAATATTTTTAGGCAATCTATTGTTAGACTGTTTGGATTTGATATTGCTAAATTAGAATTAGGTCTTCGATTTTATTTAATACTGCCCGATTTTGAAAACTACGATATTGTACAGTTTATTAATGAAATTCCCATAAAAACAACTAAAAAGCTTGAGCTTTATTTGCTGAAAAAAATTTTCCAAAAAAACAAAAAAGTTTTTGTCCTTTCCAGTGGCGCAGACTATTTGAATATGAAATATGATTCAGAAAACCAATCCAAAAAATCGATATTACATGCTTTTTATAAAAATCAAAACTTAACAAAAGAATATGGTCCGTATTTTGATTTATTAAAAAAAAGCCATAAAAAAGTTCACGATTTTGTAGTAGCAAATTGCAGTGGAATCATTGCAAAAGATTTTGATTATGTAGATGCAAACAAAAATCATCCAAAGTATTTGGGGTTAATCCCATATCCTGTAAATGTTGACAAATTAAATTATAACGAACTTGTTTTAAAAGACAAAATAATTATATTTCTGGGGATTAACCAATGGTCATACAATCAAAAAGGTTTTTATTATTTTGAAAGAGCATTAGAAATCATTCAAGAAAAATATCAAGACAAAATAGAAATAATAATTACTAAAAATGTTCCTTATCAAAAGTATATTAACTTATACAATCAAGCACATATTTTGCTAGATCAATGCTGTAGTTGCGATCAAGGATACAACGCAATGGAAGCTATGGCAAAGGGCAAAGTGGTTTTTACCGGCGCAGAACAAGATTTTATGGATTACTATAAGTTGACTGAAAGAGTTTGTGTCAATGCCAAACCAGATGTAGATTACTTAGTAAAAGAATTGTCTTACTTGATTGACAACCCGAATGAAATAATCGCCATTGGAAAAAAAGCTCGTGCATTTGTAAAAAAGGAACATGATTATATGAAAATTACTGAGAAATATCTGAAAATTTGGAACTGTAATTGAGCTTTACTTCTCTTTATTTCTAAAAAAATTTTGAACTTCCATTTTCATCAATTGCCAAATACACTTTAGTAAAATCTGATGAATCATAACAATTATAGCTTGTATTAGGCTGAAGATTCTTTAACAATCTTTTATCTTCACTCAAATATGAAAAAATAACTCTAAAAAGATTTACTGATGTCTTTAAATTTACATCATATTCTGCATGCCTTTCATCATTCCATTTTATTGCCAACTTAGCACCAAAAATAGAATATAAGAGTTTTGGATCAGTGATTTTATTTTGAGCTTGCAGTGTATATTTAAAACCTACAAAGCCTCCATGGTCTGCACCAATCACTATTATTGAATTAGGATCTCTTATTTGAATAAAAGAAATCATTTCTTTTAACTGCTCATTAGCATTCTTTAATTTGTTAATATATTCAATCCTTTCTTTTTCAATCCCAAGACTTCTTCCTTCATATACACTAATGTGGCTTGGTTTAAATAGCTCTATAAAGAAAAAATTATTAGTGCTTTTATTGTTGATTATTTGATTTTCAAAATTCTCATGAACGTTTTTAACGTTTTCCCAAAAATCTTTATATAAGGAAACTTCTTCATTTTTAAAATTGCAATAATCATAAAACACTTTTGGTCTATTCATCAATAGGTAAGGTTTTTCAGCAATAAAGAATGTTTTATAATGGTTATTCTTGAAAATTTTTAAAACAGGATTTTCTCCAACTATCAAATCTCTTGCGTACTTAAAATTAGAAAATTCATTTGAAAAATGATGTTTCATAAAAAAACAAGAAGAATTTGAAAATAAAGTAGATTCATAATTACTTCTATAATTATCATACAAAGTAAATTCATTCTTTTTTAGCCAATTGTCAAATGTAGAATTATCATATTCATAAACCGAGCCTTTTAAATTGATATCGCTGGCATATCCATCAGGCTGAATATAATAAATATTAGGTCTTTTCTTGAATTGACAACTTAAAATATTATCAGGTTGCTGTTGCCATTCGGTTGAGTTAATCAAATTCAATCCTGTAATTCTCATTAATTTAAAAACTGGAATCACTGACATTAAAAAAAGGAAAAATGTAAAATATTTGTGATTTGTAATTTTAAAAATTAAAATCAGGAAAGCTAAAAGCAAAATTACTCCGATCTTTTTATATGACCCTATTACATTTGAAAATCCAAATATATAAATAAACAGGAATATCAATGATAAAATAATAATACTTTGTGATGCAAAACGATTAAATTGACTTTTTTGTAAAGCTTTATAAACAATAAAAATTATAGCAAGAGAAATAAAAACATAATAAAAAAAATAAAAAAACAAATGCTCCAATGAGTTAACTGAATCAAAGTTGTTCGAGAAATAAAATACTAAAGCATAAAAACCAACGCTAAAACCTGCTAAAACGGGATAATCTTTCGAATTATTCAAAAACTGATTAAGCTTTTGCTTGAAATTAAACTTCATACTTTTTTATAATAAACTTTAGCGACGCTTCAAACTATACAAAATTCTCTCTGAAGAATCAATTCTCTCTTTCTTAACTATTTCAAAATAAATAGAATATTCTCTTTCAAAATTCTCTTCATCATAAAAATCGAAATGATTTTTGAATTCTCTTTTACTGTCTAATAAAAATTGAACCCAAGAATCCGTTCTTGTGGGAAATTCTATTAACAAATTGGAAGCCATTTTTGAGAAAAACTGAGCTGATAACGCAAAAGGAATATTTCCTGATAAAGTGATATGATGAATAACCGCCAAAGCCAGACAACCATCTAAATCAACCTCTTTTACTCTATCAATAAATGAGAAACGTTCTCCATTATTAAAGCCATAATTTGCTGCAGGATTTAGCACATCTACAACAAGAGGTACTATTATTTTTTCTTTATTTTTTATTACTTGTCGGTAATTTTGTTCTACTGCATTTGGATCAACATCTGCAACAATTAATAAATCTGCCCGTCCTTGTAATTCTCTTGAAAAAGTACCATCGTTACCTCCAATATCGATCAAAGATTTTCCCTTTATAGATACAAACCAATCTTTGACAAAATCCTTTTTGAATTGATAAGCATAGTCATTATAATTTATTTGATTGTAATAATGATCCCATTCCGTCTTTTCATTAACCGATAAATTCAAAATATAATCATACAATCCATCAAGTAATTTAATTTGAGCAGCTTTTGATAAATTATTATTTACCGATTTCTTATCCGATTCGTATTTCTTATCGTATTTGGCTAATAAATGAATATTGGTCAAAATTGTCGGACTGAAATAACTTTTAACAGGCAATAACTTTGATATTTTCTGCAATGAAATCCCTTCTAAATTTTGAGACAATGTCTTTAAAAACTCTTGTCCAAAATATTTAGTCAAAACCAAAGGTCCCAAAAAGTGCATTATAAATTGCTTATAGGCTAACCATGGATTATTTTCCTGATAAAAATCAAATGACAAAGTATCTATAAAAATAGGTTTTCCTTCGTGAAAAGTAATATTAAAAGCCGAAGCATCTTTTAGGGTAAAGTTGTTTTCCAAACACAATTTCTGAATTTTCAACGTCAGTAATGCTGCGTGTTTGTATTGCAGAAAACTCCATTCATAAGGATAACTAACAAAAGGAATCTTCTGAGCTTCAAGAATTATTTGATCTTGGTTTTCTGAAAAAGTTTTGTGTGGAATTAAATATTTTTTTTCAAAAAGGGCATTATAAAAACCATTATCCGTTAGCGATTTATATTGTTCAAAATAAATTGGATTTATAACTCTTTTGATAGTACCCTCTTCGACAAAAACATAACCCGATGGATCTCTAAATGAGGAAGTATTTCTTTTTGATTCCATTTATTTTAAATCTTCCTTAGTATCATCATCTTCCATGAAGTCGTTTTGTTCTTTGCTTTTAATTCCAAAAACAGACTTTATTTTATGCAAAACTGTTTTATAAAACAAAACTACACCTGCAACTGCTGCGGCTAAAAATTGAACAATTAAAGCACCTGTTCCCGGATCAAAGTATAATGGAATCATTTATTTTATTTTTTTCAAAAATATCTATTTTTAGTACCAATTCAAATTATGTACTCCTTTATTTATTTAAAATCTATTAATTTGATTTTTAAATTAATTAAAACAAAATTTTCCTGAAATAAACTGCTAAAACAAATAGATAAATAAAATTATCAAAGGCTTGAGCTATGACAATTCCCTGAATTCCAAAAAATTCAACTAGAAAAGTACTCGAAAAATACAAAACTGCCAAAGAAGCAATTTCAGTAACAATAAATGCCATTGTCATTTTCTTTGCAAAGAACTGAAAACCCAAAATGAAAGCAGCTGCTTTTAAAACATCGCCTACTAATTGCCAAAAAAACAAGGTTGTAACCGGAAGAAACTCATCGGTAAAAAGTAATTTGACAATAATAAAACGAGACAAATAAATTATCATTAAAGCAACTACAAATAATGGCAAAATGTTTTTGTAAAAACTCCAAAAAACTATCTTGGTCTCTTGATTATTTTTGGCCTCAGACAATTTTGGCAAAAAATAAACAGACAATATTGTCGTCACAAACATCATATAATAAGTAGAAATCCTTGTAATTGTCTCCCAAAAACCAGCTTGTTCCAAACCGACAACACCAATTACGTTTTTACGAACCGCTAAATAAACCAATGGCCCAAAAACTGAGGAAACCAAAGCCATTAACGAATAAGAAGATAAATTTTTTATAACTTGAAAATCAAAATTGCGAAACTGAACTACTCTTAAAAAATCAAACTCTTTATTGACTAAATAAAACGTTACAAAAAACAACAATGCAGGTGTAATTGCTATCGATAGTAAAGCTCCCAAAGTTTTGAAATGCAAAATCATAAAGATGGAAACCAATAAACCAATCACATTTCCAATAATATTTACCCAAATTACTTCTTTAAATTTTCCCAAACCATTAATCAGAGACAAAAACAATAGAGAAACTGCATACCACGGCAAAGCCAAAGCTAGCGCCCTGAAAACGATCTGATATTCAAAATTCTTTCCGAAAATTTGATTGTTCCAATAGGATGCAAAAAAAAATAAAACAACACTCAAAACAATAGCAACTGCTAACAAACTAATGAACGTTGTTGAAATTATTTTCTGAAGTTGATATTTATTTTGCTTGCTTTCTGCTGTGTATTTAACAATTCCATTTGTAAATCCTAAAGTAGAGATACTTTCTAAGGACGATGTAAAGTTTCTCAGATTTCCTAGTAAAGCCATTCCACTTGGCCCTACAAAAACCGCTAACAATTTAGAAGTTACAAGTCCAATGCCTATTTTAAAAACAATACTAAGACTATTTAAAGAAGTAATCTTAAACAACTGAGTTTGCGTTATGCTTTTGATAAAATTCAATTTAATATTTATTTAAAATCTCAATAACATAACTTACCTCATCATCCGTCATTACAGGGCTAATAGGCAAACTCAATACTTCCTGATGAATTTTTTCGGTAATAGGAAAAGACAAATTATTCCACTTTGATAATGCTTTTTGCTGATGTGGCGGAATCGGGTAATGAATCATTGTTTGAACTCCATTTTTCAATAAAAAACTTTGCAATTCATCTCTATTTTCTGTTCGAATGACAAACAAATGAAATACATGATTTTCAGAATAATTCCAAGTTGGAAGAATTATTTTATCATTTCTAATTTCGGACAAATAGCGTTTTGCAATAGTTCTTCGATATTCATTATCTGAATATAGATTGAGCAATTTCACATTCAAAAAAGCCGCTTGTAATTCATCTAAACGTGAATTTACACCAACAAATTCATTCTGATATTTTACTTCCGAACCGTAATTTCGTAAAGCTAAAATAACTTTTGCCAGATCAGAATCATTCGTAATTACAGCTCCTCCATCGCCCAGACAACCTAAATTTTTACCGGGATAAAAACTATAAGCAACTGCTGACCGCTGACTGCTATCTCCAATCTGCAACCTATTAACTGCTCCATGTGCTTGGGCTGCATCTTCTACAACTAAAAGATTATTTCGTTCTGCAATTTCATGGATACTATTCATTTCTACCAATTGTCCATACAAATGAACTACTAATATTGCCTTCGTTTTTGGGGTAATTTTTTCTTGAATTAAACTTGGATCAATATTGTAGGTTTCTAATTTGGGTTCGACCAAAACAGGCACTAAATCCGCTTGAAGGATAGCTAATATACTCGCTATATAAGTATTGGCAGGAACAATTACCTCATCTCCTTTTTGCAATTTCTGCAATTGTATGTAGCCTTTAAAAATCAGTACCAAAGCATCCAAACCATTTCCCACACCAATACAATGTTCCGCACCGCAATAATTAGCAAAATTAGCTTCAAACGATTCAACTTCTTTTCCTAAAATATACCAACCGTTTTCCAAAACCAATTTCAGTTTTTCCTGAAATCCAGTTTCGTATGGTTCATTTACTTTTTTTAAATCAAGAAATTTTATCATTTTAAAATAGTATCTAATAGATTATAATTCGAAATTTCAACTTCATAAAAATCATGAACAATGATACTTGCACCGAAACTTTCTTTCCAATAGGATAATCCATCATTGAGTTTTTTACCTTGATTTTCATTAGAAATTCCAAAATCAAAAAAATGTTTATGAGCAAAAACATTTTTGATCAAATGATTATACAAAAAGTCTAAACTCCCAAGATTTTCTTGTCCTTCGTATTTCGAAATATATTGACAATGTGCAACATTTTCAGATTCAAAAATGGTGGTTCCTGCAACAATTTCATCATTAAGATACACATTGAATTGTCTAATATTTTTATCGAAATGACTTTTCAATAATTGAATTTCAGCAAGAGAATGAACCGGTTCTGCATTATGCTTCAAGTCCAGATTTGGAATCAAAACCTGATTCCAAAAAGCTTCAAAATTATTTTCTTCCTTTATGATTAATTCATTGCTAATTCCTTTTTGAATGCCACGCTTTCTGATTTTTGAAAATTGAAATGGCTTTGACAAATCAATAACAGCCAAGGAATCTCTTCGAATTAATTTGGCTTCTACCAAAAACAAAGCATAATTTAACTCTTCAGCAGGCTTTTGATGATAAATCGAAGGAATTAATTTGACTTGTAATTTTTGAATTTCATTATCATTCAAAAAAGACAAAATAGTTTTAAAAATTACAATAATCGAGGCTAACTTTAGATTCTCTCCATAAACCAAACCACCATAAGTCAACCCCTGATAGGAATACACACACTCTCCTACTCTATTGGCTGGTAAAATAGCTACTAACTTTTCGCCTTCAAAAACCATCAAAGAATAATCTTCGAAACGGTCTTTGTGATAATCCATAAAATTACGATCAAACAAAAAAGTAGCATTTTTGGCTTGGCTTACAAAAGTATTCCAACTCGCAAAATCACTTTCCTGATATCGTTTTACATTGTAATTTTTCACTATTGAGTATTAGGGAGTGGAAAAGTACACAATTAGGCTAATATTATAAATAGTAATTGTAAAAATATTTGGTTTCACAGAAAGTCACAAAAAAACGCAAAGACTTTCAAAAATTTTTATAAACTTTTATTCTTCATGCTCTAAAGGAGCTAAATGCCACTTGTATTTTACAGCCATCAAACGAATGATGATGATAACAGATGCCGTAATTAAGTTTAAAGCATCGTCAGGAACATTCAGTTTTCGGAGGGAGAAAAATACAATGCCACCAAAAATACAAATCGTAGCATAGACTTCTCTGCGGAAAATAACGGGAATTTCGACACATAAAATATCCCGAATAACACCGCCAAAACAGGCTGTCATAGTCCCTAAAGAAATACAGATAACTGGATGAAGATGGTATTCTAACCCTTTTTGGATTCCGATTAAGGTAAAAAAACCCAAACCAATGGTGTCAAATAAGGCTAACGAAGTTCTGAGCCTGTCTAATTTTTTCCTAAATATAATTGCCAAAACAAATCCCCAAACAATAACATACACATAAGTTGGATCCTGCATCCAACCTACGGGCATACGCCCAATCATCACATCCCGCAAGGTTCCTCCTCCTACTGCGGTTACAAAAGCAATGATAAAAACACCAAACGGATCTAGTTTTTTGCTCATTGCAGTTAATGCACCAGACATGGCAAAAGCCATCGTTCCGATGATAGGGAATAAGGTTTCTATAGTTATATTTTCCATGAAAAGTTGTTTTGAAAATAAATGCCCTGCCTCAAACCTGTATGCCGACAGAGAAAATGAAAGTAGAAATCCTTTTAAAAAAGATTACAACTAAGAGCTGGGTTTAACTCTTCAAAAATACGGTATATAAACTGGAATTTAATTTTAAACCAAAAAAAAAGTGCGCTAATCTATAGCACACTTTCTTTGAAAATTCGGATGTATTTACAAATCAAAACCATAGGCAACACGGACACCAACCTGACCTACGCCTTTGGCTTGGCTTCCATCATTATTTAATCGAAGGAAGTTTTCATATTGCTCGTATCGCAAAGAAATATCTATGTATTTCGTTGCATAACCAATACTTGGCGCCCAAAGAAACGATGTGTTATGATAATGAGGATCGGTTACAAAAGCAGCACCAGCTTCTCCCATTATATAAAACTGATCGTTCCAAATAAAACCTTTAAAACCACCTTTTACAGGAACAAACCCAAGATCATCTCCATCGGCTTCGCTCACAAACAGGCGGCTATAACCCGTTGTTAACGTAAACGAATATCTTTTAGACAAATCATATTGTAATCTGGCATCGGCCCCTAATGTCAATTTATAAGGATCATGAACAGCATAACCACCTATTAAACCTAAGCCTAAACGAAAGCCTTTATCATAGGTTGTTTTTGTTTCCTGAGTTGTTTTTGTTTCCTGTGCATTGGTGTTATTAGCAAATAGTAGCGCAATTGCAGCTACCATAAAGATTCTGATTTTTTCTGTAGTTTTCATAGTTGTAAAAATTAGGTTGTAAAAAAATTCAAGGAACTCTGTTTATTAAGAGTATGTGGCAAATGTATAACCCTAAATGCTATGCGGGTTTATAGAATTATTTTGAACTTTTATATAATTTTCAGGTTAAAAAATTTTAACAGTAACGAACGAAAAGAAAAAATTCACTTCTCCTTCAAAAACACAACGTATGCAAAGCCTTGCAAACCTTTCGTAATCCTTTGTGGCCTTTACTGTTAAAAAAACCACAACATTATCATTTAAAAAAATCCATATCAATTCCTCTAATTCTCATTTGGAAACTCACAAAGTGTTTATCTTTGCCGACTCAATAAAAACAACCATGAACTTTACACAATACACCAAAGAATTCGCATACAATATCAAACTGGCATATCCTGTAGTTTTAGGAATGCTAGGGCATACTTTGATTGGAATTGTAGATAATTATATGGTTGGAAATTTGGGTTCGACTGAGCTGGCGGCAGTGTCGTTAGGAAATAGTTTTATCTTTTTGGCAATGGCAATAGGAATTGGTTTTTCTACAGCCATCACACCTCTAACCGCAGAAGCCGACGCAGAAAAAAATACCAAAAAAATCCGTACCACCTTTCATCACGGTCTATTGCTGTGTACCATTCTTGGCGTGTCACTATTTATGATAACCGTATTGTCCAAACAATTAATGTACTTCATGGATCAGCCCAAAGCGGTGGTAGCACTTGCAGCTCCTTATATTGACTGGGTTGCCTTTTCATTGATTCCAGTGGTGATGTATCAAGGCTACAAACAATTTGCCGATGGATTGTCTTTGACCAAATATTCAATGTATGCGATCGTTTTGACCAATATTGTACACATCTTTTTTAATTACGTATTGATTTATGGATTTTGGTTTTTTCCAAAATTAGGAGTAATTGGAGCAGCGTTGGGAACGGTAATTTCAAGAATAATGATGGTCGTTTTCATGCATTATCTGATGAAACACAATGCGGTCATGAATCAGTATTTCAAAAATTTTACTTTCAAAGAAATAAAGAAATCCATCATCAAGAAAATCGTTGCATTAGGAGTTCCGTCGGCCATGCAAATGCTCTTCGAAGTAACGCTGTTTACAGCAGCCATCTGGCTTTCGGGAACATTGGGCAAAAACAGTCAGGCGGCCAATCAAATTGCGCTGATCATGGCATCCTCAACATTTATGGTGGCGATGGGATTGAGCGTAACGGCAATGATCCGAGTGGGACATTCCAGAGGAATTGCCGATTACAAAAACCTGATCATAGTAGCCCGCTCCATCTTTTTGTTAGCGATGATCCTCGAAAGCTGCTTCGCTTTGTTCTTTGTGGCTTTTCATAATTTCTTACCGCATTTGTTTTTAAACATGCACGACCCGGCACAGGCTATAGACAATGCCGAAATCATCACTGTTACTTCCAAATTGCTACTGATAGCCGCTATCTTCCAAATTTCAGACGGGATTCAGGTCGTTGTTTTAGGCGCTTTAAGAGGTTTGCAAGATGTAAAAGTTCCCATGTACATTACCTTTGTGGCTTACTGGATCATAGGCTTCCCTATTTCTTTTTACTTAGGAAGATATACCGACTTAAAAGCTGTTGGTGTCTGGATTGGACTCTTGGCGGGATTGACTGCGGCAGCTTTGTTTTTGTACATTCGCTTTGCACGCCTGACCAAGAAGTTGCTTGTCGAGAATCCTAATACCGAAATTTAGGAGCAATACATTTCGTTTCCAAAAGACCATCACTCCTGCTGTCCGCTGTATCTCTTATGGCGAACCCCGCCACAAGAGGATGCCGCTCCCATCAGGGCTAGATTACGGGTTTAGCTTTTTTAAGAACTTTTTTGAAATTGATTTATAGTTTAAAAAACAAACCTCGCTTAGATTGTCTAAAGCGAGGTTATTTTATTTTTCTATGTTCTATATCTTGGCGATTATCCCAAAAAAATACGATCTCAATTCTATCTCCGTTTATCTCATAAAATATAAGATAGACTTTCATTGAAATTACACGAGTAAATTTATTTGAAGTTAATCTTCCTATTAGTTCTGATTTGGAAAGTGTATTTAATAAATCTTCTACTTCGTCAATTAGTTTTAAACTGTAGTTTTTATTACCGTTTCTTTCAACATAATATTCCAAAACATTCTCAAATTGAAGTTTTGCAATTTCAGACCAAACTATTTCTTTTTTAGCCATTCTCGCATTTCTGAAATTACTTCATCATTATTATGAAACTTTCCTTCTTTAATTTCATTTCTACCAGTTTCAATAGCTGATTGTTGGTCTGCAGATAATTGATATAAAGCTTGCTCTGATGAATCAAATATTGTTTGAAGCGCATTTAGAAAATTCAAATCTTGAGAATCTTTTATTCTAGAAATCAAATTCTTTTTTATTTGGGCTGTCATGTCCATAGCTAATGCATTTAATATTCAAAAGTAAAGATTTATTTCCAAAATCGCCACCACTTTTTATTTTCAATTTCCTTTTGCTCATTATCAGTGATAACTCCTAACATTTCATTTATTCTCCTTTCAGCTTCAGTTTTTGAGATACCATTGTAATAATCTTTCACAAATGGATGTTCAAAACTTTCATGAGGGACTAATTCTGGTCTTAAGTTATTATTTCTTGTAACAACATTCATAGGAATACTTTCCGAAAATTCATAACCCCAAATATCATTACAAAGCCATCCAAAATATGTTTTTTCTTCACTGTCTGTTTGAAATCTTCCTTCGTAATCAATATAACTTTTTTCACTTAATGATACCCAAAGTCCATAATCTAAATCTTCACAATGATCATTTACTATTTGTGTTAAGGTGCATCGAATAAATCTGTCGGTTTGATCTTCATAATTAATGATACAGAAGTCACTATCCAAATATCCGATATTTTTTTTATCGGTTTCTGATAAATAGTTATAATTATCTGGCGAAATAAATGTCAATGCTGGCCATTCTTCGTGGGTTTTTCCACAACAACTACATTCGAATTTTATATTTTCTGACATAGGTATATATCCTTTTAAAATAAATCTAATTATACGTCCAACTAATGCTAGCGGGGAAATCAAGTAACAGTTACTACTATTAACGGTTTACATTTTTTACGTTCCTCAACTTAGGATTGAATTCAACAGAATCTTCTTTAAACCAACCAGTTTCAATTTTTGCCCAGATTTCTATTTCTGAGTTGTTATTCACTAAAGCAGAAACTTTCCTATAATATGTTTTTTCATACCGTATAGTACCATCATTTATTTGAGGTTTGCCAATTTCTATTTCAAATTTCTTAAAAGGCCCAACTTTGAAAATCCCAGGATATTCTGATTTAATGTATTCCATACCAAACTGTTCTAATTGGGGTTCAATCAAATGTCTAAAGTCTTTTTTCTTATCAATATTCCATTGTAGCCATCCAAAAAACACTGTTACGCAAAGTATAAACAATATTAAAAAGTATTCCATTAGCTATTTATTTAATGTAATCAAAATTGTTACAATGTTTATATCTCCAACTAGCGCGAGCAGAGTTTTCAATTATTTATTTTTAGATACTTCAAGATATTTTTTCCTCAAATATTGATTATAATCTTCTATCAGTACTTTTCCATTCTTCAAATGATAATACACAGAATCTTCTCCTTTCTTTTTAATGACAAAATCTCCAATTGTTACTTTTTGATAAATATCATTTGAGACTCTTTCTTCATGGAAATTATCCAAAAGAACAAATCTTCCTGCTCTAGGATAATTCCCTTCCTGTCTTTTTTTAATTACTTTTCCTTTAAATTCAACATTATGACTTTCTAAATATCTTCGTTTGTTGTAATCAAATGAGTTTGATTGATAATAACCTATTGCACATACCATTATTGCTATTGGCACAAAAACATAAAGTATATTTTTCCTTACTTCCGAATTTTGTTTTTCAGCTCTTGTTCTGTATAACTCACTTTAATAATTTTGAGAAACGTTTTAAAACTTGTTATTTATTATTTTTTAACTCTTTTAAATATACGCTTGAATTTCCTTTCCAATAGCATTAAGCTTTCTTTGGTCAATTTTATCCTGCATAATTTTTATAATTCATTTATAAATCTAATAAAATCAGTTTTTTGAAAGTCGAATATAGCAGAAAATTATAAGAATCTACAACATTATGACATTAAGCGATTAAAAAATGTCAAAAGCAATGTTTCTAACATGAATTGACCTCAATTTACCTCAGACGCAGCGCTTCTAGGATGAACCCAACTCAATTTGCCCTAGCAGCAGCGCTTCTAGCATGAACTGACCTCGGTTTGCCTCAGACGCAGTGCTTCTAGCATGAATCGAACTCAGTTTGCCCTAGAAGCACTGCTGATAGGCCCAAAACAAGGTTACACTAAAAAAATTACTACAAAAAACTACTTATACATATTATTTTTATAGTTTTTTTATTACATTTATCCATTAACCATAAAATAAAAACTATGAAAAAATTAGAAAGTTTAAGCTTAACCCGCTTATCAAACCTAGAATTCGGACAACTCCTAAAAAGCACTTGCGACGGACTTGGAAACATGGAAGACATCAGCATCACAGACGAGGTTTTGGCAAATTATGTGAGCACCCTAGAAGCTAAATCTACGGAGTATGATAAAGCCCAATTACAAATTACTAAAAGCGATGAAACCGCCAAAATTGCCGAAGCCGACAAGCAAAGAGATAATGCAATTTCGGCTTTGTTGCGTATCCTTAATGTTTATGAACTCTCGGACAAAGCCAATGAGTTGGAAGCTTTTACGAGTCTATCCAATTTGTTTAATAATTATAAAGGGATTCAAAACTGGAATTTTGTTGAAGAAACCAACGGCATCGACAATCTTCTAAATGATTTAAACTCATCAAAATACAATCCACACCTTACTACTTTGGCAATGCAGCCTTTTGCAGATCGCATCAAAACTGCTAACGACCAATTCAAATTGCTTTTCTCTGGGCGAACTCATGAAAAAGCCAACAAAGAAGTTTTTGATATCAAACTGCTTCGTCAAGAATCAAACAAAGTCTATATCGATATGGCCAATTATGTTTTGAGTCTGTCTAAAGCATTAGATGCTGAGCAATACAACCGCTCTCTAAATTTGATCAACACCACCCGAAAATACTACTCGGATATGCTGGCACGTCGCACAAACAAAACTGCCACCGAAGCTACGATTACGAATTGATTTTTGTTAACTTCTTAACCGCAAAGAACGCAAGGCATTACGCAAGGGTCGCAAAGCTTTGCGTTCCTTGCGTTTTATAAAGACTAAGAATAATTTTCTTTGCGTTCTTTGCGGTTTGAAATATTTTGCGTTTAAAACTTCTCGATAAAAAGTGTACTTTTACACTCTTACATTAAAAAAAATAAACGCATGGAATTACCAAAATTCTTATTAGGAGACAATACTGATTTTGCAGAGGATATATTTGTTATTCACTTAGATTACCCAAGATTTATCATCAATCTAAAAGACGATGAAGTAGAATTCTTGGAAGAAGCCGAAGACCTTGATGAAGCGGAACTAAACGCAGAAATGGAAGGACTTATCGTTCTGGCGAATGAGTTTTATGATAGAGAAATAGCTCGTTACGAAGAGTAATTTTTGGTTCTAAATCAGTTCTCGCAAAGGCGCAGAGACGCAAAAAAACATTTCTAAACTTTGTGTATTCGCGCCTTTGCGAGAAACAATAAACAATAAACAATGAGTACTATTTCTTAGTAACGATATAATAGATTCTCGTTAGTCGCTCATTATGCTTCTTGGCTTCTTTTGGAACATGATTCATATCGATATACGAAACCACTTTTAAGTTGTAAGTACTAAATTCTTTTTTAGCAGCCACACTATCCGTCTGTAAAGCCAATAAACCAAATGTATCTTCAACAGGTAAGTTTAGTTTCTTGGTTTTTTCATTTAATAAAATAGGCATACTTGTTCCGTAATCCCAAATAATCTCTGGAGTAAAAGCATTCAATTCATAGGTTTTGATGCCTAGATTTTTTTCTTTTTCTCTAATCGCTTTGGCACTGGCATAATCTGGATTCTTTAAAATAAGATTGGTAAATGGAATTCCGAAAACAATCACAGCTACTTGTACCGCAACTACGGAGTAAAATACTTTGTCTAAATTTTTATTTATAAGGTTTTTAAAAAGAAAATAGCCAGTCGCAAATAGCGATAGTGTCAATCCGGCAAACCAAAATTCAAATCCGGAAATGTCTTTTTTTGCAATGATGAAAATCGCAATCGGAATAGCAACACAAACCAGTACAATCAATCCAAAGGCAAAATAAACAACTCCTTTTTCTTTTTTGAGACTGATACTTTTGAAATTATTAATTAAGTATTCAATATAAAAGCCAGTATTCAAAGCCATCGGAATTAAAACAGGCAATAAGTATCTTGATTTTTTCTCTGGTATAATAGACAATAAAACAACCGAAGCCAAAGTCCAAATCAAAGTAAATTGATAGGCTTTCAGGTTACTTACTCTGCTTTTTAGATACGGATAAAGCAATGCGATAAAAGCGGGAACTGTCCAAATTCCGCTTTGTGTAAAGAAGCTCCAGTAATAATAAAAAGGTCTTGTATTGTAATTGGCCCAACGACTGCTTTCGATTTTGGTTACTTTTAAATACGTTTCAGGGTCGGCATATTTTACATATAAAGGCCATGACAAACCGATGACCAAACCTAAAATCAGAATTAGCAAGAGGTAGCGCTTTTTACCTTTCAATTGGAATTTATACGTAAATCCATAAGCTATTAAAAACGGCAATAGTAAGGCGTAAACTGAAATCGGGCCTTTACTCAAAAAGGAAAAACCGAAAAACAATCCAGCCATTACAGCATTGAAAAATGGCTTTTTGGAATCATTCAAAACATCCCATAAAAACAAAATACAAACAATCATGAAACTGTGCGTGTACATATCCCATTGATTGTCTCTTCCTGCAAAATAAATATAGAAAGAAGTAATTAAAATCAGTCCGTTGTGGAAGCTTTGCTTTTGAGATAATCCTAATCTTTGAGAAAGCTTATAGACTCCAAAAACGAGTAATAAAGTTATCAAAGCAACTGGAATACGCATCCCATACATACTATCAAAACCAAAAATAATTCCCGAAATGGCAGTCAGCCACGTTGGTAATGGAGGTTTTTCGTAACGAGGCAAATCATTTAAAGTAGTTAATATCCAATGATTATTAGTTACCATTTCCCTTGCCGTAATGAAGTTTCGGGATTCCATGATGTTGGTTTCGATAACATCTAAATGCGGAAAAAGCATCAGGCAGGCTACTATGAAAAGCCAAAAAGCGTAGTTATGTGTTACTTTTGACATCTTTCTTTAGGATTATTATATTTCTGAAATAAATAACTAAACCTATGGCATGGCCAACTAATAATACTGGATCTCTTCGAATGATAGCGTAGATAAATATGATTAGTGAACCTGCCAAACTGATAATCCAGAACCCTAATGGTAACACAGAATCTTTTTTCTTTTCAGAATACAACCATTGGTAAACAAAACGCAGTGTAAACAATACTTGCCCAACAATTCCTGTCCAAAGTAACCATTTTGGAATCGCTTCATTTTTCAATAAATTATCTAAATCCATCACATTATTATTGTAGCCGTAACCAATTATAAAAGCTGGAAAAAGAAGTACAAACCATCGTAAAACTATATGCAATTTTTTCCAATCGTTTTGCAGTTGAATGTTGCGAATGTAAATGTAATAGGTAATGGTTTGCCCCAACATAATAGAGAAATCATGTCTAAAATAACCATATACAAAAAGTAAAAAAGAAGCGAATAAACTGATTTCCCAAAACAAAACAGGAGTTAATACTTTTTTGTTTTTTTCAGAAATAATCCATTGCAAAATCATTCTGCTCGAAAACAGAATCTGAGCAATAAAACCTATCGAATAAATGATGGCGTTGTTCATTATCCTTGTTTGGCTACACTATAATTAATGTATTTTTTTTTCATCCACAAATAAGCGAAACAATCTTGCAGTGGTCCAAGTAATCTATTCCAAAGATTGAATTTAGAAACTCCAGCTATTCTTTGAAAATGTCTTACAGGAGTTTGTTTGATTTTACCATTTTGCAACAAAATCATGGCAGGTAAAAATCGGTGAAGACCATTAAACATTGGGATTTTCTTCGCCATGTCCGTACGGATTATTTTCAAGGGACAACCAGTATCGTCCATTCCGTCATCTGTGAAAGCTCTACGAATGCTATTAGCAATTTTGGAAGACATATTTTTGGTAAACGAATCTTTTCTGTTGGATCGTACTCCCGTAACAAAATCATATTCCCCTGCATACTCCATCAAAATATTAAAATCTTCGGGAGCAGTTTGCAAATCAGCATCGATGTAGCCAACCCAAGGTGTGTCGGTATAATCAAATCCAGCTTTGATGGCAGCACTTAAACCTGCATTTTTTTCAAAAGAAAGAAAAGTAAATTCGTCGGTGTCTTTGCAGATTTTTTCAATAATGGATTGGCTATTGTCTTTAGAACCATCGTTGACAAATAGGATTTTTGTCTTTTTTTTAGCAATGTTCAAGAATTGTTTCATTTCTTGATGCACACGATCAAGATTATCTTCCTCATTATAGACAGGTATAATGATTGTTAATTCAAAATTCATAGTTTGTGTAGTTTATACAAAAGTATTTTATTCTAGAGAAATTTGCTTCATTTTTCCTGAAAAAAATATTCTTAGAATGAGTGTGTTATAATTTTGTTTTAGCCTTTTAAAACATTTTTTTAACCAGATTGTAAAGAATAGAATGTCTAGTTTTAAAAAGAGACATAATTGTTTTTTTTTTAACGTTTTATATCGGTTTTGTTGGAACAAGTACATAGTGAATTATTACATTTACATATCTTTGCTACAAGTTTTTTTTTAGCATATTGATTTATTGTTTCAGAATGTCTTTCCTATATTTTTAAAGTATTACTGAAAAAATAGCATTAAATAATAAAGATTAAAATATGAAAATATTAGTTACAGGCGCAGCTGGTTACATTGGTTCACATACTGCTGAAAAATTAAAATCTCTAGGACATGAAGTAGTTGGTTTGGACAATTTTTCCGATTATTACGATGTCTCGCTAAAACAAATGAATGCCAATGCTTTGAGCTCAAAAGAAATCGAAATCAAAAAAATAGACTTAAGATTTCCTGAGCAATTATCTGATTTATCTATAGATTTTCATTATATTTTTCATTTTGCTGCACAACCAGGAATTTCTGCGACTTCCACTTTCGAAGATTATTTAGAAAACAATGTTATTGGTACAAAAAATCTGCTTGATTTTGCTTTAAAAAATAAAAACTTACAACTTTTTGTTAATATTGCCACCTCCTCTATTTATGGAATCCACGCTACTTTTGATGAAAATGTAGTTCCTTCGCCAGTTTCTCATTATGGAGTCACTAAATTGGCTGCTGAGCAATTAGTTTTAGAAAGTAGTAGACTCGGACAATTCAAAGCTTGTTCTTTGAGATTATATTCGGTATATGGGCCACGAGAAAGACCTGAAAAATTATACACCAAATTGATTGCAAATGCTTTAAATGATATTCCTTTTCCATTATATAAAGGAAGCGAAAATCATTTGCGAAGCTTTACTTATGTCCAAGACATTGTTGACGGAGTAATTAGTGTTATTGGTTCAGAAGATATAGTCAATAATGAAATCATCAATTTGGGTACCGAAGAAGAACATACCACGCAAGAAGGTATTGCTATTGTTGAAAAAATATTAAATAAAAAAATTGACATCCAAGTGGTAGAAGCCAGAAGTGGCGATCAATTAAGAACTAAAGCGGTAATTGACAAAGCTCGAAGATTATTAAATTACAATCCGAAGACGAGTCTGTATGTAGGTTTGATGGCTCAGGTACAATGGTATATGGATAACTTTTTATAGTTTTATTTTTTAAAATAACTGTCTAGTAAAATTTGCGCTGCCGCAAAAGGAGAAATCGTATTATCATGAACTGCTTTTTTGTTTGCTTCTAAAAGTTCAATGACATTAGACTGATTGTAAAAATGAGTTTTTAACTGTTCATTAATGGTTTCCATCATCCAAAATTGACTTTGTTCTTTTCGATTTTCGGAGAAATATTCATTGGATTTAACCAATTCAAGATAATCCGAAATGGTTTGCCAAATATTTTCAATACCCTCATGAGTTATAGCACTACAGGTTGAAGTCTTTGGAGTCCATCCTGATTTTTTTGCGGGAAATAAATGCAACGCTCTGTCGAATTCTACTTTGGCTAAGTTTGCTTTTTTAACATTATCGCCATCAGCTTTATTGATCACGATAGCATCAGCCATTTCCATAATCCCTCGTTTGATTCCTTGCAATTCGTCACCAGCACCAGCTATTTTTAGCAACAAAAAGAAATCGACCATACTGTGCACGGCAGTTTCGCTTTGACCAACACCTACAGTTTCAATTAGAACGACATCAAAACCGCATGCTTCACAAAGAATAATACTCTCTCTGGTTTTTCTGGCTACACCACCCAAAGTTTCCCCTGATGCCGATGGTCTAATGAATGCATTTGGGTCTTTTACTAATTCTTCCATTCGGGTTTTGTCCCCCAAAATGCTTCCATGCGAAATAGTACTGCTAGGATCTACTGCCAGAACAGCCACTTTTTTACCTAAACTTGTTAAATATTTTCCAAAAGCTTCTATAAAGGTACTTTTACCAACTCCAGGAACTCCTGTAATCCCTATTCGTATTGATTGATTAGCAAAAGGCAAACACCCTTGAATGATTTCATTCGCTTTAGACAAATGCTTAGTATTAGTACTTTCTATCAAAGTAATCGCTCGGCTTAATGCCGTTGTATTTTGAGACAAAATACCTTCAATTAATTCGGAAGCAGTGGGTTGTTTTTTTCTAAATGCTTTGATGTTTTGCATAGCGCTTGAACTGATAATTTCGGGAGAAGAAATACCAGATTTTTCATGTAAGGCGCTTGGATTATTTTTTTTATTAGGCAAAATATGAGTTTGTTTTTTGATAAGTAAAAGTAATCAAAACAAAAACAGTTTCAAAAAGAGAAACTTCTTGAAACTGTTTTAATTCAATTGAAATAAAAATAATTTGTTAATATGCAGCCGTAAAACGCTGTTGATGGTGTTTCGGAGTTTCGACTTCATCAGCAATAACAACTGCCAAATCTTCTACAGATAAAATGCTTCTTTGATTTTCATCAAATACAGGGTTTTCTAATCCTAAACGATATTTTCCGGTTCTACCTGTTGTAATCCCCTGGTGCATTTCGATAGCTGGACTGAAAAATACCCAATCCAAATCTTTTTCTTCTTTGATAATATTCAAATAATCTCTCAGAGCTGCGGCAGCAACATAATATTCTTTTGGAAATTCAGGAGTGTCAACCAATTGTATATTTGGAGCAATATACAAACTTCCTCCTCCTCCAATGGTAACGAAACGTTTTACACCCGATTTCTTCACAGCTTCTTGAATAGCTTTTGACCCAGTGATAAAATCTTCGGCAATATTTGGGTTAGCCCAACCTGGATTATAGGCACTAATAATAACATCATTTCCTTTTAGAGTTTCTGATAAAACCTCTATATTAAAAATGTCAGCAGCTACCCATTTTACATTTGGAGTTTCTTTTGGTGTTCTTGCTATAGCAGTAATCTCATGGTTTCTATTTGCTAATTCGTTTAAAATAGCCGAGCCTACAAACCCTGTAGCTCCAATAATTGCGATTTTCATAGTTATATATTTTAAAGTAATAAAAAATGTTACAGTTTAGATTAAAAAAATAGAATTAGAATTTATTAGAGAAATCCTCCAAAGTAATAGTATTCAATTGCAAACTAATCGTCTGATTGATATCTTCATATAAATTTTCTAGATTTTTATTTATTTGTTTGCCAACAGGACAATCTGGATTTGGATCATTTTTAGAATAGCCTAATGTTACCCTGTCAAAAGTCATTTTAAAAATCGCATCTAAAGTGATTTTTGAAGAAGATTTCAATAAACGAGTCCCACCATTTTTGCCTTCTTTGCTTTCTACAATATTATTTTTTTTCAGGTTTGCTATTTCTTTTCGAACCAAAACAGGATGCAAATTCATACTACCCGCGATAAAATCCGAAGATAAAAACTCATCTGGAAATTTAGAAAGCAAAGTCAGAATGTGAATCGTGATGGCAAATTTACCTGAAATCATACTGTAATAAAATTTATTGCAAATATAAGAATTAAATTCACTTCTTCTGCTTTTTATGTTATTAATTCAAATGCAAGTTTTTTTATTAAATAGATTATTAGTGGTATTTTTGCAGTCTATTCTGCATTATGTATAACATCATTTTAATCTTCGTTTGCTTATTGGTTGGCGTCCTTTTACAAAAAGTAAAACGTTTACCAAATAATACATATAAACGATTGAATTATATTGTTATTTATTTTTGCCTTCCATCATTAGCTTTATTTTACATTCCGAAAATTGAATTAGACACTAAATTACTATATCCGATTGCTGTAACCTGGATTAGTTTTACTGTTTCTTGGCTGTTTTTTAGTTTATTAGGCAGCAAACTCGGTTGGTCTAAAAAACTCACAGGATGTTTGATTATGACTGCGGGTTTTAGTAACACTTCTTTTTTAGGATTCCCAATCATTCAAGCTTTGTATGGTGAAGAAGGCCTGAAAATGGCTATTCTTGTTGACCAACCGGGAACATTTGTGGTACTTTCTACTTTGGGTGTTTTTGTGGCTACTTTATATTCTAACGGAAGTTCAAATGGAGTTGAAATTGCTAAAAAAATAATCTTTTTCCCTCCATTCATTGCCTTCCTTTTGGCGTGTTTTATGAACTTATTTCACTTCGATTTTCATCAGGTCATTCAGGTAGGTTTACAAAAAATTGGAAGTATAATGACTCCATTGGCAATGCTTTCTGTAGGTATGCAATTGCATTTTGATAAAAAAAGCAAACATTTTAAATTCTTAAGACTAGGGCTTTTTTATAAATTAATATTGACACCTGCATTAATCTACTTATTGTATGTTGTTATTTTAGAACAACACTCCAAAATGATTCAAGTATCGGTTATGGAAGCAGCAATGGCACCGATGATTTCATCTAGTATCATTGCTTCTTCTTATGGCTTAAAACCTCGATTATGCAGTATGATGATTGGCTTTGGAATTCCTCTTTCCTTTATAACCTTAGTTTTTTGGTACTTTGTTGCCAATTCAATAATTTAAGTTTCCTTTAAACCAAATTATTAATCTTCGCATATTGCAACAACAACACGGTTTTGGCATCCTTAATTTCGCCTGTTTCAATCATCGCATAAGCTTCATCAAAAGGAAGTTCTAAAACTTCAATATGCTCTTGTTCTGCATCCAATCCGCCGCCTTCAGTTACTTTCATTGAAGCATCATATTCGCCGACAAAAAGGTATAAAATTTCGGTTATAGCACCTGGCGACATATAGGTTTCAAAAACTTTTTTGACCACTGAAATACGATAACCAGTTTCTTCTTCAGTCTCCCGAATAATACATTGTTCTGGATTATCTTTGTCTAAAAGTCCTGCACAAACTTCAATCATCATTCCAGTTTTGTTGCCATTGAGATGTGTAGGCAATCGGAACTGACGAGTCAAAATAATTGTTCTTTGACTCGAATTATAAAGCAAAATAGCTGCACCATTGCCTCGGTCATACACTTCCCGAATATGAGTTTCTACACTGTCATCTTCTTTTTGATAATTATAAGTTACTTTATTCAAAAGATACCAATTATCAGAAAGTAACTCGGTTTTTTGAATTGTTATTTTTGGGTCTTTCATCGTAATATATAATTTGAATTTAAAGATAAAAAAACGTCCCGATTAATTCGGGACGTTCAGTGTATTATTTAAGAATTGTTTGCTTTCTGTCTGGTCCAACTGAGACAATTTTTATTGGAACTTCGACTTCTTTTTCAATAAATTCAATATATTCTTTCAATTCAACAGGTAATTGATCGTAAGTAGTCAAACCTGTTAAATCTTGGTGCCATCCTTTGAACTCTTTATACACTGGAGTTACATTTTCTGGTTCGATGTTATAAGGGAAATGTGAAATGTTTTTTCCTTTATAATTATATTCTGTACAAACTTTTAAAGTTTTGAAACCAGAAAGTACATCACCTTTCATCATCATTAATTGCGTTACTCCATTGATTTGAACAGCATATTTAAGTGCTACTAAATCCAACCATCCGCAACGTCTTTGTCTTCCGGTAACCGAACCAAATTCGTTTCCAACTTTAGCCATTGTTGCACCATCTTCGTCAAAAAGTTCTGTAGGGAATGGTCCGCTACCAACACGAGTTACGTAAGCTTTGAAAATTCCGTAAACTTCTTTGATTTTGTTTGGAGCAATTCCTAAACCTGTACAAGCACCAGCTGCAGTCGTATTTGATGAAGTTACAAATGGATACGTTCCAAAGTCAACATCTAATAAAGAACCTTGAGCTCCTTCGCAAAGAATTGATTTTCCTGCTTTTTGAGCTTGTGCTAAATATTCTTCACTATCAATAAAGTCTAATGTTTTTAATACTTCAATAGATTCGAAGAATTCTTTCTCCATTTCGGCTAAATTGTACTGAATGTTAACATCGTAGAATTTAATCATTTCTTCATGCTTGTCAGCCAAAGCACGGTATCTTTCTTTGAAATCTTCTAATTCAGTATCTCCAACTCTCAATCCGTTTCTACCGGTTTTGTCCATGTAAGTTGGTCCAATTCCTTTAAGTGTAGAACCAATTTTTGCTTTTCCTTTAGAAGCTTCAGAAGCAGCGTCTAATAAGCGGTGAGTTGGTAAAATTAAATGTGCTTTTCTAGAAATAATTAATTTGGATTTGATATCCATATTAAATTTTTCAAGACCTTCAATCTCTTTTTGAAATACTACTGGGTCAATTACAACTCCGTTTCCAATAATGTTTACAGCTGTTTTATGGAAAATTCCTGATGGAATCGTTCTAAGTACGTGTTTAATTCCGTCAAATTCTAAAGTGTGTCCTGCATTTGGTCCTCCTTGAAAACGAGCAATTATATCATAATTTGAGGTAAGAACGTCAACAATTTTTCCTTTTCCTTCATCTCCCCATTGTAATCCTAATAATAAATCTACGGTCATTCTATATTTTATTTTTAGTTAATTTTCTACTGTATTTTCTGGAGCATTTTCCAGAGTGTTTTCTTCTGTTTTTTCTCTTTTCTTGTTTCCGTATAAGTATAAGGAATGATTGGTGATTTCTATATCAAAAATTTCTTCGATAGTTTTTTTGATCGTTTGAATTCGTGGGTCACAAAATTCAATTACTTCACCTGTATCGGTCATAATAATATGATCGTGCTGCTTATCGAAATACGATTTTTCGTAATGTGCTTGGTTTTGTCCAAACTGATGTTTACGAACTAGGGCACAGTCTAATAATAATTCGATGGTATTGTATAGCGTAGCTCTACTGACACGGTAGTTTTTGTTTTTCATTTTGAGATATAGGTTTTCTATATCAAAATGTTCTTCACTTTCGTATATTTCTTGAAGGATAGCATAACGTTCAGGTGTTTTGCGATGTCCTTTGTTTTCAAGATACAATGTAAAAACGTTTTTTACAATCTCTTGATTTTTGTTGTTATCTGTGGAAATGAGTGTCATATCTTGCAAAGATAAATTATTATTTTAAAAGTATAAAAAAATAGAGTTTTAATTCTAAATCCTAATTGTAATTTTTGACGGTTTTATACTGTTTTATGACTAATTTTTCTAGTACTACAAAAGTTCTGGTTTACTGCGTGAGGGATAGAAACTAGCTACCGAAGTAGCGTGGATAGCCCGACAGCATTAGGAAAAGAGGCCATATATGTGGCATTTTTAGAGGCCTCTTTTTCTAATGGTGGCACGCCCGAAGGTTTTTGGAAATATATGGTTAAGCTTTTGGGGCTATGATTATCACAATTTTTAATCTTAAAGTTTATTTTGTGCTAAATTAGTTTTTATACACACGGGTTACTTTATCTATCCCGTCAATTTTTTTGATATTCTCCATTAATTTTTTCAAAATGGTGATATTGGGTACGATTACGGATACCTGCCCTTTGAAAATTCCTGCCTCTCCATTGAGTGAAATACTTTGAATATTAACATTCATATTGTTTGAAATCACTTTTGTCAACTCATTGGTAAGCCCTAAACTGTCCATCCCCATAACATTGATGGTTGCTTTGAAATCTTGTTGGGTTGAATCAATCCACTTGGCTTGCATGATGCGATAGGCATAATTGGACTGTAATGCAATGGCGTTGGGGCAATCTTTTTTATGTATTTTGATTCCTTCATTTATGGTAACAAAACCAAAAACATCGTCTCCTGGAATTGGGTTGCAACAAGTCGATAGTTTGTAATCGAGTTTGTCTTGGGTTTTTCCAAAAACCAACATGTCGTAATTGTTGCTAAGGACTTGCTTGTGAATATCAACATCCGCAGTACTTTGATTACGTTTGATTTTATTTTTGAAAAAGTTAATTAATGTGTTGCCTTTTTGGGCAGCATAATCTTTTAATTGCTGATTATCAATAGATCCTACTCCTACTCTGTAAAACAAATCAAGACTTGTTTTTAATTTAAAGAAGTTGACTAACTCATTAGTAGTTTGCTCATTTAAACTTACTTTGAGATGTTTTAGTTTACGAGTAAGTAGTTCTTTTCCGTCCTCAGCAATTTTCTTAGTATTCTCGTTGAGTACGTTTCTAATTTTGTTTTTTGCTCTAGAAGTCGTTACAAAATCCAACCAGTTGATAGTCGGTTTTTGATTTGGTGATGTAATAATTTCGACCTGATCCCCGCTTTTTAATTCATAATTTAAGGGTACCAATTTCCCGTTGACCCTGGTTCCTCTAGTTTTTATACCGATTTCGGAGTGGATGCTGAAAGCAAAATCCAATGAAGTAGCCCCTTTTGGAAGTGATTTGATTTCTCCTTTTGGAGTAAAAATATAAATCTCCTTGGAGTACAAGTTCATTTTGAAATCTTCGACAAAATCGACAGCACTGGTTTCTGAATTTTCAAGTGCTTCTTTCAAAAGATTTAACCAAACATCAAGACCGTTTTCTTCAGTAGCTCCGTTTTTGTATTTATAGTGAGCGGCGTATCCTTTTTCAGCAATTTCATCCATACGCTCGCTTCGTACCTGTACTTCTACCCAACGTCCTTTTGGCCCCATTACAGTGATATGCAATGCTTCGTAACCTGTAGATTTTGGAGAAGAAATCCAGTCTCGCAAACGACTTGGGCTGGGTCTATAATGATCTGTTACTATAGAATATATTTTCCAAGCCAAGAATTTTTCATCATGCGGATTGGATTTATAAACGATGCGCAACGCAAATTTATCATAAACCTCATCAAAGCTTACATTTTGAGCCAGCATCTTGCGATTGATAGAATATATCGATTTTGGCCGCCCTTTGATGATGTAATCTATATTTTCTTCGTCTAATGCTTTTTTGAGCACTTCAGAAATGTCTTTGATGTAAAGATCTTGCTCTTCTTTAGTTTCTCTTATTCTGCTGACAATGTTATTGTATCTTTCAGGTTCCGTGTATTTTAAACCTAAATCTTCTAATTTGTTTTTTATTTTATAAAGCCCCAATCGATGTGCTAATGGCGCATAAATGTAAAGTGTCTCCGAAGCCAATTTAATCTGCTTATAGTTTTCCATAGAATCCATAGTCAGCATATTGTGCAATCTGTCGGCAATTTTTATGAGGATTACCCTAACATCATCATTGAGAGTCAACAACATTTTGCGGAAATTCTCTGCTTGCATGGATACATTTAAATCCTTTTGAACCAGTGATATTTTTGTAAGCCCTTCAACCAGTTGAGCGATTTTGGGTCCAAACATTTTCTCAATGTCTTTGACAGTAATCGGAGTGTCTTCAACAACATCGTGCATTAAAGCCGCAGCAATAGAAGTCGCTCCCAAACCAATGTCGGAGGCAACAATTTTGGCAACTGCAATAGGATGAAAAATATAGGCTTCTCCTGATTTTCGGCGTTGATCTTTATGAGCATCTACAGCCACATCAAAAGCCTTGCGTATCACTTTTTTATCCTCTGTGGTTAAGGTCTGATAACTAATACGGAGTAGCTCTTTGTATTCTTGGGCAATTGCTTTATTTTCTTTTTCAATATCGATTTCTGTCATGGCAGCATGGTTCAATTCTTAAAAATAAGTTTTATTTAGCAGATATGCAAGGAGGTTTTCTTTAAAGTTGCTAAGTATCTCAGTTACTGAGTTGCTAAGTTTTTTCTAACAAAACCCCTTTAAACTTTTAAACAACATTAAACTTTAAACGAATTACTTAAACCCTCTCTGCCTCTTCGCTTCAAATATTAAAATAGCTGCAGCAACCGAAACATTCATACTGTCAATTTCTCCCTGCATCGGGATAATGATATTTTGCGTTGCAGCGTCTCGCCACTCTTGTGTTAGCCCAGTAGCTTCAGTACCAACCACCAGTGCAGTTGGCAGCGTATAATCCTGTGTATGATAAGAAGTCGAATTTTGCAATGTGGCACTATAAAAATTAATCTTTCGTTCTTTCAAAAAAGCAATAATTTCAGCTGTTGTTCCTGTTGCAATTTGGTTGGTAAATAAACAACCTACACTTGATCGAACTACATTTGGATTGTATAAATCACTTTTAGGGTTGGCAATGATTACCGCATCAAGACGGGCGGCGTCGGCAGTACGTAATAACGCGCCAATATTACCAGGTTTTTCGGGGGCTTCGGCGATAAGAATCAATGGATTTTCGGATAATTTCAAGTCCGACAATTGCGTCGATTTGGCTTTGGCTACAGCCAAAATTCCTTCTGTAGTATCTCTGTAAGCCAGTTTTTGATAAATATCTTTCGAAATCTCAATCAACTCTGAATTTCCGGCTAATTTTTGCGCCTCATTTTCCGAACAAATCTCAGGAACAAACAAAATGATCTCCATTTCATATCCGCCTTTCAACGCAATCGAAATTTCTCGTTTCCCTTCAATTAGAAAAGTTCCCGACTGTTTTCGTGCCTTTGCTTTTTCCTGCAATAAAACCAATGATTTTATAAACGGATTCTGAATAGATGTTATTTGTTTCATGTGAAGATTATATTTTCTCTATTGGAACATGGTATCGCCACTTTCAATAATTGTTTTGATGACTGGCGATTTCAATGGAAAAGATGCTAAATTATATGGTGCTAAGGTACTACCATTTTTTAAATTCTAAAACCATTAATCACATCAGAAATCAAAGAACTTTCTGAAAAGAATTCCTGCTCCTCTCTATTAAAAATTAATTTTTAAAATTCTCCACACACTCCTCCTCACTTCTCTTCGCAAATTAACATCCGCTTCCCAACAAAAAAGACTATTTTTGAGGAGCTTAATCCAGCTGTTTGTTGCAAATGCAATTCACTGAACTCCTATGAGAATAAAAGTCTGTGAAGTATTTTTTTTCACTTGCATCTGCCTGTTAACGAACAGGTCTGGTCTAAGGCATTCATTTTCAAAATAATTTTCATGGAAAAATTCACACTCGAAATCCTATTTCACATCATCGGAATTGGTTCTGCATCTGGGCTCATTTATAAAGACAACAGCTTATTTATCATTGGCGACAATAGCGGATTTTTATACGAATATGCGATTCCTTCACAAACTTTGCAACAACATGCCATCATAGAAAATACCACAGAAAATATCATCAAAAACGAAAAACCTGATTTTGAATCCATAACCCATTTTGGCGACACGCTTTATGTTTTTGGTTCAGGCTCCACCCAAAAAAGAAATAAATTAATTCAAATTAATACTGTTGCCAAAGAAATAAGAACAGACGATCTTACCGATTTGTATTCGGTTATGCAAAGTTTTGGGGGAATAAAACCAGACGAATTCAATATTGAAGGAGCCATTTATACTGGCGAAGAATGGTATTTATTCAACCGAGGCAATGGAGAATCTCATAAAAATATGGTATTTACTATTCAAGGCAAAAATCTGATCAACGAATTCAACATGATTTCCAACAATTATAAATTGCCTAAAACAAAAGGTGTTCGTTCAAGTTTTACTGATGCTGTTATTCTGGATGATAAAATTTATTTCCTTGCCACCGCCGAAGACACTAAATCAACTTATGATGATGGTGAAATTCTAGGAAGCTTCATTGGCTGTATTGATATCAAAACCATGAAAATTGATTTCACCAAAAAAATCAGTGACAATCACAAATTCGAAGGGATAACCGTTTATCAAAATACGGATAAAACTATTGAGTTTTTACTTTGCGAAGACAATGATACTGACAAACTGGAAACAGATATTTACAAATTGACTATAAATAAAAACGTTAAAAGAATAAAACAATGAACGATTTAAAAAATAAAAATGCCTTTATTACAGGTGCCGGAAAAGGAATTGGAAAAGCGATTGCGATTGCTTTGGCAAAAGAAGGTGTAAACTTAATTTTACTTGCACGAACACAAGCCGACATTGATAAAGTTGCTAAAGAAGTAAATGCATTCGGAGTAAAATCATTAGCGATAACTGCTGATGTTGCTGATATCAACTCAGTAAATACAGCTGTGGAAAAAGCTTTAACCGAATTCAAATCGATTGATATTTTAATTAACAATGCAGGAATTGCTTCTTTTGGGAACTTCTTAGAATTAGAACCGAGCGTTTGGGAACGCATCATTCAGGTAAACTTAATGGGAACTTATTATGTGACTCGCGCTATTTTATCAAACATGATTGAAAGAAAAACTGGAGATATCATCAACATTTCTTCAACGGCTGGCTTAAATGGAAATGCTTTAACCAGTGCGTACAGCGCTTCTAAATTTGCGGTTTTAGGATTGACAGATTCTTTGGCGCAGGAAGTTCGCAAACACAATATTCGTGTGACGGCTTTGACTCCAAGTACAGTCGCTACCGATTTGGCAATCGAATTAAAATTAACGGATGGTAATCCCGAAAAAGTCATGCAATCTGAAGATATTGCCGAATTAATTATCGCTCAACTCAAATTAAACAAACGTGTTTTCATCAAGAGCAGTAGTATTTGGTCAACAAATCCTTAATAGTACTCATTCTTATAAACACGAATTTCACGAATTGCCACGAATTAATTAAGATTTCGAGCAATTCGTGAAATTGTTTTTTTTTTTTTTTAAATTTCAGAATTTGTGCTAATTACTTCGTCAATTCACTATCGCTCGGGTTGTGAAATTCGTGTTTCTCTTTTTAAACCTCAACATTCAAAAACTCCATACGCACACTTCCGTCCTCATCGATTTTTGTCAAATTGATTTCGTGCAAAGTGTTTACTAATTCTGGATTCCAAGGCGTTTTTACTTTTACATAATTCTCTGTAAAACCATGAATGTAACCTTCTTTATTTTCACTTTCAAACAATACCGTTCTGTTAGTTCCTAATTGACTTTCGTAAAAAGCACGACGCTTTTTTACAGATAAACCACGAAGCATTTTGCTACGTTTTGAACGAACATTGGCAGGAACAACGCCTTGCATTTCGACAGCTTCGGTATTATCTCTTTCAGAATAGGTAAAAACGTGTAAATACGAAATATCTAAATCGTTCAAGAAATGATAAGTTTCCAAGAAATGTTCATCAGTTTCACCAGGAAAACCAACAATTACGTCTACTCCAATACAAGCATGAGGCATAACTTCGCGAATTTTATTCACTCTTTCGGTATATACTTCACGCAAATAACGGCGTTTCATTAATTTCAAAATATCGTTACTTCCTGATTGCAATGGAATATGAAAATGTGGCACAAACGTTCTGCTTTTAGAAACAAATTCAATCGTTTCATTCTTCAATAAATTAGGTTCTATAGACGAAATACGCAATCTTTCGATTCCTTCTACTTTATCTAATGCCTGAACTAATTCTAAGAAAGTATGTTCGTGTTTTTTATTTCCAAACTCCCCTTTTCCGTAATCTCCGATATTGACACCTGTAAGTACTATTTCTTTGATGTCCTGTTTTGAAATTTCGTAAGCATTTTTCAGAACATTTTCCAATTCATCGCTTCGGGAAATTCCACGAGCCAAAGGAATGGTGCAATACGTACATTTATAATCACAACCATCTTGCACTTTCAAAAAGGCCCGGGTTCTGTCTCCAATCGAGTAACTACCTACATAAAAATCGGCTTCTTCAATTTCGCAGGAATGCACTTCTCCAAAATCATTTTTGGATAAATCATTGATATAATCGGCTAGTTTGAATTTTTCGGTAGCGCCCAAAACCAAATCTACTCCGTCAACATTGGCTAATTCTTCTGGTTTTAATTGGGCGTAACAACCAACGGCTGCGACAAAAGCCTTGTCGTTCAGTTTCATTGCCTTTCGCACCACTTGCTTGAATTGTTTATCAGCATTTTCAGTAACCGAACAGGTATTAATCACATACATATCGGCTACTTCTTCAAAATCTACTCGGTCAAAACCTTCATCTTGTAAATTTCGGGCGATGGTTGATGTTTCTGAAAAATTCAGTTTACAACCCAAAGTATAAAAGGCAACTTTTTTTCTATTTTCCATAATTGTCTTAAATCAATGAAATCGTTGTCAAAAAATTTAAGTGCGCAAATTTACGAACAATATTTATTATAACGAAATTCAAAATTCACTGAAAAACAACACCTTAACTTTTATAATTTTGAATCGAAAACATAGAAAGATGAAAAATATTTTTTTTAAACAAAAAGTCAAAAATTCATACTGTCAAAACTTCAATCTCTAACTATTTCACTATCAAACAAGAATAAAAAATATTATAAAAAACGAAAGAAAAACTCATAGAATACAATACTTACAGTACTCTTTCGTTTAAAGAATAATAATTTAAAATTAAACAATCTTGATTTTGTACTTATGCATTTAAATATTACTTTCACAACTCCAAAAGCAAGTTAACGACACTAAATTTATCAATACCTAATTAAAGTAGTCCATATACCTTCACTCGAAAATAAATTGGCATACTTTATTCATAAAGCCGTCAAATTTTTCACAATCACTTCTAACATTACATTCATGCTTAATGATTGCCACTTACTTTGTTATGTTAGAAAGAAATCAAAAATATCAACAAAAATTAATGGGATCGCCGAAAACCATAAAGAGTAGGTAAATAATAAAAATAATTTAAAAATGAAAAAAATCAGCCTCGTAATCTCCCTACTATTTATTACGCTTTGCACACAAGCTCAAAATACACCAACGATAGCTACGAAAAATCCTTTTCCGACGATCAGTACTTTGACATCTTGGGCGAGTTATAACTCACAAGAAAAATTCAATCTTGACATCAGAACACTTGGTTTCAAATTTGAAGAAAAATCAGTAGAAACAGCTTCAACAGCTTATACCTATATCAGAAAAGTTTCGGTAGATAACATCAATTATACGGATAGAATTGTTTACAGAATTGCCAATGACAATTCTCAAAGTATTATTTCATTGGTAACCGCTTCAACGGATTTGGTATCTTTTTACACTCCACAATTAGCACAATACAAAACAGGTAAATGTGATAATGAAATGTCCAAAGACAAAAAAACGACTTGTACTTGTTATGACAATGGCAAATTTGTTATCGATGTTTGTGATGAAAGAGTCAAACTTACGATGGGAGACGGAAATAATTACTTTATTTCGGTTGCCAAAAAATAAATTACATTTCATAGAAAAAGCCGTTTCATCAGCAATGAAACGGCTTTTTTTTGTTTACAAATTATCGATCTAGATATTGAACTCTTCTTATTTTTTTTATAGTGTAATAAGTCTTTTTTACGACAGGAATACCATTAGAAGTAATCCCTTCCAAAGCTACTTTTACTTTGGTTTCAACACTACTATTAAAATAATTTAGATTAACATTCCCTGTTGCATCCGGCTGCACATACGGGTTCCAGTAAATCGTGTTTCTTACCGCTGCTTTAGGATCTAGTTCTGGATTTTGTTTTTCTGGATTTGGAACATAAAAAATTCGAGCTGTGTAAAATCCAACGATATCTTTTTTAATCGTATGAAAAGTTTGCTTTTTACGATTTTGTCCAGAGTTTCCATTTGTAGTAATAGCAATAATACCATTAGCTGCAGCATTTCCATAAGCCATCGTCCCTTGTGTACCTCTAATTGCTTCAATCTTTACCACATCTGCAGGCATAATAAATCCAACTTGTAAGTTATCAATAACCTCAAAACCATCAATTATAAAAAGTGGCCCACTTTGATAGCGAGTGAATCGAACAGAATCATATTCCGCCACTACACCTGGAACGGTTTGCTCTATAAGTTGATAAATGTCTATAAATTGAGCAGCACTTGCATCAGCAACATAACTGAACTCAGGTATGCCAATCAAAGAAGGTCTTGAGTTTTTCTTTTTATTGGTAATCATAACCTCATCCAAAATATTTTCGGGTTTTACCCCTTGCGCTACGAATTTCTTATGCACATTTTCTACAATCGAAAGTGTCTCATCTGAAAAATTAATTGCTTCACTAGCAAATGAAACAGGGAAAGGAGGTTGCTCAATTGGATCTGGAACTATCTCCCCTCTAAACTTTCCTTTTTCATTTCTAGAATTCAAATACATAGTAGTATTTCCAGAAAACATCAAGTTTTCAAACTTATAAATCCCCATAGAATCTGTGGCAGCATTAAAAATATTGAAGCGCTTTTTATTCATTAAAGCTAATGTCATATTTTCATTTACTAATGGTTTGTCGCCAAGAAGCTGCTTTACCCTACCCGAAATTGTTATTCCTTTTTCAACATTATAAGAAATATTATCGTTCGCTTTTGGCGTTGTTTTCCAAATAAAATCGCGCCATCCTTGTGTTAAAAGCAAGTTATCTAAATGATCGAGCCTTTTTAAATTAGCACTGTCAAAATAATAGGCAGGATCATTTACTTTCCCTCTAATATCTGATTCCATCAAGAAGTAAGAACTAATGTTTGTACCATAATCTTTATCCTCTTCTACCCCATTCATGTCGGTTACGCTTAATGAAAAACTAGCTGATTTTACTACTCCTGCCTTAGTTTTTGAAGCAACATTTATCGCCGTTTTTTCATTTGGCTTGAAAGTCATTTTATCAAGAGTTAGCTGTACCTCTAAATCATGTTCATGCTCAATGTAAATTAAGCGTTCGCTTTGAGGTTTTGAATTACTATCATAAAGCGTTATTTGGCTTATACCCTCAGGAGTTTTATCTTTTGGCAATTCAAAAGACAATGAACCTTCTACTAATGTTTGTGTTGTTTCTAAATATGTGATTCCTTTTGCTTTGCAAACCACTAAGAGTGCCGCATTAGGATTTTTTGCTAGAGTTTCTGAATTGGTACTAATAGTCAAAATATTTTTCCCTTTGAATACTCTAAAACTCAATGAATAACCTTCTTTAATTGGTTTTGGTAGCTCTGCACGGATTTCAGCACCTTTAGCTGTTTTTATTTTTGCATAATAGCTCTTTCCTTCAATAGGAATCATTTGAAATTTCCCCATACCATCATGGGCGCTCACAAAAGGAGTAATCAATTCATTATTTGAATCGAAAACCTCTCCGGTAATATCTATTGGATTTCCATTATTATCAACTGCTTTAAAACCTACAATGCAAGAAACATTTTCTACTAGCGAGCCTCCTTCAGGGAAAAATTCAACTTTGTTTGTATTCTGGTTACCAGATGTTATTGCTTTGATAACAGCTGCATTGTCTTGTACCATATTGGTATTTGGATTGCCGTCAAAAACATTAATGATCTCAATATTTTTTTTAAACACGAAGTCTTCTCCAAAATTTCTATCCCAATTGGTGTAAGCTCGTATTTGGTAAATCCCTGGTTTTTTAACAATAGAATCAGACAATTTAAAGTCTCCTTTCCCTAAACCTATTTCTAAATTGGTTTTGTTTCGGGCAATTATTTTAGAATCAGGAGAGATTAATTCGACATACAAAATATTACTCTTATCAAAAAGCAGATTATTATAAGCCCTTACATCATAAGCTTTGTACCACAAATCTTCGCCAACATAATATCTTGTCCTATCCGTATGAAGATATATTTTCTCAATATCTGAAATCGATTTTTTTTCTTGTGCCTGCAAAAAACCAAAGAAAAACACAAACCATAAAAAATAAAGAACTCCTAAAATTCTATTTTTACTAGGGGATATAACCATTTAAAATCAAAAATTATATTAAACAATACTAAAGAAGGTATAAAAATATACAAAAATCTTACTTTATAAATTTATAAAACAAATTATGTTAAAATAAAATTCTAAAACTGAGTTATTATCCAAATTTTAATTAAGAATAAAAAAAACAAAAAAGGTTTAAATACATTTCAAAAGAATTACAAATTTTATCAATAAATCATTCAGAAACCTTCTATTTTTTAATAATATAATAAACGCTTTTAACCACAGGAATACCGTTCCCAGTAATTCCCTCTAAAGCCACTTTTACTTTAGTTTCAACACTAGTATTATAATAACTTATATCAACATTTCCTGTTTTATCAGGATGAACATAGGGATTCCAGTAAATCGTGTTTCTTATTACTTCCTTAGGATCTAAAACCGCATTAGAATTTTCTAGGCCTGGCGAATAAAAAGCACGAGTATTATAAAATCCTTCTACCCTTTTACTAATAGAACTTAATGGATTTTTTGTATATTGATTACCCGTAAACGGTTTGGTCCAAATCAAAATAATGCCATATGGAGCTTCTTCCCCGTTGAACCAATTTTCTCCTTGTATATCATCGACAGCCAATATGTATTCTACATCTAATGGTGAAATAGACGCTAATTGCTCAATAGACACTACATTAGGGTTATCTTTATAGCTATTTAATGTAAACAATGGAGGACTCTCATAACGCGAAAAACTAACAGAATTACCAAAAGCCTTTATATTTGGCATTTTTTTCAAAATAAGATCAAAAATACTGGTCAATGAACTTATATCTAAATCTTTATCAGCGGTATAATTAAATGCTGGAAATCTAGAAGGAACTTTACCAGTATTTTGACTGATACTTTCCACTATGAAGGATCTATCCTTTTTCTTAGCTTTAATGGCAACTCCATCCAAAATATTTTCAGACTTTACATCAAAATCTGCATATTTTTTAAATACATTTTCAGCAATTATGCGTGTTTGTTCCTGCCAATTAATGAGTCCTTTTTTAAAAGAAATTCTCATGGGAGAATGTTCAATAGAATCTAATACTATTTTCCCTTTAAACTTCCCTTTTTCGTCTCTGGTGCTTAAATACATATTTGCTTTTCCAGAATACAACAGGTTCTCAAATTTAAAAAGACCATTAGAATCGGTAGTCGCATTAAAAATTCCATTATTCATTTTCCTCATTAAACTCAATGTCAAATTATTATTTACTAATGGCTTATCAGTACGAATTTGTTTCACTCGACCCGATATAGTAATTCCTTTTTCTGCTTTGTATTGTTTTGTTTCGCTAACTTTTGGTATTGATTTCCAGATAAAATCACGCCAGCCCTGAGTTAAAAGTAAATTATCTAAGTGTTCTAAACGTTTCGCATTATTTGGATCAAAATAATAGCCTGGATTATAAACTTTCCCCCTAATGTCTGATTCCATAAGGAAATAAGAACAAATGTTTGTACCGTAATCTTTATCGTCTTCTATTCCGTTCATGTCCGTTACACTTACTGAAAAACTTGCCAATTTTCCTGCGCCTGTAATCGATTTTGAAGTAACATTTATTGCCGTTTTTTCATTTGGCTTAAAACTCACTTTGTCAAGATTTAATTGCACCTCTAAATCATGCTCTTTTTCAACATACACCAAGCGTTCACTTTGAGGTTTTAAATCACTATCATAAAGTGTTATCTGGCTTATACCGTCTGGAGTTTTATCTTTTGGTAATTCAAAGGACACCAAAGTTTCGCTTACAGTCTGTGTAGTTTCAAAATAAGTAACTCCTCTTGCCTTGCAAACTACCGTAAGTTTTGCATTGGGATTTTTTGAAAGTGTTTCTTGATTTGTACTAATAGCTACAATATTTTTTTCTTTGAATTTTTTAAAACTCAATAAATAACCTTGTTTGATTGCTATTGGCAATTCTACACGAATTTCTGGTCCTGTTATCGTTTTAATTTTTGTATAATACTGTTTCCCTTCAATGGGAATCATTTGAAATTTTCCCATACCGTCATGGACACTTGGAAAATCAGTAATTAATTCATTATCAGAATCAAAAACTTTTCCAGTAATATCAATCGGTTTACCATTTCTATCAACAGCTTTAAAAGCTACAACACTTGCTACATTTTTCAAAAAAGCCCCCCCCTTCTGGAAAAAAATCAACCTTAATTGTGTTTTGTTTATTAACTTCAATGGTTTTAGGGTTAATTGCCGTTGTGCTATTTTGGGCTTTATTAGATTTAGAATGACTTTCAAAAACATCAATAACTTCTATTTCTTTTTTAAAAACAAAATCATCACCAAAATTTCGATTCCAATTGGTATAAGCCCGAAGTTGATAAACTCCCGGTTTTACTCCCAGAGAATCAGCTAATTGAAAATCACCATGCCCCAAACCCATTTCTAAATTGGTTTTATGTCGGGCAATTATTTTAGCATCACAAGAAATTAATTCGACATATAAAATATTACTATTATCAAAAAGCAAATTATTGGTTGCTCTTACATCATAGGCTTTGTACCATAAATCTTCACCTATAAAATATGTTGATCGGTCTGTGTGAAGATATATCTTTTCTACTTCGGGAATAGTTTTTGTGTCTTGCGCTTGCAAAATACCGATTGACAAAACAGACCATAAAAAACAAAGAATTCGAAAGCTTCTATTTCCATTAAAAGATATATTCATTTAAAATCTGTTTTTAAATTCAACGAAAATAAAAATACGCAAAAACCTTGCCAATTTATTGTTAAAAACATTTTCAATAATAATTCAACAATTAGCTACAAAAAAAATACCTCTCTGATTATCATTAAAATAGACGCAAAAAAAATGATGAAGTTTAAAACCTCATCATTTTTATAATATTAAAACAATATCAAAAATTATTTCTTCACTAATTCAAAATATATTTTCTAATTACCTCGGCAACTCCATGATCATTATTAGAAGCTACAACAACATCTCCTCTGTCTCTTAATTCTGGAGTTACATTATCAACCCAAACGCCTAAACCGGCATATTCTATCATGGTCAAATCATTCCCAGCGTTACCAACAGCGATAATTTCGCTTTGATCGATATCTAATTTTTCAGCCAATTTTCTCAAACTATATGCTTTATCAATTCCTTGTTGGGCAACTTCAAGAAAGAAAGGTTTAGACATGCAGATACTTAAATGCGGCATTTTTAATTTCAAATCATCTTCAACTGTTTTTAAGTAAGAAGGTTCTTCCAGCAAAATACACTTAATAGCATTGCTTTGAACTTCATCTTTAAAGCTGTTGACAACATTATGTTTCAAACCTGTAATATTTTTTTCAATATCAATATACTCCGATTCAGTTTCGCTTACAATTTCATCATTTACATAAGTAATGATGTGTGTTTTGCTTTCTAAACTGTAATCATACAATTCGTGAATTTGTTCCTTGCTCAACGTTTGCTCAAAAAGAATTTTATCCGTTTTCAAATCAGTGATTACAGCTCCGTTAAAAGAAATCATAAATGAATTGTAAAAATCCATTTTCAATTCTTTGGCATAAGCAGTCATAGCCGAAGTAGGTCTTCCAGAAGCCAAAACCACGTAAACTCCTTTTTCCTGAGCTTTAAAAATCATTTCTTTATTCTCCTCTGATATGGTATGATCGTCTGCTAACAGCGTATCATCCATATCCAAAACAATCATTTTATATTGTTTTTTTTCTTTCATTTTACCTTTATTATATTACAAAAAAAGCCTTGATTCTATTAAGGATTCAAGGCTTTTAAAAAATCAAATTAATTTTATTTAATTAAATACTTAACCTAAATTCTTCGATCACTGGATTTGCTTTTGCAAAATCAGTTTCTTGAATAAACACTTCAACCGCAGAGTCCGAATTTGGAAAACCAGACATTCTCGCCGACTGAATATTATTTTTTATTGATGTTTCTACTCCAGCATCTTCAATTTTTTTTTGTAGTGCCAAAGCCAAAATTTCACTTCCCGAAAACACTTTCATTAGTCCCATACTATTTTATTTTTAAAATTTTACTAAATCATTAATTATCGTATTCCTATCAATTTCCTTTCAGTTGCCTAACTTTAGTTTCATCATTATATCAGTCTGCTCATCATCTCCTAATCTAAAAATATGCTTGTCAAACGCAGCGAAACCATTCTTTTTGTAAAAATGTATTGCTTTGACATTTTCTTCCCAAACACCGAGCCAAACATACTCAGCATTATTTATTTTTGCAATTTCAATTGCTTTATCATAAAGTAATTGCCCAATTTTTTTTCCATGAAATTCTTTAGAAACATAAATTCGCTCGATTTCAAGAGATTTATTGTCTTTTAATTCCGTTTGTGATTCTCCAAAATTGAGTTTCAAATATCCTATTACTTCGTTATCAGTTGTGGCAAAATAAAACTCGGAGTCTTTGTTATTAAGTTCTTCTGTCAACTTTTCTTTAGAAAGATCTTCTTCCAAATAACTTTTCATATTCTGCTCAGAATTAAATTCTGAAAATGTTTCTTGAAAAGTTTGCCTACTAATTTTTTGTAATTGATCAATGTCGGCAACTGTTACTTTCCTTATTTCGATATTTGCCATTTTTCTAAAACATCAATGATTAAGGTTCTCTCTGACTAATTATTCTTCTTCGTCGCTTATTTCTTCATCAACCTCTTCAAAGTCATCGACATCCTGAATAACTGATTCTTCCTCCTCTAAATCTTCTTCATCTTCATCGTATTCTTCTTCCTCTTCATCATATTCATTAAAATCAAATTCATAAGGTTCCACCAACATTTTATCTGCTAATATTTCGATACGTTCGGTAATTTGATCTGTAAAAACAAGTCGTTGTGTTTTGGGAATACTATTTGAAATTCTCATGATTTTGGTTTCATGACGCAATTTCAAAATCGAATCTGCATCATCAAGGATAAACATCTTCAACCGGTTCACATTATAACCAGCTGTGGTAAACATATCGCTCAATTTTGTTGGTGTCCCAATAAGCACATCAATACCAGCCGAGATAAAATTTTTATCATAATCCATGTCTCCTTTTTCATGAACACCAAACACTCTCAAGTTAGTGAATTTTCCAAACTTTTCAAAGAGGTCTTCCATTTCAAGAACTTTAGCTTTGTCTTCAACAAAAATTAAAGCACGAGGAGATTCTTCGCCTTCACAAACCAATTGCTGAATCACATTTAGTACAATGGTTGATGTTTTTCCTGAACCCTGTGGAGAGGCAATAATAGCATCTGCTCCACTTTTTATGGTCGAAAAAGTTTCTTTCTGCATGGCATTCGCTTCTGTCAATCCAGCATCAATTAAGGCTTCCTGCAATACTTGATTTATTTTTTTTAATTTCATTTCTAAGGATTAAAAGACTGAAAATTAAATATTTCAATCATTAAATTTATTTATTTACTCGCAAAAGCTTTAACGTCACTCTCCGAAATTTCGTTTCCGCCAAGGATAATCAAACGCTCCACCACGTTGCGTAATTCTCTAATATTTCCTGTCCAATCATACTCTTGAAGCAAACTAATGGCTTGTTCCGAAAAGTTTTTGACCGCATTACCATTTTCATTCGCAATTTTGACTGTGAAATATTTTATCAAAGCCGGAATATCATCTCTCCTATCATTCAAAGCTGGTACTTTTATCAAAATAACCGCCAAACGGTGGTATAAATCTTCTCTAAAACGACCCGCTTCTATTTCGCTTTTTAAATCTTTATTAGTAGCTGCAATCACTCGAACATCAATTTTGATATCACTGTCAGCACCCACTCTGGTAATGATTCCTTCTTGCAAAGCCCTCAACACTTTGGCTTGAGCCGACAAACTCATATCGCCAATTTCATCTAAGAAAATAGTCCCTTTATTTGCGGCTTCAAATTTCCCTGCACGATCTTTCACTGCCGAAGTAAAAGCTCCTTTTACGTGACCAAACAATTCGCTTTCTATCAATTCACTTGGAATCGCAGCGCAATTTACCTCAACCATTGGAGCGGCAGAACGTTCGCTTTTATCATGCAATTGATGAGCTACCAATTCTTTTCCAGTTCCATTTGGACCAGTAATCAAAACACGCGCGTCGGTTTGAGCCACTTTATCAATCATGATTTTCACTAGATTGATAGGTTCGCTTTCGCCAATTATTTCGTATTTTTTACTAACTTTTTTCTTTAAAATTTTATTCTCGACAACCAGTTTTTTTCTATCTAAAGCATTTCGAACGGTATTCAGCAATCGATTCAAATCTGGTGGTTTTGAGATATAATCAAAAGCTCCAAGTCGCATTGTATTAATAGCCGTTTCCATATCGCCATGACCTGAAATCATTACAATCGGAATTTCGGTATCAAACTTTTTTACAGCTTCTAGTAATTCGACGCCATCCATTCTTGGCATCTTTATATCACATAAAACCAAATCATATTCGTTCTCTTTTATTTTTTCAAGTCCGACAACACCATCTTCAGCCGCATCTACTTCATAAGACTCATTTTCTTCGCAAAGTATTCGAACTAATACTCTTCTAATAGCTTCTTCGTCCTCTATAATTAAAATTTTACTCATATTTTTTTTAAAGTTTCTAAGTTGCTGAGATTCTAAGTTACTAAGATTTTTTTTAAAGTTGCTGAGATTGTAAGTTTTTTTTTAAGTTTTATCTTACTCAAAAACTTAGCAGCTTAATAACTTAGCGACTAATATTTTAGCCATTTATATAATTCTTTCCAACTTGGTTTTTTTCCGTACATTAAAATTCCAACGCGGTAAATTTTGGCAGCAAACCAAACGACACCAAAAAAAGTGGCGAATAACAAAGATACGGAAATTGCAATTTGCCACCATGGCACACCAAAAGGAATTCGCATTAGCATTACTATAGGAGATGTGAGCGGAATCATTGAAAAAACTACTGCAACTGTACCATGAGGATTATTTATTACTGTAAAAAATCCAATATAAACACTCAACATTAACGGCATGATAATAGGCATCAAAAATTGTTGAGAATCCGTTTGGTTATCTACTGCAGCACCAATTGCGGCATAAAATGAACTGTATAAAAAATAGCCTCCAATAAAATAAACAACAAAACTAATTAAGATACTAGCGATTGGCAAACTCCAAATTTCTTTGATGTACATTTGAGCTGTTCCGGTAAATTCTTGTTCTGCTGCATGCATCAATTCCGGAGAAACTCTGGTGGTCGGACCAATATTAACTCCAAAAAATGCCGAAACTGCAAACATTAATGACAAACCAATTATTGTCCAAATTAAAAACTGCAACAAACCTGCTAATGATGTACCTATTATTTTCCCCATCATCAGTTGAAATGGTTTTACCGAAGAAATTATAATCTCAACAATACGGTTTGTTTTTTCTTCAATGACAGAGCGCATGACCATATTGCCATAAATGATAATAAACATCATGATAAGATAACCAAATGCTCCTCCAATACCAATTTTTATCTCATTCAAACCTCTAAGGCTTTCTTCTCCCGAAGCTTTTGCCAAATTTAGAGTCACGTGAGCTTTTGCCTTTTTAATCACCAAAGTATCCAAATGCGCCAATTCCAGATTGCTTTTAGTCAATTTATCAGCAATAATATTTTGAGTTTTTTCAATAAATACAATACTTGGACTATCATCCGAAATTAATTGGATTTTAGTCTCTAAATCTTTATTGGTAGCAGTTTTAGGCACATAAAGTACTGCTTCATAGTTCTCTTTGGCAATACTATCTTTCAAAAATTGAAAATCAACTTTGGAACAATCCTTGTATTTATATTCGCCATCTTTATTGTTTAATGCCAAAAACTCATTGACAAACAAACCCGACTCGTCATGAACGGCTATAAACTTGGTTTCGGGCTTCATAGAACTTAAATACGCTATAAACCCTGTAATCGCAACAAATAACAACGGGCTCAAAAAAGTCATAACAATAAATGACTTATTACGAACTTTGGCTATAAACTCTCTTTTTATGATTAATGAAATAATGCTCATTTTTTTTATTTACGATTTACGATTTTGGAAATACGATATTATGATGTACGATTTTAAACATACGATTTACGATATATATTTGATTTTTTATTTAATGAATTTTAGATTAAAAAACATTCTGAAAAATCTAACCTCTTCATTTCTACTTCGTAAATCGTACCTCGTATATCGTACCTCTAACTAACTGTTTGAATAAAAATATCATTCACACTTGGAATTTTTTCTACAAAATGAGTCACTTGACCACGTTGTACCAAAACATTCAATAATTCATTAGGAGCTGCATTACCCAATTGAATCTCCAATTTTAATTCATCATTCAATGATTTAAAATTAGCTTGTCCCACCTTGAATTTTTGAGTAATATCAAACATCAAACCTTCAACGTTGTCTGACAGTATCCCTACTTCAAAAGTATTAGTCTTGTATTGTCTTTTTACATCAATTAATTTGCCTTCAATCAACTTATTCGATTTGTGAATCAAGGCAATATGATCACATAATTCCTCAACACTTTCCATTCTGTGCGTCGAAAAAATAATAGTTGCGCCATCTTCTTTCAATGCTAAAATTTCGTCTTTGATCACATTCGCATTCACAGGGTCAAAACCAGAGAAAGGTTCATCAAAAATCAGCAATTTCGGCTTATGCAAAACACAAACTACAAACTGAATCTTCTGAGCCATCCCTTTAGATAATTCTTGTATTTTTTTATTCCACCAACCTTGAATTCCAAGGCGGTCAAACCAATAGTCGAGTTGTTTTTTAGCTTCAGCCTTAGACAATCCTTTCATTTGTGCCAAATACAAACATTGCTCACCTACTTTCATGGAGCTGTACAACCCTCTTTCTTCTGGAAGATAACCGATGTATTGAATATGTTTGGGCTGAAGCACTTCTCCGTCAAGGATAACAGAACCACTATCTGGCATCGTAATTTGATTGATGATTCGAATTAAGGAAGTTTTCCCTGCACCATTTGGGCCTAATAAACCATAAATACTGCCTTGTGGAACCGAAAGAGAAACAGAATTAAGAGCGACATAATCGCCGTACTGCTTAATCACATTATTTACTTCAAGTATATTATTCATGCTACTTTTTTAGAATTGCAAAAGTAGTCAATTAGTCCTGATTATAGCAGGATTGTTACACAAAAACCCAATGATGTAAGCCACAGTAAGCGGTATTAGATAAAAATATCTTTTATAGGGTTTCAAAATTTATAAAGATTGTTTTATATTATCAACTACAAAAAGCTACTTTTATAGTATCTGTTTATCCCAAATTGAGTATATAAACACACACAATGCTAATTAACGACTATGAATTCAAAATTTCAAAATCATGGACAGAAAAGACTTTTTAAAAATCGGAGCTTTGACAAGTGTTGCCACTGTCATTGGTTCTAATAATGCATTTAGTCAAAACCTGACTAACAACAATATTGACAAGTTGGTGGATGCAAACGGAAATTTTATACAGCAAACATTACCCTATACTGAAATTTTTTTAGAGCCTTATATGGATAGTGAAACACTACACTTGCATTATACATTTCATCACGGTGGTGCAACAAAAGCTGCCAACAACGACCTAAAAAAAATAAAAGAGGCTTTGGATACAAACAATTTTGAAACTGCTGACTTTTGGACAAAAAAATTATCTTATCATCTTTCTTCTCATATTTTACATTCAATCTTCTGGACAAATCTTACTAATAAAGCAACTACTCCCAAAGGAGAATTACTTAAAAGAATAGAGAAGGATTTTGGAAGTTATGACAAATTAAAAGCATACTTAGCCCAGACATCAAAAAATGTAGATGGAAACGGTTGGGGTATTTTAGGCTACCAACCTTACACGGACAAACTAACTATATTGCAATGTGAGAACCACGAAAAACTAACACAGTGGGGAGTGATTCCTCTTTTAGTAATTGACGTTTGGGAACATTCATATTATTTAAAATACAAAAATAAAAGAGGTGACTTTGTAGATGCGCTGTTCAATATTATTAATTGGGATAATTCAGCACAAAGACTTGACGATGCAATAAAACTAACAAAATAAAAGCACAGCAGGTGATCATCACTACAAAAGATTGGGTATTAGACAAAATTTAAAGATCTTTTATATTTATAAAATTTACTTTGTATGATCGCAGTCGCTCGGGTATGCATAATGGAAAAAACATGTGTCTTTAATTCCAAACTCTTGTAACGCCAAAACATTAAAATACAATCTTCAAAACCATCATCATCTATGAAAAAATATAATTTAATTTTAATTTCCTTGTTCACAATATTCTTTTCTTGCGAAGGCTCTGACTCTTATCAGGGAAAATGGAAAGCATTAAATTCAGAAGGAAAAAAATTTGAAATCAATTTTTCGCCAACAAAGTTCTCTATAAAAGATAGTGTTGGAAAAACAAACTCTTATAAATATACTCAAAACTCTATTAAATCTGAAAATTCTATAGAAACTTATGGAATTATACTAGAGGATGGAAGAGGATACCAAATTTATTTTCCCAAAAAAGATGAAAGTGCAGGGTTGATATTAGATGAAAACGGAAAACAAATGTTTACGATCAGTAGAAAAAACTATATAAGTTACGACGAGATTTACAAGTTGAATTAAGACCACTACTCATAACCATTATATGAGACTTACAATTTAACTTAAAACAGCCAATAAAATTTCAAGAGGATAGTATGTCCTCTTTTTTTATGAGCAATAACAGTAACTTCAAGAAACCCATTGGATTCCATCGGTAGAATTAAACTTTTTTATTAATTTTAAAAAAAATATAAAAAGTTATGAAGACCTTTTTGCTACTATTCTTTTCCTTTTACATTTTTAGCTGTCAGGGACAGTTGAAAACAAACGATGCCATTCCGCTACAAGAAGATGCTAAAAAATATACTTTAGAAACCGTTGTAGAGGGCATTAACAATCCTTGGGGAATGGCTTTTTTACCTGATGGATCGATGTTAGTCACAGAAAAATCAGGGATTTTATATCATATTAGAAAAGGGGTAAAAACAGAGGTAAAAAATGTTCCAAAAGTATATAATCGTGGACAAGGCGGTTTGCTCGATATTGTATTGCATCCTGATTATGCTAAAAATGGTTGGATTTATATCACCTATGCTTCAAGTGAGGGCGAAGGCGAAGGTGGAAACACCAAATTGATCCGAGCCAAACTGGAAAACGAAAGTCTGACACAAATAGAATCTTTATACAAATGTGGCCCTAATACCACCAAAGGACAGCACTTTGGCTCCCGAATTGTTTTTGACAGGGATGGTTATCTCTACTTTTCAGCGGGAGAACGTGGTGAACATTTTGTAAATCCACAAGATATTAAACGCGACAATGGAAAAATCTACCGACTCAATGCTGACGGTAGTATTCCGAAAGACAATCCGTTTGTAGGACAGGAAAACGCTAAAGGCGCTATCTATTCGTATGGCCATCGTAATCCGCAAGGACTAGCAATAAACCCTGTAACTGGGGCAGTTTGGGAACATGAACATGGTCCGCAAGGAGGAGATGAAATTAATATCATAAAAAAAGGTGCCAATTATGGATGGCCTGTGGTAACCTACGGCATCGATTATGACAACAGCACGATCAGCAAAGAAACTCAAAAACCCGGAATTGAAAACCCTATTTATTACTGGGCACCTTCAATTGCGCCTTGCGGAATAACTTTCGTTACCAGCGATAAATATCCAGATTGGAAAGGGCATTTACTCGTAGGATCTTTAAAATTTCAATATTTGGAATTGGTAAAATTAGATGGCGACAAAGTTATTGGCAGACAAAAAATCGCAACTGATATTGGACGTTTGCGTAGTGTTGCTCAAGCACCTGACGGTTACATTTATATTGGAGTTGAAGGAAAAGGAATTTTAAAAATTATCCCAAAAATATGATTACGAAAATAAATATCGGTATTGGTTTATTGATCTCAGGTTGGTTTTATTTTTCAAATCCAACCATGTCGAATTTCTATTCTGAAAAAGAATATTTACCTATAAAACTGCAACAAACACCTTTGCAAGAAAGCATCATTCGCGGTAAAGAAGTCTATACCGACTTTTGTGTTCAATGTCATTTGGCAACAGGAAAAGGGAACGGAACTACTTTCCCTCCGCTTGATGGTTCTGACTGGCTCAAAAAGAAAACAAAGGAAAGTATTCATGCCATTAAATATGGTCAAAAAGGAGAAGTTCTTGTAAATCAGAAAAAATTCAACAGTATTATGCTTCCATTGGGATTGAGCGATAAAGAAGTTGCTGATGTGATGAATTATATTTCAAACTCTTGGAGTAATGCCAATAAAAAAATGGTTACTGAAAAAGAAGTGGCTTTAATTAAAGAGTAAAACTTCTTTTTGAATTTTAATATAATTTATAAACCTATACCTGAACTAAAACAAAAATGACTCCCAGAATAACAACATTAAACGAAAAAAAAATAATAGGAAAGCGACTTACCATGAGTTTTGCTGACTATAAACCAGCTGAACTTTGGAAAAGTTTTATGCCAAGGCGAAAAGAAATCACCAATAATTTGACAAACGATTTGATTGCCGTCACGGTTTACAAGCCAAATCATTTTGCAAATTTTAAACCAACCAACGAATTTGAAAAATGGGCAACTGCCGAAGTAACGGATTTTGACAATGTCCCAACTGATATGGAACCATTCATTCTTTCAGGCGGACTTTATGCTATTTTTGATTACAAAGGTTCAAGCAATGATCACAGCATTTATGAATACATCTTTAGGACCTGGATGCCCAATTCGGACTATGATTTAGATGAGAGGCCTCATTTTGAAGTCTTAGGAGAAAAATACAAAAACAGCGATCCAACATCTGAAGAAGAAATTTGGATTCCGATAAAACCCAAAAGAACATAAAGAAATTGAACCTCTAAGTCATTTTACTTCACAATAATTTCTATCTTTAACATAATAATCAATTTAAAAACAACAACTTAATTAAGTCCAAACAGTTATTTATACAATTCATAAAAGAGATACATTTCATTCCAAACCAAAGTTTTCGTTTTTTAAAATTTAAGATTAAATCAATTTAGAAAACATGAAAATAATTTTTCATGACCTTTATATAACTTAAAGAATTAAACATGACAAAACCAATACCCTCTGATCCCAATCAAAGAATAGAAGTTCTTGATGCCTTACGCGGATTTGCACTTCTAGGCATTATATTGGCCAACATATTGAGCTGGAGTGGCATTAAATTCATGCCTTTTACTCAAATTAAACAATGGCCTAATTTAGATGTTGACCAGTTTGTCTATCAATTAAATGGTTTCTTTGTGGACACGAAGTTTTATACCATTTTCTCTCTTCTTTTTGGAATGGGATTTTACATTCAATTCAACAAAAACAGAAACAATCAGGAAAGTTTCATGAAGATGTATTATAGACGCCTTTCCTTTTTGATGCTGTTTGGACTAATCCATACGTTTTTTTGGTCGGGCGACATTCTTTTTATTTATGCTTTGGTGGGTTTTGTTTTTGTACAGTTCAGGAATTTTCAAACTAAACAATTGCTTCTAATTGCCGGGATTGCATTTATAATTCCAATATTTACAAACATATTCATGTTGTATTATTCACCAGGTTTTATGGTCTCGGAACAAAGGCTTGCACTTCATACTTACATCGATTTAACACCTGCAGATGCAATCGAACCATTTCAACACGGAACATTTTGGGAGGTCACTAAAGCGAATTTTCACCATGTACTATGGCGTTATTTTGATCTCATGCCAGCAGGAAGGCTTTTTAAAATTTTCGCATTCTTCATTGTTGGTTTTTGCATGATGGATAGTAATTACTTTAGTCAAAAATCAACTTCTATTTCACTGATGCTTACTTATCTCAGCATTGGACTTGTGCTCACTTATTCAGCAAAACAAATAACAGGAAGTATGGCTGAATTTCCATCTAATTGGAATGATATCCTTTATAAATTCATATCAAGTTTTGGGCAAGTGAGTTTGTCATTTTCATATATTTCGATTTTATCTATGGTTTATGATTCCAATTTTGGAAAGAAAGTCATGGTTGGTTTAAAATATGTTGGAAGAATGTCATTCAGCAGTTACTTATGTCAGACCATATTTGGGATAATCATCTTTTATCCATACGGATTGGGTTATTACGCCACGATGACTTTATGGCAAGTAGAATTATTGGGAATTGGAATTTATCTTGTACAGATTATTATTGCTGTAGTTTGGCTAAAGTATTTCACTTTTGGTCCTTTAGAATGGCTTTGGCGCAGTTTGACTTATGGCGAATTTTTATCAATGAAAAAGAAGAAGAAAATAATCATCTAAAGAAACCGCCACAGATTAAAATGATTATCAAGGATTTAATCTGTGAGAATCATTTTAATCTGTGGCAAAAACTTGAAACCAATAAAAAATCCCCATTCTAAACAAATCTAGAATGGGGATTTTTAGTATTTAACTTTTTCTAAAAAGCTTAAGAAAACATATCTTTTACTTTTTCAAAAAATGATTTATCTGATTTTTCAGGACTCGGCGTAAAGTTATCATCCGTCAAAGCTTTTTCAAAGAATTGTCTTTGCTCTTTGTTTAACGTTTTTGGAGTCCAAACATTTACATGAACTAGCAAATCTCCACTACCGTAACCATTGATACTTGGAACACCTTTACCTTTTAATCTTAGAATTTTCCCTGACTGAATTCCTTCTTCCAGTTTGATTCTTACTTTACCGTTTACAGCTTCAATATCTTTTGAAATTCCAAGAACCGCTTCTGCAAAACTAATATATAAATCGTAGTGGATATTCTCTCCTTCACGTTTCAAAAACTCGTGTTCTACTTCTTCAATAACAACAATCAAATCTCCAGAAATACTATTTCCTGGCGCATCATTTCCTTTACCAGAAACTTTCAATTGCATTCCGTCAACAACACCAGCAGGAATTTTTATAGAAACTGTTTCATCTTCAGAAATCATTCCTTGAGCATCGGCATTGTTTGGTTTTTTATCTAAAATTTGACCAGAACCTCCACAAGTAGGACACGTCGAAGCAGATTGCATTCTACCCAAAATAGTATTGGTCACACGCATTACCTGACCTTGACCGTTACAAGTCGAACAGGTTTTATACGATACGCCCGGGGCTTGAACTTTACGTTTTACTTTTACTTTTTTCTCAACACCGTTAACGATTTCTTCCAGGGTCAATTTTACTTTAATACGTAAATTACTTCCCTTAACGCGACGAGGACCTCCGCCTCCGCCTCCGCCAAATCCACCGAAACCGCCACCAAAAATATCTCCAAACTGACTGAATATGTCATCCATATTCATACCGCCATGACCTCCGCCAAATCCTCCTGAACCGTCAAATGCTTGGTGTCCGTATTGATCGTATTTTGCTTTTTTGGCAGGATCACTCAATACTTCATATGCTTCGGCAGCTAATTTGAAGTTTTCTTCTGCCTCTTTGTCTCCAGGATTCTTGTCAGGATGGTATTTCAAAGCGCTTTTTCTGTATGCTTTTTTAATTTCAGCAGCATCTGCACTTTTTGAAATGCCTAATATTTCGTAAAAATCTTTTTTCATAATTTAAAGTAATTCCAAATTTTAAAAACCACAAACCTCAAGTAATCAGATTTTAACCTCCAATTACCACTTTTGGAAAACGAATAATTTTATCTCCTAACTTGTATCCTTTTTCAAGAACATCAACAATTTTCCCTTTCATATCATCAGAAGCAGCAGGAATTTGAGTGATTGCCTCAGCAAAATCAGCATTAAAAACATCTCCAGCACTAACCTCAACTTGCTCTAAGCCTTTAGCAACCAAAGTACTCTTCAATTTTTCGTGGATTAATTCTACTCCTTTAGCCAATAACTCATCTTCAGATTTGTTAATTTCTATAATGGCTCTGTCAAAATCATCCAATATCGGTAACATAGCTAGCAATACTTCTTGATTAGCTGTCTTGAATAATTCGATTCTTTCTTTAGTAGTACGTCTTTTGTAGTTTTCGAATTCAGCAAATAATCTCAAAAATTTATCTTTTTCTTTAGCTAAATCTTGTGCAAGTTGCTCTTCAACACTTAATTCTTCAATAATAATTTGCTCACCATTTGCATTATTCTCTAATGTCACGTCATCTATTTCTTGATCGAATTCTGTATTTTCTGTAGTCATATTACTTTTATTTTTAAAAAAATTCTTAAACATAGTTTTATTCTTTTATTTCGATTGCAAAAGTACTGCCAAAACTTATAAAATGTCAAATTGTCACACTTTTTTGAAAATAAAAATTCACCAATGCTCAAAATCTTCCTTTTTGATCCAAAAAAATTAATATAATTTTAAGACTATTACGATATAGTTTCCTTATATTTGAGAGTAGTTTCTATTCAATCCCCAGAGAATACAACACTCAAAAATAGAATTTAAGGTTGTTTTCTATTATAATTATTAATTCACCATGCCTTATATCAAAAAAGCTTCGTTTAGGACAACGAAGCTTTTTTTTATTCTTTCAAATATCGTCTATTTTAATCGGATACTCCACTCAAAATCCATTTCCGAAACCTGTACCCCCTCTTCGTTAGTTCCAATAGATTTCATCCAAAACGTTTGTCCTTCGCCATTAGCAATTGTCTTTTGGATTGCTTCCTCTATCAAATGACCGTCTTTGCAAACAAAAGCAATTCGACCAGTTGCTTTTTTAGAAAAATTGGACTTATTATTAGCTACCAACATGGATATCTTTTTCCCACTGCTCTGAATTTTATCAATTACCATAGCACCTGTCGTCATCTCGGCAGCCATCGCTTGAACCGCAAAATACATCGAATTAAAAGGATTCTGATTAATCCATCTGTGTTTTACAGTAACCACACATTGATCCTTATCGATAGATTTAACTCGAATTCCACAAATAAATGCCGAAGGCAATTTGAAAAGTATAAAGCGATTCAGTTTAGACACCGTTAGTCCCATAACATCCATTTTTTGGCTAAAGTACAAAAAATACTATGCGTACATATAAAATTATTGAAATTTAGCTTTCTAATCAAAGTATTTGAAAGTTTAAAAAAATTACCCGACTATAAATCACCCTTTTATAATGATTTGGGCGTACCACCATTCCGATAAAAGGGCAAATTTTCTGTGTGCATATTCACCCCCTTTATCGGGTTGCTGTCAGGCTGTCCGCTCGGCTATAGCCGATTGCTTCCATCCTTCACGCGATTTAGAGAATATTTAAAAACCAATATCATCTATAAGCTTATTCGTTCAAATAAATTAAATTTTGTTAATATTATGTTAATATACACTACTATGCGATACAAGATACTCTCCTTTAGACATATATTTGCATAAGAAATTACTAGGTAAGTCATTAGTTCTATTTCATACATCAATCATCAATCATCAGTCAAAAAACGAATTTTAAAAAATCAAAAAAATGGAAACTGCAACCGAAAACAAAATTGCTGCTTTTACACACTTAAGTACATTGAGTCAATATATTATTCCGTTTGGGAATTATATTTTTCCAATTATACTTTGGACTTCAAAAAAAGATCAATCTGAATTTGTAGATCAAAACGGTAAACAAGCATTGAATTTTCAATTGAGTATTTTAGTGTATTCTTTGATTCTGGCATTAATCGCTATTCCAGTATTTTTATTTACTGTTTTGAGAAACATATCTTTCAACGAATTAATCAACAATGAAGATATCGTTTTTGAAAACTTTGATTACGGAAGCAGCATCGGATTACTAACTATTGGAGCTGTTGCTCTTTTAGCGATTGCTTTCATCAAGGTTGCCGAATTCTTTTTGATCATTCTTGCCACTATAAAAGCTTCGAATGGCGAATTGTATAATTATCCGTTGACGATTCCTTTTTTAAAATAAGTTCGTTCTTACACATACGACCGCGTGAGGGATAGAAGCCAGCTACCTTGTAGCGCGGATAGCCCGACCGCTTCCCGATAAAAGGGCGTATAAAGGCAAAGTGAAGTTGCCCTTTTATCGGGAAGTGGTCACGCCCACACGAGCGATAGAGAACTGACGAAGTAAATTATAATATCACAAATCATCAATACAATCAATCAAAAAATGAACAGTTTAATCAACAAATCAACTCAAATTGCAGCATTATGAACATTGAAAACACTAAAGCCCAGATGCGTAAAGGTGTTCTTGAGTTTTGTATCTTATCCGTATTAAAAGAGAAAGACGCTTATACTTCAGAAATATTAGACACTTTGAAAGACGCTAAATTATTGGTCGTGGAGGGTACTATTTATCCGTTATTAACTCGTTTGAAAAACGATGGCTTACTCAACTACCGTTGGGAAGAATCCACATCAGGACCACCACGAAAGTATTATGGTTTGACCGAAATTGGACAGGCCTTTTTGAAAGAACTGGATGGCACCTGGACAGAATTGTCTAACGCCGTAAACTTAATTACTACCAACCAAAAATAATAGTCATGAACAAAACTGTAAATATAAACTTAGGAGGAATGTTCTTCCATATTGACGAAGATGCATACCAAAAATTAACTCGATATTTTGACGCTATCAAACGTTCGCTGTCAAAATCATCTGGTCAAGAAGAAATCATTAAGGATATCGAAATGAGAGTTTCGGAATTATTGACAGAAAAACAAAAAAGCGAAAAACATGTTGTTACTCTTAGAGAAGTTGACGAAGTTATCGCTGTAATGGGACAACCAGAAGATTACATTATTGAAGAGGATGGTTCTAACAACTCAACAACCAATGATTATTCAATTCCTAGAGCTACAAAAAAATTATACCGTGATAAAGAAAACGGAATGATCGGTGGTGTTTGTACAGGTTTAGGACACTATTTTGGAATTGAAGCTGTTTGGTTAAAAATCATGTTTTTAGTATTTGTTTTTGCTGGATTTGGTACTGGAATTTTGGCTTACATCATTCTTTGGATTGTTACTCCTGAAGCAGTAACCACTTCAGAAAAACTAGAAATGACTGGAGAGCCAGTGACTATTTCGAATATCGAAAAAAAAGTTCGCGAAGAATTTGAAAATGTTTCTGGTAAAATAAAAAATGCTGATTACGACAAATTTGGCAATCAAGTAAAATCGGGAGCTGAAAAAATAGGAAGTGGATTTAGCGATTTCGTTATGACTGTTTTTAAAATTTTTGCTAAATTTTTAGGAGTGATTTTGATCATTGCAGGTCTAACCGTGTTAGTGCTTCTTTTTATTGGAGTATTCACTTTGGGTACGACAGTTTCAATGGATTTTCCCTGGAGTAGTTTTATAGAAGCTGGGAATTTAACAGATTATCCTATTTGGTCATTTGGTTTGTTAATGTTCTTGGCAGTAGGGATTCCGTTCTTTTTCATGACATTATTAGGTTTTAGATTATTAGCTCCTAATATGAAATCGGTTGGAAACATTGTAAAATATACCTTATTAGCTGTTTGGTTAATCGCTGTTTCGATCGCTATTTCAATTGGAATTACTCAAGCTGCAGCTTATGCCGTAAATGGCAGAACTGTTCAAAAAGAAAACCTCAACTTGAAACCGACAGATACGCTTTATATCAAATTCAAACACAACGATTATTTTGCTAAAAATGTAAATGACCGAAATGATTTTATGATTACCAAAGATTCATTAGACAATTATATTATTTATTCAAACAATGTGCATATCAAAATTGAAAAATCGGATGAGAAATATGCTTACCTACAGATAGAAAAAGAAGCGAAAGGAAAATCATTAACAGAAGCTAAAAAAAGATCGGAAGCCATTCTTTATAAATACTCTTTTGTGGGAAACAAATTGATATTAGATAATTATTTAATCACTGATTCAAAAAACAAATTCCGTGATCAGGAAGTAGAAATCACTTTGTTCTTACCAATTGGAACATTAGTAAAACCAGATGATTCTATGTCAAATTATGATCGTACAGATAGTGATTTCTTTTTATGGCATACTGACAAAAACAATGAAATCTTTAGAGTAGAAGAGAACAAAATGAAATGTTTAAATTGTCCTGATGAAAAAAATGATAATGATAACAATGAATCTAATGTAACTATTAACGAAAATGGAGTTACAATAGAAAGTGATTCGGTTGTAAAAACCAAAAAGAATTTCAAAGAGTTGAAAATCGACAAAAACGGTATCATTATCAAAACAGAATAAGCAATACCAAATTCAATCATATTAAAACCAAAGGCCATGTTAAAAATCATCACATTAATTACAAAATTCATTGTTGTCACGATAATAGCACTACTATTTGGTTCTTGTAATCATATAGAACGATTAAACAGCATTACTGGAAGTGGCAATGTTACTACTGAAAAAAGAACTGTTACAGGTGATTTTAAAAATGTAGAAGTTAGCAATGCTTTGGATCTCGTTATCGAACAATCGGATAAAACAGAAATAATTGTAGAAGCCGACGATAATTTGCAAAAAGAAATCACTACAACGATACAAAATGGAGTTCTTGTAATTGGTTGTAATGTAGGAAACTTTATTAATGTTACTACTAAAAAAGTAACCGTAAAGATGCCTATTATTGAAGGATTAGACGCTTCATCTGCTTCTACGATAAGCAGTAATTCAACACTAAAAGGGAATAGTTTATCATTGACTACATCAAGTGCTGCAAATATTAAAGCAACAGTAGAATATGAAAACATTGAAATTTCAACCAGCAGTGCCAGCCATCAGTCCATCAAAGGAAAAGCCATTCATGTAGAAACTTCATCTTCGAGTGGATCTATACTGGATGCCGGCGAATTACTGGCTAACGAAATAGTTTCGGATGCTTCGAGTGGTTCATCAACAACGGTTTCTCCCATAGTGAGTCTAAAAGCTGATGCCTCAAGCGGAGGAAGCATTACTTACAACAAAACTCCTAAAAAATCTATTCATATAGACGAAAACTCAGGCGGAAATGTCCATAAAGAGTAATGCTCTAAATATTAAAATTCAAAAAATCATCCATCAAAAAATGGGTGATTTTTTTATATTTGCAAACAACTCAAATTATATCAAATGAAGTATTCGCATTTAATTGTTTTTTTTCTATTGTCAACAACTTTAGCAGTTAGTCAAAATAAAGAGAAAATAAAAGGGTCAAAAACAGTTGTCGAAAAACCAAAAGAAATTGGTGAATTTACCGCTTTGGAAATTGAAGATAATCTTACTGTATTTTTAGAAAAAGGCGAAAAAAACGAAATAAAAATTGAATCTGATGACAATCTTCAAGATGTGATTGCTACAGATGTCAAAGAAAAAACACTTCGTATTTACACCACTAAAGAGATTACTAGTTTTAAAAAATTAGTCATAAGAATCAAATACACCAATGACTTAAAATCGGTAACCGCTAAAAATGTTTCTATAATAAATGCTCTTGAAGCCGTTATGCTTGATGACATTATCTTTAGATCATTGGATTATGCCAAATTATATTTGAATGTAAATTCAAAAAACTTCAGTTTAATTTCAGATGACAAATCAAAGATTGAATTGAATTTGAAAGCCGAAAAATCTAAAGTTCAATTAAGTAAAAACGCTCAAATTAAAGCTTTAATTACTACTACTGATCTTACTTTAGATCTGTATCAAAAAAGTAGCGCAAACATTGAAGGAGAAACTGCCAATGCCGTTATTCGTCAAGACAATAACAGTGTGTTTATTGGTAATAATTTTACAATAAAAAATGCTGATGTTACCACAGAAAATGAAGCTATTTGTACGTTAATGACCAATGAATCACTTATAGTTGATGCTAATAATTCATCAAAAATATATCTACTAGGAACTCCAAAAATTGAAGTTAGAAAATTTCTAGGAGAAGCACAATTGATTAAAAAGGCGAAGTGATTTTTTTTTAAGTTACTGAGTTGCCAAGATTCTGAGTTTCTGAGTTTATTTTATTGGTTTAAAAATTAAAAGTTCGTAACAAACAAATTAGTATGTTACGAACTTTTAATTTAAACTTAGAATCTTGGCAACTCAGCAGCTTAGAAACTTACATTAAGCTTCTTTAGCAGCTAGATACCTCTCCGCATCCAAAGCAGCCATACAACCAGTACCAGCAGCAGTAATCGCTTGACGATATACATGATCAGCAGCATCTCCAGCCACAAAAACTCCTTCAACATTAGTTTTTGAAGTTCCTGGAGTATTTACGATGTAACCAGTTTCATCAAGAGTTAAGTAATCCTTGAAAATATCTGTGTTTGGTTTGTGTCCAATCGCTGCGAAGAAACCTGTAGCAGGAATATCAAAAACATCACCTGTGGTTTTATTTTTAGCTTTCACGCCAGTAACTACCTGACCATCTCCCAAAATTTCAACGGTATCGTGGTTCATCAAAATAGAAATATTTTCAGTTTTGCGAACACGTGCTTCCATAATTTTTGAAGCTCTAAATTTATCGCTACGAACCAACATCGTTACTTTAGAACATAATTTAGATAAATAATGCGCTTCTTCACAAGCAGAATCCCCTGCTCCAACGATAACCACTTCTTGATTTCTGTAGAAGAATCCGTCGCAAACTGCACAGGCAGAAACTCCACCTCCCATTTTTAAATAGTGCTGTTCTGAATCCAAACCTAAATATTTAGCTGATGCACCAGTCGAAATGATTACGGTGTCGCAATGCAATTCTATTTTATCGTTAATCCAAACTTTATGAATTTCTCCTGAAAAATCAACTTTAGTAGCCCATCCGTCACGGATATCTGCTCCAAAACGTTGTGCTTGTTGTTGTAATTGAATCATCATTTCCGGACCTGTAACGCCGTCAACATAACCCGGAAAATTTTCTACTTCGTTAGTTGTAGTCAATTGTCCACCAGGCTGCATTCCTTGATATAATACTGGATTCATGTTAGCTCTAGCCGCATAAATTGCTGCAGTATAACCCGCAGGACCAGAACCTATAATAAGACATTTTATTCTTTCAATTGTATCTGACATAATTATTTTTTTTTTGAGTTACAAATGTAACCTTTATTATAAAAAATACATACACTAACAAATCCAAAAAACTAATACTAAAATAAATTTTAATTATTTTTAAAATTTTCTTTGAAAAGAAAAAATAAAGATTATATTTGCACTCGCTTTACGGGGTGTAGCGTAGCCCGGTTATCGCGCCTGCTTTGGGAGCAGGAGGCCGCAGGTTCGAATCCTGCCACCCCGACAAAAAGCCGAACAGCAATGTTCGGCTTTTTTTATGGTTAAAAGTTTAAGTTTTGCATTTCTAGTTTATGTTAAATTAATAAAAACTCAAAATAAAAAGAATTCAAGTCTTTTTATTGAATAATAATTTCTCAATACCTACTAAATTTTAGATATCAATAGATTTATTTCTATTTTTGCAACATAAATAAACAAATTAGTTATGCTTATCATAGGAATTGCGGGAGGAACAGGTTCAGGGAAAACAACAGTTGTACATCAAATCATGAATGAATTGCCTGAGGCCGAAGTTGGTGTTATTGCTCAGGACTCATACTACAAAGAAACTCACGATTTAAGTTATGAAGATCGTTCCAAAATCAATTTCGACCATCCAAGAGCAATCGATTTTGAATTATTGATAGCACATTTAAAAGAATTAAAAGCCGGAAATACAATCGAGCAACCAGTCTATTCATTCATACAACACAACCGAACTGACGATGTTATTGTTACACATCCACGAAAAGTGATGATTGTAGAAGGGATCTTAATCTTAACCAATCCTGAAATAAGAAACCTTTTTGATATTAAAATATTCGTCCATGCCGATTCAGATGAACGCTTAATTCGTCGTTTAAAAAGAGACATTACTGAACGAGGCCGAGACATGAATGAGGTTCTAAACCGTTACCAACAAACGCTAAAACCAATGCATGAGCAATTTATTGAACCAACAAAAGCTTTTGCGGATATTATAATTCCAAACGACAAATTCAATACGGTAGCTATAGATGTAGTTCGTGCAGTAATTAATCAACGTATTTTATAATTTTATTGTAATTTTAGTGCATGCTAAAATGCAACAACTCTTTACTTATCGGTACAAGATTAAAGTAAAACAAAATTTCGCTTTAGTATTAAAATTAGGCAAAAACCCCAATGAAGAACCCATTTAAAGATCACTATTGGTTTAAAATCCTGAGCAACAAATACGTTTGGGTCTCATTATCATTTTTAATTTGGATGGTGTTCCTTGATAATTATTCCTATTTTGAACACCGCTTTTTGAACAAGCAAATTGATGCACTTGAAGAAAATGCCACTTATTATCAAGAAGAAATTAAAAAAGATGAAGAAAACATCAAACAGCTAAAAAATCCTATGCAAATAGAGAAATATGCTCGTGAAAAATACTATATGAAGAAAGATAGCGAAGATATTTATATCATTCAATTTGATGGGGATACTGTGAAGAAAAAATAATTCTAACGCATATTAAAATCTGATTTATAATTATGGCCAAGAATTTATTTGATGATTTCAGCCCTGTTTCCGCCAAGTTGTGGAAACAAAAAATTCAATTTGAACTCAACGGAGCCGATTATAACGAAACACTAATCTGGAATTCTCCCGAAGACATCAAAGTGAAGCCGTTTTATGATAAAGAAGATTTTACAAAAAAATATTCAGTTGCAACCAAAGCTTCTCAATTCAAAATTTGCCAAAACATCTTCGTTTTTGACTTAGATAAATCAATAGAAAAAGCATTAGATTCAATCAATCGCGGTGCAGAAAGTATTCGTTTTACAATACCAAACGAAAATACAAACATCACAAAACTATTGGAAAACCTTCCTTTAAAAGAGATTGCAATTTATTTTCATTTTCAATTCTTATCAATCGATTTCGTTAAAAAAATTGATGCAATTGCCAAAGAAAAAGAAGCTGCAATCTATTGCCTGATAGACCCAATAGGGCAATTAGCCAAAGACGGAAATTGGTATTCTACTCAAGAGAAAAACAATTTTGACACTCTAAATATACTTTCTGCAGCAACTTTATCAATTTCAACCATCAGTATTAATGGGGGTCTGTACCAAAACGCAGGAGCTAATATGGTACAGCAAATTGCTTATAGTCTTGCTCACGCTAATGAATATTTCAACCGAATTCCAGATATAAGCAAACCGCTTGTTTTTCAAATTTCGGTAGGCAGTAATTACTTTTTTGAAATTGCAAAACTTCGAGCCTTTCGAATTTTATTCAAAAAAATAGCTCAGGAATACGGACACCATTTAGATTGCCATTTACTTGTTACTCCTACCAAACGCAATAAAACGATTTACGATTATAATCTCAACATGCTTCGTACTACGACTGAATGCATGAGTGCTATTTTGGGTGGAGCTGATGCCATTTCGAATTTACCTTATGATACATTATACCACAAAGACAATGAATTTGGAGATAGAATTGCCAGAAATCAATTGTTGATTTTAAAGAATGAAAGTTATTTTGACAAAGTAGATAATCCTGCAGATGGGAGTTATTATATTGAAAGCCTGACCAATCAATTGGCGGAAAAAGCAATGGTTTTGTTTAAAGATATTGAAGGCAAAGGAGGATTTCTAAAACAATTGAACGAAGGTGTTGTAAAAAGAAAAATTCAAGAGAGCGCAGATTTAGAACAAAACCTATTTGATTCTGGGAAAGAAACCTTAGTAGGAACCAATAAATTTCCGAACAAAAACGATAAAATGAAACACGATTTAGAATTGTTTCCTTTTGTAAAAATAAAACCTAGAAAAACATTGATTACCCCAATTATTGAAAAACGATTGGCAGAAAAACTGGAACAGGAAAGATTATCGAGTGAATAAGATTTGAATTATAGAATTTTAAAAATTAGTGGAATTAATAATTCTAATTTTATGAATTAGTTCTAATCCGTGTAATTCGTGGCTAAAAAAAAATGAAAAGAAAAGATTTACAACATATCAAGCTTGACAATTCCACTAATTTAGAAAATGTTTCTTCAGGTTCACATTTTCTAACAGCTGAAGGAATAAAACTTCACAAAACATATACAGAACAAGACATCGAAAACATCGAGCATCTTGATTTTGGGGCTGGTTTTGCACCGTACCTGCGCGGACCACACACAACTATGTATGTACGTAAACCTTGGACGATTCGTCAATATGCGGGATTTTCTACTGCTGAAGAAAGTAATGCTTTTTACAGAAGAAATTTAGCAGCAGGACAAAAAGGACTTTCCATTGCTTTTGATTTACCAACACATCGAGGATACGATTCAGATCATGAACGTGTCGTTGGCGACGTTGGAAAAGCGGGTGTAGCCATTGATACTGTCGAGGATATGAAAATATTATTCGATCAAATTCCATTAGATGAAATGTCGGTTTCTATGACTATGAATGGAGCTATTTTACCAATTATGGCTTTTTATATCGTTGCAGCCGAAGAACAAGGTGTAAAACCAGAACAACTTTCAGGAACCATCCAGAATGATATTCTCAAAGAATTTATGGTTCGCAATACCTACATCTATCCACCAATGCCTTCGATGAAAATTATTGCCGATATATTTGAGTTTACCAGCAAAAAAATGCCGAAATTCAATTCAATTTCAATCTCAGGCTATCACATGCAAGAAGCTGGTGCAACTGCTGATATTGAATTGGCTTACACTCTTGCCGATGGTTTGGAATATATCAGAACAGGATTGGCAACTGGGATGAAAATAGATGAATTTGCTCCTCGCCTATCTTTTTTCTGGGCTATTGGAATGAATCATTTTATGGAAATTGCCAAAATGAGAGCCGCCAGAATGATTTGGGCTAAATTAATTAAACAATTCAACCCAAAAGACGAAAAATCATTGGCGCTTAGAACGCATTGTCAAACATCGGGTTGGAGTTTAACGGAACAAGATCCTTTCAACAATGTGACTCGAACTTGCATTGAAGCAACTGCGGCTGTTTTTGGCGGAACTCAATCGTTACACACCAATGCACTAGACGAAGCTATTGCTTTACCAACCGATTTTTCGGCACGTATTGCTCGAAATACCCAAATCTATTTACAGGAAGAAACTAAAATTACCAAAACTGTCGATCCTTGGGCTGGAAGTTATTATGTAGAAACGCTAACCCAAGATATTACCGAAAAAGCCTGGAAACTCATCGAAGAAGTGGAAGAACTGGGCGGAATGACCAAAGCCATTGAAACCGGTATTCCAAAAATCAGAATTGAAGAAGCTGCTGCCCGCAAACAAGCGCGTATTGATAGTGTTCAGGACATCATTGTCGGGGTTAACAAATACCGATTAGAAAGAGAAGATCCATTGCAAATTCTAGAAGTCGATAACCAAATGGTTCGTCAGCAACAAATCGAACAACTAGAAAAAACTAAAGCTACCAGAGACTCAATCAAAGTAGCAACATCACTTCAAAAATTAACTAACTGTGCTCAAACGGGTCAGGGAAATTTATTGGAAATTGCTGTCGAAGCGGCCAGAAATCGTTGTACATTAGGAGAAATTAGCAATGCGCTAGAGAAAGTTTTTGGCAGGTATAAAGCTCAGATAAAATCTTTTAGCGGTATATATAACAAAGAAATGAAAGACGATAAAAGTTTTGAAAAAGCAAAACAATTGGCAGACATTTTTGCGCAACAAGAAGGCCGCAGGCCAAGAATCATGATTGCCAAAATGGGACAAGACGGACACGATCGCGGTGCCAAAGTGGTAGCCACAGGCTATGCCGACGTCGGTTTTGATGTGGATATTGGTCCTTTATTTCAAACACCTGCCGAAGCTGCCAAACAAGCGGTCGAAAACGATGTGCATATCCTAGGCGTTTCATCATTAGCCGCAGGACACAAAACATTAGTCCCACAAGTAATTGAAGAACTAAAAAAATACGGCAGAGAAGATATTATGGTAATTGTTGGAGGCGTTATCCCAACACAAGATTATCAATTTTTATTTGATGCAGGAGCTGTTGCAGTTTTTGGTCCTGGAACCAAAATTAGCGAAGCTGCTATTAAAATATTAGAGATTCTAATTGATTGATTATGAAATATTTCACTTATATACTAGTTATGTGATACCCTAAAAGACTTCCAACAACCAAATTATGTTCTTTATAAAAAAAATTATTTATTATTATTCGAGTTTTTCAGGAAAAGCTGGAAGAGTTGAGTTTTCTTTTTATTTGTTATTAGAAATAATTGCTAACCTGTTTGCTATATATTTATTTGCTAATTTTAGTCTTGATGACGCAACTATTATTCATTTGTTTTACAATCTTCTAATAATCTTAATTACACTTATTCCTATTCAGTCGGCAACAACCAGACGGATAAGAGATTTAGATATTAATTGTGGTTATATATTTATCAATTTCATTCCAATAGTAAATATTATATTCAAAGTCTGTTTGTTGACTATAAAAGGCAGAAACAAAAGCAAAAAAATTACAAACTTATAAACAGGAATTACACAACATTCATTGTCGGTAATTTAACGCGAAAAAAGCAAAAAACAATAATTATAATATCGACATTTGTTTATTCATTTTCTTTCTACGGACAAAATAAAAAAATTGACAAAGATTGCAGAATTATACAATTTGTAAATAAAGATTCTATAAACAGTATTTCAAACTAACGCCAATATACAATAAAAGAGGTTTTTATTTCGTCACAAATGGTGTTTATCATTTTATTATTGACGGAAAAAAACATATTCAAATTACCTTTTGAAAAGCAAGCAGTTTTTTCTTTTAAACCCTCACCCAAGACGAAACTCGCTTTTTTCTACAACAAATCATTAGGCTATATACTCCTACATCGTAAGAATAATTTAAAAAAAAGTGGTGTACAACATCATATTCAAAAATTAGAAGTAACAATCTGAATAAAAACGCTCCAAGAATTAACACTTTTAACGTAAACAATTAACATTCAGTACTTTACAATTAAACTAATTTAGATACTAGATTTAAAACAAACTATGAAGCAAATAAAATAACAAAAAGGGGAAGTAATACTAAAGAAGCCTTAGCATTTGTTTTGGGACTCAATTTTCGAATATACCTTAATTTAAAAAGAATATTTATGAAAACACTTGTCACTATTGCACTCATTTTGGGAATAAATGCCTCCTCTTATTCACAAGAAAAAAGAACTGAAGATCATAATGAAGGAACCTTAAATGCTGTCGAACTTCCGGCAATTGTTATCAAAAATGCGGGAAAAGATTTTTCATATTACCTCCCAGACAAAAATCCAGATTTAAGTATCAGACAACTTCAAAGTGAATTTATCGCCTATAATCTAGGCAAAGATTATGAAGGTTATGACAATTATTTAGTTATTCTCGAAGGAGAAAAAGGAATTTTAACAGCCACTTATGATGTTAAAGGAAAACTTACCAGCGTAGTTGAAAAATATAGTAACATAGAACTTCCGACCCCGGTAATTTATTCTGTTTACAAAGCCTATCCTGGATGGCAGATACAAGATGATAAATATATGTATGCCCAAGAAAATGGCAGCATTACAAAAAAAGAGTACAATTTAAGGCTTAAAAAAAATAACGATGTTATTAAAATAAAAGTGAAACCAAACGGCGAAATTCTAACAAAAGACGGAATAGTGGTTGCTGTAAACTAGGCTAAATTTAAGAGGCGATTTGAAATTTATTCCAAACCGCCTCTTAATAATCTATTGAACTCTTACTGAATTATCAGCCTCGATAAAGGAAGTATCATAACCTCCAAATTTCTTCAAATAACTTCTTAATGAAGTTCCGTAGGCATCTCTAAAATAACGTTTGCCTTTGTATCGGAAAAACTTTTTAACAGTTCCCGCACCTGCTAGGTGGGCTGCTGCCAAAATTCCAGACTCTGTAATATGAATTCCAGACACTTTGGTACCTTCATATTTGTCAATAACATCTCTTAAAACCCATTTATTATATGCCAGAAGAGCGATAAATGCTTTTTCCTGCATTTTAGGGCTGTTTAAAAACGCTGTGCTATCGTGGATACCGATAGTTTTTAAAGTTTCAATACCAAATTGGTATTTGCCTAAATAACCGTGAGAATTAATTTTTCTGTACTTCCCTTGTGACTCTTTAAAGCCGATTGCTTCTTTGTATCCAATAAAGAAACTTCCAGTATAGGGAATTTCAGAATTGGTATAATCGGTCACATTTAACGATGGTAGTAAGTAGGATGTATCATCTGATTCGCTAATTAGAAACCATGGGGTAGATTCTAATTTTGATGGTTTAAAACCTGAGCTTAAAAAAGCTACTACAACAATTAAAGTTGCATAAAAATACCATTTTTTTATCATAAATAGGTTTTCTTCAAAACGCTGTCCCGTTAAGAAATTTCTATGCGCAAAGATACGACTTAAAAAAAACAAACCTGAAAATCAAGCCATTAAACTTATCAACCGCTCCAAAAATCGATTCTAAGTCCTTAATAGTGCGACTGTTCGAGATCTGTTAAAAAATTCTAAAACGCATAAAAACATCGAAAAAATACTCATTTTAAATAAGATTATTCCTGCTTTAAAAAAGTAAAAACGTCTTAAAAACGCAAAATTAAGGACAAAATATTACAATTTTATCATTTTACGATAACGTTTTAGCTAAAAAACAGAGAATTTTCAAATATTGGTCGTTTTTAGGGGTCGTATAAATCGTTTTCAAAACAGTTTTTTAGTCATCCTATTTCGCAGAAAAACCATAAACTCACCCAAAGAATTTAAAAGTAAAACTCTAGACCTCATTTGTGTAGCTCTCTGAAATAATTTTCAAAAAAAAAAGCTTCAAAACTGTCCTAAACAATTTTGAAGCTTTTAAATATGATAAAGAAAAAATATTATCGTTGTACTCCTTGGCTATTCATCCAAGCTGCATATTTTTCAGCATTTTTATTGTGTTCTGCTAAAGTAGCTGCAAATTCATGATAACCAAAACGATCAACACTCGCACAGAAATAGATGTAATTATTTTTTTCAGGGTTTAAAACAGCTTCAAGTGCTGTAATATCAGGCATCGCAATTGGCCCTGGAGGAAGTCCGATAGTCACATACGTGTTGTAAGGCGACTTCATAATCAAATCGTTATAGAAAACTCTTTTGATCACTTGATTAAAATCATTAGACTTCTTTTTCATTGCAAAAATTACCGTGGGATCAGCTTGCAAAGGCATTCCCAATTTCAATCGGTTTAAGTAAACACCTGCAATTCTAGGTCTTTCATCTTTTTTAACTGATTCTTTATGCACGATTGATGCTAAAATAGTAGCTTGAATTGGCGTTAAACCTTGAGCAGCCGCTTTAGCCGTTCTTTCTTTATTCCAAAAATTATGGTATTCTTTGATCATTTTATCGCGAAACTTCACTGCCGAAATATTCCAATACACTTCATACGTATTGGGAATAAACATCACGAATACATTGTCCTCATTAAAACCATTTTCTTTTAAAAATATAGAATCTTTAAACGTATTTAATAATTCTAAACTATCAGGTTCAATTTGCGAGCCCACACGTCCAGCCAAATTCTCTACGCGTTCCTGATTATTAAAAGCCAAACTTACGGGATCATTAAACTTCATCGCTTTAACCAACTCGTAACTATTCATTCCGTTCTTCAACAAGAAACGACCTGCTTTTACATTTTCAGGATAACTCGTTTTTCCAGCTACCAATTCAAAACGACTGATGTCTTTTACATAAGGAGCTAATAATTCCTTTACCTTCTCATAATCAGAGTCCGTAGGAACATAAACATAGACTTCTTTTTCGGCAAACTTTGTGTTTCCACTAAAAATTTGATACATCAAAACAAATCCGTAAATAATCAATACGGATATTAATACAACTGATACTATTGATACTATTTTCTTTAGATTCAAAATATGGGGGTTTAAAGTTACTGCGCCAGTTCGCTGTCGCCCGTGTGATTATTAATTAATTGAAAAATGGCTTCGTCTTTATAAACACCATTAACCAAAGTCCAATCTTTTTTGGTGCCTATTTTTTGGAAACCAAATTTAGTAAAAAGAGCAATACTTGCATCATTTTCACATCCAATATTTGCATACAATTGATGCAAATTTAGATTGTAAAAAGAATAGTGAATCAGTAAGTCTAAAGCTTCAGTTCCTATGCTTTGATTTCTATTCTCATAGTCTTTGATAACGATTCCAACACCTGCTCTATTGTTCTTTGGATCAAAATCAAACAAATCAATCAATCCCAAAGCAGGGAAATCCTCGTCTTGACAAATCGCCAATCGCAGTTGCTTGGCTTCATAAATATCCTGGTGCGCATTTTCTAAATATTGTTTTATCAAAAAACGACTATATGGAGTATGCGTATTACTTACTTCCCAAATGGTTTGGTCATTTTCAATAGCATAAATAAACTCCAAATCATTGGGTTCAAGTGCCCGGATGTAAATGTTATCGCCTTTTAATGTTTTCATTATTTAAATTTACGATTTACGAATTTAGATATACGATGTGTGAGGTATGATATATGATGTTAAATATTTTGAAGAGTAAAATTCAAAAATGACCATCAAACCTCCAAACTTCGTATATCGCAAATCGCATATCAAATATTGATCTTTCCCTTAAAAACAAATTCCGCTGGCCCTTTCAAGAAAACATTTGTAAAACCATTTGGCGTTTTATCAAAAGAGACTACTAGTTTTCCTCCTTCGACATCTATATTAATGGTTGTAGCATCCGTTTGACCTGTAGCATTCATGGCGATTGCAACAGCTGTTGCTCCAGTTCCGCAAGCTAGAGTTTCATCTTCCACACCTCTTTCGTAGGTACGAAGCCTAAAAGTCGTATCGTTTATTTTTTCAACAAAATTGACGTTACTTCCAACAGCTCCGTATAATTCTCCGTAGCGAATGGCTGCTCCATTATCTTTTACATTGTAGTGTTCTAAATCTTCTACCATTTGGACATGATGTGGTGAACCTGTGTTCAGAAACGAATAATCATCATGAATTGTTATTTCTGCAACATCAATCATTTGCAGAGAAACCAATTTATTGTCTTCAAATGAAGCATGATGCAAACCATCCGTTGCGATGAAAGTTGTAGCATTTTCAATGACTTCTAAATCTTTAGCGAAAGCCACCAAACAACGTCCTCCATTTCCACACATTGAACTTTGATTCCCATCTGAATTGTAATACACCATTTTAAAGTCAGTTTCTGAATCATTTTCTAACAAAATAAGTCCATCTCCTCCTATCCCAAAACGGCGGTCACACAAATGAGCTACTAACTGTATATTTTCTTTTGGAAAAAAGCCTGAACGATTGTCTATCATAACAAAATCGTTTCCAGCACCTTGATATTTATAAAAATCTAATTGCATTATATTTCCTTTTTTAGCTGTACAAAAGTACGAACTATTAATGAATTGTTAATCATTGTTAAAGAGCGTTAAACCACATTGTTCAAAAAAAATTTTGCTATAAATTCGTAGTGAAATAACTAATAATTTTAAGTTGCTTAGTCGCTTAATCATTAAGCTGCTGAGTCTTTAGAACCTCAATTATTTATAGAATTTAAATTAATCAAACTATGAAACAAATTTCGAAATTATTCGTGGTGTCATTGTTGAGTGGTGCTACAACGCTTGGTGCGTATAAATTATTGTTTGACAACAATGGATATTTTTCCTCAAACAAGCAAGGAATTACAACCCTTGCCCCTGATTCCTATAATAGGTCTGTTAACTTTTCTACCGAAAATACAGACTTTACTGTTGCTGCAGATAAAACAATTCACACGGTTGTTCACGTCAAAAATGTATCCGTTAGAACTATTTCTAACCCAATAATGGAATATTTTTATGGATACGGCGGACAACAACAGCAAGAACAGGTAGGGACTGGTTCGGGCGTAATTATTTCTGAAGATGGTTATATCGTAACGAATAATCATGTTGTAAAAGACGCTACAGATATTGAAATTACGCTGAACAACAAAAAAACCTACAAGGCAAAACTCATTGGAACCGATTCTAAAATGGATATTGCCTTACTCAAAATCAATGCTGACGAAAAACTGCCGTACACAACATTTGCCAATTCTGATTCGGTAAAAGTGGGCGAATGGGTGTTGGCTGTAGGAAATCCCTACAACTTAACTTCAACAGTAACCGCAGGAATTGTTTCAGCCAAAGCTAGAAATTTAGATACCAGAGGTATTCAGTCTTTCATTCAAACTGATGCTGCGGTAAACCCAGGAAACAGTGGTGGTGCATTAGTAAATACTCGTGGTGAATTAATCGGTATCAACACGATGATTTCCTCAATGACTGGATCGTATGTGGGTTACTCTTTTGCGGTTCCTTCCAATATCGCCCGAAAAATTATAGAGGACATCATGGAATTTGGAAATGTACAAAGAGGAATTCTAGGTGTTGAAGGCGGAGAACTTAACGGAACAGCTTCCAAAGAATTGGGCGTTACACAAACACAAGGTTTTTACATCAACAAAGTAGCCAAAAACTCTGGTGCAGAAAAAGCAAAACTGCAAAAAGGGGACATCATCGTCAAACTGGACAATCAGGACATTGCCACATTTGCCGATTTATCGGGTTATGTAAACACCAAAAGACCAAACGACAAAGTTCAGGTTACTATTTTAAGAGACAACAAAACGATGGTCGTTCCAGTGGTTTTGAGCAAAAACGATTCTTTCAGCACTGATTTCAAAGGACTCGAACTCGAAAATGTTAATGCTGAGGACAAAAAGAGATTCAAATTGAATTATGGTGTAAAAATCAAATCCATCACCAACGAAAATCTGACTCAATACAGCGATGAATTGCAAGGAAACATCATCATCAGCATCGATAATGTAAAAGCAACCGATGTTGAAACCGTTTCTAAAATTTTAAATAACAAAGACGAAAAACAAAGTACCCGAATCGAAATGATCAATCGAAACGGAGAAATCATCCGAATCATTATTTAAAACATAAAATCCTTAAATTTCAAAGTCAGCTTGCAATTGTAAGCTGACTTTTTTATTTATAATCAAAAGTATTTGGAGAATTGCTTCAATCCTTCAAGCAGAAAACCTAGAATTTCAACATACAAAAGTCCTTTTGACTATTATTGAAAAAAATAATACATTTGAAATAAACAAAAACGAAAAGAATCTCCACTAATCTACCCAAAATGGTATTCTTCCAAAAGTCTGTTTTGCCTATTAACCAGTTGCAGCAACAATAACTCATCACACATACAAACATGAAAAAAACACAACAAATTAGCATTTTATCAGGTCTTTTTTTGATTTTGAGTTTAAACGTAAGTTCTCAGAATTTGAAAAATTATTTTTCGGTTTCAGAGGTTTTATTATCAAATACTCTTTATAACTTAACTTGGAGTTCACATCCAGATGCTAATTATTACAAGCAAGAATATTTACCTTCAGGAGAAAAATCTAAAAGTTTTAAAACAATGATAACGATAGATGTATTAATTAAGGATCTACCAATCGAAAAAGTGGTCAAGTTAAAAGAATCAGAGCTGCAAGAAAGAAAAAAAACAGATAAAGCTTGTAATTATCTAATTACGACGAATTCACAAACTGGAGAATATATGATTGATTTTTTAATGAGTTCTGGGAATATTATGGAATGGAATGTTTACAGATATAAAAAGATTGCGGACTCAAAAGGCAATCCAACAGTTCTATTATTTGCATTAAGTAAGAGAGCATATGGTAAAGATATAACTCCTTTCTTAACAGACTTGAAAAGCACTCGCATAGGTTTAATTAATTTGGTATGGGATTATAAGTTGCCTACAATTAACTTTAAAGATTAAAAAAATTGCGGATACATAACATCTTAGCAGCTATTTGACCATTAGACCGAAATTAAGAAGATCTTAAACTTGAAAAAATTCATTTCATCAGTTTACAATCGTTCGGATGTACAATAGAAAATCCCAAACGTATCATCGCCACAAACCATTAATTGTTAATGTAATAAAACATTTCATAAATAAATTAGATAGATATGAGAAAAGTAATTGCAGCAATCAATATGACTCTTGACGGGTTTTGCGATCACACCGCAGGGATTGCAGATGATGAACTCCACCAACATTACAACGAACTACTAAGCAATGCTGGAGTCCTTTTGTATGGAAGGATTACATACCAGCTTATGGAATATTGGCCAACTGTATTAAAAAATCCCACAGGCAACAAGTCGCAAGATGATTTTGCTGTGATGATAGACAAAATTCCAAAAATTGTTTTTTCACGAACACTAAAAAACGTTACTTGGGAAAGTGCAAAATTGGCAACTAAAGATATTAAAGAAGAAGTTTTAGAACTCAAACAACAGTCAGGCAAAGATATTTTCGTAGGCAGTCCGAGTTTAATAGTTGCCTTGACTCAATTAGGCTTAATTGACGAATACCAACTCTGCGTTCACCCTGTTATACTAGGAAAGGGTTTGCCTTTATTTAAAAATATAAACGACAGCATACTTCTTACACTTTTAAAAACAAAAAAATTTGGTTCAGGTGCTATCGTTCTTTATTACGAGGCAAAAAGACAATAAACAACAACTGCTAACAATAACAGGTATTTCATGCTTCATATGACAGAAAAGTCAAAAATTTGAATATAGTTATAACAAGTTCTGCATATAAAATTTATACCTTGGGGTAACTTCAAATCAGTAACTACTATTTTAAAAACACTATAACACAGAAAAAAATTATGGAAGGAATTAAAACTGTTCAAACTTGGATTGATGGAGTAAAACCAGAACATAGTTTGATTGTAATACGTGTTGACGCACTAATAAGAGAACTATTTCCAGACATAATAAGCAGCACAAAGTGGCATAAACCTTCACAACCACTTGGCGTTCCTTTTTATGGACTAGCCGACAAAGGCTGGATGTTTGCTATGTGGTCCTTTAAGGATAGTGTTGGTGAGGGTTTCATTGCTGGAACACTTCTAAATCCAGAACCACCAGTAACCAAAATGGCAGGACCATGGAACAGAAGTACAGAATATAAAGCGCGAAGAATTGACATACGCAATGACGCTGATTTCGATGAGAAACAGCTTCGCTCATGGTTTATTCAAGCAAAGGAATTGCCAGGATGGAGTAAAATAGAACTAAAAAACAAATAAAATTTCAAAAAATAATGTATCTAATTTTAATCCTATTACCATTATTATTTCAAATTATTTATGGCAGAAAAGCCATAGGAGAAGATATTAAATTGAGTTTTGGAACAATTTGTTTGATTAGTTTCTTTAGCCAAATAGCAGTAACTGTTATTGATTTTTTCATAATAGCCAATGTTCTTCAAAGAAACAATAATGCTTGTGGAATGCCTCTAGTAGGACTTATCAAAATTTCTTTATTTTTTACTTTCCTCTTAATTGTAACAATCATTGTTCAATACTTTATTAAAAAATCATACGAAAGAGAATAAGCAAACCGAAACTTTCTTTTCAACAAGACAATAATCAAAAAAAACGCTAAATAGGTAAAACCGTCGTACTTTTTACTTCCGAAATAATAAAAAAACTATTAATCAGAGAGACTTCAGGTAAAGTTGATAATTTCTTTTGATGAAAATGATGATAACTTTCCATATCCGGCAGTACTATTTTGAGCATATAATCAAAGCTACCTGAAACGAAATGACATTCCACTACTTCGGGCAAATTCAAAATCGCTTTATTGAAACTATCAGAAATATCAAAAGTTTGCTTAACTAAAGTTACTTGACAATAAACCATAAGATTTTGTCCTAATTTTTTCTTATTCAAAATAGAAACATAACGCTCTATAATCCCCTCTTTTTCAAGACGTTTTACGCGATCATGAACTGGTGTAAGAGAAAGATTGATCCTATTTGAAATATCTTTTAAAGTCAAATGTGCATCATCTTGCAGGAGACGCAATATTTTTCTGTCAATTTCGTCTAAATTCATAACAAAAACAAAGCTAAAACAATTAAAAAATAACAAAACAATCCGATAATTTTTCTTTTTAGAAAGCTAAAAAACAGAGCTAACAGAAATATTTAATGTAAATATATCAAATAAAAATAATATTTTCTTATTTTAACATTTAATAGATAAAAAATTTCTATAACCATTACATTTGTTTCATAATTGTGTTTCAACCATTTAAAAACAACAGTCATGAAAGTCGGTATCCCAAAAGAAATTAAGAATAACGAAAATCGTGTAGCTCTGACTCCAGCTGGTGTAGCTGAGATGAAAAATAATGGACATATTGTTTATGTTCAAGCTACCGCAGGCGAAGGAAGTGGTTTTGCAGACGAAGAATATGCAACAGCAGGAGCGATAATACTTCCAACTATTGAAGAAGTATATGGTATTGCTGATATGATTATCAAAGTAAAAGAACCAATCGCTTCAGAATACAATTTAATTAGAAAAGATCAATTAATTTTCACCTATTTCCACTTTGCTTCATCTGAACCATTAACCCATGCAATGATTGAGCGTGAAGCTATTTGTTTGGCGTATGAAACTGTTGAAAAAGCAGACCGCAGTTTACCTTTATTGATTCCTATGTCTGAAGTTGCGGGACGTATGTCTATTCAGGAAGGTGCTAAATACCTTGAAAAACCTTTGAAAGGAAGAGGAATTCTTCTTGGTGGTGTTCCTGGTGTTCCTCCTGCAAAAGTATTAGTACTTGGTGGTGGAATCGTAGGAACTCAAGCTGCAAAAATGGCAGCGGGTTTAGGTGCACAAGTAACTATTATGGATGTGAGTTTACCTCGTTTGCGCCAATTGGATGATATTATGCCAGCTAACGTAACGACTCAAATGTCTAACAATTACAACATCAAAAAAGCAATTACTGAAGCTGATTTAGTTATTGGCGCTGTATTAATTCCAGGAGCAAAAGCTCCACATTTAATCACTCGTGATATGCTAAAATTGATGCGCCCAGGAACAGTTCTTGTTGACGTAGCGGTTGATCAAGGAGGTTGTATCGAAACTTGTACACCAACTACTCACGAAAATCCAACTTTCATCATTGATGATATTGTACATTATTGCGTGGCTAACATGCCAGGTGCAGTTCCATATACTTCTACATTAGCGCTTACCAATGCTACTTTACCTTATGCTGTACAATTGGCAAATAAAGGATGGCAAAAAGCTTGTGCTGAAAATGAAGAGTTAAGAAAAGGATTGAATATTGCTAACGGAAAAATCCTTTACAAAGGAGTAGCCGAAGCTTGGAATCTGCCTCTTAATGAAGAATTAATATTAGAAAACACCGTTTGTTAATATTAAATAAGTGCTTACTACACTAGAAAAACCCGTTTTGGCAATCAAAACGGGTTTTCTGTTTTATACTTAAACTGATCACTGAATACTAAAATTTTATTCCTTTGGTTTTGTCAAATAATAAACCGGAATACCTGTAACCATTATCAATACACCCCAACCACAAGTAGAAAATTTAGTAAATAATAATCCTATACAAATAGCAATTGCCACAATAATGTAAACCAAAGGCAAAAATGGATATCCAAAAGCTTTGTATGGTCTTTCTACTTCAGGCATTTTTTTTCTAAGAATAAAAATACCATAGATAGTAAGTATGTAAAAAATCAAAACGATTATAATTACAAAATCCAATAAATCTCCATATTTCCCAGTCAAACACAACAGTGATGCCCAAATACACTGAACCCATAAAGCCCAGGCTGGCACACTTGCTTTATTAAGAGTAGCTGCTTTCTTTAAAAACAAACCATCTTTGGCCATCGTATAATACACTCTTGCCCCCGCCATAATCAATCCGTTATTACAAGCAAAAGTGGAAATCATAATCATCAAAGCGATGATAATTGTTCCCATATCGCCAAAAGTATATTGAGATGCAACTACAGCTACACGATCAGATTTTGCCGTAGCAATCTCCTGCATTGGAATTACAGCCAGGTACATCAAGTTGGTCAAGATATAAATAATCGTAACAATCAAAGTCCCTAAAAACAAACTCAATCCTACGTTGCGTTGTGGCTTTTTGATTTCACCTGCGATAAAGGTAACTCCAACCCAAGCATCACTTGAAAACAATGAACCTACCATCGCGGCTGAAATACCAGCTAACAAAACTGATCCTCCAATAGAGCTCCACGAACCAGTTTCGGCATCAAATGCTCTAGCATCCCAAGGATTAGACCAGTTCGCATTCCAAACATCAGCTTTGGCAGCCAATATAAACCCAAAAACTATTAGCCCAAACAATGATAAAATCTTAATTATGGTCAAAACCGTTTGAAGAATTTTACTATTTTTTACCCCACGGCTATTGATATAAGTCAGTAAAACAATAGTGACTATCGACACTATTTGTGCAGCATTTAATTTAAAAGCCCCTAATTCATACAAAATATTTTCATCACTAAAAGGCGGGTATAAATAAGCTGCAAATTTGGAAAAACCAACTCCTACTGCCGCAATAGTTCCGGTTTGTATTACTGCAAAGAAACTCCAACCATACAAAAAGGCAATTAATTTATTATATGCCTCTTTAAGATATACATACTGCCCTCCTGCATTAGGAAACATAGCACTCAATTCGCCATAACTCACAGCAGCAATCATTGTAATCAAGCCTGAAATAAGCCATATTAACACTAACCACCCTGCAGACCCAACTTGTCTGGCAATATCGGCGCTTACAATAAAAATTCCAGACCCAATCATAGATCCTACTACGAGCATGGTTCCGTCTAATAATCCGAGTTCTCTTTTAAATTCTTCTGGTTTATTTTCTTCCATTTGTATTTTTGGTTTATTTGGTTGGTTAAAGATATACTTTTTTTTGAAAAAGTGTAATTTGTTCCAGATTATAACCCAATACTAGTATAATATTAATTTAGAAATACCTTTATTTTTTTGATTTGAATTTAAATAAATAAAACCATTTTTAATATCTATAATTTGAAACAAAAAAACTCTTAAGTTTCCTTAAGAGTCTATTTTGAAAGTTATTTTCTAAAAGTTATTTGATCACACGATTTACTTGTGCAAAATTACGCTGATAATAGGGTTCTTTAGTTGAAGATATAATAACTCCTGAATGTGTTGATGAATGAATAAATTTTATTTCATCCTCAGCAACTTCAACGACCATTCCGACATGGTTAATTCGGCTTCTACCATTTGTTCTAAAAAAAATCAAATCTCCTTTTTGAGCATTTCCATCACTAACTTTTTCTCCTATTTCAGATTGTTCGATAGAAGATCTTGGTAATTTTATATCAAATAAACCAAAGGTCGAATACATTAATCCTGAACAATCAAAACCTGCTGTAGTAGTCCCGCCTGATCTATATCTAGTCCCTATTTTGTCAGAAGCTGATTCAATCAATTTAGTAATCAAATCTTCATTGGCAATATTTATCGGTGTACTACTTATAGAGTCCTTAGGCTTTTCAACTTGAGAAATCACCGTTGCTTTATCATTAGGAGTTGGAGTTGAAATTGGAGTTGAAATTGGAGTTGGAGTTGGAGTTAAAGTTACAGCCACTTCATTCGGAACCTGAATAACCAATTTTTTGCCCACTTCTAATCTTTTCTTAATAGACGGATTTTGTTTTTCTAGATCAGCTACTGTTATACCGTACTTTTTGGCAATTCCGTATTTAGTTTCTTTAGTTAAAACCTCATGGATAATTTCTGAAGTTGAACTGTTGGAATTTGTTTTCACTTCATTTTTAATACTATCAGTCGCAACTGGAGTTGTCTGTTTATTTTCAACCACCGAAACTTCTTTTGTTTCAACATTGCCATTATCTACGACCGTATTATCCACAATCAATTTGCCGTTGCTAGGAATGGTAACTTCCTGTCCGATGCTCAACCCTTTTTTTCCAATAGTAGGATTAACTTTCTGCAATTCAGCTAACGTAACCCCATATTTTTTTGCAATGACATACAATGATTCTTTAGCTTCTACTTTGTGTTTCAAAAGCTCAACAGTTTCAACAGGTTCTTCAGTCTTAGTATTTGATAAATCTGCTATTTCATTTTTGGTTAAACCCGATGGAATAATGATCGTTTGACCAATTTTCAAGCCTTCCGTTTCTAATTTAGGATTGGCTTTATAAAGCAATTCGGTAGTAGTTTTGAATTGTTTCGTAATTCCGTACAATGTTTCTTTAGGCAATACTTGATGATTAATTTCAGTTGTTTTTTCTGAAACTATACTTTTTGAATTATTTGTTTTATGGGAATCGGAATTTGGAATCAAAAGAACCTGATTAAGTTGCAAGGTCTTTTTAGCTTTAGGATTAAGCTTGTAAATAGCCTCCATAGAAACATTATATTTTTGAGCAATGCTAGAAATTGTTTCTCCTTTTACAATACTGTGTTTGATGTTACTATCTTGTGCAAAAACACTAATACTGCATAAAAAAAATACTAAAACAATGATTCTCAAATACTTCATTTCTTTTAATTTCTACCCTAAATTTTATTAATACAAAAGAATTCTAGGGTAATTATTGAATTTTTCTGCGTTTTTATTCTCAAAAAACATTATTTTTTCAAGATTTGCAAATATAAGTTTTTAAGTACATTTGACAGTTAAAGGTTTACTAAAATTTATAAAATGTTTTTATCCACTGCAAATGCACAACTATTTTTTATCAAAAAACACATAAATTAAAACGAATCTTTAGCGGCTTTATTGTAATTTACTGTCCCCTTCTTACAACAAAACACTCTTACAAAGACTAATACCCTAGCCCTGATGGTAATGAAAAGCCTTGTGAAATAGACTTGTATTTTTTCTTGATATAAAAGAGCGACCAACGGAAGCTCCTTTTATATCTTAGAAAAAACAAGGATAGGAACAAGCTTGGAATGAACAGCAGGATTAGCTCCTTATTTTGATTTAAATTATAAACAAAAACTCCCAAGTTTCCTTGAGAGTTTTGATATTTAGAATAAAAAATGGCTATGCATTTGCCGCAATTAAATTTAAAGCTGAACCTGCTTTGTACCAACCTATTTGACCTTCATTATAAGTGTGATTTGCCAAGACAATATCTTTGCTACCATCGGCGTGAACAAATTCTAATGTTAATGGTTTTCCTGGGGCAAAGTCAATTAAATCGGTGAAGTTGATAGTATCGTCTTCTTGAATTTTGTCATAATCAGCCTCGTTTGCAAATGTCAATCCTAACAGACCTTGTTTTTTCAGATTCGTTTCGTGGATACGGGCAAATGATTTTACCAATACCGCTTTGACTCCCAAGAAACGTGGCTCCATAGCCGCATGTTCACGAGAAGAACCCTCGCCGTAGTTGTGATCTCCAACTACTATTGAAGGTACGCCCGCTGCTTTGTAAGCACGAGCCACTGCAGGAACAGTATCGAAATTACCTGTCAATTGGTTTTTAACTGAATTCGCTTTTTGATTAAAAGCATTGACTGCTCCAATCAACATATTGTTTGATATATTATCTAAATGCCCACGGAAACGCAACCAAGGTCCCGCCATAGAAATATGGTCTGTGGTACATTTTCCAAAAGCTTTGATTAATAATTTAGCTCCTGTAATATTTTTGCCATCCCATGCATCAAACGGTGCTAATAATTGCAAACGATCTGAAGTTGGACTTACATTTACCTGAACATTCGAACCGTCTTCTGCCGGTGCCTGGAAGCCTGCATCTTCTACATCAAAACCTCTTTTTGGTAATTCATCACCAAATGGAGCGGTTAATTTTACTGGCTCTCCATTATCATTTAATAAAGTATCTGTTAATGGATTGAAATCCAAGCGCCCTGAAATAGCCAAAGCAGCGACCATCTCTGGGGAAGTTACAAAAGCATGGGTATTTGGATTCCCGTCGGCTCTTTTAGAGAAATTACGGTTGAATGAATGTACGATAGTGTTTTTTTCCTCTTTATCAGCACCTGCTCTGTCCCATTGTCCGATACAGGGTCCACAAGCATTGGTAAATACTTTAGTTCCCATTTTTTCGAAAGCAGCAATCATACCGTCTCTTTCGATAGTATAACGAATTTGCTCCGAACCTGGATTGATTCCAAATTCTGCTTTTGGGGTAATTCCGTGCTCAACTGCCTGATTAACGATGGAGACAGCACGTGCCATATCCTCATAAGAAGAGTTGGTACAAGAACCTATTAATCCCCATTCCACTTTTATTGGCCATCCGTTTGCGGCAGCTTCTTCTTTCATTTTAGAAACTGGAGTTCCGCGGTCTGGCGTGAATGGTCCATTGATATGTGGCTCTAATTCGGATAAATTGATTTCGATAAGCTGATCAAAATACTTCTCGGGATCTGCATAAACTTCAGGGTCTGCAGTTAAATAGGAAGCTACTTTATCGGCAGCATCCACCACATCCTGACGGTCAGTAGCCGCTAAATATCTTCTCATAGAATCATCATAACCAAATGTAGAAGTGGTTGCACCAATTTCGGCCCCCATATTACAGATAGTTCCTTTTCCTGTACAAGACATTGAGGTAGCTCCTTCTCCAAAATATTCAACAATAGCTCCAGTTCCTCCTTTTACAGTAAGAATATCTGCCACTTTTAAAATCACATCTTTAGGAGCCGTCCAACCAGATAATTTACCTGTTAGTTTTACTCCAATTAATTTAGGAAACTTTAATTCCCAGGACATACCAGACATTACATCTACTGCATCTGCACCACCAACTCCAATGGCCAACATTCCTAATCCACCTGCATTTACCGTATGTGAGTCTGTTCCAATCATCATTCCTCCAGGGAAAGCGTAATTTTCTAAAACAATTTGATGGATAATCCCTGAACCTGGTTTCCAAAAACCAATTCCATATTTATTTGAAACTGATGATAAGAAATCAAAAACTTCTTTAGATTGTGTATTTGCAACTTGCAAATCTGTAGAAGCACCTACTTTTGCCTGAATCAAGTGGTCACAGTGAACAGTTGTAGGAACTGCAACTGTTTTCTTTCCAGCATGCATAAATTGCAATAAGGCCATTTGTGCTGTTGCGTCTTGACAAGCTACTCTGTCGGGAGCAAAATCAACGTAATCAACCCCGCGAGAAAAAGCTTTTGAAGCTGTTCCGTCCCAAAGATGACTGTATAAAATTTTCTCTGTTAAAGTAAGTGGACGACCAACTATCTCACGTGCTGCATCAACACGACTAGCCATGTTGGCATACACTTTTTTAATCATTTCAATATCAAAAGCCATAATGTTATAATTGTTTTTTATTCAGTTAAACATCACAAGTTACAAAAAATAAAACAGTAATAAAAACAAAAGCCCGAATCAATGACTCGGGCTTTAAATTATAATGATATAATCGTAAATTATTTGACTAACAATTTATGAGAAGGAGCAAACTTAGTCAAGTTGATACCTTCAACTGCCATTTTATACTCTTCGATTGAAGGAGTTCTACCAAGGATTGTAGATAGTACAACAACAGGTGTAGAAGAAAGTAAAGACTCTCCTTTTTTACCATCAGTATCTTCAACAACTCTTCCTTGGAAAAGACGAGTAGAAGTTGCCATTACAGTATCTCCTTTAGCCGCTTTTTCCTGGTTACCCATACAAAGATTACAACCTGGACGCTCTAAGTATAACATGTTTTCGTATTCAGTACGAGCAGCACCTTTTGGAGCATTATCATCAAATTCGAATCCAGAATATCTTTGTAAAACTTCCCAGTCACCTTCTGCTTTCAATTCATCAACAATGTTGTAAGTTGGTGGCGCCACTACAAGAGGTGCATTGAACTCAACTTTACCTTTTTGTGCTTCTACGTTTTTCAACATTTGAGCAAGGATTTTCATATCTCCCTTGTGTACCATACAAGAACCAATAAATCCAAGGTCAACTTTTTTCTCACCACCATAATAAGACAAAGGTCTGATAGTATCGTGAGTGTATCGTTTAGAAACATCAGCATTATTTACATCTGGATCAGCAATCATTGGCTCTGCAATTACATCAAGATCAACAACAACTTCAGCGTAATATTTAGCATTTGCATCTGGAGTTAAAGCTGGTTTCGCACCTGATACAATCTCTGCAATTCTCTTATCCGCTTTATTAATCAATCCCTGAAGTACCTGATTAGCATTATCCATTCCTTTGTCAATCATGATCTGGATTCTACCTTTTGCAATCTCCAATGATTCAATCAAAGTAGCATCCTCAGAAATACAGATAGAAGCTTTTGCTTTCATTTCTGCAGTCCAATCAGTAAATGTAAAGGCCTGGTCAGCAGTAAGTGTTCCTAAATGAACCTCAATGATTCTTCCTTGGAATACGTTTTCGCCACCAAATTGCTTAAGCATTTGCGCCTGAGTAGCATGAACCACATCACGGAAATCCATGTAGTTTTTCATATCTCCTTTGAAAGTAACTTTTACAGACTCTGGAATTGGCATTGAAGCCTCTCCGGTAGCTAGTGCAAGAGCAACCGTCCCTGAGTCAGCACCAAAAGCAACACCTTTAGACATACGAGTATGAGAGTCTCCACCAATAATGATAGCCCACTCATCAATAGTAATATCATTCAATACCTTGTGGATAACATCCGTCATCGAATGGTAAACACCTTTCGGGTCACGAGCTGTGATCAAACCGAAATCATTCATAAATTTCATCAATTTAGGAATGTTAGCCTGAGCTTTTTTATCCCAAACAGATGCAGTGTGACAACCTGATTGGTAAGCACCATCAACAATTGGCGAAATTACTGTAGCCGCCATAGATTCTAATTCCTGAGCAGTCATCAAACCAGTAGTATCTTGTGAACCTACAATATTAACTTCTACACGAACGTCTGAACCAGCATGTAATACTTTACCTGGAGTATTACCAACAGCGTTTCTATTAAATATTTTTTCAACCGCTGTAAGACCTTGTCCTTCATGAGAAATCTCTTTTGATGGAGCATATACAGTAGGAGCTGTAACTCCTAAAGTCTTAGCAGCAAATGTTTGCAATTTTTTACCAAATACAATAGCGTAAGATCCACCAGCTTTGATGAATTCCATTTTCTGAGGTGTAAATGCCTTAGAAATGTCAATCAATTCCTGGTCGCCATTATATAATTTTTTCTCTTTGATATTGATGGTAAGAACAGTTCCTGTTGCAACAGAATATGCTTGCTCTAAAATTGGCTCACCAGCTTCATTACGAATAGGATTTCCATTGGCATCAAGTTTTTTAACCCAGTTTTTAAGGTCTAAACCAATACCTCCTGTAACATCAACAGTAGTTAAGAAAATTGGAGAAATTCCGTTTGTACCTCCTACGATTGGAGCAATATTTACAAATGGAATATATGGGCTTGCTTTTTTACCAGTCCAAAGAGCCACGTTATTTACACCTGACATTCTTGAAGAACCAACACCCATTGTTCCTTTTTCAGCAATAAGCATCACACTTTTATCGGGATGTTGTGCCTGAAGTGCCTGAATTTCCTTTTGTGCTTCAGGAGTAATCATACATTTACCGTGTAATTCACGGTCAGATCTTGAGTGAGCTTGATTACCTGGAGAAAGTAAATCAGTTGAAATATCTCCTTCACCAGCGATAAAAGTAACCACTTTCACTTCGTCAGCAACTTCTGGAAGCTTTGTGAAAAATTCAGCCTGAGCGTAACTTTCCAAAATTTCTTTTGCAATTGCATTACCACTTTCAAAAGCATCTTTTAAACGTTTAGTATCTGCATCATAAAGGAAAACTTGTGTTTTTAGCACTTTTGCAGCTTCTTTTGCAATAGCAGCATCATTACCTAAAGCCAAATCAAGCAATACTTCGATTGAAGGACCACCTTTCATGTGTGATAATAATTCAAAAGCAAAAGCTGGAGTGATTTCAGCCACAACTGATTGCCCAAGAATAATTTCTTTTAAAAACTTAGCTTTTTCACCAGCAGCACTAGTAGTTCCTGGCAAAGTGTTGTAAATAAAAAACTTAAGAGAATCTTCGCGATTTGCGTTATCTACATCTTTTATTTGTGCGATGATTTCGCTTAACAATTCGGCACCGTCGATTGGCTTAGGGTGAAGCCCCTGCCCTTTACGCTCCTCGATTTCTTTAAGATAATCGTTATAAATTCCCATAATTTAGAAGTCTTTTTTCAATGTTAAAGGCAATTTTTTTTGATTATTTCAAAATCAAATGCCATTGTAAATAGGTGTTTTGTTTTTTTTGTACGCAAATTTAGGAATTAAAGATGAGAATTTAAAGAAATTTAATGGAAGCCCATTTTTCAAAAAATATTATTGCAAAATAAAAGATTTCAATGCGTTAAAATAAGAAATAAGCATATTTCATACATCAATTTTACGAAATTCGCAATTCAATATTTGAATTTTTAACAAAACTAAAAACTATTGTTAAAACAAAAAGTGTTACATTCCTATCAGAACATAACACTTTTCAATAATTTCTTATTTATTATTTTTAAATCAGCTTGGCAATTATCATTTCCTCAGAAATCCCTTCTGCATCAGCTTTGTAATTTTTAATAATCCTATGACGTAATATTCCCACAGCTACAGCTTTTACATCTTCAATATCTGGAGAGAATTTTCCATGAAACGCAGCATGTGCTTTAGCAGCCAAAATTAAATTCTGAGACGCTCTAGGACCTGCGCCCCAATCCAAATAATTTTTCACAAATTCATTAGAAAGGACATTGTCAGGACGCGTTTTACTTACTAAAGTCACGGCATATTCAACAACATTATCCGCTACCGGAATACGACGAATCAAATGCTGAAAATCAATAATTTCTTGAGCGGTAAACAAAGCATTAACAACTACATTGGAATCGGCTGTTGTTTGTTTTACTACCTGAACTTCTTCCTCAAAAGAAGGATATTCCAATTTTATAGCAAACATAAAACGGTCTAATTGCGCTTCTGGCAAAGGATAAGTTCCCTCTTGCTCAATTGGATTTTGAGTAGCTAACACAAAATAAGGCAAACTCAATTTATGATTAGCGCCTGCAATAGTAACAGAACGTTCCTGCATAGCTTCTAATAAAGCTGCTTGTGTTTTAGGTGGAGTTCTATTGATTTCATCAGCCAAAATAATATTCGAAAATATAGGCCCTTTTATAAATTTAAACTGCCTGTTTTCATCCAATATTTCACTTCCTAATATATCAGACGGCATTAAATCGGGAGTAAATTGAATTCTTTTAAAATCCAAACCTAAAGCTTTCGCCAAAGTATTCACCAACAATGTTTTTGCTAAACCAGGAACTCCAACTAACAAAGCATGACCTCCTGAAAAAATACAAAGCAAAATTTGATCGACAACAGCTTCCTGACCTACAATAATTTTGGATATTTCTTTTTTTAATTCATTTCGCTTTTGAACTAAATTTTGAATCGCTGTTACATCCGACATTTCTATATTATTTTTTTAATTAAAAAAGAGTTAGAACTATGAAAACATAAAACTAACTCTTTTTCTTTATTTAATGAAAATTATTTTTTTACCCAATTATTTGTAAAAGGACAGTCTTTATATTCATCTGCAATTTTAACATAAGTGTCCTTAATTTTAGCATCAAACCATTTAGCAATAGCTTTAATTTGTTTTTCTTTCAATGCTAAATCTTTAATTTTAATATAATCTTTAGCATAGTCAGCAGTGTGTGAATCTATTCTATTGGTTACTGTCATAATTTTAAAATATTTCTTCCCTTCCTTATCTTCTAAAGCCGGCATAGAAATCTCATTATCTTTCAAATTGGAAACCTGATTATATATAGAAGGATCCATATTAGTCAATTCAAAATGGGTATCTTGAGTTTTAGAATTTACCAAAGCACCTCCATTAGCTCTTGTTTCCTTCTCATCAGACATCGTCTTTGCTGCTTCAGCAAAAGTAATTTCTTTATCAAGAATCTTTTTTCTAATTAAAGTAATTTTTTCTTTGGCTTCTTTTAATGATTCTTGAGAAACAGTTGGAGAAATCAATATATGTCTCAATTCAACTTCTTGTCCTTTTATTTTCTCAACGTAAATAATATGATAACCATATTGAGTTTCAAAAGGCTCAGAAATCTCTCCTTCGGCTAAACTAAAAGCAACATCTTTAAACTCTTTCACAAAAGGAGTCTTACGGGTCATTTTATAATAGCCTCCATTTTTACTGGATCCAGGATCTTCAGAATACAAGACCGCTTTGGTGGCAAAACTCGAACCCTCCAAACATTCTTTTCTAAAACCATTTAATTTATCAATGACTTTTTTCTTATCTTCCTCTGTAACCTTTGGTTTCACAACGATTTGCGCTACTTCTAATTCAGCACCAAAAACAGGTAAATCGGCAGTTGGTATTTTTTTAAAAAATTCACGAACTTCTTCTGGTGTAATTTCGACTTTATCAATAATCTTTTTAGTCATTTCACTTGTAAGCTTCTGTTCTTTCAAAACATCAAAGAGAGTAGTCCTTAATTCTTCTTCAGAATCTTTTTTATAGTATTCAATCACTTTTTGCATCGAACCAATTCGATCCAATATAAAACTCAACCTCTCTTCCATCATCCCTTTTACTTCCGCATCACTCACTACAATACTATCTTGCACTGCTTGGTGAGCATACAGTTTTTGTTCTAATAAGTTTCCTAAAACCTGACATCTAGTTATATCTTTTATAGACCCTCCGCCACTTTCAATCTCAAGAAATCCTTTATCTATGTCCGAATCCAATATCATATAATCCCCAACTGTAGCAACAACTCCATCAATTTTTAGTTTTTTGTTCGAAGAAACAGGAGTAGCCTTAGCCACCACAACACTGTCTTTTATAATCTCTTGAGCATTTACAAAAGTTAAAGAAAAAAACAAAAGAAAAAAAGTCAACACAACATTATTGGTTATGAATTTCATTTGTGTAATTTTTAAAGGCATTTTATATATTATATTAGTATTATTAAAAAAAGGTTAGTCTTAAAAAAACGCATTGCACTCAAATACAATACTTTAAATGTTTAAAAAAAGTTTATTTTAAATTCAGAATAAGTAAAACGCAATAATTCAGCAAAAAACCTACAATTATCCGAATATAAACCGAACAAAAATAACAATTCGAATGCATTAAACAAGTTTCCTTAATACTATTAACAAAAAATTATTAAGATCAAATACATACTCTTATCCAAAAGACTAAATTCAAGAAAATATCTCTATTCAATGAACAACAACAAGACTACATAATTGACCTAACTATATTTTTTTTAACTGATTTAACGGAAAACATTTTTTAATCTATGTCATTTCTAAAATTTAAAATTCTAATATAAATATCTTGATCTACTTTTATAAGCATATATTTTTTAAATAGTATTTATAAATAGTACTTTTGCAGCCTATTGAAATAAAAATATGAGTTTTTTAAAAGAAATACAACGAAGACGCACTTTTGGGATTATCTCCCATCCCGATGCAGGAAAAACAACACTTACTGAGAAATTACTACTTTTTGGAGGAGCAATTCAGGAAGCTGGTGCTGTGAAAAATAACAAAATAAAAAAAGGAGCAACGAGTGACTTTATGGAAATCGAACGCCAAAGAGGTATTTCGGTTTCGACTTCTGTACTTGCTTTTAATTATAAAGACAAAAAAATAAACATTCTCGATACACCTGGTCACAAGGATTTTGCCGAAGACACATTTAGAACTTTAACAGCTGTTGACAGTGTTATTGTTGTTATTGACGTAGCAAAGGGTGTCGAAGAACAAACTGAAAAACTAGTTGCAGTTTGTAGAATGCGGAAAATTCCAATCATCGTTTTTATCAATAAATTAGACCGAGAAGGAAAAGACGCTTTTGACTTAATGGACGAAGTGGAGCAAAAACTTGGATTGACTGTTACTCCTCTAAGTTTCCCAATCGGAATGGGTTATGACTTTCAGGGAATTTATAATCTTTGGGAACAAAACATCAACTTATTTAGTGGTGACAGTCGTAAAAACATTGAAGAAACCATCGCTTTTTCTGATGTACAAAACCCAGAGCTAGAAAAAATTGTTGGTCAAAAACCTGCAAATCGTTTACGCGAAGAATTAGAATTAATTGATGAAGTATATCCAAAATTTGATCGTCAAGATTATTTAGATGGCAAAATTCAGCCAGTATTTTTTGGATCTGCTTTAAACAATTTTGGAGTTCGCGAATTATTAGATTGCTTTGTAAGCATTGCACCATCTCCAAGAGCTAAAGATTCAGAAACCAGATTAGTCGATCCAAAAGAAGAAAAAATGTCTGGATTTGTGTTTAAAATCCATGCTAATATGGATCCGAAACACAGAGATAGATTAGCTTTTATAAAAATCGTTTCTGGAACTTTTGAAAGAAACAAACCTTATTATCACGTTCGCCAAAAAAAGAACTTGAAATTTTCAAGTCCAAATGCTTTTTTTGCTGAAAAGAAAGAGATTGTTGATATTTCATATCCTGGCGATATTGTTGGGTTGCATGATACCGGAAATTTCAAAATTGGTGATACTTTAACAGAAGGAGAAATAATGAGTTTCAAAGGAATTCCTAGTTTCTCTCCTGAGCATTTTAGATACATTAATAATGCTGATCCAATGAAAGCAAAACAGCTAGACAAAGGAGTTGATCAATTAATGGACGAAGGTGTGGCTCAGTTATTTACTTTAGAAATGAATAATCGAAAAGTAATTGGAACGGTTGGAGCTTTACAATATGAAGTTATTCAATATCGATTAGAACATGAATACGGCGCAAAATGTACGTATGAAAATTTCCCTGTACATAAAGCTTGCTGGGTAAAACCAGATGACGCTAAAAATGAAGAATTTAAAGAATTTAAACGTATCAAACAGAAATTTTTAGCAAAAGACAAATACAATCAGTTAGTTTTCCTTGCCGATTCAGAATTTACTATTCAAATGACTCAAAGTAAATATCCAACTGTAAAATTATTTTTCACATCTGAAATGGATTAAGCATTATAGTATAAAAACAAAAAAACGCCAATTTTCAAATTGGCGTTTTTTCTATATACAAATTAAATTCAACCTTAAATGCTTATTAACAAGATTTAATATTTAGTGCTTTTTTCAAAAGCGTTTTTACTAACAAACGATTTGGCTCTCTTCCTGAAGTCATAAAACTCTTCTTAGAATACATCCCATCATTAGAAAAAGATTTCCCCATATCTTCTTTAGTTCCCATAAACCAAAGTATAAAATTCACATTTGAATTGGAAACAGAACTAGAAACTTTTACTGGACTTTCAATTACAATATTGTTTTGAGTATTAGTCACTTCATCTGAAGTAGCTTCAAAACTTGAACTTTGAGCAAAAACACCACTAATTGAAAAAAAAGAAAACAAAACTACTAATAAAAACAAATTTCTTTTATCGTTGTTTTGAGTCACGTTTGAAACTATATTCATTTAAATTATTCAAATACATGGAATGTCTAACACGTATCGGCGACGAAATTATAGGAATAGATAGTCCTGTAGAAAAATAGTCGTTTAAACACATGAAAAGTCGTTTAAATGCACAAACAACATTAAATTTAATGAAATAATAATATTTATAATAGATTAAAAATAAAAAAGACCCCATTTCTGGAGTCTTTACTTTTTATTATTATGCTTGTCCGGCAGGACCAAAATTTAGAGGAATTGGGGCTTGCTCACCCTCTTTAATTTCACCATGTGCTAGTTCATAGCGATGAATATTTTCACCAATTGCTTTAAGTAATCTTTTAGCATGTTGTGGTGTTAAAACAATTCTTGACTTCACTTTTGCCTTAGGAACACCTGGCATAATACAAACAAAATCTAATACAAATTCAGATGAAGAATGATTGATTATAGCCAAATTAGAATAAATTCCTTCAGCTATTTTTTCGTCTAATTCGATATTAATCTGTTCTTGTTGTTGGTTAGAATTGCTCATAAAAATTTAAATTTTTCAATACTCTCTCTCTACTTTTGGCAGAGAGAGAACATTGAGGAAAGAATTAATAAATATACTCTTCTTTATTTGCCATCATATCATTATAGTCTTCTCTAGAACCTACAATTGCATTGTCATACTCTCTCATACCAGTACCAGCAGGGATTCTATGACCAACAATTACATTTTCTTTCAATCCTTCTAATAAATCAACTTTACCTGCAACAGCAGCTTCGTTTAATACTTTTGTTGTTTCTTGGAAAGAAGCAGCAGAAATAAATGATTTAGTTTGAAGAGAAGCTCTAGTAATACCTTGTAAAACTGGAGTTGCAGTAGCAGTGATTACGTCACGGGCAACAACAAGATTCTTATCTGTACGTTTCAATAATGAGTTTTCATCACGCAACTGACGTGGAGTAATGATTTGACCCGCTTTTAAAACGCTTGAATCTCCAGCATCTTCAACTACTTTCATTCCGTATAATTTATCGTTTTCAACGATGAAATCTTTAGTATGAATTAATTGGTCTTCTAAGAACAAAGTATCTCCTGGATCTTCAACTCTAACTTTACGCATCATTTGACGTATTACTACCTCAAAGTGTTTGTCATTGATTTTTACCCCTTGAAGACGGTATACCTCTTGAATTTCATTTACCAAATACTGTTGAACAGCGGCTGGGCCTTGAATTCTCAAGATATCATCTGGAGTAATTGCTCCATCTGACAATGGAACCCCAGCTCTAACGAAGTCATTCTCTTGAACTAAAATTTGGCTTGATAATTTAACCAAGTATTTTCTAACGTCACCAAATTTAGATTCAATAATGATTTCGCGGTTACCTCTTTTAATTTTACCAAAAGTAACAACACCATCAATCTCTGAAACTACAGCTGGGTTTGAAGGATTACGAGCCTCTAACAACTCAGTAATTCTAGGTAAACCTCCTGTAATATCCCCAGATTTAGAAGAACGACGAGGAATTTTAACCAAAACCTTACCAGCTTTAATTTTCTCTCCGTTTTCAACCATTAAGTGTGCACCTACTGGTAAGTTGTAAGAACGAATCAACTCACCTTCTTTACCGTAAACCAATAAAGTTGGAATTAATTTTTTATTTCTTGCCTCAGAAATTACTTTTTCCTGGAAACCAGTTTGCTCATCGATTTCAACCATGAACGATTGTCCTTGCTCTAAATCTTCATAAGCAATTTTACCAGTAAACTCAGAAACAATAACACCATTATATGGATCCCATTTACAGATTACAGTTCCTTTAGCTACAGAATCACCATCATTAACAAAGATGCTAGAACCGTAAGGGATGTTGTGTGTGCTTAATAGAATTCCTGTTTTTTCGTCAATTAATTTCAATTCAGTAGAACGAGATACTACAATATCAACTGCATTACCTTCTCCATCTTCACCTTTTACAGTTTTCAAATCTTCGATTTCTAGTTTACCTGCAAAACGAGTAATAATACTAGAATCTTCAGAAATACCTCCTGCAACCCCTCCAACGTGGAAGGTACGTAAAGTCAACTGTGTACCTGGCTCTCCAATAGACTGTGCAGCAATTACACCTACAGCCTCACCTCTTTGAGTCATTTTTCCAGTTGCTAAGTTTCTACCGTAACATTTAGCACAAATACCTTTAGTAGCCTCACAAACTAATGGAGAACGCACTTCAACTTTCTCTACTGGAGAAGCTTCGATACCTTTTACTAAAGCTTCAGTGATTTGCTCACCTGCATGAACTAAAATCTCACTAGTTAAAGGATTAATTACATCTTGCAATGCAACACGTCCTAAGATTCTTTCTCCTAAAGATTCAACAATTTCTTCGTTTTTCTTCAATGCAGAAACTTCAATACCTCTAAGGGTACCACAATCTTCAACATTAACAATAACATCTTGAGAAACGTCATGTAATCTTCTAGTTAAGTATCCAGCATCAGCCGTTTTCAAAGCCGTATCCGCAAGACCTTTACGAGCACCGTGAGTAGAGATAAAGTACTCAAGGATAGAAAGACCTTCTTTAAAGTTAGAAAGAATCGGGTTCTCGATAATTTCACCACCACCAGCAGTAGATTTTTTAGGCTTAGCCATCAAACCACGCATACCAGTTAACTGACGAATTTGCTCTTTAGATCCCCTCGCTCCAGAGTCAAGCATCATATATACAGAGTTGAAACCTTGTTGGTCTTCTCTAATATTTTTCATTGCCAACTCCGTCAATTGAGCATTTGCTGAAGTCCATACGTCAATAACTTGGTTGTAACGCTCGTTATTGGTGATAAGACCCATGTTATAGTTAGCAGAAATACCTTCAACTTGCTCTCTGGCATCTGCAATTAATTTTGGTTTTTGATCTGGAATTCTAATATCACCAAGAGAGAATGATAATCCTCCTTTGAATGCAAACTTATAACCCATATCTTTCATATTGTCCAAGAAAGCCGCTGTAGTAGGTACATCAGTCGAACTTAAAATGTGACCGATAATATCTCTTAAGTTTTTCTTAGTCAATACATCATTGATATATCCAGCTGCTTCTGGTACTACTTCATTAAATAATACACGTCCTGCAGTTGTTTGAATGATTTGGTAAACTAATTCACCATTTTCATTAAAATCTTTTGCTCTAATTTTTACACGAGCATTCAATTCTAATCTTCCTTCATTCAATGCAATATTCACCTCTTCAGCAGAATAGAAAGTAATTCCTTCGCCTAAAATCTTTTTCTCTGGTGTAGACAAACGTTCTTTGGTCATATAGTAAAGACCAAGTACCATGTCCTGAGAAGGTACAGTGATAGGCGCACCATTTGCAGGGTTCAAGATATTGTGAGAAGCCAACATTAACAATTGAGCTTCCAAAATAGCCTCTGGTCCTAACGGTAAGTGTACCGCCATCTGGTCACCATCAAAATCCGCGTTAAACGCCGTACACACTAATGGGTGTAATTGAATAGCTTTACCTTCAATTAATTTTGGTTGGAATGCCTGGATACCTAATCTGTGCAAAGTAGGAGCACGGTTCAGTAATACTGGGTGTCCTTTAATTACGTTTTCAAGGATATCCCAAACTACTGGCTCTTTCTTATCAATTATTTTCTTAGCAGATTTTACAGTTTTTACAATTCCTCTTTCTATCAATTTACGGATAACGAAAGGTTTGTAAAGTTCTGCAGCCATATCTTTTGGCAATCCGCATTCGAACAATTTCAACTCTGGTCCAACAACAATTACCGAACGAGCAGAGTAATCCACACGTTTTCCAAGTAAGTTTTGACGGAAACGTCCTTGCTTACCTTTAAGGGAATCAGATAATGATTTTAAAGGTCTGTTAGATTCAGTTTTTACAGCAGATGCTTTACGAGTATTATCGAAAAGTGAATCTACTGATTCTTGCAACATACGTTTTTCGTTTCTTAAGATTACTTCAGGAGCTTTAATCTCGATTAATCTTTTCAAACGATTATTACGAATAATTACACGACGGTACAAGTCATTCAAATCTGAAGTTGCAAAACGACCTCCATCAAGAGGCACAAGTGGACGCAATTCTGGTGGAATTACCGGAATAACTTTCATAATCATCCATTCTGGACGATTTTCTCTGTTCAACGTTGACTCACGGAAAGATTCAACAACTTGTAATCTTTTTAAGGCCTCAGTTTTACGTTGTTTTGATGTTTCGTTATTAGCTTTGTGTCTTAAATCATATGACAATTCGTCAAGATCAATACGAGCCAATAAATCCATAATACACTCTGCTCCCATTTTGGCAACAAATTTATTAGGGTCAAAATCATCTAAATATTGATTATCTGCTGGAAGAGTATCCAAGATATTCAAATATTCTTCTTCAGTTAAGAAATCTAATCTTTCGATAGATTCTCCATCTGCGTTTTTAGCAATACCTGGTTGAATAACTACATATCTTTCGTAGTAGATAATCATATCTAATTTCTTAGATGGAAGTCCAAGGATATAACCAATTTTATTAGGAAGAGAACGGAAATACCAGATATGAGCAATTGGCACAACAAGATTGATGTGTCCAACTCTATCTCTACGTACTTTCTTTTCAGTAACTTCTACACCACAACGATCACAAATGATCCCTTTGTAACGTATTCTTTTGTATTTACCACAAGCACATTCAAAATCTTTTACTGGTCCAAAAATTCTTTCGCAGAAAAGACCATCGCGCTCTGGTTTGTGAGTTCTGTAGTTGATAGTTTCAGGTTTTAAAACTTCTCCTCTTGATTCTTTCAAGATAGATTCTGGCGAAGCTAAACCTATTGAAATTTTATCAAATCTTTTTACAGTATTTTTCTCTTTATTATTTCTATTATTCATCATAGTTTTTACTATTGATTTATTTGCAATTAAAAATTGATTTTAGACTTAAAGCTATCTGTAAGTCTCTACCTCGAATTACTTCTCTAAACTTCAAACTTTTTTTGAAGTGCTAGTTATTGGACCTTTTGGGGCGAATAAAAAATCGGAACGGGTTACGGGTATAAATCCTAAAAACTTTTTTAACCACATAAAGACGTTGCATTGCAACGTCTCTACATGATAAATATTATCTATTCTTCTAAACGAAGATCAAGACCAAGACCTTTCAACTCATGCATTAATACATTGAATGATTCTGGTAATCCTGGTTCTGGCATAGATTCACCTTTTACGATTGCCTCGTAAGATTTAGCTCTACCTATAACATCATCAGATTTCACAGTCAAGATTTCTCTAAGAGTACTTGATGCTCCATAAGCTTCAAGTGCCCAAACCTCCATCTCTCCAAAACGCTGACCTCCAAATTGAGCTTTACCTCCAAGTGGTTGTTGAGTAATCAACGAGTATGGACCAATTGAACGTGCGTGCATCTTGTCATCAACCATATGTCCTAATTTCAACATATAGATTACACCCACAGTTGCTGCTTGGTGGAAACGTTCTCCAGTACCACCATCATATAGGTGAGTATGTCCGAAACGTGGTACACCAGCTTCATCAGTTAAAGCATTAATCTCATCAAGAGAAGCTCCGTCGAAAATTGGAGTAGCAAATTTTCTACCCAAGTTCATACCAGCCCATCCTAATACTGTTTCGTAAATCTGACCGATGTTCATACGAGAAGGTACCCCAAGTGGGTTCAACACGATATCAACAGGCGTTCCATCTTCCAAGAAAGGCATATCTTCATGACGAACGATACGAGCAACAATACCTTTGTTACCGTGACGTCCTGCCATTTTATCCCCAACTTTCAACTTACGTTTTTTAGCGATGTAAACTTTAGCCAATTTCAAGATTCCTGATGGCAATTCATCTCCAACAGTAATTGTAAATTTCTCTCTACGTAAAGAACCTTGTAAATCGTTCAATTTAATTTTATAGTTATGAATCAAATCATTAACCATTTTATTAGTTACTTCATCAGCAACCCATTGACCTTTACTTAAGTGAGCAAAATCCTCAACAGCATAAAGCATTTTTTGAGTATATTTTTTACCTTTTGGTAAAACTTCTTCACCCAAATCATTCATTACACCTTGAGAAGTTTTTCCATTTACAATATTGAAAAGTTTCTCAATCAATCTATCTTTAAGCTCAACAAACTTCACTTCAAACTCCATTTCAAGTGCTCCTAAAGCATCTTTGTCCTGAGTACGTTTACGTTTGTCTTTTACAGCTCTTGCAAATAATTTTTTATCTAAAACTACACCATGTAAAGAAGGAGAAGCTTTTAATGAAGCATCTTTTACATCACCTGCTTTATCCCCGAAGATTGCACGAAGCAATTTCTCTTCCGGAGTAGGATCTGATTCCCCTTTTGGAGTAATTTTACCGATAAGAATATCACCAGGTTTAACCTCGGCACCAATTCTAATCATACCGTTTTCATCCAAGTCTTTAGTAGCCTCTTCAGAAACGTTAGGAATATCATTTGTTAATTCTTCGTTACCTAATTTTGTATCTCTAACTTCTAATGAATAATCATCAACGTGGATAGAGGTAAAAATATCGTCACGAACTACTTTCTCAGAAATTACAATCGCATCCTCGAAGTTATACCCCTTCCATGGCATGAACGCAACTTTAAGGTTTCTACCTAAAGCCAATTCTCCATTTTGAGTAGCATATCCTTCAGACAATACTTGACCAGGAATCACTCTATCACCTTTTCTTACGATTGGTTTCAAGTTAATACTTGTTCCTTGATTGGTTTTTCTAAATTTAATTAAGTTGTATGTTTTCTCATCTGCATCAAAACTAACCATTCTTTCTTCTTCAGAACGATCGTATTTAATAGTGATGATATTAGCATCAACATATTCTACAACTCCATGACCTTCAGCATTAATCAATACTCTAGAATCTGAAGCCACTTGACGCTCTAAACCAGTTCCAACGATCGGTGCTTCAGGACGAATTAATGGTACGGCCTGACGCATCATGTTAGATCCCATCAACGCACGGTTCGCATCATCATGTTCCAAGAAAGGAATCAATGAAGCCGAAATCGAAGCGATTTGATTTGGTGCAACGTCTGTATAATGAACATCTTTTGGATCAATTACTGGGAAATCACCTTCTTGACGTGCAATTACGTTTTCGGCAGTAATTTTTCCAGAAGCTTCCATTTGAATGTTAGCTTGTGCAATTAACATTCCTTCTTCTTCTTCAGCACTTAAATAGATTGGAGTAGATTCTAAATCTACTACACCATCAGTAACTTTACGGTAAGGAGTTTCAATGAATCCCATTCCGTTTACTTTAGCATAAACACCAAGAGATGATATCAAACCAATGTTTGGTCCCTCTGGAGTTTCAATAGGACATAAACGACCATAGTGCGTATAGTGAACGTCACGAACCTCAAATCCAGCTCTCTCTCTCGAAAGTCCACCTGGTCCAAGTGCAGATAATCTTCTTTTGTGTGTAATCTCAGCTAATGGATTCGTTTGATCCATAAATTGAGACAACTGGTTAGTTCCAAAGAAAGAGTTGATAACTGATGATAATGTTTTAGCATTAATCAAATCAATTGGTGTAAACACCTCGTTATCTCTAACGTTCATTCTCTCACGAATAGTTCGAGCCATACGTGCTAAACCAACACCGAATTGTTGAGACAATTGTTCACCAACTGTTCTAACACGACGGTTTGATAAGTGATCAATATCATCAATCTCTGCTTTAGAGTTGATCAATTCAATCAAATATTTAACGATAGTAATGATATCCTCTTTGGTAAGCACTTGCTTTTCCATTGGAGTATCAAGACCAAGTTTTTTGTTTATTCTGTAACGACCTACTTCACCTAAGTTGTAACGTTGGTCAGAGAAGAATAATTTATCTATAATACCACGAGCAGTTTCTTCATCAGGCGGTTCTGCGTTACGCAATTGTCTGTAGATATGCTCAACAGCTTCTTTTTCAGAGTTTGTTGGATCTTTTTGTAATGTATTATGGATGATAGAATAATCAACTGCATTATTATCTTCCTTATGCAACAAAATAGATTTAACGTTAGAATCGATGATTTCTTCAACATTATCTTTGTCGATAATAGTATCTCTATCAAGGATTATTTCGTTACGTTCGATAGAAACAACCTCGCCTGTATCTTCATCAACGAAATCTTCGTGCCAAGTGTTCAAAACACGAGCAGCTAATTTTCTACCAATATATTTTTTAAGTCCAGTTTTTGAAACTTTAATTTCTTCCGCAAGGTCAAAGATTTCAAGGATGTCCTTATCTCTTTCAAAACCAATAGCACGGAATAAAGTTGTAACAGGTAATTTTTTCTTTCTATCGATATACGCGTACATAACGCTGTTGATATCTGTAGAAAATTCTATCCAAGATCCTTTAAAAGGAATAACTCTGGCAGAATATAATTTTGTTCCATTTGCATGGAATGATTGTCCAAAGAAAACACCTGGAGATCTGTGCAATTGTGAAACAACAACACGCTCAGCGCCGTTGATTACAAAAGTACCACTTGGTGTCATGTAAGGAATTGTTCCAAGATAAACATCTTGCACAATAGTTTCAAAATCTTCGTGTTCAGGATCCGTACAATATAGTTTTAATCTTGCTTTTAAAGGCACACTATAGGTAAGACCTCTCTCTATACATTCTTGAATGGTGTAACGTGGTGGATCTACAAAGTAATCTAGGAATTCCAATACAAAGTTGTTTCTTGTATCTGTAATTGGGAAGTTTTCCATGAAGGTATTGTACAATCCTTCGTCGCCTCTTTCGTCTGATTTGGTTTCCAATTGGAAGAAATCTTTAAACGATTTTACCTGAACATCTAGAAAATCCGGATATTGAGGAATGTTTTTTGTAGAGGCAAAATTCAATCTTTCAGTCTGATTTGTTATCATCAATGGACAAAATTTTGATTAAAAAAAAGTAATTTTTTGTGTAAAAACACTGTTTAATGGATACTTTCTTTTTGTAGTCAATACATCTTTAAAAATAAACCAAGTTCGCTCATTTTCTTTCTTCGTATTGATTAAAAACTTTTTCGTATTTTAAACTATTATGATAATAAAACTTGTTATAATTTTATTATACGAAAAATGGTTTAGACCCTTGGACGCATTTATCCAAGGTCTAAACCTAATTCTAAACTATGTAAGAGTTATTTTAACTCAACAACAGCACCAGCTTCTTCTAAAGATTTTTTAAGACCTTCAGCCTCTTCTTTAGTTACACCTTCTTTAACGTTGCTTGGAGCTCCATCAACTACATCTTTAGCTTCTTTCAAACCTAAACCTGTAAGTTCTTTAACTAATTTCACTACAGCTAATTTAGAAGCACCAGCTTCTTTCAATACAACTGTAAATTCTGTTTGAGCTTCTTCAGCAGCACCAGCGTCTCCACCAGCAGCAACTACTACAGCTGCAGCAGCTGGTTCGATTCCGTACTCATCTTTCAATATTGTTGCTAATTCGTTAACTTCTTTTACAGTAAGGTTAACTAATTGTTCTGCGAATTGTTTCAAATCTGCCATTTTTTTATTTTTTAAAATGATTTGTAAAAATATAATTTATTTATTGTGCGCTAATTCAAGCAACAAGGAAAACTCCCTGTTTTGGGTTATTAAGCCTAAGCCTCTTCGCTATTTGCAAATTGGTTTTGTAAGGCAGAAATAACTCTTTGAGCTGGTGATTGTAACAATCCAATGATTTCACCGATAAGCTCTTCTTTAGATTTAATAGTTGCTAATGTATCTAATTGATCATCACCAATATAAATTTCAGAATTAATATAAGCACCTTTCAATACAGGTTTTGCAGATTTTTTTCTGAAATCTTTGATAATTTTTCCAGGAGCATTTGCAACATCTGCAATAAATACAGCACTATTACCTGTCAATACAGAAGGTAAATCACCATAATCATTATCAGAAGCTTCCATTGCTTTTGCAAGCAAAGTATTTTTTACTACCTCTAATTTAACACCTGCTTTAAAACAAGCTCTTCTCAAGTTTGAAGTTGTTTCTGCGTCTAACCCAGAAATATCAGATACATAAATAATGTTTGTACCAGCTAACTGTGCAGTTAAATCTTCAATCGCGATTGATTTTTCTTCTCTAGTCATACTAAAAATTATTAACTACCAATTATACTGCTTTAGGGTCCAAAGCAATTGCTGGACTCATTGTGCTTGTAAGGTGAATACCTTTGATGTATGTACCTTTAGCAGCAGTTGGTTTAAGTTTGATTAATGTTTGAATAATTTCGTGTGCATTGTCATAAATTTGCTCAGCTCCAAAAGAAACTTTACCAATTCCTGCATGAACGATACCAGTTTTATCAACTTTAAAGTCAATTTTACCAGCTTTCACCTCTGTAACAGCTTTAGCAACATCCATAGTTACTGTACCTGTTTTAGGGTTTGGCATTAAACCTCTAGGTCCTAAAATACGACCTAATGGACCTAATTTACCCATAACAGCTGGCATAGTGATAATCACATCAACATCAGTCCAACCATCTTTAATTTTTTGTAAATAATCATCAAGACCTACATAGTCAGCACCAGCTTCTTTAGCTTCCGCTTCTTTATCTGGAGTAACTAATGCTAATACTTTAACATCTTTACCTGTACCATGAGGTAATGTAACTACACCTCTCACCATTTGATTCGCTTTTCTTGGATCAACACCCAAACGAACTGCGATATCAACAGACTCATCAAATTTTGCAGAAGCAACAACTTTAATTAATGCAGCAGCATCTTTTAAAGTATATAATTTGTTCTTTTCAATTTTTGAAGCAGCCTCTTTTTGCTTTTTTGTCAATTTTGCCATGTCGTTCTCTTAATTAAAAAGGAGCATCTCCTGATACAGTTATACCCATAGATCTTGCAGTTCCAGCAATCATACTCATTGCAGATTCGATTGTGAATGCATTTAAATCTACCATTTTATCTTCAGCAATTGCTTTGATAACATCCCAAGTAACGCTAGCTACTTTTTTACGATTTGGTTCACCAGATCCTGACTTTAGCTTTGCTGCTTCCATTAACTGTACTGCAGCTGGAGGAGTTTTTACAACAAAATCAAATGATTTGTCTTTATACACAGTAATTTGTACTGGGCATATTTTGCCAGGTTTATCTTGAGTTCTAGCATTAAATTGCTTACAGAATTCCATGATGTTTACCCCAGCAGCTCCTAAAGCAGGTCCAACCGGTGGCGACGGGTTCGCAGCACCTCCCTTAACTTGTAGTTTAACTACCTTACTAATTTCTTTAGCCATTTTTAAAAAATTTAACACGACAATCATTGGAAGCGATTGAGGTGATTATTATAGATGTAACAAAAATTATACTTTTTCAACTTGCATAAAACTCAATTCTAAAGGTGTTTTTCTTCCGAAAATTTTCACCATTACTTCAAGTTTACGCTTTTCTTCATTTATTTTTTCAACCGTACCGTTGAAACCATTGAAAGGACCATCGATCACTTTTATAGTTTCTCCTAAGTTGAAAGGAATTGAACGAGTATCTGTATTTACAGCCAACTCATCAACCTTACCTAACATTCTATTCACTTCTGACATTCTCAACGGAACTGGCTCACCACCTTTAGTTTCGCCTAAGAAACCAATAACACTTGTGATAGACTTAATGATATGAGGGATTTCACCAACTAAATTAGCTTCCAACATAACATATCCAGGAAAATAAACTTTATCTTTCGACAATTTTTTTCCTTCTTTTACAGTAACTATTTTTTCAGTAGGTACAAGAACTTGCGAAACATAATCACTCATTCCTAAACGAGCAATTTCTGTTTCGATATAAGCCTTAACTTTATTTTCTTGCCCGCTTACTGCACGAACGACATACCACTTTTTGATATTATTATCTGCCATTACAATATATTATGCTTTTATCCAGGTAAAAAATTTCTCTAAAATATTTGCAAATACTTCATCTACTCCCCATGTTGCTAAAGCAAATACCACAGAAAACAAAGCAACAACGATAGTTAAACGTTGTACTTCAGCCCAATCTGGCCAAGTTACATTTGATTTTAATTCCTCAAATGATTCAGATATGTAATTAACAAAATTTGCCATAGTGATTAGTTTATTTTGCACGGGCGGAGGGATTCGAACCCCCATCAACGGTTTTGGAGACCGCTATTCTACCCTTGAACTACGCCCGTAGTTAATAAAAACCAGTGTCGTCGAAACAACGACACTGGTTTCGGTATTTATATAGTATTAAGCTACAATTTCAGTTACCTGACCTGCACCTACAGTTCTACCACCTTCACGGATAGCGAAACGTAAACCTACGCTCATTGCGATTGGGCTTAATAAAGAAACATTGATAGTTAAGTTATCACCTGGCATTACCATCTCTACTCCTTCTGGTAAAGTAATAACTCCTGTTACGTCAGTTGTACGTACGTAGAACTGTGGACGGTAGTTATTGTGGAATGGGGTGTGACGTCCACCTTCTTCTTTTTTCAAGATATAAACCTCAGCTTTAAAAGTAGCGTGTGGTTTTACTGATCCTGGCTTAATGATAACCATTCCTCTTTTGATAGATTCTTTATCAATACCTCTTAACAATAAACCTACGTTATCTCCAGCTTCACCTCTATCAAGGATTTTACGGAACATCTCAACTCCAGTAATAGTAGAAGTTAATTTTTCAGCTCCCATACCGATGATTTCAACTGGGTCTCCAGTATTAGCAACTCCAGTTTCGATACGACCTGTAGCAACAGTTCCACGACCTGTAATTGTAAATACGTCCTCAACTGGCATCAAGAATGGTTTAGCTACGTCACGTACTGGCTCTTCGATCCAGCTATCAACAGCTTCCATTAATTCGATAATTTTAGGAACCCATGCAGCGTCATTGTTCAATCCACCCAAAGCAGAACCTTGGATAACTGGACAATTGTCACCATCATATTCATAGAAAGACAATAAGTCTCTGATTTCCATTTCAACTAATTCCAATAACTCAGCATCATCAACCATATCCACTTTGTTCATGAAAACAACGATACGTGGAATACCTACTTGACGTCCTAAAAGGATGTGCTCACGAGTTTGTGGCATTGGTCCGTCAGTTGCAGCTACAACAAGGATAGCTCCATCCATTTGAGCAGCACCAGTAACCATGTTTTTTACGTAATCCGCGTGACCTGGACAGTCAACGTGTGCGTAGTGACGGTTAGCAGTTTCGTACTCAACGTGTGATGTATTAATTGTAATACCTCTTTCTTTTTCTTCAGGAGCATTATCAATTTGATCAAATGATTTTGCTTGACAGTAACCAGCATCAGATAACACTTTTGTGATTGCTGCTGTTAAAGTAGTTTTACCGTGATCTACGTGTCCGATCGTACCAATATTTAAGTGTGGTTTCGAACGGTTAAAGGTTTCTTTTGCCATTTTACTTAATTTTTAATCTAGTTTATATATTTATTTCAATTTCCTACTTACTTGAGCCAACTACGGGAATTGAACCCGTGACCTCTTCCTTACCAAGGAAGCACTCTACCCCTGAGCTAAGTCGGCAGAATCCTTCGTTAAGGATTTAAGATTTTCAATTTAGAATTCTAAATCTAAAATCTGTTTTGTGGGGAGAGCAGGATTCGAACCTGCGAAGTTCACACAGCAGATTTACAGTCTGCCCTCGTTGGCCGCTTGAGTATCTCCCCATTTTTTTTTATCAGTAATCACATGAACTATTCCAATCGCATTGGAAAAAAGAGCCGGCGGAGGGACTCGAACCCACGACCTGCTGATTACAAATCAGCTGCTCTAGCCAACTGAGCTACGCTGGCGATTTCAATAAAAAAAGTCCGCTATTTCTAACGGACTGCAAATGTAGAGATTTTATCTTTTAATCAAAACATTTTTTGAAAAAAATTTAAATTAAATATGTGTTCTTAACTTTTCCTTACGTTTTACCAGTAATCGTTCTAGAGATTCCGCTGATTGTTCGACTGCTTCTTCAAAGGATTTACATTGTTTTTTAACCAAAAAATCATCGCCAGGGACATTAATCTTTATCTCGACAATTTTATTTTCCTTTTCACTTGTCTTTTCGACTTTTAAAAAAACATCTGACGAAACCACCCTGTCATAATATTTTTCTAACTTATCCATTCTTTCCTGAACGAAATCCACCAGCTTTTTGTCAACATTAAAGTTAACAGCATGAACATTTACCTTCATAATCAATCTTTTTAATTGTTAAACATATTCTAACTATTTTTTATTTCTAGGATGCGCTTCTTTATACACTTTTTTAAGCTCATTTAAACTACTATGAGTATATATTTGTGTAGAAGCGAGACTAGAATGTCCCAGTAATTCTTTGACAGAATTTAAATCAGCACCATTGTTCAATAAATGAGTCGCAAAAGTATGTCGCAATATGTGAGGACTTTTTTTTACTTTTTCGGAGACAGTACTAAAGTATGAATTTATTAAGCGATACACAAAAGAATCATTTAATTTTAACCCTTTTTTTGTAATAAACAGATACTCAGAATCTACAATAATCTCAAGCAACGAACGCTCATTTATATACTTTTTTATCTGCTCTACAATCACTGGCAGAACAGGCAGAATACGCTCTTTATCTCTTTTGCCCAACACTTTAATAGTATGATTCACAAAATTGATATTTGTAATTTTCAGATGAATAAGTTCGGTTCTTCGTATGCCTGCGGTGTAAAACAGTTCGACTATAAGTCTATCCCTAACTTCCTCAAATCCTTCAACATCTGGATTTTGAGATAAAGCATCCACTAATTCTTTTTCTGAAAAAGGGATTTGAAGTTTTTTTTCCGTTTTCAAAGCTTTGTGCTTCAGCAAAGGATTAAGTTCAATTTGTTTTGTTTTTAATAGAAATTTATAAAAAGCTTTTAACGAAGCGATTTTTCTATTTACAGTAGTATTAGAAACACCATCATCAACAAGAGAAACAATCCAACTTCTAATTTGACTATAGTTGACTTGTTCAATAGTATCTTGTTCAAAGCTCTCCTTATTAAATATCTCAAAATAAGAGATATCATTTAAGTAAGCATTGATGGTATGCGGAGAATATTTTTTTTCGAGTTGCAGATAATCTCTAAATGCCTCTTTATTATTTGTAGCCATAAAAAAAACCGTTAGCATCAAAGTTAAGAAACTTTAATAACTAACAGTAAATTATTTTAAAATGCGTTGAGAGTATTAGATGTTCTCGATACTATCTCTTAATCCTTGGATATAAGCCGCTTTTTGGAATTTCATTCTATTGGTAACAGAAGGTTTTATAAAAGCAGTACGAGCTCTTAACTGTCTTACAGTTCCAGTTTTATCAAATTTTCTTTTATAGCGCTTTAATGCTCTATCGATATTTTCTCCGTCTTTAATTGGTATAATTAACATAATTTTATCACCTCCTTTCGTTAAGTGCGCAAAATTAATCATTATTTTGATTCTGAAGCATTTTATTTTACTTTTTTTGAATTTATTTTAAAACTCCACTCAAAATTAATTTTAAAACCATTTAAATCGATCTCCAAAATCTTAGTTCTTCCCAACTACGCGTGAAGGATTGAAGCAAATTACCAAAGTATACGAAAAGCCCATCCCCTTTAAGCAAAGAGCCCTTACAAACATAAGCATAACCATATGCAAGCTTCTTTATTCAACAGAGCAACACCACTATTTATTTTAATAAATTTCGGGAAATAACTAATTTTTGGATCTCTGTGGTTCCTTCGCCTATGGTGCATAGTTTTGAATCCCTATAGAATTTTTCTACCGGATAATCTTTGGTATAACCATAGCCGCCGTGTATTTGAACCGCATCGTTGGCAACTTTTACACACATTTCGGATGAATACATTTTAGCCATTGCGCCTAAAGTCGTTACAGGACGGTTTTGTTCTTTTAAGAAAGCGGATTTATGCAAAAGCAATTCGGATGCTTCGATTTCAGTAGCCATATCAGCTAATTTAAAAGAGATTGCTTGAAAATCGGATATGGGCTGACCGAATTGATGCCTTTCTTTGGAATATTTTAAAGATGCTTCATAGGCTCCTTTAGCAATTCCTAAAGCCAAAGCTCCGATTGAAATACGGCCCCCATCGAGAATTTTCATTGCCTGAACAAAGCCATCACCAATTTTCCCTAATCTGTTAGCATCTGGAATTCGACAATTATCGAAGATTAATTCGGCAGTTTCGCTGGCACGCATTCCTAATTTGTTTTCTTTTTTACCTGACGAAAAACCTGACGTTCCTTTTTCAAAAACAAATGCGGTCATTCCTTTTGAATCTCCTTTATCACCAGTGCGAACAACCACAACCGATATGTCGCCTGAAATAGCATGCGTGATAAAATTTTTTGCTCCATTGACTATCCAATAATCACCATCACGAACAGCAGTAGTATTCATCCCGCCCGCATCAGATCCTGTATTATGTTCTGTTAAACCCCAAGCACCAATATGTTCCCCTGTGGCTAATTTTGGAATCCATTTTTGCTTTTGTTCATCGTTACCAAAAGTCAAAATATGATTTGTACATAATGAATTGTGTGCCGCAACAGACAATCCGATAGAAGGATCGACTTTTGAAATTTCTTCTATTATGGTAACATACTCATGGTATCCAAGTCCAGATCCTCCTAGATCAGCAGGCACTAAAACTCCCATAAAACCCATTTCTCCTAATTTTTTAAAGAGTTCCTTTGGAAAAATCTGAGCTTCGTCCCACTCCATTATATATGGTCTAATATTTTTTTCGGCAAAATCCTTAATAGACTGGATTATTAATAATTGGGTCTCATTATAATCAAAATTCATATAAATTGTCTTTAATATTAGAAACTCAAATATAAGTTAATAATATTAGCTTTATCCAAAGGAAAGCCACTAACTTTTATCAAATCTTCAATATTTTTAAAATCACCGTACATACTTCGGTATTTTACAATCTGTCTGGCCAGATCTTGTTTGAAATAAAAAAACTGAGACAGTTCTTTTAAAGAAGCATTGTTAATATCGATTTTATGTACGGCCGGAAGTTTTATAATAGTAAAATATTTATTCAAATTCAATACTACTTCTGGAGACAATCCCCAAACTTCATTGAGTTGCTCCATAGAAACGAATCCGCCCAGTTTTTCTTTTTGAGTCAAAATTCGCAATGAAATCGCCTCTCCTATTCCATTTATTTTGATTAAATCCTGTTGTGTTGCCTGATTAATATCAATCTGAACAATCTTTTCTTTTTTAGCGAAAGCTGAATTTTGAAAATCTTTATATTGACTTTTGTCCTTCTTATTATTGACCCAATCTGGAAATTTGAAATAAGGAGCAATTTCAGCTAACAAAGAATCAGAAACTTTCGTGACATTCTGAAATTCTTTGGCTGAGTTAACATATTTATTTTGTTTTCTAAAAGCGAGAAGTCTGTCAATTTCTTCTACTGACATACCCAGCTTATAACCTTTATAATCCGAAATAAAATTTGGATTGAAAGGATATATCTTTGGTTTGTCATTGTTCTGACTCAATTTCATCGAATCCACTTCAGCTTGAAATGAAAGCCATTGTTGTTTTTCAATAGGATTTTTTTGAATCAAACTAAAATCCACAAAGAAACAAACCAATTGTAAAATAATCATGATTACAAAAAGCACAAAAATTCCAGTTTTCTGCTGATTAGTAAATTTAAAATACCTCAATTGTTGTCTAAAATTCATTTCCAGATAAAATTATAAGTCTTTATAAATGCATAAATTAAAATAAAAAAAATTAATTTATTAAGAAAATTATCAAATAAATCATTTCATTAAATATTATTTCTATTACACCCACTACTTTAATTAGTGTACTAAAAGCCAGCGTAAAAACACAAATGTTAGTTAAAACCTCTTAAAATGTTAATAAATTATAACTTAAAAGAAGATTATTGTTTTTATTTTTTACAAAAAACGATACATTTGACACTTAATAACATAAAGCAAAAATAACAGTATGTCAATTTGGAAAACTAAACCTCTATCGGTATTGCTTGATGAAGCATCCGAATCTGAAAAAGGACTAAAAAGAACCTTATCTTCTAGATCACTTGTTGCATTAGGAGTTGGCGCCATCATCGGAGCAGGACTATTCTCTTTAACAGGTATCGCTGCAGCAGAACATGCTGGACCAGCAGTAACTCTTTCATTTATTTTAGCAGCAGTTGGATGTGCATTTGCTGGACTTTGTTATGCAGAGTTCGCTTCAATGATCCCAGTTGCGGGTAGTGCTTACACCTATTCCTATGCTACTATGGGCGAGTTCATGGCTTGGATTATTGGTTGGGATTTAGTTTTGGAATATGCGTTAGGAGCAGCCACGGTAGGTGTGAGCTGGTCGCGTTATTTGCTGGAATTATTAAATAAATACGGCATTCATCTGCCCCCGGACTTTATATGTTCTCCTTGGGAAACACTTAAACTTAGTGATGGAACCGTAATAAATGGCGGAATTATCAATTTACCTGCTATCTTTATTGTTGCAATGCTTTCCTTATTATTAATTAGAGGTACAAAAGAATCAGCTTCCTTGAATAACTTTTTGGTTGTTGTAAAAGTAGCTGTAGTACTTATTTTCATCATTTTAGGATGGAGCTTCATTGATACTGCAAACTACACTCCTTACATTCCAGAAAACACAGGCGTTTTTGGAGAATTTGGTTGGACAGGAATTGCTGCTGGTGCCGGAACAGTATTTTTCGCTTTCATAGGGTTTGATGCTGTATCTACTGCTGCACAAGAAGCTAAAAATCCTCAAAAAGGAATGCCAATCGGTATTTTAGGTTCATTGATAATTTGTACTATATTATATGTATTATTTGCTCACGTAATGACTGGTCTTGTTAACTACAGAGAATTTGCAGGTGATGCAAAACCTGCAGCAACAGCATTTGCAAAAACTGGATATGACTTTTTACAAACAGGTTTAATTGTTGCCATTTTAGCTGGATATACCTCAGTAATGTTGGTTATGTTGATGGGGCAAAGCCGTGTATTTTACACGATGAGTAAAGATGGTTTATTACCTCCATTTTTTAGCTCAATTCACGCTAAGTTCCGTACTCCTTGGAAAACTAACCTTTTCTTTTTAGTCTTTGTAAGTCTCTTTGCTGGCTTCGTCCCAGTAAGTGATTTAGGTCATATGGTAAGTATCGGAACTTTATTAGCTTTCGTATTAGTTTGTATCGGTGTGATGGTTATGCGTAAAAAAATGCCAGATGCTCCAAGATCATTCAGAACTCCATTTGTTCCTTTTGTTCCGATAGCAGGGATTGTAATTTGCTTAGCATTAATGTATTCATTACCTAACGAAAGCTGGATCAGGCTTGTTGTTTGGATGGCATTGGGAGTTGCAATCTACTTTATGTATGGAAAGAAAAACAGTAAATTGAACAATCCAGATAAATAGTTTTTTCAATATAAAAGCAAAAAGGATTATAGAGTAGTGATACTTTATAATCCTTTTTTTTATTTCTAATAACTATACTTTACAAATCAAAAACTGATGTTCGTTTGGCACGAACTAAGTCTTTCAACCGAATCCAAAACGCCAAAGTCAGGTAAACTCCAAAACCCAAACCAACAGTTACAAAAGAAATGTAAATAAAAAACAAGCGAACGTTTGTTACGCGCATTCCTAATTTATCGGCTAATCTGGAAGATACGTGAAAACCATACTTTTCCAAAAAGAATTTTAATCTGACAACTGCTTGCATAATTTTTAACTTATGGATTTTGACAAAAATACGAAATTCAATTGTTTTGTATAATAACTTTTTTTGACAAGAGGTTATTCTAATAAAAAACCAACTCGTCCTACGGATACTGCTCTAGTAGAGAATTTTACTAAGATGTTTTTAACAACTCCATTCCAATGGCACATTCTAAACATTTATTCTTGTTACAATATTCGTTTTTAAGTTCTAATAAAGATTGCGTTTCAAAAGCATTTTTTCCTTTTATTCCAAAAGAACTGAACTTATCTATTATTGAATTCTTTTCGGGTGCAACATCGTTTAATACTGCAATTAAATCCTCTGAAACCTCTTCCCCTCTATTTTTTGCATAGGCAAATTGTAAGGGAACGATCGTATTTAAAATCAATAAATCCATAAAAGATTTGGACAAGGACTTCTTTTTATTTGCACTTTCTTTATCAAATTGATAATGCGTTTGCCAATATGGAGTAACCGAAATACTAAAAATATCATAAATGGTTTCAATATCATTTAAGGAAATTATTTTCGAAAATAGATTTTGTTGTTTATTATATAAACTAGCCAATTGCGAAAGACGGATTGTCGGGAAATTATCAGGTCTATGTTTGAAAAACTGAACCGGCTCTATAAAGCTTTTTTCTATTTGATATTTGTGAAGTAAATAAAAATACCTAAACTTCAAATCTTTAAAATAAGCATCTTCTTTATCTGTATCTAATAATCCAGCGGTACCAAAAAGTAAAGCTTCGATATTTTCGACTTCAAAACATTCTTTGCGAATTACTAAGAAAGGAATGGATTGAGCAATTTTAAGGAAGGTGTCTCCATTGGTATTCAGTCCAAAATTTTTTGCTAAAAGACAAAACAAAACAGCCTCCCAATCATTATTACTTTGTTCTAACAATTCTAAAATCGGCTTTGCTTTTCTTTCCAATCGTTCGAAAAACAATCTTTCCTGCCAATTGGTTAATGAGAATTGTGGAATTTCTATTAATTGCTTTTCGCAGAAAATCCAAGACTTAGGAGTAAGTAACTTTTGATAATTATTAAGAATTTCAGAACTAACATAGTTTTTAAGTTCGAGAACAGGAATTTCTGAATTATCGCTTCTGAAAATTTCTGAATCATGTTCCCAAACTACATGCAAAATCACGTTTTCATAACCTGAATCTTTCTCATGATGATGGATGTACCAATCAGAGGATTTGACATGAATCTCGACATTACCAGCCCATTTTTGATTGCCAATTGTAATTTGAGCATTAAAAAAATCAGGACCCGCAAGTTCTAAGTATTGTCCAACATTACTAATAATGACATCCTCTTGATTACAAGTTTTTAGATTTAAAGTATTAAATTTTTTAAACCTCCAGAGGTAATGCAGAAAATCTTCTCTCATTTTAATGCTATTTTTAAACTACTTAAATATTAGACAATTAATCTAAAGTAATAAAAAAATAGACAAATTAACTTACAAAAATAAAATGTTTTATTTTGAAGTCGCTAAGCTACTAAGTTGAGTTTCCAAGAACAGTAAAAACGCAGAAACTCACAACACAGAAACTTTATTTCATCGATCCAATAATATCATATTTGGTAATGATGTGATGGTTTCCATTTCCCAAATCAACCAAGACGGCCGCGTTTTCTTTAGTAAACAATTTATACAATTCTTCGATTGAAGTACCCAATTTTACAATTGGAAATGGTTCTCCCATTACATCTTTGATTGGTTTATCAGCAACATTTTTGTCGGCAACATAACTTTGGAACAAATCGCTTTCATCGACAGAACCTACAAAACCGTGAACATCTATAACTGGGATTTGAGAAATCTTATAAGTACGCATTCTTTCAATAGCATGAGAAACCAATTCCTCTGTACGAACAACCACTAATGGCTTATCAATGTGATCTTTTATGACATCCTCAGCTTTGGTTACATTCTCATCCAAAAATCCTCTTTCACGCATCCAATCATCGTTAAACATTTTGCCCACATAACGGCTTCCTGAATCATGAAACATCACCACTACAACATCATCTGGGTTAAAATGTTCTTTGAGTTGATGCAATCCTTTCACAACTGCACCGGCCGAATTCCCCACAAAAATTCCTTCTTCAAGAGCTATTTTTCGGGTGTAAACAGCAGCGTCTTTATCGGTTACTTTGGTAAAACCATCAATTATAGAGAAGTCAACATTTTTCGGTAAAATGTCTTCTCCAATCCCTTCTGTGATGTAGGTGTAAATTTCGTTCTCATCAAAAATTCCAGTTTCGTGGTATTTCTTAAAAACAGAACCATAAGTATCAATTCCCCAAATTTTAATGTTGGGATTTTTTTCTTTCAGGAATTTTCCAACACCTGAAATCGTTCCTCCTGTCCCTACTCCAACAACAAAATGAGTGATTTTCCCGCCAGTTTGCTTCCAAATTTCTGGACCAGTTTGTTCGTAATGCGCTAATGAATTCGATAAATTATCGTATTGGTTTACATACCAGGAATTGGGAGTTTCCTGAGCCAATCTTTTGGAAACCGAGTAATAGGAACGCGGATCCGTTGGCTCTACATCGGTCGGGCAAACCACGACTTTGGCTCCAACAGCACGCAGGATATCTATTTTTTCTTTGGATTGTTTATCTGATATTACGCAGATTAATTTATACCCTTTGATAATGGCTACCAACGCAAGACCCATTCCTGTATTTCCAGAAGTTCCTTCGATTATAGTTCCACCAGGTCGTAAACGGCCATCAGCTTCGGCATCTTCAATCATTTTTACGGCCATACGATCCTTTACCGAATTTCCAGGATTGAAGGTTTCTACTTTGGCAAGTACCAAAGCATCAATTCCTGCAACTATTTTATTGAGTTTTACTAATGGCGTATTACCAATAGTTCCTAATATATTTTCGAAGTATTCCATTTTGCCGTTATTTTGAGGGATTACAACTTTAAATCGCACTAATTCAGTATGGTTACTGTAAAATTAATGATTATAATCAAAACAACTATCAAAAAACGTTTTCTTCCTATATTAATTGAAGAAATTCCACACTATTCCGAAGCGAATTAAAAAATCACGATATGGATTATCAGGGGCAGAAAAATAATTATTTTGAGAGAACAGCGAATTTATATGTTCTGCCTTAAAATAAATTCGAGTGCGTTGAATTTTGGCGTTAAAAAACACATCCAACAAAGGATAATTACCAATTTCAACTTTATCCTGAACAAAAAACTCACCAATTAAAGGATTGTAATTATTACCTAAATAACTAGTGAAATAATTTAAAGTAACACCTGTTTGAAAAAACAATTTTTTATTGAACAAAAGATTAGAAAAATACAAACTATTTCTGGTTACAAACTCAGGAACATTCAAAACGGGATCCGATTGATCCACCTTTTGAAACAACAATGTATTATCCAAAGCCCAATTACCAAATACAAATTCTCTAGCAACCTTCAATGAAACATAATTAATTGCATTACCATATTGTTTAGGCGCTACAATCTGCATACTTTCTTCTCTTTGTTCCGCTGTAGTAACATCAGCGAAATATAAATGATCTTTAATCGTATTTAACTGTAATGCTAATGAAACCCATTTTGTATCAGCATTGGCACTAATAGAATTTATTTTTTCATTCACAAAATCATTAGACCAGTTATACTCTTCATAGCTACTTTGGAACAAATTATAATTATTATTTGGTAGCTTATTCATGCTTTGGTAACGAAAAGATAGCTGATTTTCATCATTCCAATCATACACTGCAGAAGCATCTAAATCAAATAAATTTTGATTTGTAACTGATTTAGAATACAAAAACTTACCATTCCATTTATCTTTACGATAATTATATTGCCCGCCAATAGTATTGATATTTTGGCTCAACAAATTAGGAACTGTAATACCACCATCTAAATACAAAATATTGTTATAAAAATAATTAGTACGTAAATCATCAACAAAAAAAGCAAAAGACCCTAAAGTCATGTTTTCATATACAACTCCAAGTTTATTGTACAGTTTATTATAATCGGTACTATCATCTAATCCACTAGTAACGAATGAATTTCCAAAACGATTTACTATTTCCCCACCAACAGCTGATCCGATTGTTTGCTGTTTAAAATTATAATTAAACTCTTCGTATATATACTGTTCAGTAACATATAAATTATTAGCTCCTTTTACTGGATTTATTCTAAAAGCCTGATCCAAGAACAACCGCCCTCCTTTTAGCATCGAACTAGCGTCTTCAAAATAAACTCCTAAACGTTCTCTATTATCAAACGTAGGGTCTCCACTCTCAAAATCTGCTACATTACTAATTCCTCCATTTTCTTCATTCTCAATTTTCTGCGATGTATAATGCATATTGGCAATATAGCGGCCGTTCTTAGAATTATAACTAGTAGTAAACCTAAAATTTCCTGATTTAGCTTGCTGGTTAATATATCGCCCTTCAGAATTTAAAGCCCTAAAAGCAATAGAAAAATTAAGTCTAGGAGAAGTATTTATCGTAAAATAAGAATCCGCATTTTGCCCTCTTTGAATGGTAGTTTTAAAATACAATTCAGTTGCTGGTGTGGCAACATTCCCATATTTTATATCATTCGCTTTAAGGTAATTAAATTGTTTAGCTGTAAAACCAAATTCAGGATAAGGAGAAAAACCACCCAATCCATATTGCAAAGTGTTATAAGTTTGCCCGATATTGGTAAATTCCATCAGTCCAAAAATGTCCTTTCTCAACAAATTATGGCTGTACTCTTTCCTAATAGATTGCGTAGTATCAATATATGTAGTATCCCTGTCTATCGAAACAAAATGATACATATCATAAGTTGCCTCTGGCGCTTTTTTCTTCTTTATAGAATCCGAAGAGTTATATTTACTATTGTAATCAATTTCTTTAGCACTATTTACTTGGGAAAATAGCAAGATTGGAAAAGCTAAAAAAATTAAAGAAAAGAAAATCCTCATTTGAAACGGTTATGATTAGGCTATTAATTTATCGATATACCAAGCAAAGGTAAAGGATAAAAACGTATAAATAAAAAAACATAATGGATAATATAGCTTCATGAACTACTTTACACAAAAGAAAAACCCCAATCACAAAAAAGTGACTGAGGCTCTTCAAACATAATCAAAATATTTATCTTCTTTAATCTGAAATTAGATTATAATTCTTATTTAAAACATCAACTTAATTGATTAATAAAAATTAGAATTTATCCCAGAATAATTTTGTTTTTAATTTATCTCCTCCAATTGCAGTTGAAGCAGCTTGGTAATTAGCAGCATTTAAAGTTTGCTCTCTAATTGGATAAGCCATTCTAGAAGGAACTTGACCTTCTGCAGCTGGATCAGCAGTTGCCGGAGCAACAAGTACAGGGTAATCTAATCTTCTTGTAGATGTCCATCCTTCAAAACCTCTGTTGAATTTTGCATACCAAGATTGCTCACCGATTTTTTGTTGCCATGTACCTGTAGCGGTAGCGTAAGCAACAGCTGGTTGAGCTAAGTAAGCAGCAGTTTCTGTAGCAGAAACACCCCAATCTTCCATTGAAGCAGTAATTGCAGCAGTGTAATGTGACGCAATAGTACCTCCAACAGCAACTCCTCTAGCAACAGCTTCAGCTAATAAAAATTCTACTTCAGAATAATCTAAAAGAGTACCACTAAAAGTTGCCGATTTTATTAAGTTACTTGGATGTGTAAATTTAGATTGAGAATTTTTTGATCCTACAATTCCTCCTCTATATCCAACTACAGTAATTGAATTACCATCCGCGTCAGTATCTTTATAAGTAGGCTTGAAATATGGAGTTTTACGTGGATCGTTTAATGTTACCAAAGCGTCAACGAAAGGTTTAGCAGCTACGAAATCATTTCTACCTGAAAACACTAAGTCTACATAAATAGGGTTAGTATTTGGCAGGTTTTCTTGGTATGCTAATTTTGCATTATCTCCATTTGAAGAAAAACCTCCAGCAGCACCTGTTAGGATAGCATTGTCAGCAATAGCACCCTCTAAGCCTGAAGCTTTAAGATTTATACCAAGTCTTAATTTAATACTATTTGCAAATTTCACCCATGCTCCTAGATTATCACCATATAATACATCTGCTGAATCAAATGCAGCACTTTTAATATCTATTGTTGCAATGTCATTATTTAAACGAACAATAAGATCTTTGTAAATATCTACTGCTTTATCGTATTTTGGCATATAATCACCTGAACCTTTTAAGGCTTCAGTGTAAGGTACGTCACCAAAAGTATCAACAAGAATTTGATACGTGTAAACAGTTAAGATATCAATTAAAATTAATTGATTTTTCTTGATTACAGTTTTTTTAGCAAATTCAGGGTCGCTAGCCAAAATTGACGTGTTTTCTACATACTCTTTAGCTTTTTGTAAATCAGCTAATGGCCCAGCATATAAAGCATTCCAATGATTGTCAGAAATTTTTCTAGCAGTCCAGTTGTAATTTGACTCATCTAAATAAGTAGTCTCTGTCCATTGTTGGTTAACAAGTCTAAAAATATTTCTATTTACATTTGAGTTTACTAATTGATCTGTTAATGTCTTTTCAGCACTAGTAAATAATGATGATGCAGGAACCACAGATGGGTTTTTAACATCAACATTTAATTCTGTAAGAGCATTATCATCACAAGAAACTGTGAGGATAAGAAGTCCTAAAGCAAATATTATCTTTTTCATTTCTTTTTGTATTAAAATTTAAATGTTAAGTTAAACCCAATATCTCTAGTTGTCGGAAGTGATCCTACAGAATATCCTCTTGAGCTATTTCCTGATGACAATCCACTTTCAGGATCAGCATAAGGTAGGTTTTTACTAATAATCCAAAGGTTTGAACCTAATAAGCTCAATGAAGCACTATTAACAAATGTTCCTTCAAATAAAGTTTTAGGGAAGTTATAAGTAATAGAAACTTCTCTTAGTTTTACGTATGAAGCATCGTAAATAAAAGCTTTATTTGGCTCTGCTAAATAACCGTAGTTGTTTGAAAAAGTCCCTGGGCTTTTTACTGGAACTGTATTTGGAGTTCCATTAGGAGCTACACCTGCATTAACCATTCCAACTTCTCTAATGTTTCCAGCAGCAGTTTCTTTATATAATCCAGTCGCAAGACCATAATACATATCTAATGAGAAAATATCTCCTCCTTGTTGAGTGTCAATTAAAAAGCCTAAAGATAAATTTTTGTAAGTAAATTTATTTCTAACACCACCCATCCAATCTGGAGTTACATTACCAATATTGTTAGTTGCAGAAGTAGTAATCATATATCTACCAGTTGCTTGATCAATTGTTTTTTGACCATTAGTATAAACATAATCAGTTCCTTTCAATGTACCATAAGCTTCTCCTGGTGTAGCGTTAACTGTAACACCACCTTGGAAAGATCCTAATTGTAAATTATCTACACCTTCTGGTAAAGCAATAACTTTACTTTCATTGTTAGACCAGTTTACTGTAATATCCCAGCTGAAATCTTTAGTTCTAATTGGTGTAGCAGTTAATTGTAACTCTAAACCTTTGTTTTCGATGTTTCCACCATTTACATAAGCATTTGTAACTGTAGATGCAGATGAAACTGCAGCAGCAACGATTTGGTCAATAGAGTTTGTTTTGTAATAAGTTGCTTCAAAACCTAAACGTCTATCAAAATAACTAGTTTCTAAACCTACCTCAAAAGATTTTGTTCTTTCAGGTTTAAGATTAGGATTGTTGTTTGTGTTTGGAACTGAGTAAACTGGTTGATTTTGGAAGTTTGGACTTCTTGAGTAAGTATTTACTAAGCTTAATGCAGGAGCGTCATTCCCAACTTCTGCGTAATTTACTCTAACTTTTCCTAAGTTTAACCAATCAGCTTTTAATACATTAGAAAACACGAATGATCCAGAAACTGCAGGGTAAACATAAGAGTTATTCCCTTTTGGTAACGTAGAAGAAACGTCTCTTCTTATAGATGCATCAACAAAATAAGTATCTAAATAACCAATAGACCCTTGAGCATAAACACCATTAACACCTGCATCAACTTTTTGCTCTTTAGGGAAAGGCAATTCATAACGAGAGTTAGATAATGCATAAATACCTGGAGTAACTAAACCACCAATAGTTGAAGAAAGAACGTTGTCTTTATCTGTTCTTCTGATATTTCCACCAAGTACCCCAGTCAAGCTAATATCTTCACCAATTTTTTTATTGAAGTTCAACATTAAATCATAGTTAACTTCTTGATAATTGATATCATATCTTTGGTATCCAGAAGCTTCATCAACAGGTGAAAGACCAAATCCAGAAGCAATAGAACCTACAGCTCTTCTTTCTTCTTGTAATTCGTTGTAAGTATCCAAAGACACTCTACCTAAAGCACTCATCCAATCAGTAATTTTATAGTCAAGTGACGCATAGCTGAATAAACGCGTTCTTTCGTCAGAAGAGTAATTTTGGTAACGAGTAAAGTAAGGATTATCCCAGTAAGCTGGCACTAACCCTTCTGGAGTTGTCGGGTCCGCCCAGTTCCATGTAATATTTTGTCCTCCAGAAGCTTTGTAAACTTGCTCTAAAGACTTAATATCTGTATTTGTTTGCCACCATTGTCTGAAAGTACCCATGATGTTATCGTTGTAACCAGTAGAGTTTCTACCCACAGTATTTTGTAATGTTACAGCAGCATACGCATTAGCAGTTAATTTGTCTGTAATTTTTTGGCTGAATCTTGCGCTTAATTGATTTTTTTTCAATTCACTATTTGGCAAAATACCAGTTTGATTTGTATTTACATAAGACATAGACAAACTAGATCTTTCAGTTGATTTCTCAAGAGATAGACTGTTAGTGTACGTTTTTGCATCATTGAAAAATGTAATTGGTCCATTTTTAGCAGCTACCCAAGGAGTTGCTTTTCCAAAATTTGGAGAATATGGTGTAAAGGCATCCCATTGGTAAACAGGAGTACCATCAAAAGGATCTCCGTAAGAAGCGTCATTTGATGTATCAACAGTGTCAGGAGTCCCTGTTCCTAAGAAAGAACTTCCAAATCCATAACCTGATCCATATTTGTTTTGATACTCTGGAAAAGTTGATTTATCAACAGTCCCTAAAGATGCACTACTAGAGAAAGTAAAACCTACTTTATTATCTTTAGTAACTTTTCCTTTTTTAGTAGTAACCATTACTACACCATTACTTGCTCTTGATCCGTATAATGCAGTTGCAGCTGCACCTTTAAGAACGTTGATACTTTCAATATCCTCTTGATTAATATCAGAAATAGTGTTACCATAATCATAACCTCCACCTCCTGTTAATTGAGCTAAAGCATTTGAATTTGAGTTATCAACTGGAACTCCATCGATTACCCAAAGAGCTTGGTTGTTTCCTGTTAAAGATTTGTTACCTCTAATAACAACGTTTGTAGACCCACCAAAGTTAGTATTTCTTGATACTTCAAGACCAGCTACTTTTCCAGAAAGTAGGTTAGAAACGTTTGGTGTTGGAGTACCTCCGTTTAAGTCTTTTCCAGCAACCTGTTGAGAAGAATAACCAAGAGATTTTTTCTCTCTTTTAATCCCCATCGCAGTAACAACTACGCTCTCTAATTGTGTTGCATCACTACCTAATTTTACATTAAGTGTTGTTGAAGCTGCAGATTTCTCTGTAGTTTTCATACCAACGTAACTAAATACCAATACATCGCTTGGTGTTGCTTTGATAGAATACTTCCCATCAAAATCTGATTGAGTTCCATTTTGTGTTCCCTTAATTAATACACTAACACCTGGCAAAGGCATCCCTGCATTATCAGAAACAACTCCTGAAACAGATCTTTCTTGCGCAAAAGTAATTTGCGAGATAAGTGCTACAAAAAACACTAAAAATCCATTAAACTTAAGTTTCATTTTTAAAAATTTTGAATTAGTAAGCGACAAAAATCATAATAAAAACTTAATATAACAAGAGGTTTTAAAAAACCGAAAACGTTTTCGTATTAACAATAATTTAAAATTAGTCGGAAAAAACACAATTTATTACACAAACTATAATATTATCAGTCACATACATAAGAAAAGAAAAAACTTAATAATTAAAATTTTAACATATTATTAACACGATGAAATGCATAAATTTTAAATTTTAATCAGTTATTTCTTATTTCAAAATAAAAAATATTCTGATTTTTAACATCTTAATATTTACAAATTCCAACAAAAGAATTATTGTAGTCACTTAATTTATTATTAATTTTTAACTTTCATAAATCTAAATGACTCACAATTTCATTTTATTTCTAAAAAAATATAATATTTGTTCATTGAAAAAACTTAATTATGCTTCAAAAGAATTTCTCAACATTCCTACTCGAAACAGGTACCGATGAAGCTGGACGTGGCTGTCTTGCAGGTCCAGTGACCGCAGCCGCAGTAATTTTACCAATCGATTTTGAAAACAGTATTCTGAACGACAGCAAACAATTATCTGAAAAAGTTAGAGAAAAGCTAAAACCTATTATTGAAGCTCAAGCTCTTTCATTTGCTGTAACTCACTTATACCCAGACGAAATTGACGAAATAAACATCTTGAATGCTTCTATGAAAGGGATGCAAGAATGCATCTTAAAATTAAATCCAACCCCTGAATTTATTATTGTTGACGGCAATAGAGCCATAAATGCTAAACTAGGTTTGAAGAACAAAACTGGAAAACAATTCACCTCAAAAGAAATTGAATTATTAAAATCAATTCCAAATCAAAGTATAATAAAAGGGGATTCGAAATTTTTAAGCATTGCAGCAGCTTCTGTTTTAGCAAAAACGTATCGAGATGAATATATGGATAGGATTCATGAAGAATTCCCAATGTACAACTGGAAAAAAAACAAAGGTTATCCAACTCACGAACATAGGGAAGCTATCAAAAAGTATGGACCAACCAAATACCACCGAATGAGTTTTCGGTTGTTACCAGAACAATTGAGTCTGGATCTTTAGATCTTTAGATTGTTTGGACAATTAAATCTTTCGAACAATCTAAAAATCGAATCATCAAACGATTGAGCAATCAAATAATTCAGCTAAATGTTTTAGAATTTTTTTCTTTACTTCTTGCTCATCGACTTTTTCAACTCCGAGCTCTACATTTAATGAAGTAACAGCTTTTCCGCGAATACCGCAAGGGATGATATTGTCAAAATAACCCAAATCAACATTGACATTTAAAGCAAATCCATGCATCGTTACCCAACGGGAAGCACGAACTCCCATAGCACAAATTTTACGGGCAAATGGCGTTCCAACGCCAAGCCAAACTCCAGTTTCTCCTTCGCTACGGCCTGATGCGACTCCGTATTCTGCTAAAGTTAAGATGATAGCTTCTTCCAGAAAACGCAAGTATTTGTGAATATCACTAAAGAAATTTTCTAAATCTAATATTGGATAACCTACAATTTGACCAGGTCCGTGATACGTAATATCGCCACCACGATTGATTTTGTAGAAAGTTGCTCCTTTGGCTTCCAATTGTTTTTCGGAAAGTAACAAATTTTCAAAATCACCACTTTTACCTAATGTATAAACGTGCGGATGTTCTACAAACAACAAATAATTAGGTGTCGCAATAGTCGTTTCCTCTCTCCTATTTTGGATTTTCAAATCGACAATGCCTTTGAATAATTCTTCCTGGTATTCCCAAGTAGATTTGTAATCTTTATTTCCCAAATCTTGTAGTTGGATGATTTTGTTCATTGTTCCTGAGGTGATGAAAATCTTAGACCCTAAGAAACTAAGATTTTTTTTTGCAAATATACAAACTTTAGAAGGATGTTTGTCCACCCTAGCCTGTTTCAAAAATGGGTTAGAAAAACTCTTCTAATCAATAACTTCTGATTCTAAATTTACTTCAAGATTAGTAATTGAAGGATTCTGCAAACAATCTGATAAAAGAAATTCTAGTTTTAGAGATTTTTTGTCGTTGCTAATTTCAGCGAGAGGATTGGAAACAGATTGAATTTTTCGAGGAAAATTATAATTCAAAACATATTTTTGAACCAATTTATACCCTTTATATTTCTCTTTTAATTTTTCAATTTCATCAGATTGCTTCTTTTGTTGCAACGTGTCTGTAATCTTTACAATTCTATTAAAACGATTTCCACCATACTCATAACTTACTTTATAATAATGCTCTTCAGCACTTAGAGCATAATTATTCTTAATATCGTCAACATATTCCTGAGTTTTATAAAGATCTACAATGCCTTCTGCCTTGGGAAAATTTTGAGTAATTGTGGTTCGAAATTCTTTATCATAAGAACTCGCTTTTATATGGACTTTTACTTGAGAGTATTTTAAAAATACATTTTGATCAGCAACAGGAGTTCTGGAAAAAGTCTCATGATGTTTCTTTATAAAATCTTCGAAAACATAAGTTGAGTCTTTGAAAATATTTTCTTTTGAGTAATTCTCTCTGGCGAGTAGCATATAACTATTTTCATCTCTTAAATATTCAACTTCAATAGTTCCGCTTCCGTCTGCGTTTAAATGAATGGTTTCGGTGACTTGACAGCTTATTGCAAGGAATAATAGAAGGAGGAAGAATATTTTTTTCATTGGTTAAGAGGCTAAATTAAGATTTTGAAGGAGCGAAGTTAAACTATTTCGTACAATTTTTACTAATTACTTCTTTGTTATTTTTCGGAACTATTTTATGAAACCTAAACCTCTGAAATAGCCCCGATAAAAGTGGAAATCCTTTTTATCACGATTTTTAAGTGATAAAAAGATTGCAACGGATAGCGGGACTAAAGCTGTTGAAAAACCGAGATTTTCTGCTCCTAAAAAATCTGAAAACTGCTTTCTGAAATCTGCAATCTATTTGTTATCTTTGCGCACTTAAAAAACAGTATATAATGGCCTTATCAGAACAAGAAATCATCCGAAGAGAGAAACTTCAATCCTTACGTAATTTGGGAATCAATCCTTATCCTGCTAATCTTTTTCCTGTAAATCATACTTCGAAGCAAATAAAGGAGTCTTTTGAAGAAGGTAAAAAAGTGATTGTTGCTGGGCGTTTGATGAGTGTGAGAGATCAAGGAAAAGCTTGTTTTGCTGAGTTGCAGGATAGCGAGGGACGTATTCAATTGTACGTGAATCGCGATGTTTTGTGTGAAGGCGATGACAAAACTTTGTACAACCAAGTATTCAAAAAATTAACCGATTTGGGAGATTTTATTGGTATTGAAGGGGAATTGTTTACTACACAAGTTGGTGCAAAATGTATTCGTGTGAGTGGTTTTACTTTTTTGAGTAAAACGTTGCGTCCGTTACCATTGCCAAAAGTGGATGAAGATGGAAAAGTTCACGATGCTTTCAACGATGCGGAATTGCGTTACAGAATGCGTTATGTGGATTTGACGGTGAACCAACATGTTAAAGATACTTTTATCAAGCGTACCAAGTTGTTTACTGCGATGCGTGGTTATTTTAACGATGCAGGATATCTGGAAGTTGATACTCCGGTTTTACAATCGATTCCTGGTGGAGCTTCGGCAAGACCTTTTATTACGCATCATAATTCGCTTGACATTCCACTTTATATGCGTATTGCGAATGAATTGTATTTAAAAAGATTAATTGTTGGTGGATTTGAAGGTGTTTATGAGTTCTCAAGAAACTTCCGTAACGAAGGTATGGACAGAACGCATAATCCTGAATTTACTGCAATGGAAATATATGTAGCCTACAAGGACTACAACTGGATGATGGAATTTGCTGAAGGTTTATTGGAACATTGTGCGATTGCCGTAAATGGAACAAGCGAAGTTACTTTTGGTGAACATACAATCAACTTTAAAGCGCCTTATGCCCGTGTAACGATGACCGATTCTATCAAACATTTTACTGGATTTGATATTTCTGGTAAATCAGAAGAAGAATTGTTTGAAGCTGCAAAAGGCATGGGAATTGAGGTTGATAAAACAATGGGGAAAGGAAAATTGATTGATGAGATTTTTGGAGCAAAATGCGAAGGAAATTATATTCAGCCAACATTCATTACTGATTATCCAAAAGAAATGTCGCCTCTTTGTAAAGAACACCGCGACAATCCTGATTTGACAGAACGTTTTGAATTAATGGTTTGTGGTAAAGAAATTGCCAATGCTTATTCGGAATTGAATGACCCAATTGATCAACGTGAGCGTTTTGAAGATCAAATGCGTTTGTCTGAAAAAGGGGATGATGAAGCCAATGGAATTATTGATGAAGATTTCTTAAGAGCACTTGAGTATGGTATGCCTCCAACGTCAGGAATGGGAATTGGAATGGATCGTTTGATTATGTATTTGACTAATAACGCTTCTATTCAAGAAGTTTTATTGTTCCCGCAAATGCGTCCGGAGAAAAAATTAGCTCAGATAGAACTTTCTGATGAAGAAAAATTTATTATTGATTTACTGAAAAAGAATGAAGATAAAATGGATTTAACACAGCTAAAAATCACAGCTAATTTAAGCGGTAAAAAATGGGATGCGTCTATGAAAAATTTATCTAAACACGGTTTGACTAAAGTTGTTGTTGACGGTGAGTTTAAATTTGTTGAATTGGTGGAGTAATTCTATTCAAAACATAATAATCATAAAAAAGGAGCTTCAATCGAAGCTCCTTTTTATTTCTATTATTTCTGTTTTTCTAAATAAACAACTAACTCATCAACGTTAGTATATGGATTTAAATCAAAAATCTCAACATTATGATTATTTTGAAAAACTGATAATCTCGTTCTCTCGGCATTCAACTTTGCAACAGCTAATTTATCCTTTAAAATAGAATAGTGTTTAAAATTATTCTTTTCGTAGTTTTCCATTCCAATGCATCTCTTTAATTCTTTTTCTAACTCAGCTTCAGAAGCAAAGGCTTTGGTCGAATTCTTAAAGTGTAATAAATACCAAGTTTCAAAACAAATACTAGAAAAAATCACTGTAATATTCTTGACTGCCGCTAATTTAAATGCCTCTTCTCTTTTTGCTTGATTATCATGATCAAAAACTACAAAAATTTCTTGAAATCCTTCACGTTTCGCTTTCTTGACTGCTTCATCAACTACTCCCTTACAATCCACTTTATTACTTTGAAAAACATTTACAGCTATAGTTTTAGGCAATCCTAAATCCTCTTTTAAAGCATTGAAATAGTTTTTCTCGGTTAAACCTTCACAAAGAATTAAAACTTTGGAATTGAAATTTCTAATTTTAAAATTATTCTTTGGTCTTTTAGCCATACTTATGAATTTATAAATTCAATTAATTCATGTCTAAAAGTTTCTCTTGCAATATTTGGCACAGCTCCTAATCTTCCCTCTATGTACCATTTTTCAAAATTTCCTTCTCTTATTCCTTTGATATCAGAAACAGTATATAATTCTGTTTCACCTTTTGAATTTTTCTCTACTAAATTAATTTGATCTCTTCGTAAATTATTTTCAGGACTTAATAAATTTGTATCATGCGTAGCAAAAATAAATTGTGCTCCTTTTTTATTTAATTCAGAATCATTAAATAAGCCTAGTATATATTGTGCAATTTCTGGGTGTAAACTTCTCTCAAATTCGTCAACAATTAAAACAAGACCCTCTATTAAAACATTTAATATAATGGGAACAAAAGCAATAACTCTTTGAGTTCCTGAAGATTCTTCTTCAAAATTGAATTCAATTTTTTCTTTTTTCTCATTCAAATGAAATGTTTTAATCCCTCCTTCCCTCTCTTCAAAATCAACAACCTGTGTATCAATTTTTTGAATTAATGATTTAGATAATTTTAAAATACCATCCCAGATATCTAAATCTTCAAACATAATCTTACTAAACGTTTTATTAAATTTATCAGAATGTAACATATTTGCTGTAAGAGTAAGAATCTTTCGCAAATTTTGATAAACATCTTTCGCAATCTCAACATTTTCTAGTGCTGCTTTTCCTAAAAACAACTGATTTTCATTTGTACGTTGTCTGATACTCTCAAAAATTCCCTCATATCCATTCCCTTTAGCAAATTCTTGTCTATGCCTCTCAAAAACTTTCACTTTCAATCCTTTTGGGGAACTATAAAGAGATTCCTTTAATATTTCATTCCTAAAAACCTCTATACTATAAACATACATTACTTCATGAATCAAAATATCAATTGAAAAACAAGAAGGTTTTTGCAAACTTTTTTCATTTAATTTGAAAGGCTCATACAAATCAATAACTTCATTTGGTTTATTATCAGTAGATTCTTTAATAAAATTTAAAAAAACACTCAATGCCCTAACAACATTACTTTTTCCACTTGCATTTGGGCCGTAGATTGCTGCCGAAGTTAATGCATAGTAATCTTTATTTTTAATCGCATTAGGATTTGTCTTTATGATTCTATTAATTGGATTTTTTATATCACTTGGAATCATTGACAATTCTACCATTTCATTAATAGAACGAAAATTAGATACTCTAAAGTTTAACAACATTACTTAGATAGTTTATTTGTAAATATTTTACAAATATACACATTAAATAAATTTCAAGTATCAAGTTAACAATAAAAAAAGGAGCTTCAATCGAAGCTCCTTTTTTATGTGTTTCACATAATTGGATATTTAAAATTTAAGCGTAAGCCCTAATAAAAAGTTAGCTCCAGCCTGAGGATAATAATACACATAACCTCCACCATAATCGGCTCCATTAGAAACATAGTCAACATTGAATATATTGTTCACTAATGCATTAAATATAATCGATTTGAAAACTGAAGTCGTTTTAATTTCATAAGTAGCATTCAAATCATTTACAAAATAATCCTTCAATTTACCTGTAGCATCATCAATATTATTCATGTATTGATCACTAACAAATTTAGACAACCAACTTATTTTTAAAGGCGTTATTGGAGCGAAAGTTAAAATGTTTCCAGCAATAAACTCAGGGGAATACGCAATATTAGTATCTCCTAAATCAACCAAGCTTCCACTTGCATCCGAAACAAAATCGACATTTTTGTTACTACTCAACGTAAAGTTTGGCGAAATAGACCACAGTTTTGCAAACTTAATTGTAGCATCTACTTCCAATCCCAATCGATAACTATCTCCGCTGTTTTTACGAATAGGCGAACCTACATCATCTAATTCTCCTGTCAAAACTAACTGATCTTTGTATTTCATATAATACACATTAGAATTCACTTGAACTTTTGCTGTTTTGAATCTCCAACCCAATTCATAATCAGTTAATCTCTCTGGTTTTACTCCACTTCCTCCTTCATAATCAGTTCTGTTAGGCTCACGATTCGCAATTGCATATGAAAAATACAAGGCATTTTGCTCATTAACATCAAACGTAAGTCCCGCTTTTGGATTAAAGAAATTAAAATTATCATCTACTAAACCTGTTTCTGGCGAATCGGCTTTGTATTGCACATTTCTGTATTGTAAATCTCCATAAACGCTTAATTTTTCAAGCAATTGATAATTCACTTTTGCAAAAACATTACCATCATTTTTAGTCGAGAAATCGTCATAATAGTGATCTCCCAATTCACTTTGTGAAGCATAACGTGCCCAAATTACTTTTCCGAAATGAGCTCCTTCGTACCTATTCCAACCTCCGCCTAAGATTACATCCAGTTTATCTGTTTTATAATTAGCTGAAAAAGTAGTACCGTAAAAATCATTATCCAACCATTTTTGACGAATCAAATCTGTAGTGTTTACAGCGCCAACTGGCTGCAAACCATACTCGGCCATATCAGCATCTTCTTTGTAGTTTTCATAATATCCTTTTCCTTTGGTATAATGAAAAGCTAAATTAGTATTCCAGTTTTCAGAAACTTTTTCATTCCAATGCAATTGATAATGATCTTGTTTATAATTATCGGTTTCATTATCATAGAAACGAACATTTCCCGCTTCATCGGTAAACATTCCAGCGGAATTAAAAGTTCTGTCCGTCTCTAAAGTTGTAGCATCAATTCCGTTCCAAGCTTGGTAGGTTTTTTCAGTTCCACCAAAGGTTAAAGCCTTAATCAAGGTCGTTTTACCCACATAAGTTCCTTGCAAAAAATAGGATTTCAAGTCACTACTCGCTCTGTCAATATATCCATCCGATTTTAGCATAGATAAACGTCCCGCTAATTCAAAATGGTCATTCATCAAACCTGTGCTGAATTTTACAGTATGTTTATGTGTGTTGAAACTTCCGAAAGAATTCGAGATTTCTCCAGTACTTTTCTCAGCATAATTATCGGTTAGCATATTTAGACTTGCGCCAAAAGCACCTGCCCCATTGGTAGAAGTTCCAACTCCACGTTGCAATTGCAAACTCTGCACCGAAGAGGCAAAATCGGGCATATTTACCCAATACGTACCATGACTTTCCGAATCATTATAAGGAATTCCATTGATTGTCACATTGACACGAGTTGCGTCGCTACCACGAACTCGAATTCCAGTGTAACCCAAACCATTACCTGCATCCGAAGTGGTTACCACAGATGGCAAATAATTCATTAACACAGGAATATCTTGACCTAGATTTCGGGAAGCCAATTCTTCCTTACTCATATTAGAAAAAGTAACTGGTGTTTTTGAAGTTACACGAACTGCCGAAACTAAAACGGCATCAAGTTGATTGACTTTTGTAGTGTCTTGTTGTTTAACTTGGGCATTAGAGAGAAAAGAAACTAAACAAACAATAGTGATTAATGAATAGTGATCGGTAGATAGCGACAAAAAACTTCGTTTATTTACTTCTTGCCTTTTGAAATTGACCTTTGAATTTTGATTTTTGAAAAAATTATTCATCCGTAAATGGTTTACGAATAAAAGGGGGAATTATTCTTTTATTAAATTAAAAAATGATTTGTTCTGATTTTAGGAAAAAAATACTCTTTCTAAAATCTATTCCCTTGGCAGCATTACCTGCCCAGGTTCTTTGGGTATAATCTCAGCTCGTTATTTAGAGCACCCCTTTGAGACACTGCAAAAGTAATACTAAAAATTGCAAAAATCAATGAGATTCTCAAAAATCAATTTCAATAGCAAGATTAATGGCTAATTTTAATTACAATTAAAAAACAAAACCCAATTAAAACATTAGTCTAAATTGGGTTTTCTTCTCGATTGTTTAATCTCTGAAACATTCTTTTTGTCTTTTATTCGTTTTCGAATGACAGATTTTGGTATTTTGGTCGGCTTGCGTTCTTTTGGAACATGCAAGCCTCTTTTTAGAATATCTAAAAACCGTTTCGTTACTATCTCCTTGTTTTTCAGTTGACTTCGGTCTTCATCACAATTCAAAATCAATATTGAATCTGTGGTTAATCTGTGTTGTAAATTGGTTTGCAACAATAATTTTTCATCTTCTGAAAAAGCCTGAGAATTTTGCAAATCAAAAGTGAGCACAACTTTAGACGAAACTTTATTAACGTTTTGCCCACCAGCTCCACTACTCCGTACAGCTTTATATTTTACCTCAGATAGAACGGTATTAGTTTCCATTTTATGATGGCTGATGCGCTTCTTTTAATAAATCATTTACGGTTTTTACTGGATTAAAAGTAACCAAAGGAACTTCAACAAAAATAGTCAGCCAATTTGCCATAGCACCATTCCACAGCCCAGGAAGTTCATACGATTTCAAATCAAATCCAGCGTGATTTTTATGTACAATAAAACCACTATCTGGGTCTATAAACTGTTTCAAATCGAACTTTTGACCATAATAATCCTTCAATCCACAAACTAAATCTACAGGATTAAAATGGGTCGATTTCTCTAGTTTCTCTAATTGGTCTTTATTTTCAAGATCAATTTGCGAAGTTTCGACGATTTGCAATGTTACCTTTCCATCACTACCTTTAACCCAAAATGGTCCTCCTCCTGATTCTCCCTCATTTTTTACCATTCCGCAAACGCGAATAGGCTTATTGAGTATTTTTTTTAATACTTCTGTTTGTTTTTCAATACCCCATTTAGAGAAATCGCTATCCAATTCGATATTCAATTTTTCTTTAATAAAAGCTGAAATCTCATCTACTTTTTCAATAGTAATTCCACTGTTATCTAATACTCTCAAGTATTCAAAAACTTGATGCTGTATTTCTAACAAAACACCTGCCAATCCCTTTTTGTAAAAAGAAATTTGCTCTAAATGATTTTGAATAACATTGTCTATATTTTTAATAAAAACAACGTCTGCATCTATTGCATTTAAATTTTCAATCAAAGCGCCATGTCCTCCAGGTCTGAATACCAAGAGTCCGTTTTCGTCTCTAAAAGGATTATTTTTTAAATCTACAGCTATCGTATCGGTTTCTTTTTGTTGATAAGAATAATTTACGTCTATAGTTGAATTTGATTCTGCTTCTATTCTGCCTTTTACATTTTTAACGATTGTCTGAAACAGCACTTCGTGATTTTCAGAAACAGTTAAATGCAAACTCGATTTATTATTTGATGCTGCATAATACATACACTCATGCAAATGTTCTTCAATTGGAGACGCAATATTTGTTGGATATTTATGAAAAGGCAAAACTCCTTTCGGTTTGTTCGCAAAATCAAAATATTCAGATGATAGTAATGTTTTTATAAAATAATAATTTTTAAAATCACGCTCCATAGTATTAAAACCCGGATATATTTCTTTTAATTTCTTATCTACTTCTTCAAAAAAAGGAAATTTATCCATTCCAACAATAAAAAGTGACAATTCAGTACATTTCTTTCTATTGATGTAAGCGTTAATTGTTTCATTCCCAAAATCAAATTCATTCAAAAAAGCTGTCAAAAACTTAAACATTCTTGTAGCAGCACCAGAAGCAGGTACAAATTTCTTCAACTTTATTTTTGATTTATTAGCATCAAAAAAAACTCCTTTTTGCTTGAAATCAGCTTCCGATAATTTTAAGATTCCGTTATTTAAAGTAGCAGGATCGACCAATACCGTTTTCTGAATTCCTTCTTTAAAAATACTAAGTTGTCTTTTGATATTTTCTAATGAAATTCCATGCTGATAAATTTGTAAAAAATCAGTTGGAGAAAATCCCAATTCCAAAGCCATAGCCAATTCTTCGACTATAGCAGTAGCTTTTTTCAAACGGGTATCTTTACCGCCAGAAATAACAATGAAAGGTTTTTTATGATCAATCAATGACTGTTTAAATACTTCAAAAACACTTTCTCTTCCATCAGGACTGTCTCTTAAGCCATCATCTTCCCACGGCACATCTATATCTGTCAAAAAGAACAAATCGTATTGATGTGTACGAGCAGCTTTATCCAATAATGCATCACAATAATCATAATACAATTCAGAAAACACCTTTGTAACTAACAAATTAGTATCACAAAAAAGATATTTATTAGCCACTAATACACCTTCATTCTCTAATTTTGTCTGTCCGTAAGCAATAGGCATCATATCATCGATGTCACAAATTCCACGACCACTATCTAATTTTTCTTGTAGATAATCGCGTGCAAATTCAGGAACCCAAACGGTTTTATAATACTCGGCGAGTTGTGTTGCCAAAGTAGTTTTCCCTGTAGATTCTGGACCAAAAATGGCAATTTTTATAATAGATGCTCCTGGCTTAGAGAGCTGTTCAAGATTTTCTTCCATTCTAAATAACCGTAAACGGCAATAATTGTGAATATTATATATTGAAAACTAGTAAAGGTGTAACCCTTTGCAAAATAAAGCGGTATAGAGAGTAGATCTCCTACAATCCAAAAAATCCAGTTTTCAATTTTTCTTTTGGCCATTAACCACATTCCAACGAAGAAAATTGCGGTCAATAAAGTGTCTAAATACGAATACCAAGTTGTAAATTTATTAAAATAAATATAAACAATCACAACAAATACTACAGTTAATACAAAAATAACAAGCGAAATCACTTTTTCTTTGATAATCATCGAAGAAATTGGAAATTCGTCGATATTGTCTTTTTTACGTGTCCAATGGTACCATCCATAAAAGCTCATTATGAAATAATATACATTAATCATTGAATCTCCCAACAAACTCCATTGCCAAAGTAAATAGGCGTATATTGATGTACTAATGAGTCCCGTTGGAAAAACCAAAATATTGTCTTTCTTAGCATACCAAACGCTGAGTAAACCAAAAAAAACACCAGTAAGTTCCAAATACACTTCGTGTACTGGATACCCTTTATATTGAGCAAAGAAATAATCAAACATATATTTGTATATTTTAATTTTTTTCAGAATTAAAAAATTCAGGATCATTTTCAAAAGCTGTTCCGATTACCACTAAGTCAGCTCCTGCTTCATAAGCTTTTTGAATACCTTGCAAATCTATAATTCCACCACCAACAATTAGAGGAATTTCAATGTTTTTGGAGATTTTTTGGATCATATTTACAGGGACAGCAAGTTTAGCTCCGCTCCCCGCTTCCAGATAGATTAACTTATTTCCTAACATTTCACCAGCTTGTGCTGTAGCAAAGGCTAGTTCAACATTATTTCTGCTCAGAGGCTTAGTCATACTAATTCGTTCCACAGCAGTTTCTCCTCCACTTTCTATAAGCATATATCCTGTTGAAATAATTTCGAGTTGGGTTTTCTTTAAAATTGGAGCAGCATCAACTTGGTGTCCTATCAAATAATCTGGATTTCTTCCAGAAATTAAGGACAGGAATAAAATGGCATCTGCCTCATTGGAAATTTGAGATGGATTTCCTGGAAAAAGAATGATTGGTAAATTTATTTTTTCTTTTAAGGCAACAATCAAATCATCTAGAATATTGTTACTCACATGGCTCCCACCAATAAAAATGTGCGTCGCTGGCGATTGAATGATCTTTTCGATTAAATACCCCAAATCATCCCAAACAATTTTATCTGGGTCTAAAAGAATAGCGAGTAATTTTTGGTTTTCCTTTTTGGATTGAAGGATTTGGTTGTAGAATTTCATCATAAACTATTTCGCAAAGAGCTATTTCACAGAGATGCACAAAGGCGACGCAAAGATGCACAAAAAATATTTAGCCAGCATAATTAAGAAGATGGTCAAAATAAAATTGCACGCAGATTTAGCAGATTTTTTTCATCAGCTAAATCTGCTAAATCTGAGTAAAAAAACTTTATTGCTATTGCTTTCAAAAGTTAGTAATTCCTTGTCAAGAATTTGAACAAATCCTCTTTAAATCTGTGGCAAATTTATTTTTCGAAAGCGTAAACCAAAGTAAAGCCCTCTATTTCCAAATAATTTACTTCAAAATCTTTTTTCAAGTCGTCGAAAAGCAGACAGGCTTGGGTTTTATTTTCAATTAAAGAAAAAGATTCAACTTGAATATGGTCTTTGAAACTGATTCCTTTTTCGTTTCTGATTTTGAAAATCGCTTCTTTAGCTCCCCAAATCACAGTTAATTTTTTGATGTATTCTTCGATAAATTCTGGATTGAGATAATCAAATTCGCAATCTACAAACTTATCAGCAATGCGGATGATCTTGTTACGTTGTAATTCCATATCGATTCCTACGGTTTCTTCGCTAACAATAATAGCTGCAAAATCATGAGAATGTGTTATTGAAATATGACGATGATCACTTAAATAGGGTTTTCCAAATTCGTCATAATGCAAATCAAAATCGGTAACACCTATTTCTTTGAATAACATTCGAACACTTAAAAAAGCTCTTTTATGCGACTCAGACTTCATCCCGTCAAAACGCAATTGAGTTTTGGGTTTCATGACAACTTGCGACACCAAATCCTCTAATGATTCGGTAACTTTCCAAACCAAAATTTGTGTTGTGGGATTGATGTTTATCGTTTTGAATAAAGGCATTTTGACAACTGATTTTCTAGCCCCGATAGCAGTGGAAATCCTTTTTATTTTTTCTTTAAAAATAAAAAGATTGCAACGAATAGCGGGAAATAGCTTCTACTAAAAATTATTTCATTAAAATTCAAAAGATTACGAGAATAAACAAATTATAAAATATTCCCGAATGCTTTTTAAATAATAAGTTATTATGTAAATTTGCAAAAATTTTTACACATACAAATATACTATAAATGAGTACAACGACTACGCCTTATGTGGCTTTCAAAGTAAAAGACATTTCTCTAGCGGCTTGGGGAAGAAAAGAAATTGAATTGGCTGAAGCTGAAATGCCAGGTTTGATGGCACTTCGTGCTGAATATAAAGACGAACAACCGCTTAAAGGAGCTCGTATCGCGGGATGTTTACACATGACTATCCAAACTGCAGTTTTAATCGAGACTTTGATTGCTCTTGGTGCTGAAGTTACTTGGTCTTCTTGTAACATTTTCTCTACTCAAGATCAGGCTGCTGCTGCGATTGCTGCTGCTGGAATTCAGGTTTATGCTTGGAAAGGTCTTGATGAGGAATCATTTGACTGGTGTATTGAGCAAACTTTATTCTTTGGTGAAGACAGAAAACCATTGAACATGATTCTTGATGATGGTGGAGATTTGACGAACATGGTTATTGACCGTTTCCCAGAATTGGTTCCTGGAATCAAAGGATTGTCTGAAGAAACTACAACTGGAGTTCACAGATTATACGAAAGAGTAAAAGCTGGAACTTTACCAATGCCTGCTATCAACGTAAACGACTCAGTTACTAAATCTAAATTTGATAACAAATACGGTTGTAAAGAATCTGCTGTTGATGCTGTTCGTCGTGCAACTGACTTGATGTTGGCTGGAAAAAGAGTTGTTGTTTGCGGATACGGTGACGTTGGAAAAGGAACTGCTGCTTCTTTCAGAGGTGCTGGTTCTATCGTAACTGTGACTGAAATTGACCCAATTTGTGCTTTACAAGCTGCAATGGACGGTTACGAAGTTAAAAAATTAGATACTGTAATTGCTAATGCTGACATCATCATTACAACTACTGGAAATAAAGATATCGTTCTTGGAAGTCATTTCGAAAAAATGAAAGACAAGACTGTTGTTTGTAACATTGGTCACTTTGATAACGAAATTGACATGGCTTGGTTGAACAAAAACCACGGTGCGTCTAAAATCGAAATCAAACCTCAAGTTGACAAATATTCTATCAACGGAAAAGATATCATCATTTTGGCTGAAGGTCGTTTGGTAAATCTTGGTTGCGCTACAGGTCACCCAAGTTTTGTAATGAGTAACTCATTTACAAACCAAACTTTGGCACAAATCGAATTGTGGAAAAACAGCGCTGCTTACAAAAATGAAGTGTATATGTTACCAAAACATTTAGATGAAAAAGTAGCTGCTTTGCACTTGGCTAAATTAGGAGTTGAATTGGAAGTTTTACGTGAAGATCAAGCTGCTTATATCGGTGTTGATGTTCAAGGTCCATTCAAACCTGAGTATTACAGATATTAATTTAGTGATTAGTCATTAGTGAATAGTGATTAGACTTTAAATGCTTTATAATTCAAACCCTTGCAGAGATGTGAGGGTTTTGTGTTTTTAGATGATTAGTTTAAATTTACAACTTAGCCTTTAGTAATAATAATGCGAATATTTTATATCTTTGTTTTCTAATTACTTATCAAAATGACTACACTTACAGTAAACATAAAAGACATTTCTCAAACTGCCATCATCAAAAAAATTTTGAAAGCATTTGATGTGGAAGTAATTGAACAAAATAACGAAATTACCAATCTAGAAATTATTGAAAGACTGGAAAAACACCATGAAAATTTCCAGAAACCTGCTTATAGAGAAGAAAACTACATCAAAGTAGATGCAAAAAATATATGGGCAGATATTCAATAGAAATAAGCAAAGAAGCACTTGCTGATTTGTTGAAAATAAAAAAGTCTGGTAAGAAAACGGATATTTCAAAAATTGAAAAAATATTTTTAGAATTAGAAATACATCCAACAACTGGAATTGGCAAGCCAGAAAAACTAAAATACAAAGACGATAACGTTTGGTCTAGACAAATCAATAAAAAAGACCGATTAGTATATGAAATTATCGACCATGAAGTTGTTGTAATTATAATTTCTGCTTTAGGTCATTACAATGACAAATAGCTTTTTTCAAAGTATATAAAATTATATTAAAGAAACCCTTACAGTGATGTGAGGGTTTCTGTTAATTAACATAATACTCATTTAAAACAAAATACACATTTATCTTAAAAAAATTGTCCGTTTACAAATAACTAACTATTTTTAAAACTCAAAACAAACCCTTATCTCACAACCCCTTCAAACGCCATGGTCTTGAAAAAAATAACCTCCATATTCGTTCTATTATTTTTACTAAATATTTCGCAAAACCTTTTTGCCCAAACAAAAAAACCAAAAGTAGTATTAGTACTTAGTGGCGGTGGTGCCAAAGGAGTTGCCCATATTCCGCTTTTGCAAAAACTAGATTCATTGCATATTGTCCCAGATCTTATCGTTGGAAATAGTATGGGAAGTATTATTGGAGGTCTGTATGCAATGGGATATTCTGGGGATAGTATTGCTTCCATTACCAAAAACATTGATTGGGATAAGATACTCGGTGGAGGTCTGTCTCTAAAGAATGTAAGTGTAGATGAAAAAAGAGAATTTGAACGCTATTTGGCTGGAATCGGAATTAAAGATGGAAAATTAAATAGCGTCAGCTCTATATTAAATGATCAAAATTTAAGGGAATATCTGTCTGAACTAACTTTTCCAGTTTACAATATCAAAGATTTTGACAAATTACCTATACCGTTTCGAGCCATGGCTACCGATCTCGTAGAAGGAAAAGAAGTTATTTTGAGTGAAGGAAGCTTAGCGTATGCCATGAGAGCCAGTATGTCTTTGCCGGCTGTTTTTAATCCTATGGTTTATGGCAAAACAGTATTAGTCGATGGAGGTGTAATGAATAATTTCCCCACCGATATTGCTAAACAAATGGGTGCCGATATCATCATCGGTAGCGACGTTGGTGGCGGAATGGAACCTGTGGAAAAACTAAACAATTTTGCAACTGTTTTGATGCAAACCAGTATGTTCCCTAGTAATATTAAAAATCCTGCTAACCGTGCACTTTGTGATATTTTGGTTGATCACCTACCCAACTTACGTTTCTCAACTGCTGATTTTGAAAAAAGCAATGAAATATACGAAGATGGAAAAGTTGCTACAGCCCAAAATCTTCCTGCCCTGATAGCCTTAGCAGAAAAATTAAAAGGTTATCCTCAACGAACTCACGAACTGCCAAAAATGCCCAATGAATTTGTTTTTGATACTATTGTTTATAAAAATATTAGCCCAGAAAATATTCCACTTGTAAGTGCTCGAACTAATATCAAAGCAAACACAAAATATACTACTAGAGATTTAATTTCAGGTATTAACAGAGCAATGGGAACCAATCTTTTTGAACAAATCACTTATAATTATTTTATAACAGACAATAACAAATTAGGATTGACATTGTACGGACATGAACAGGCCAAAAATCAACTCAACGCTTCACTGCATTATGACACTTACAGAGGTGTGGGACTTATTTTGAATTACACTGCTAGAAATGTCCTTGCCCAATCATCACGTTTGCTTGTTACCGCCGATATTGCAGAACAACCAAAAGCCCGAATTAATTTTCAGAAAAATTTTGGACATAAAAAAGACTGGTGGTGGAGTTCGGAACTTTATGGTGCTTTTTTGAAGCAAGAAGTCTTTGTAGATGGTAAAAGAGCCGACAATATGATCTACAATTCTTTTGAATTTAACAACGAGTTCAATAGAAATTTAAATTCGCTAAAAAGTTATGTCGGTTTTGGTTTGAACTACGGTTATTCAAAATTAAAACCAAAATACAGTAATGATTATAACTCTAACCTCTTTTTTATTGACAACTACGATTTCAATAATATTGAAGCTAACCTTCATTATTCCTATAATGACATGGACAAAGTTTTCTTTGCTACCACTGGGACAATTCTAAAAGCTAATATAAGCCGTTCGTTATTTACCAATGTTAAAATCTCCTTCACTGATCCGAGCTTAACCAATGTATATGGCGCAACTAATGGTTTTACTAAATTTGGATTTGGTATTGAAAAAAGGGCTGCCTTAAAAAAGAAAATCGCTGGAATGATAGGATTCGATTCTTATTTTATTTTCCAAGATAATTTTAAAGAAGATCAAGTTTCATTTACAAACTATGGATATGCTGCTAAATATTTCTTAGGAGGTATTTTGCCAAGTTCTGGAAGCAATCGTTTTTCATTCCCAGGTTTACATGAAGATGAACTCAATGTTGCACAATTTATTGGCGTTAGACTTGGAGCTCAAATTAATCCAATGGGTAAAATATACATCACTCCTCATTATAATATTGCATCGGTTGGTTTTGGCAATTTTAACGATTACATCGACAAAGCATTTAGTCCGAAAGGAAATTGGGATAACAATGCCGAACCAAGTCTTGTAATGTCTGGTGGCGCCGCGATATCTTATCAATCTATTTTGGGACCTATCCATTTTGATACTTCGTGGATCAATAGTATCAATAAAGTGAGAGTATTTTTTAGTGTTGGATTATCACTTAACCCTTAAAAATCATATTCAAATAATATCAGCTAATCATAAAAAAAGGAGTTTCAATTAAAACTCCTTTTTTTATGATTGTTACAAACTATAATTCAAATTGATACTCCACCTATAGTTAGCCACTACATTTCCAGCAGATAAATTTTGATTCATTGGTGTTAAATAGTTAACCCCAATTGATAATTTTTCTTTTCCAATTTCGACACCAAACTTACCAAACAAAACATCACCTTCTGTATTGGCTAATTTCTGATTGTGTTGGTAATTGCTACCATACACTTCACCTGCAAAACCAATCTGAGGTGCTATAGAAAGACTATTCCGTTCATACAAATAGAACAAAGTTCCCGCATAATTGAATTGATTGCCAAAACGATACTCTTTTTGGTTTTCGGTTTTAATGACATAATTGAGCATTGTATTCAAACCAAATTGTTTTCTTCTGATGGTATATTCAGTAGCCAGTAAATAATCCCAACTACCGGTTCCAACTTGATAACTAGGGTTTACACTTCCAGAATTAGCTTCATCAAACTTACCGGTTGGCGCTTTAAACCCACCTCCTAATTGCAACGTATGGCTCACAATTGTACTGTCTTTATGCGTTTGATACAAAGTGTACATTCCTAAAACAGTAATATCACCAAGTCCGCTGATGTCCTGCATTCCCGAATCTGTTTCTCTGTTGTGAAAATGATACGGAATCAAAGCCGAAACTTGTATTTTATTTCCAATAGGAATCCTCCCCCAAGCCTGAATAGTATTGAAATTCTCCACATACCAAGGCGAATTGCTATACAACCCATCATTTGTTTTGTATTGTTGATTAAAATAGCGAATACCCACAAAATTTGCATTCAAGACCGAAGCAAATCCCATGCTTCCACCACTGGCTGAACATCCACAAGCGTCGCAATCATCATCTTCATACGCAGAAAAATAGTCAGATTTTGAAAAATATTGAAATTTTGCAAATGGATTGTTTGCTGTTAAAGTATCTCTTTCGGTAGCATTTGCCCATTGAAAAACAATTAGAAAAAGGATTAGTATTTTTTTCATTTTATTTTTTTTTTGAAAATAGTTTCTGAGTTACTGAGATGCTAAGTTTCTGAGTAATTCAGACTCTTAGTAACTTCTGATTTAAAATTCAGAAAATCGTTTATCGGTTAGATATTGATTGTCTGTTAATGTTTTTAGAAAAGCAATTATGTCTGTCTTTTCTTTTGTTGTTAATGGTATTCCTAATGCTTCGTTTTTGTTTAAAATTGGATCTAACGTTTCAGATGATACGACCCCCGAATTGTAATGCTCCAAAACCGCTTCCAAAGTAAACAGTCGTCCATCATGCATGTATGGAGCTGTTTTTTCGATGTTGCGTAAACTTGGCACTTTAAACTTATAATAATCCGATGCTAATTGAGTAACACGATAACGTCCCACATCATTAACAGCAGGATTTACTGGGAGTCCATTATTTCTAAACGAATTATCGGTAAACAAATCCGTTGCATGACAGGACGCACATTTTGCGTTAAAAACTGCGTACCCATCCAACTCTTCATTGGTCAATGTTCCACCCGATTCGTGACGGCGGTATTTGTCAAATCTAGAATTAGATGATGTCACCATAACCATAAACTGCCCCAATGCTTTGAGCATATTCTCGGAGTTGATTTCACCATCTGCAAAAGCAATTTTAAACAGTTTTTGATATTCAGGATCGGCTTTCATCATCGCAATGGCATTAGCAAAATTACCATTCATTTCAATTTTACTAGTAAATGGAATGATTGGCTGCAAATCCAAATGAGCCGTTGCTCCATCATACATAAAAGTTGTTTGATAGGCTAAATTCTGAATTGGTGGTGTGTTTCGAGTACCCACGGCGTTGTCAACACCATGACTGACTGTGTGTCCGTGATGCGTAAATGCATTTTCCTGAATGTGACAAAATCCACAGGAAACCAATCCATCCGAAGACAATCTGCCATCGTAAAAGAGCTTTTTCCCTAATTCAAAACCTTTTTCTGTGGGCGGATTAGTAGCCAAATCATACACTAAAGGTGGAAAATTAGAAGGTACTTTAACTTCCAAAGGAATATTGTGATACACATCATCCTCATCAGAACAGCTCCAAAAAAAAGACAATATGAGCAATAGTAAATATTTTGCCTGCATAAATTATTATTTTAAAAAAGCAGTTCGTATGACCAACTGCTTCAAAGCCTTTTAGTCGTTGTGAACATGATTTACAGTAAACATATTCGAAAGGTTTGCCGTAATTAGAGGCAAATTTGTACCTCCCATAATCATTGCTCCTGTTCCTCCCATATTATTATCTGAAAGCTTGATTTTATTGGTTCCGTCAATGATTTTAGCTACGTCGGCGAAAATATGAATATCAGGCGTGATATTATTTCGCACCAAAGCACTGTTTGGCAAAGCAAGAGTTACTTCTGTATAATTATAATCCGTTCCAGTTTGTCCTGTGTGAACCATAAACGAAGTCGCTGTTGTCACGGTTGAGGAAGTAAAAACACCTTCAAATTGTACAAATTTATAGCCAGCACTCCATGACCATAACATTCCGGCATCCTGAGCTTTTGCTAGGAAATCTCCTTGTCCTGATGCACCCAAATCAAATTGTGCTTTGTCAACTCCTATTCCGAATTTAATTTTGGTATAATCCCCTGCTGGTATATTTTCTAACTCAATTTCCTGAGCATTCGCTTCATCAACAATAAAATAGCTTTTAGACTTTGGATAGGTAAAAGTCGTTCCATCATCTTTGGTCAAAACAATATTACTGACAATGTATTTTACACTCGAAATTTTAAGTATTTCTCCTTGTGAAGTAGTGTTGCTCTGCGTATTAAGTATCAAATTACTACTTCCAAAAACGTTGTCAAATTCTAGTCCTAATTTTCCTTCTCCTGAGACAGTTTCACCATCATTATTCGAACAAGAACCCAATGTAAATGCGATAGCAACAAGTGCTATTATTTTTATAGTTTTAAATTTCATTTTTAAATTTTTATTTTAATAAATACAAAGTATCGTAACAGTTCGCACCAAAATGAATCATTTTAATGCAAGCCATACTGATTCATCTGTTGAAAGCAACAGACAAAAAAACACCTAAGTGTGATTATGATTTAAGAAATAAAAATGGGTGGTCGAAAGACAGTATCACTATTCAAATAAAAGTATAAGTTTGAATAGTTTTGGTTTATTTTTTCTTTATTGAAAGAAACAAAAGAGTTGATTTTAAAAGATTTTATTTCTTCAAAAAACAAAACTTCTATGGGTTGTGTAGTACCTTTTTTATCCGATGATTTTGGGTTTTCGGCATCAGAAGCTTTTGCCAATTCTTTCATCAAATGACATTTCCCATTACAATGCATCATGGGTTTTGCCTTATTTTCGCAAAGCACTTTTGAAATATATTCATAATTAACCGCGTACTCAATAACCGGAAAAACTGGCTTTATGAGCATCATTAGTACAATTATGAATATTATTTTTTTCACGAAACAAAAGTACAGATTAATATTCAAAATAAAAGACAAAAAGGTACTTCAATTGAAACACCTTTTATGAATTAGAATCTTTTATTTTTTTTTATGATTGTTATTTCCCATTGGCAAATAGTACATCAAAGCTAAGCCTATTAAAAATATCCCTAAAGAAGCCACAAATGCGGGAATAAGGATTTCTTTATTATTGTCCAAAGCATTATTCAAAGAAGCATACAACAACCAAATCTGAATCGTAACATTTAAAATTAAAATAAAGATTACTGTTGAAAAGATAGCATTCAATTTATTAGGATTGGACTCGTTCTGACCTCTTCTAAAACTACTCATACTGATTTATTTTATTGATTTATCCTAATTCTTCTTCTTTAATTGCGGCTTTTACATACACATCATTGTTCTTGAAAAAAACATCTAATTTAGGCAAAGCTCTTGGTGGTGGACCAGCAATAACATCTCCCGTTTTAGCATCAAAAGAACCTTCGTGACACGGACAATGAATGACTCCAGTACCCGGTTTGTAAAAAACAGAACACGAAAGATGCGTACATTTTTGCTCATAAGCCTTAAAATCTCCGTTTTCTAAATGAATCAATATATAAGGAATTGTACTTCCTTTAATGACAAAAGCACGAGTTCCTCCCAAAGGCACTTCCTCTTTTTTACAAACAAAAAATTCTCCCTCTACTTCCTCTTTAGGATAAAGATGAGCTTTGACAGCTACTAAACCACTTCCCACCATCAATCCCCCTGAAACCAAAGTCAAAAATTTAGCAAAGTCACGACGACTTACATTAGTTGCTTGTTGTTTTTCAAGTGGAAAATCTTTTTTCCAATTTTTATTTAAATTTTCATCTTTTGACATAAGTCTATTTTTAATAGATAATCAATTCTGTGCTGCCTTTTGGCATCATAATATTTACTTTGGTATTTACAATCTCTTTCCCAAAAACAAAACTATTAACCGGTGTACTATTGGGACGCATTTCCTGTATTTCATCTTTGGTTCCATAAAACAAAGCACCACTCGGACAAACAGTGGCACACATTGGTTTTTTACCCACACTGGTTCTGTCATAACACATGGTACATTTCATCATCAAATCGTAATTTTCCTCTTTCTTTGGCACTCCAAAAGGGCAAGCCATCACACAATTTGAACATCCAATACATCTTTCTGTATTAGCAGTGTGTACAATTCCAAATTCATCTTTAGAAATCGCATCCGCAGGACATACATTGGCGCAAACAGGGTCGTCACAATGCATACACACCTGAACTGTGGTTTGCACCGTCGAGGATCTATCTACATAATTAACGTGAATCATTGACTCCTGCCCGTTGGTTTCGCATTCTGCACAAGCCAATTCACAGGCTTTACAGCCAATGCAACGCTGCATATCTACAAAAAACTCTTCGTGATTATTAAAACTGGTATAATTCATCTTTACTTTTTATAGATTAAACACTTGCGTAAGCAGTTGATTCACTTGAAGGTGGAGCTATTTCTTTAAGAGGTTCCAAATGACAGGCACTAACTTTGAATTCTGGTATTTTTGAAATCGGATCTAATGTTCCCGGAGTCAATTGGTTGGCGGATTTTTTTCCAGACCAGTGATACGGAATAAAAACAGTATCCTCTCGGATGGTTTCTACAATATTCGCTGGAAAAATTCCTTCTCCCCTACGACTTGACACTTTCACTAATTCTCTTTGTTGAATACCATATTGTTTGGCCAAATTAGGATGAATCTCCAACAAAGGCTCTGGATATTGATCTACCAATTTACCAATTCTACGCGTTTGTGTACCACTCAAATACTGAGAGACCACACGCCCTGTCGTTAAAATCACTGGATAATCAGCATCGGTAACTTCGCCCGGAAGTTTGTAAGGTGCAGGATTGAAATGCGCTTTCCCGTCAGGTGTTTTAAATTTTCTATCTTCCCATAGACGAGGTGTTCCAGGATGTCCCTCCGTTGGACAAGGCCAAAAAACTCCCATTTCATCTTCAATTCTTTTATAAGTAATTCCATAATAATCGGCAGTTCCTCCTTTGGAAGCTACACGCAATTCATTAAAAATAGCTTCACTATCGTCATACGTAAATTTATCTTTTACCCCCAAACGTTTGGCCAATTCTAAAATAATAGAAGTATCAGTTCTTGCATCTCCTGGAGGTGTTACTGCCTGGCGAATACGTATCACTCTACCTTCTGCCGAAGTAGTTGTCCCCTCTTCTTCTTCTTGTAAAGAACCAGCCAAAACAATATCGGCATGACGTGCTGTTTCATTCAAAAAGAAATCGATACACACATAAAACTCAAGTTTTTCTAAAGCCTCACGGACATAATTGCTGTTTGGCAAAGAAACTAATGGATTGAAACAAATTGACAACAACCCTTTTATTTCTCCACGATGAATCGCTTCAATTATTTCGTAAGCTGATAAACCTTTTCCTGGCAAATCTTTTTCGTTGATTCCCCAAACCTCCGAAATATATTTACGGTGTTCTGGATTTTCAATATCTCTATTTCCCGGTAACTGATCACATTTATGACCATGCTCTCTTCCTCCCTGACCATTTCCTTGTCCAGTAATAGTCGCATAGCCACAATACGGTTTTCCAATTCTTCCTGTTGCTAAAACTAAATTGATGCATCCCAAAACATTATCTACACCTTTAGAATGGTGCTCTATTCCACGGGCATGAAGTAGGAAACTTGTATTGGCTTTGCCCCATAATTCGGCTGCTGCTTGGATTTTTTCTTTTTTAATACCTGTAATTTCCTCAGCCCATTCGAGTGTATTGTCTTTTACTGCATCTAAAGTTTCCTGAAAACCAGAAGTATGATTATCAATAAAATCATGATCGAGCATGTCATGATCGACTAAATATTTCAACATTGCCCCATACAAAGCCGAATCGGTTCCTGGGCGAATATCCAAATGAATATCTGCTGTTCTTGCCAGCGGAATCATCCTTGGATCAATTACAATTAGTTTGGCACCTCTGTCTCTGGCTTTCCAAATCCAATGAGTTAATGTTGGAAAAGTCTCGCTGATATTGGCTCCAGCTACAATAATCACTTCGGCATATTCTAAATCAGAATAGTTATTAGAGCCCCTATCTAAACCAAATGCTTTTTTATTTCCAGCACCAGCACTTACCATACACAAACGACCGTTGTAATCTAGGTTTTTGGTTTTTAATGCTACACGAGCAAATTTTCCAACTAGATAACTCTTTTCATTCGTTAAAGAAACTCCTGAAAGCATTGAGAAAGCATCGTTGCCATATTTCTCTTGGATGCGGTGAATTTCAGAAACGGTTTTAGTCATAGCAGCATCCCATGACAAAGGAACAAATCCTTGCCCTGGAACATTTTTCAGAGGTTTTAGCAGACGGTCTGGGTGATTATTTTGCAAATAACGTTGCACTCCTTTTGGACACAATCTTCCTTCATTGAAAGGAAATTCCATCCAAGGTTCAAATCCAACGACCTTATTTTCTTTTACAGATAATTGGATTCCGCATTGCATTCCACAAAAACAACAATGTGTTTTAACCAACTTGTCCGGTTCATCTCTTCCTTCATAACCTTCCTTTGGGCTATAATTTTTATGTGGTCCAAAATGTGCAATAATATTCTCTTCTGAAACTGGTAATTTTGCCATCTATTATAAGCTTTTGTCTTTTGTCTATCCGAATAAATTTCCTCCTTGTTGCCTAGCATTCAAATGTGCTTGAGCCAAACGAGATCTTTTCCCCTCTGGGCTTAAATCTAAATGTGAAGTCCCGTCTTCTTTATCAAAATTGAATCCTAATTCTGCTGTTACAGCTTTAAGATCTTTAATATGTAAATTGGTAGCGAACTCTTCCCCAGTGTGTGGACAAACAGCCATACCCTGCTTCATTCCTTCTTTTTTGTAAATATGTGCTCCAATTTGGGCGGGGCGTTGAATGATGTGAAAAAACTTTCCAAACGGAATCCAAATCAAAAATAAAATTACCGTTACCGCATGTATTACCGCCAAGAAATCAAAGGCATATCCTCTCATAAATTCATAGGAATACGTTAACGCTAAACCTGTTATTGAAATTGCAATTAATAAAATAAGAGGCAATAAATCTCCTTCAAAAGTTTGGGTGTTAATCAATCCTGGATTAGTCAATCGTCTTCTTAAATAATAGGCAGAACCAAAAATAACCAAATAAGAAGACCAGTTTAGCGCATGAAAAGTCAAGAATGCCATGACAGAACCTAGGTTGAATTCCATTATTTTAAATCCAAAAAAATGTGCTTCATAAACCGATATACTATTGGGTGCCATTGTAAAATGAACCCAACCAAAAGTAAGTGGAATAGTTATCATAAAAGCAGAGGTACATCCAACAGCAATCGCAAAATGCGCCATCCAACGGTATTTCCCTCTTGGGTAAATAAATTTCTGAAAAGCAATATTCTCTACAGATTCCTTTGTGGCAAACCAAAAATGCGAAAACACTTTTCCTGTAAACAAAAAGATAATCCCTCTTTTGAAATAAATCCAAGTGGGAGGTCTTTGCAACCAAACCGAGTAGCGATACACAATTCCAAAAAAAGCGAAGACAGTTCCAAACAAATAGGTGACTAAGGCTGCATCAAAATTTTGTAATTCTCTCGAACCATAAAACACCAAAACAATCATTAGTATAGATGTCAGGGTTGCAATAAATAAAGCTTTAATATTATATTTTCTATTTTTCATGGAGACTATATTGATTCAAGCAATTTTAAAGTTACTCAAAAAGATCTTTCCTCTTACAGCAACAAATTAAACAAAAACTAAGAAAAACTACGTAGCTATTTTTATATAAAGAAAACTAAGATTTGGGCAAAAAAATTAATCAGCAAAACATTCTTCTGGATGTTTTATTGTCACTTCTAATTCCTTTTGGTCTTTTCTGTCCATATCTTGAGCAATTTCAGGTAATTTCTCTCTTGTCATTTTTACAATTACACGGTGCATCCAAACCAAGCACACCAGTGATAGTATAAAAATAAAGAGCCAAGAACTTGTCCAAAAACCAGTAAAAGTAAGCAGGTATCCAAAGACAATTGGCCCAATAAAACCACCTAGACCTCCTATCATTCCTACCATTCCGCCAATTACTCCTACTTGAGTTGGGAAATATTCAGGAATATGTTTGAAAACAGCGGCGGCTCCAATTCCCCAACAAGCCCCTATCAAAATTACCAAAGTCAAGTACACCCACATATTGGCTTCAAAATAAATCTCGGTGATTCCTTGAGCGATTAATTCTTTTTTCTGTACTTTTTGATTTTCGGCTACAACAGTTTCTTGCCAAGTATTTTTGGATGGAAAAAAGTGGTTAGGCTCAACATTCGTCTTTTTTTGATTTACTTGATATTCTTTATCTCCCACAACAATTTTAGAAGGCATCACTTGGGTTACTGTTCCTGCTTTAGCAGCCATCATCCCGTTTCCGGAAGTCATGATATTCATTTTTGGAAACAATAATAAAAAACTCAACACCAATGAAGACCCCAAAACCCAATACATCACTTTTCGAGCGCCAAATTTATCGGATAAATACCCTCCAAAAGCGCGAATAACACCCGCTGGCAAACTAAAACAAGAAGTAAACAAACCACCTAGAATTAAAGTGGTGCCATATACATTCATAAAATTAGGCAATAACCATTGAGAAAATGACACAAAAGAGCCAAATACTAGAAAGTAGTAAGTACCGAATCGCCAAACGCGTGCTTGTTTAAGTGGTTGTAAAAATGCTGCAGCTGATTTTGGTTTAGACTCTACCTTTTTAGTTTTTGAGAAAATAACGAAAACAATTCCCATTAGCAATAAGACAGAACCGTAGATTATAGGTAAATATTTCCAGCCGTTTATAGGATCTGATTTTGAAAAATATTCCAACAAACTTGGTGCTAAAAAAGGAGTAATTGAAGCACCTGCATTCCCCATTCCAAATATACCCAAAGCGCGACCTTGCCATTCTTTAGGATACCAAAGCGAGGTATAAGCAACCCCAACAGCAAAACCAGTGCCTACCATTCCAAACAAAAAGCTCAAGAAAGCAAACATCCAGAAATTGGTAGCAAAAGGCATTAAAAACAAAGGAATCGAAGCTAAAATAAGTAAAGCAGAAAACACAGATCTACCTCCATATTTATCTGTCAAAATTCCCATAGGCAGTCGCATGATAGAACCAGTAAGCACTGGAATTCCTAGTAGCCATCCGACTTGAACCATACTCCAATTAAAAATTCCCTGATCTACCAAAAAAGTAGCCAAGACCCCATTTAATGTCCAACAGCCAAAACAGACTGTAAAAGCAAGGGTATTTAAAAACAGCATCCTGTGTGATTGCGATAAACTACTCATGATATGTATGTTTTAATCTCGTCTTTGAATCAACGACCTAGTTTAGGGTTGTTTTCTTTATGAGGGTAAAATTAAACAAAACTAAGAAAAACTACGTAAGTATTTATACTAATACACAATTACATTCAATAATGTTATATTATTGATTTGGCAATCCCATTTTTGAACCTATCATTTCAAAATATTCTATAAAATTTGAACTTCTTTTATTTTTTAAAAGAAAAAATCTGAGGATTTACATTAATCATAACCCACGCCCAGTTATTCGTGTGATCAACATCTCCTCCTTTTAGTCTTTGCATAGTATCAGTTGCAAACATTTGAGAATAACCTCCTGTAATATTGATGTATTTATGAACAGCATAACCGGCAGTAAAATCTATTTCGGTTCCTAGATAGTTGCTCATTTCATTGCCATTAGCATCTAAAACTGTATTGGCCGCGTTAAAAACATGTGGCAACAAATTAAACTGCCATTTGTTTACTGTATATCCAAATTTCAAAAAGGCATCCTGCAATCCTACTGAATTTTTATGATTTCCTACATAGAAATAATCCATGTATCCATTAAGTCCATGATTAGTTCCGAAAATTGGAAGGAATGATTTTATATCTGTACTAGTATCGGCTTGGCTTTTTCCGGATAGAAACTCATATCCAAAACCTGCTTTAAATTTATCAGTTAAAGCATAATTAAAATTTAATGCAGCATCAAAAGCGCTCACGCTTAAAGTATTGCTTTTTCCGGTTTGGCCATAAAACCAAAGATTCCCGTCCCAACTTTTACCTTTGGTATTCATATACGTTCCGAAGGTTTGCATATAATCTACTTTCAATTCAGGAAGAGGCGTTGGAATTGGAGGGGTTAATTTGTTTTCGAAGCCTGTATTTAAGAACAACAAACTCATATTGATTTTTCCCAGTTCTGTATGATACCAAGCAGATTGCATGGTTTTATAAGTTGCCACTGTATAAGGTGTTGCGATATCAGTTTCGCCATTGGCATTATAAGCAAAAGCCAAGTCTAATTTACTTTTTTGAGTTTTGTAAGTGACCATTAAGGCGTCGTGGCTTTGCGCTTGTTGTGCCCAATCAGCTTCTCCAAGAATACGCTGATTGTCATACGAAATCACCTGACGTCCTAGACGGGAACTCCATTTTTCATTGAAATTGTATTGTACCCAGGCTTCAAATAATTGAATTCCGTTTACATCTGATTTGGTATTTGGAGCAACATCACCCCAAACTCGGACGTTTTGCACTGTTACTTTTGTGATGAAATCATCTTGCTTGAAATTTAAATTCAAACGGGTTCTGCTGGATATAAATTGAGCCGGAGTTTCTCCATAAGGAATTGGAGATTTGTACCCATTTCTAAATTCGTAACGTGGTCTAATTTGCAGATTAGCATCAAATTCTTGTGCAAAAGTATTCATACTGACCATCAATACTGCGGTCAGTGCTATTTTTTTTAAAATATTCATTGGGTGGAATTTAATTTAGTTTACTTGCTTCTTCGTTTATTTTCTTAATGGTTTCATCAGAGTTGACTCCTAGTCCTTCTTGCTGAAACGTTAATTCTCCTTCGGAATTAAAAACACTAATAATATTCGAATGAGAAAAATCTAAAGGTGCGATTTTTTTATAATTTACAGCCAAAACCGCAGCAAATTCTCTCGTATTTTCTTCAGTAGATCTCAAAAATTCCCATGGTTCGCTGTCCATTTTATTGGCAATAGCAAATTCTTTTAAGCGTTTTGGAGTATCAACTTCAGGATCAATACTTATCAAAATAAGCTTTACTTTATCTTTGATATCATCTGGCAAACTACTTTCAATGTTGCGCATATCAGCCACTAATCGTGGACAAGCTGCTTTACAAGAAGTGTATATCATAACCATTACCAATACTTTGCCCCTCAAATCTTTCATTTCAATATTTTGACCATTTTGGTTGGTCCATTTGGAAGGCAAATTGTAAATAGATAAATCCGAAATAGGTTTATCTTTTACAGGAGTTTTTTCTTTTTTGTTACAACTTTCAAAAGTAAAAAGCATTGCAAAAAGTGACAAAGCGAACAAAACAGTTCCAGCTTTTTTGAAGATTCCGTTTTGGTTTTGAGATAGTGTTATATTCATTTTGATTGATTTTTATTAGATCTCGAAAGTTTTTATTCATCCAGATTACACATTTGAAAAAAATTAACCACATAGAAACATAGTTTTTCTATGCTTATAAAGATTTTATAGAAGTTAACACTTTTCACATAGCTATGCTTTCTATTTGTTTAAACCATTTTAATTTTTCTATCGCTTGTTTAGGATTAATCTTTGGCACATCGAAAACCTAAATTTTTGGTAGTATAACTAGCTTTAAGACTTCCTCTAAAAGCATAGCGCATAAAAGCGGCATAGTTCATCAAATCGGTAGCATTTACAGATCCGCTTCCGCAAAAGAGATTCTTGTCGGTGTCCTTATCTTTTCTGGATTCTCCCGAAAGAAAAATACTGTTGAAGTCAGATGTCCATTCCCAAACTAAACCATGCATATCATAAACTCCCCAATAATTTTTGAAGGTTTGTCCAATGGGATTGGCATAACTTTTAGGTTTTTCATACCAAGACAAAATGTATTTATTAAATTGTTCTTTGGTACGGGCATCAGTACGTTTTTCATCTGCCATGGCAACATATTCCCATTCGTCCATTGTTGGTAAACGCTTTCCTTGACACTCACAATATTTTTTTGCAGAAAACCAGGAAACATTAGTTATTGGTGCATTGCTCAGATTATTTTTTCCATAATCAAAATCACTAGCCCATTGATTGAGATAACTTTTATCGGCATACAATCCTTTTATTTTGGAGCGACTGTATTCAGGATATTTTTTTACAAAAGCAAGATATTCTGCATTGGTAACTGGATAAACGTCAATGCTAAATGAAGAAACTTTAACTGGTTTTTGAGTAGTAGCACCATAAAGGGGGACAAATGTTCCCCCATTTATAGGCACCATTTTTGTATTTTGACCATAAAGAGTCCCATCTATTAACATTAGTATGAAAAATAAAAAGATGGCTGTCGTTTTTTTAAATAGAAACATGGGAACTCTTTTTGGTCTTGGTTGTTATTTTCTTTGAGCTTTCACCATTGCTGGTGTCACTACTTTTTTAGTATTTCCCCAACTTGCATATACATACGTTAGTACATCGGCAATTTGTTGGTCACTCAAAGCCTGAGGAGGCATTGGAGTGGTGTATTTTTTTCCATTAACAGTAATTGGAGTGTTCGATCCTTTGATTACTTGTTTAATAGCACGGTTGACATCAGCATTCAAATAATCTGATTTGGCTAATGGAGGAAAAGCTCCCGGAACTCCAGCCCCTGTTGCCTGATGGCAAGCAATACAGGTTTTGGTATAAACTGATTTTCCTTTGTTTGCATCTTGACTAAAACCTTTTACACTTAATCCTATTAATGCAATTCCTAAAATGTATTTTTTCATGACTTCTTAAATATTTAAAATTGTATTCTATTATTTTCTTTGGGCTTTTACCATTGCTGGTGTTACCACTGTTTTATTGTTACCCCAACTGTTGTACACATACGTCAACACGTCTGCAATTTCATCATCAGTAAGATTTTGACTTGGCATTACACTGTTGATTTTCTTTCCGTTTACAGTTATTTCTCCACTCAATCCTTTTATTACAGCTTGAATAGCTCTGCTTGGGTTGGCATTCAAATAATCTGATTTTGCCAATGGAGGAAATGCTCCCGGTACTCCTTGACCTTCAGATTGGTGACAGGCAAAACAAGTTGTTCCAAAAATTGCTTTACCTGATTTAATTTGTTCAGGAAGTGATTTAGCAACGGTCGATTTAGCTACTTTTTCACCTTCAGGCATATTTTGAATATTTCCACCTTCTGGTAAATAAATTCCTTCCTGAGTAGTTCCTGAATAGATTTTTTTGACTTCATCACCTGATACTTTCAGCATTCCTAAAGCTCCTTTATTGAAAGCTCTAAAGATAGAGTGATCTACTAAAATGAATGTTCCCGGAACATCAACTTTGAACTCAACAATGGCTGAACCTCCCGCAGGAATCATAGTTGTCTGAACATTTTTATTAATCGCATCGCCACCTTCAATATGTACTTTGTCAAAAATCTCACCGATTACGTGGAAAGAGGACACTAAATTTGGTCCACCATTACCCATGTAAATACGAATGGTTTCTCCCACTTTGGCAGTCAATGCTTTATCACCTGCGATAGAACCGACTTTACCATTAAACACTACATAATCTGGTTCTTCTTTGATCGCTTTATTCATATCAAATGGCTGAACGCCTTTTTCCCCATAACTTCCTTTGGTATAAAAATCGCCTTGCATCACGTAGAATTCTTTATCAACTGGTGGTAAACCTCCTTCTGGTTCCACAAGAATCAAACCATACATTCCATTGGCAATGTGCATTCCTACTGGTGCTGTAGCACAGTGATATACGTACAATCCAGGGTTTAAAACTTTGAAATTAAAGACTTTTTCATGACCTGGCGCTACAAGAGAAGATGTTGCTCCTCCTCCAGGGCCTGTAACAGCATGCAAATCGATGTTGTGTGGTAATTTATTATCTGGGTGGTTTCTTAAGTGAAACTCCACCTCATCACCTACTCTGGTTCTTATAAAACTTCCAGGAACAGAACCTCCAAAAGTCCAATAAATGTACTTCGTTCCGTCAACCATTTCTCCTTCTTTCTCTTTGATTTCCAAGTTTACAACCAAATGCATTGCGAGTCTGTCCCCAACAGGTTTTGGCACGAATGGTGGTGAAGTCAGTTCCGCTTCTTTTTGTCCTTCGACTTTTATTTTTTGATAGTAATCAGCGTTTTTTTCTTCTTCCTTTTTAGCGCAAGAAAAAAAACTAACTGTAGCAAATAACGTAATTGCAATTACCTTATAAGTTTTGCTAAAATTGAATGGTCTTTTCATAATTTTTTAATTTAAAAAATGGTTTTTTATTGAGGATAGTTTTGTCTTTTATTATAGGATAAAATTAAAATTTGATTTTCAAAGAATTAATGACAAATGTCATGTTTCTAACTTTTCTTTTAGAAAAACTATTTTAAAGCTATAATTAAAAAAACTAGTAATCCTAAAGTGAGTGTTAAACCAATTTTCCAAAAATTATGAGCGTGCTTTAATTCCATAAATTGGAAAGCCACCACCATAAATTTAATCCCTGACAAAATCATCAAAAGCCCGACCATTATTAATGATACTAAAAATGAATTAGCAACTACCGCCGATGAAATTGTCAATAATAGTAAAAAAGCGTAGCTTAAAATTAATTCTTTTTTCATAATTTAAAAAATTAAATAAATTACTGGAAATAACAATAGCCAAATCAAATCGCACATGTGCCAAAAGGCTCCACAAGCTTCAATATCGTCAATAACAGTATCTGAATTTTTCTTTTTCATACCATAATTAGTCCAAGCCAGAATGACCAAGCCAATAATAACATGGATCACATGAAATCCAGTTAACAACCAATAAAAAGTATAAAACATATTGGTATCCAATGTTATTCCACTGTCAATTTTATGGTAATATTCGACACTTTTCAAACCAAGGAATAAAAATCCACCTAACATCGTCAACTTAAAGTAAACCGATGATTTTTGAATGTTTTGTTCTTTAAATTCATGGACCGCATTGGCCATAAAAAAACCACTTGTCAATAAAAAAACGGTATTCGTTGCTCCAAAAAAAGTATTCAATTGCATTCTTGATTCATGAAAAATGGTTGCATTTTCACTTCCGTAAAAGACAAAAGCCACTAATGCCATTCCGAAAGTAATCAGCTCCAGAAAAATGATAATCCACATCAGGATTCCGCCTGGTGGATAATAAATGTTGCTGTAATTTATTTTTGAGGTATTCATATTAATATAAAATTTACGATATAAGATTTACGATATAAGATTTGGGATTTAAGATTTGGGATTTAAGAATCAATCTCATTTCCTTAAAGGGAAGAGCTATTCACATAAACTTGTCATTCCGTAGGAATCTCAGCGATGTATATCCTCACAGTATTTCCACTATAGAATATCAAAAAAAACTATTGATTTGTATTGTCGATTTAGATTGTGGAGCTACTTTGCTGGGATCCTTCCTTCGTCAGGATGACAAGATTGTGGAAAATGCATTATCGAAATGAATGTCCTTAACTAACCGACACCAATTACGATTTTTTAGCTAAGCTAGATTCGTAATTCCGAAATCACAATACGTAAATCGTAATTCCCAAAATCGTAATTCGTACATCATTTTTACTCCCAATCCAATAATCTTTTTTCGCCTTCGATTTTCTTGATGTCGGTAATATCCTGAGACATTTCGATAACGCCTTTATAGTTTTTATTGGCATCTCTTACCGCAAAATAACGGATGTAAATCAGACGTTCTTTGTAATTGATCCAAAACGAAGATTCATTTTGAGTTCCTTTTCTGAATTCTTCCAAAATTTTAAGAACCGTTCCAACGCTTTTCGGCGGGTGGCAGAATTTTACTTCACGCCCAATGATTCCAGCGCTTCTAGGAAAAACTCGCTCTTCGCCTCTATTGTAAAAAATCACTTTATCATTTTCATCTACGTAGGTCAAATCCAAAGGCATCGTTCTTAAAAGCAAATTCACCTGCTCCACAGTCATATACCCTTCATCATAATGCGAAGTATTTTCGAGTGAAAAAGACAAATCTCTTTGTGTAAAATCCTGACTTGGGTGTATGTATTCTACTTTTGGAAAAGCGGGTGGAATTTCCGAAAGCATCCAACCGATTTCCTCCTCTCCTTTTCGCATTTCTATCCAATCTTCTTCTTGTAATAATTCTAAAGAATTCGGAAACAAAACATTGTCTTCTACTCCCAACAGTCTGTAAATACCATCTGTCAAAAATGGCGTATTAGTACTGATTTTTTCCGGATTATTCGTTTTGATGTAATACTGAATCAATCGGAATTGTTCTCTCAAATTATCATGAAACGACCACATTCCTTGTGATGGTCCTACCCAGCCTCTTTTTTCCAAAAAAGGAAATAGCTGATTTTCTTTGCGGGCAAAACGTTTTTCGATAGTGAGTAATTGATTAAATATATTTATGAATTTTGGTAAATCTTCTGAAGGATCTGTTGCTATAATTTCTTCCAAAAGGGAAACTATTAATTCTTTTTCCTGAAAGTAAATCCAAACTGGATGACCTTCTGGCAATACGGGGGTGTTATCTGTATCTGTCATTATTATTAATATTTAAGTATCTATAATTTTTAAACATATAAGCCAAATTATACTGTAGAAAAAAAATAACCACATAGAAACATAGATTCTCCTTGCATCGAAAAGACATTTCATTTTATATAGATGATCATAGCTATGTGAAGAGTTCTAACTGCTATAAAATCTTTAAGAACATTTTAATTCTATGTTTCTATGTGGTTAAACAATTTTGTCCCATTTAAAATTTTCTATCGCTTATTTTAGGTTTAATTGCTTTTTATTTCTGGTGTTTAATCTTTTCATATAATTTCACTAAAGACTGAAGCAACTCAACAGGAGTTGTTAGAATCTGATAGTGATTTTGTCCAAACATTTGGGGTAAATAATATTTGGCTTCGGCTTCTATCGCCAATGCATAGGAGTTAATGTTTTTAGAATTCAGTTCACGAAGCGCCTGCTTCACATCGTTAATTCCGTATTTGCCTTCGTATTTATCGTAATCGTTGGGCTTTCCATCGGAGATTAAAATCACCCATTTGTTTTTGGTGCTTCTTTTATCCAATCGAACGCCTGCATGTCGCAACGCAGCGCCAATTCGGGTGTAACCGCTTGGTTCTACAGCACCTACTTTTTGCTTGGCAATATTCCAGCTTTCATCAAAATCTTTAATCGTCAAATAGGTGGAATAATTTCTGGTTTTGGAATAAAAACTGTCTATCGAAAAATCAATTTGGAACTCATTCAAAATTTCTCCAAACAAAATAGAAACCTCTTTTTCGACATCAATTACACGATTTCCCGCAACGTATCCATCGCTGGAAAGGCTGATATCCAACAAAATCAGAATGGACAAATCCTTTTCTTTTTTGCGGTTGGAAACATAAATTTTATCCGAAGGCGTTCTTCTTGAATGGACATCAACATACAGATCGGTAAGAGCATCAATATCAAATTCATCGCCCTGAGTTTGTCTTTTTTGCTGTTGCATTTTATTATTGACGTTGGTCAGCATTTTACGTAAACCCATCAAAGTCGATGCGTTTTTGGTAATCGTATTTTTGTAATAATCGCTATCCTTTTTCAATTGTGATTTTGGATAGACTTTGCAGAAATTTTCTTTGTAACAATTCTTGCTTCCATCCCATTCATCATAGGTGTGGTGAAAACCTTTTTCATCAACAGCAGCACTTTCGGAAATCGTAGTGTTTTCAATAAAATCAGCCTGATAAACCGAATGTGACGTATCATCAACACGAACGGTATATTTCATATTCAATTCTTCCAAAGCATCCTGATGGTCTTCCAATTCATCCGAACCATCAAAATCACGCCAGTTTCCATTGAATTCCTCCGCTGTTTCTACTTTTTCAAAATTGTGCAGCATCACATAATCTTCCTGTTGCTTTTTATCCAATTCAACCGTAACCACTTCCTCAACAGCTTTCGCTTTTAAAGTCGTTAATGGCTGAATTTCATTTGGCTTTTTAGCACTATCTGAGAAGTTTTGCAATAAATCGTCTTTATCCGTAACGGCTTCATTTTTCATCCATTTGCCAAATAACCAACTGAAATCAGGCTCATTTTTAGCATCCGCTTTTTGAATGAAATGATTTTTAGCAGAAATCAAAAACGCTTCATCAATAAAATAGGTCTTAAACAAAACTTCAAGAATTTTTTCAGATGATTCCAATGCTTTTTGTTGTGAAAGTGCCAATGAAGGTTCTTTCTCTTCTGAAGTCCAATTCAGATTCAGACCTTGCTGAATGCTTAAAAACAAAATTCTGAAATGATAAAAAATAAGATTCTCTTCCGCTGTTGGAAATTCAGAAAAAGAAACAGGAAGAAAAAAATTATTGTTTTTGTAACCACCTTCGCGTTCCGCAGGGAAAATCTCGATAGGATTTCCTGTCAAAGCACGCGCCATAATCGTTAAACGCGACTGTATATCAGAAAGCCAAACGGTTCTTGCAGCAACTTCAAGATTTACTTTTTTGTTTTTCTTCAAATGTTTGAAAAACTTTCCAACTAAATATTCATCTATTTCGAAACCCATTTTGTTTAGTTTTTCAGTATTCAATTTCGGAATCAATAACAACTTGAAACCTTAAACTTGAAACTATTTTATTATATCATCAAATTGCACAAATCCTTTAAGGCTTGTATGGTTTGCAAATCATCTGTCAAAGGTTCGACGACTGCAACATGAACCGCCAATCGTTTTGGTAATCCGCTGTGAATGATTTTCGCACCATCAACCAGAAGTCTTGTGGATACCGTTTCGGTTAAACCTAATTCGGTTAAATTTCTAATTTTGTTACCGATAGCTACTAATTTCTTAGCGATATCAATGTCAATATTGGTTTCATTTACCAAAATTTCAGCTTCAATTTTAGGTTCTGGATAATCAAATGAAACCGCAATAAATCGTTGACGAGTAGAAGGTTTCAATTCTTTAAAACCTCTTTGATAACCTGGATTGAACGACGCCACCAACATAAAATCTTCATGCGCCTTGATCGTTTCTCCCAGTTTATCAATAAAAAGAACGCGTCTGTGATCGGTCAGGGAATGAATCGCTACAATCACATCGGGGCGGGCTTCGGCAACTTCATCGAGGTAAATGATTGCTCCTTCTTTTACGGCAGTGGTCAAAGGGCCATCCAACCAAACCGTTTCGGCTCCTTTGATGATAAACCGTCCAATCAAATCGGTTGAAGAAGTTTCTTCATGGCAACTAATCGTAATGAGTTTTTTACCCAATTGATGTGCCATATATTCTACAAAACGAGATTTCCCAGTTCCGGTTGGGCCTTTCAACAAAAAAGGAATTTTGTTTTTATAGGAATGTTCAAAAACTTCAACTTCCTTACCGACAGCGTGGTAATAAGGAATCTCTAATACTGTATCTACTAACATATTTTTAAATTTTAGAAAAAAACCGAAACCTAAAACAATTGTCTTGGGGGATATGAGTTATTTAACTTTCATTAAAGTGTTTCGGTTTTAAAAAAAGGCAGGTTAGTTATTTGGTTTCTAAAGCTTCATCCGTTGGTCGTCCGTATTTGAAGAAATCGAAAATGAACATTCCGATTCCTGTGGCAAACATCGTAGCGCAAATCAGCAATACCACGAAGTGAATACTGATTTCGTTTTGTACGACCATGAACTCCATTTTCATTTTTCGTTCCAAATACACCTGAGCTACTCCGGCAACTCCAAAAGCAACCGTCATTCCTAACATTCCAACATTGGACAACCAAAAAGCAGCCATTCCAGTTGCACTTTGGTATCTTTTACGACCCGTTAAATTGGGTAAAGCATAACTTATTATAGCCAAAACAATCATCGCATAAGCACCCCAAAACGCATAATGTCCGTGCATAGCGGTAACTAATGTTCCGTGAGTGTATAAATTAGTTTGTGGCAAAGTGTGAGCAAAACCTAATAATCCTGCTCCAACAAAAGACACAATTGAAGAACCGATTGTCCAGAATAAAGCAATTTTATTAGGATGGCTTTTTTCTCCTTTGCGGTACATATTTACAGCAAATAATGCCATTCCGAGGAAAGCTAGAGGCTCTAAGGCAGAGAAAATTCCACCAACGATTAACCAAATTTTATTCACTCCGATGTAATAATAATGGTGTCCTGTTCCTAAAACTCCCGAAAGGAATGTCAAACCTACGATTACGTATAGCCATTTTTCGATCACTTCTCTATCAACACCAGTCAATTTTATTAATAAATACGAAAGAATACCTCCCATAATTAGTTCCCAAACACCTTCAACCCACAAGTGAACTACCCACCAACGGAAGAAGGAATCCATTACCTGACTATCAAACCAAATCATTCCTGGTAGATACAGCAAGGCTGCGAATAACAATCCCATAGATAAAACTAAAGCGGTTGTGGTTCTGCGTTTCCCTTTGAATAACGTTCCTAAAATCAATCCTAAGAATAACAACACATTAATAACAACTAAGAAGTCCAATTCTCTGGGAATCTCCAGAAACTTTCTTCCTTCCCAATGGTTGAAGTGAAAACCTACTAAGGCTACAACTCCAACAACCGCAAGAGAAATTAACTGTATGTAAGCCCATTTTACGCTGATCAATTCACGTTGCGCTTCTTCGGGAATGATGTAATATGCAGCTCCCATGAAACCCGTCAATAACCAAACTACCAATAAATTTGTATGTACGGCACGAGCTACATTAAAAGGAATAACATCATGCAATCCCTGTATTCCGATTCTATCAAAGCCCATAATAAAACCATACACGATCTGTAATGAGAACAATAACATGCATAGTGCAAAAAACCAATAGGCTACTTTTTGTGATTTATATTTCATTTCTTTATATTTTAATTATTCGTCTTTAGATAATGGAGAGACAACTCGGTCAAACCCATTCAAATCAATCTTTCCAATCCATTTCAAATACGCTACAACGGCATCGGCATCTTTGTCATTCATATTATAAACCACCATTTTTCTTCCGTTTGGTGCCCATGGAACCGGTGACATCAACACTGCTTTGACATAACCTTCTCCCCTGCGGTCGATAACTTTTGTCAATTCTGGGGCATAATATCCGCCTTCTCCCATGATAGTGTGGCATCCCATACAATTGTTGTGTTCCCAAATTTCTTTTCCTCTTACTACTTGTTTGTCAATTTTAGTGTAATTGGTCTGGTCATTTCTAGGCATGAACGAGTAAATGGTCAATCCAATAAAGATTAGAAATGTGACCAATGTTCCTCCCAGAAAAAATGCTCGTGCTTGTGATTTTGAAAGCATAATAATCTGTTTTTTATTAATTAATATTTTTGTTTTACCAATAAAGGACAATGTTGTCTTTTATTGTTTCGCAAATATAAAGGATATTTTTATCTTTTATTAAAAAATGAGAATTTATTTTAAATAAAATTTTAACCTAAAATTAAGTCTGAACAATAAAAACAATAAACACAACAAATGCAGGACTTAATAAGTTTTCAACATTGAAATGTTCTTAAGTTCATATCTGAATATGATAAAAATCATGTTCCATCTTTTATAATATTCCTAAAATTACATTTCATAAATGTGAGTAATTAAAAACAGTAAACCATTATTTATCAAATACTTATTTTTCAATTGAAAAATAAAATTAATTAAGGATAAACTTGTCCTTTATTAAAATATTTTACTATTTTTGTACTTATAATTTTTAATTTAAAAACAAGTATATGGAAACTTTAGAAAGAATTACTATAGGCGATTTTGTAGCAAAAGACTTTAGAACAGCTGCTTTATTTTCAAAATACGGCATTGATTTTTGCTGCAAAGGAGACAGAACTTTAGAAGAAGTTTGCGAAAAAAAAGAGGTAAATCCGGATGAATTATTAGCACAAATTGAGGCAATTTTAGAGTCAAAAAGTGACTCAGGAATCGATTTTAATTCATGGCCAATTGATTTATTAGCCGATTATATAGAGAAAACCCATCACCGTTATGTTGCTGAAAAAACTCCTACTCTGCTTCAATTTTTAGACAAATTAAGTAAAGTACACGGAGCCAATCATCCTGAACTTTTAGAAATCAATGATCTTTTTAAAGGTTGTGCAGGAGAATTAGCCCAACACATGAAAAAAGAAGAATTGATTTTGTTTCCTTTCATCAAAAAAATGGTTGATGCTACCATAACTGATCATTTAATTGAGCAACCTTTTTTCCAAACAGTTGAAAATCCAATTGAAATGATGAAACACGAACACGATGCCGAAGGGGAGCGTTTCAGAAAAATTGCTGAATTGAGTAACAATTACACTCCACCTGCCGATGCTTGCAACACATACAAAGTAACTTTTGCAATGCTACAAGATTTTGAAGAAGATTTACACAAGCATATCCATTTGGAAAACAACATCTTGTTTCCAAAAGCAATCCATCTTGAAAAAGATTTTTCTGCACAATTATAAATAACATTAAACATCAACAACTATGGGGAATTACGTCATCAAAAGAAATGGAAAATACAAACCATTCGAAAGTTTTAAAATTAAGGACGCTATTGAAAAGAGTTTCAAAAGTGTCTCTGTAGCTGTTGATGAAAGTGTTTTCGAAAATATAATCATTGCGTTAGAGCAGAAAGAAGTTTGGGCTGTTGAAGAAATTCAGGATTTAATTGAAAAAACACTGTTCGAGAAACATTATTTTGAAGTAATGCGTTCTTTCATGCTTTTTCGCCAAACAAGAAAGCTCCAACGTGAACACATAAAAGGTTTAAACGAAGACACCACTTATGTAGATAGTACACAAACTATCGAAGAATATATTAAACAAACAGATTGGAGAATCAATGCCAATGCCAATACTTCGTATTCTAACGCAGGATTAGTCAATAATGTGGCTGGAAAAATCATCGCGAATTATTGGTTAGACAAGGTCTATTCTAAAGAAGAAGGCTATGCGCATCGCAATGGCGATATACACATCCACGATTTGGATTGTCTAACCGGTTATTGTGCTGGCTGGAGTTTACGAGTGTTGCTCAACGAAGGTTTTAATGGTGTGAGAGGTCGTGTCGAAAGTAGAGCACCATCTCACTTTAGAGAAGCTCTTGGGCAAATGGCTAATTTTCTAGGTATTTTGCAAAGCGAATGGGCAGGTGCGCAGGCTTTCAGCTCATTTGACACTTATTTGGCACCTTATGTTTTCAAAGACAATTTGCCTTATGATGAAATACTAAAGGCCGTTCGAAGTTTTGTATATAATTTGAATGTTCCGGCTCGTTGGGGACAATCGCCTTTTACCAACATCACTTTGGATTGGAATGTGCCCGAAGATTTAAAAACACAAATTCCAACCAAAAACGATCATCACATTTTTGAAGATTGCGTCTCTTCTGATTTATTGGTCAGAGCCCAAAAAAGAGGTGTTTCGAGAGTAACGGATTTGAGATACGAACATTTTCAAAAGGAAATGAATCTTATCAATAAAGCCTATTATACAGTAATGACCGAAGGTGATTCCAATGGGCAACCCTTTACCTTCCCTATTCCTACGGTAAATATTACCGAAGAATTTGATTGGGATGGAGAAAACACAGATCTACTTTTTGAAAATACAGCCAAAATTGGTTCTTCCTATTTCCAAAACTTCATTGGAAGCCAGTACGTTCTTGATGATAATGGAAATAAAATTGAAAACGAGAATGCCTACAAACCCAATGCGGTTCGCAGTATGTGTTGCCGTTTGCAATTGGATTTACGCGAATTATTAAAACGTGGCAATGGACTATTTGGAAGTGCCGAAATGACCGGAAGTATTGGAGTTGTAACCATAAACATGGCTCGTCTGGGTTATTTGTACAAAGGAAATGAAGCCGAATTATACCAACAATTGGATAAGCTTTTATATATAGCAAAATCGACTTTGGAGAAAAAAAGAGTGTTCGTACAAGAAATGTATGATCGTGGATTGTTCCCTTATACCAAACGTTATCTGCAACATTTTAGAAATCACTTTTCGACTATTGGGGTAAATGGTATGAACGAAATGATTCAAAATTTCACCAACAATCAAGACATTATTGCTACTGAATCTGGTATTGAGTTTGCAGCCAAAATTCTGGATCATATTCGCAATCGAATGAAAGAGTTTCAAGAAGAAACAGGTAACCTTTATAATCTGGAAGCTACACCGGCCGAAGGAACGACCTATCGTTTTGCCAAAGAAGACAAAAAACGTTATTTTGACATTACTCAGGCGGGACAAGGAGAGAATATTTATTACACCAATAGTTCGCAAATCCCAGCAGACTTCACTCAAGATCCATTTGAAGCTTTGTTATTACAAGATCAATTGCAATGCAAATATACTGGGGGAACAGTACTGCATTTGTATATGAGTGAAAAAATAAGTTCTTCGGAAGCCTGTAAACAGTTTGTCAAAAAAGTGATTTCTAATTTCAAACTGCCATACATCACAGTTACTCCAGTATTTAGTGTCTGTCCAAAACATGGTTACCTAAATGGGGAACATGAATTTTGCCCTAAATGCGACGAGATTTTAATTGAAGAAAAAGAGAAAGAGAATGCTTAAAATTGTTTAAAAGTTTAATGGTTTAAAATGGTTTAAACATTTAAACAACTTTAAATACACCAACTCAGTAACTTAGAAACCTAAATAAAAATGAAATTAACAGCAAACCAAATTTTAGAAGAGAACAAAGAATTGCGCACCAAGTGTTTGGTGTACACGAGAGTAATGGGCTATCACAGACCAGTAGAAAGTTTTAATATAGGAAAAAAAGGTGAACACAAACAACGAACTCATTTTACAGAAGCAAGATGTTGCTAAACCAATCTATAACCTAACTCCGTTTACGTTATTAGATTACCCGAATAAAACAGCTTGCATACTTTGGTTTGCAGGCTGTAATATGCGGTGTTTATATTGTTATAATCCAGAAATCGTTTTTGGCAAAGGAATTATTTCTTTTGAAAATGCAATTCAATTCCTCAAAGGAAGAACACAATTGCTAGACGCCGTAGTGTTTAGCGGAGGGGAATGTTTGTTGCATAAAAAAAGCATATCCTTTATTGCCGAAGTCAAGAAAATGGGCTTTTTAATTAAAATAGATACGAATGGTTCCCAACCCAAAATACTAGAGGAACTCATTCAAAAAAAGCTTATCAATTATGTCGCGCTTGATTTTAAAGCAATGCCGCATAATTTTGAAAAAATAACACAATCAGAACTTTTTATTCCTTTCGAAAAGTCTTTAGATTTATTATTGCAAAGTGATATTCCTTTTGAGGTTCGAACAACTGTACATTCTGAATTATTAAATAAGAATGATATTTTGAAAATGATTTCCTATTTAGAAACAGCTGGTTACACTGGAAATTATTATATTCAACATTTTGTAAATGATGTCAAAACCATAAAAAGGTTAGGACGTTCTATACGGGAATTAGAAAAAGAAAACCTTTCAACAGAAAAAATAAAAGTCTGTTTTAGAGGATAGAGACTTATTAACCCCCAATAAACTCAGCATGAATCATCATCTTTTATTAATCATACACCTCTTGAGTGCTGCCATTTGGGTGGGAGGACATTTGTTGCTTTGCTTAGCTTATTTACCTCAGGCATTAAAAGAAAAAGATCCAAAAATCATCTTAAACTACGAAAGAAGATACGAACCGGTTGGTATGACAGCCTTAGTTTTATTAGTAATCACAGGTATTTTGATGGCTTACAAATATGGTGTAACTATAGAATATTGGTTTCAATTTGCAACACCAATAGAGAAAGTTGTTTCATCAAAATTGGTTTTATTACTGATCACTGTTGCCTTTGCTTTGAGCGCTCAATTTCGGGTTTTACCCAAATTAAAAAAAGATTCCAGTAAATTACCCGAAATGACTTTTCATATTGTATCAGTAACAATCATCGGAATTTTAATGCTTATATTTGGATCATTTGTTCGTTTCGGAGGTTTATAAAAAAAGTTAACCATATAAGGAATATAAGTTCATTTAAGTAAGACAGTTATTAATGCATAAAGCTTATATGTCCTTATATTCCTTACATGGTAAAAAATTATTGCTTTGTTTTAACTAATCATCATGAAAAAATCCTGGATATTAACTTGCTTCCTCAATTTCTTTATTGCATCACTTATGGGGTTACTGCTTCGTTTGATGTATGTTAGTCCAATTGAAGGCGTTAATTTTCAATTCTTAATGCATGGTCATTCTCATGTAGCTATGTTGGGTTGGGTATATTTGATGTTATACAGTTTGATTATTCATTTTTTTGTTCCAAAAGAAGCCCAACAAAAACCTGTTTTCAATCGATTATTTTGGATTACCGAAATGGCTGTCGTAGGTATGATGATGGATTTTCCTGTTCAGGGATATGCTTTTGTTTCAATTCTCTTTTCGACTTTGCATATTTTTTGCAGTTACTATTTTGTTTACCTGATTTTGAAAGAAACAAAAACACAAACATCAGTTGAAAAAAGAATGCTTAAAACATCCTTATACTTCATGCTTTTATCAACTTTGGGCGTTTGGTGTTTGGGTCCAGCAGTAGGATTAATGGGTAAAGCAAGTGCTTTTTATCAGATTGCGATTCAGTTTTTCCTTCATTTTCAATTTAATGGTTGGTTTTTATTTGCCGTTTTGGCGTTACTTTTCAAACAAATCAAAATCAATATAGACGAGAAAAAGTTTCAACTTTGTTACTCTCTTTTTGTTACTGCAACTGTCTTAACATTAGCCTTGCCTGTGAGTTGGTATCTTTCTAACCCTATTTTTTACAGGATAAATGCTGTTGGCGTACTCTTGCAATTGTTTTCAATGTTACTTTTTATACAACTTATTCGACCACAACTCAAAATTTTTCTCACTGAATTGTCTTCTTTAGAAAAAAGAGTATATCAATTTGCTTTGTTTTCATTGGTATTAAAAATTGGTATTCAATTAGTTGTTTTAATTCCAGAACTGGCTCAAGTTTCGCATCAAATTAGAAATTTTGTCATTGGATACATCCATTTGACGATGCTTGGAATTATCACCGGTTTTCTATTTGGATTTGCATTGCAAAATAATTTCATACATTCTAAAAAAACAATTATAAAATACGGCATCCATATTTTTCTATTAGGATTTGTTGCAACCGAAATTCTTTTATTTCTTCAAGGCATCTGGTTGTTCTTAAATAAGGGATCATTTCCTGATTATTATCTAAATTTACTTATAGCCAGTTTTCCTTTGCCACTAGGCTTGTTATTCGTTATTTGGGGTTTGATTTTTCAATCAAAATATACCCAATTTAACCTCCAAAAGTCTAGTATTTATCCTCATAAATGAAACTAATTTCTTAAATTTGTAAAAAACACGATATGTTTTCAAAAACCTGTGAATACGGAATACGAGCTACTATTTTTATAGCTTCACAATCTTATCAGAACAAAAGAGTTGGACTAAAAGACATTGCTAAAAAAATTGATTCTCCAGAAGCTTTTACTGCCAAAATTCTTCAAATTTTATCCAAAAGTAATATCATTCATTCTATAAAGGGAGTTGGTGGAGGATTCGAAATTCCTCGAGAAACAATGAAAGATATTAAACTGGCACAAATTGTAAATGCACTCGAAGGAGATCGTGTTTTTACGGGTTGCGGTTTAGGACTCAGTCAATGCTCCGAAGATCATCCCTGCCCCATGCATGAAAAATTCAAGTCGATTAGGAACGAACTGGCTGTAATGCTCGAGACAACCAATCTAGAGGAATTAGCTCTGGGCATAAAGAGTGGAGATACTTTTCTTAGGTATTAACGAAAAGTAATTTGCCAACCGATTTTCATTCCTACTGAATTATATAAATTAAAAAAGGCTTGATTTCTCAAGCCTTTTTTGCGGTATTTAAGCAACTGCTAACTCCGGAATACAGAGTTCAAACAATTCAGTTTTAAAACTATTGAGTTGTTTTTCGATGGTATTTTTGCTTTTTGCAAACCAGTTATTTGATGCTAATAAGGATTGGTAATATTCAATACCTTCATTCAAATTGCTTTTAAAAGCATTTAATTTTTTTAATTGTGCCACTGTGATTTGTTCAGATAATTCATTGATTTCATTCTTCAAATAATCCATGTACATTTTCAATTCATTGATAATAACATTAGGACGATCTTTAGCTCCAAGCACAGTTGTATTTCCATAAATGTGTCTTACCATATCCAAAAGAGAAACTTCTTTGTCAAAATAAGCCAAATTTGGTCCAGGACATATAACAACGCCTTGATTTTGCCCTTTAATTTTGATATCATTTTCAAGATAAGCCGTATTTGCCAATCCAACGCACAAGCATGATTTCTCAGTAATGCTGTTTTTCTTTTTATCATAAGTAAATTGAGAAATAGAATCTTTCTGAGCGTTCAATTCTTCCAATTTCAAATCTTGGTATTGTTTTGAAGCCGGACACATCCCTTTTGGGCCGTATTCTTTACTTAAAGCAAGGAATTTTTTAGGGCAAGAACTTCCAGCCTTATTTTCATCAATACGTTTTTGTTTAAAATATTCATTGGTTGTGCCTTTCACTGCATTAAAACGAATACCCAAAGGCGAAATATTACTCAAATAAAAGTCATCTTCTTTGGCTTTTTCCAATAATGCTCTGGTTGCAGAATCAACAGAAGTTGCTTCTGGAACCAACAAAAATGGAGATCCCCAACCTACTGAATCCAGTTGGTATTTTTCCAATAAAAATTCATGTTCTTCGGCAGTTCCTACACCACCTTGCACTGTAATTTTTAATTCTAATGGCGTTTCAGGAACAGGCAATCCTTTTATCTCCAAAGCTTTCACCATCAACTCATGAGCTGATTGTATCAACTGCTCTCTCTTTTGTTTAAATTCTTCCAAAATAGGTCCTAGTAAATAACCATCAGTAGCAAAAGCATGACCACCACAGTTCAAACCTGATTCGATTCTATATTCGGAAACCCAAAGCCCTTTTTTGGCAAGGAAATTTCCTTGAATCATCGCCGAACGAAAATCGCTTACTTTCAGGATAATTTTCTTTTGCAGCTTATTATTAGCATCTGGATAAAATACTGGAAAGTTTTCAAAATAGGCATACAATCTTGGATTCATACCTGCAGAAAGTACCACTGAAGAAGACAATTTACTATTGGCAAAACCACGAAGAGAAGCATGAGCATCATTAAACTCTACTGGTAATTGCTCGTCTTTTTTGAAGTTATCTTTATCCACTTTGGTCATGATATTTACATCAATTTCACCTGGAGAAAGATTTTCTTCAAGGTATTTTTTGATCGTATCTTTTACCGCAATTCCTTCATCAATAAAACTTTGAAGTCCTTTTTTAATTTCGGATCTATTAGGCAACATCGCAACATAATTTTCCAAAGCCTGTTTACTTTCAACAAGTTCAGCTTTGAATTTTTCAAATTTATCTTTTACGATAGTGTCCATCAAATTCAGATAAGAAGTCACACGTTCTGCGCGATAATCGTGAATTTTATCTGTAATTTCCTGATACGGGATTTTAAATTTTTCGCTATAAAAAGCATTCATTCTTTCGATCAAATCATCGTCAATGATAGAAACAACCGAGGAAATTCCATATTGAGCCACACGAATTGGGCTATCAATAGTATAAGCTAATCCCATTACAGGGATATGAAAAGTGTGTAGGGGTTTATTAGTCGCCATAAGTCAAAAATGAATATGTTAATTTCTATGCAAATATCCATATACTAATTCTCTTAAAACCTGACATTTATCATATTGTATAGAAACAAATCCGAATAAATTTGCAGGTTGCAAAAACCACAATGATTTTTTTTTTAACAAAAACATTTTTTTTGAGACTTTTAGATAGCTTTCTGAAAGATGTAGCTTCAAAGTTTTAACTTATATTTGCATAGAATTAATCTCAATAATAAAAAAACACCATTAAAGTTTTTAAAAAATGAAAAGTCTTAAAGAGCGTATATTGGAATTAAAAAAAGAAAAAAATGCGGTAATACTAGCGCATTATTATCAGGAATCCGATATTCAAGATGTAGCAGATTATGTAGGAGACAGCTTGGGATTATCTCAAGAAGCAATGAAAGTTGATGCTGATATTATCCTTTTCGCAGGAGTTCACTTTATGGCCGAAACTGCCAAAATATTAAACCCAACCAAGAAAGTAATTTTACCAGATTTGAAAGCTGGTTGTTCGTTAGCCGAATCTTGTCCTCCAGAGGATTTCAAAAAATTCACTGAGGCTCATCCAGATCATATTGTCATCACTTATGTAAACTGTTCTGCCGAAGTAAAAGCGTTAACAGATATTGTTGTAACGTCTTCAAATGCTGTTAAGATTGTAGAATCTATTCCAAAAGACAAACCTATTATTTTTGCTCCTGATAAAAATTTAGGTAAATATGTAATGGAACAAACAGGTAGAAAAATGTTACTTTGGGATGGATCTTGTGTGGTTCACGAAGCATTTTCGTTAGACAAACTAGTGGCTTTATACAAACAAAATCCAGATGCTCAAATTATTGCGCACCCAGAATCTGAAACGCATATTTTAAAAACTGCCAACTACATTGGTTCAACTGCTGGAATGATTAATTATGTAAAAACCAATCCAAGCAATAAATTCATCGTTGCTACAGAAGCTGGTATTCTGCATAAAATGAAACAGGAAGTGCCGAATAAAATTCTGATTCCTGCACCTTCAAACGAAGACAACACTTGTGCTTGTAGCGAATGCGGTTACATGAAGATGAATACGTTACAAAAAGTTTATGATTGCTTACTAAATGAAACCCCCGAAGTTAATGTCCCAGATGACATTAGAAAAAAAGCATTAATCCCTATCGAACGTATGCTCGAATTATCATAATAAATGAGTACAACCAATTATTTAATTATAGGTTCCGGAGTGGCAGGTTTGACATTTGCACTCAAAATGGCCAACCGTTTCCCCGAGAGAAATATCACTATTGTTACCAAAGCCAATGCCGATGAGTCGAACACTAAGTACGCTCAGGGAGGTATTGCAATTGTTACTGATAAAACTGAAGATTCCTATCAAAAACACATAGAAGACACTCTCATTTGCGGAGACGGATTGTGTGACGAAGCTGTAGTTAAAATGGTGGTTACCGAAGGTCCAAAACGATTAAAAGAATTAATTGAATGGGGTGCTCAATTTGATACCAATGCCAAAGGAACTTTTGACTTAGGCAAAGAAGGTGGTCACTCCGAAAACAGAGTGGTTCATCATAAAGACCAAACCGGGCATGAAATCCAACGTGCAATTTTGGAACAAGTCATGCAAAAAGAAAACATTACTGTTCTGGATCATCATTTTGCGTTAGAATTAATCACTGAAAACAATCGTTGCGTTGGGGCATACGCTCTAGACGAAAAAACCAACGAGATCCTTACTTATCAATCCGATTTTACATTATTGGCAACGGGAGGTATTGGCCATTTATACGGACATACTACCAATCCTATCATTGCAACAGGTGATGGAATAGCTATGGCTTACCGCGCCAATGCTGTAATTAAGGATATGGAATTTATACAATTTCACCCAACTGCATTAAACGACAACAGCAGTGGCTCTAAATTTTTAATATCCGAAGCTGTTCGTGGTTTTGGTGCTCGTTTGAGAACCAAAAAAGGAGATTTCTTCATGCAACATTATGATTCAAGAGGTGATCTCGCCTCTAGAGATATTGTTTCTCAAAGCATCGATTTGGAACTCAAAAAATCGGGCGATGAATGTGTTTATTTAGATTGTACCCATTTGGATATGGTTGGATTCAAAAACCATTTCCCAATGATTTACAAACATTGTAAAAATTTAGGTATTGATCCTGAAAAAGACTGGATTCCAGTCGTTCCTGCCCAACATTATTTATGTGGCGGAATTGTAGTCGATCGCAATGGAAAAACCTCTGTGGAGAATTTATTTGCCTGTGGCGAATGTTCTCGAACAGGCTTGCACGGAGCTAACAGATTAGCATCAAATTCTCTCTTAGAAGCTTTAGTGTATTCAGATAAAATATACCATTATTTGGCAGATAATCCATTTGTAGCTTCTGAAACAACAAGTACAGTTCCCAATTGGCCTATTCAATCCAAAACTAAAATAGCAGCCGAATATATTGCCAAAACCAAAGCAAAACTGCAATTATTGATGCGTCAAAATGCAGGGATTGTGAGATTTGATTCGGACTTACTAAAAGCGAAAGAAACGTTGAAAAATATGCAAATCGAAATTGACGAGGTAATTCAAAATCACTTGGTTTCTACTGATTTGTATGAATTAAATAACATGATTGACATTGGAAATCTAATCGTTCAACAATCTATTGATCGAAATGGAAATGCTGGCGGATTTGTGAAATTTGCTACAAAAGATATTTAATACAATCTAATCTATAAAAAAAACAGTCTTAGAAATATTTCTAAGAGACTGTTTTTTTTTATAATATGGTCAAAAATAGTTGGCTATTCTCCTGACTTAACATCATCTTCTGATTTCATGACTTTGCTAAAAAATCACTCATAGTTTTTCTTTTCCTCCATTTCTTTCACTATTCTTTTATTGACATCTATTTTAGCTCCTTTCAATACATAAATAAAAATTTCAGGTTCTCTCGCATACTTATTGACTCTCTTTCCAGCCAAATAAACACTCTCAAAAAATGGCTTTTCAGTCTTTCGTTCTTTGTCGTCATCATCGGCTTCTTTTACTAAAATCACATCTTTAATATTCATACTTAATGGAAGCCAATTAATATAATCTGCGTTAAAAGAATGAGCAACAATTTTTTTGTTAGTAGTATAAAAATTGATAGCTCCTGCTTGTCCATAATTATCACAAAGAATTAAAGTATGGTCAAGATCGGGCATAGTAGAGCAAACAGAATCTACTTTTACAGCCAATTCTTTCCAGCCCAACATGTCGGCAAAATCCTGTGGCAACAAATGGTCTTTACCATCTTCCCAACGCAACAAGCCAAACTTTTGATAGGCTTTGGCATTATTAACTATATATTCAGGGCTTTTGTTAGGAAAAAAAGCTTTGTACATTGGGATAAAAAGCAACATCGGAATTACAACCAAAATTGGAGCTAAGTACTTTTTCCAGCCTTCCTTAACTTGTTCGGATAGATATACTGAACCAAAAGAAATATAAATTGGATATAACCCAATTGCATAATAATCTTTGGCTTTGAAATACATAAAAACGGCAAGTGTAAAAAGCAAAGACCAAAAGAACAGTTTGAATTTTTCGAATGGTTTATAAAATAACAAAGCTATTGATCCTGAAATGATAACAAAAAAAGAACCTATAAAAAAGAGTACTTGAGATTTTAAAAACCCTAATCGATCAACATAAATCAATTGAGTATCGGCTAGTTCTTTTAGATGATGAATTACCGGGAAATTGTTATTGTATTGCCATAAAAGATTAGGAGCAACAATTAGCAATCCCAAAGCCAGTGCAACATACAATTGAGGTTGATTAAAGATTTTGCGTTCTTTTGTTACTAATAATGCTGGGACTAAACCAATGAATAAAAAGCCAATATTATATTTGTTTAAAAAGCCTAAAGCAAAAGCTAATGCACCAATGTAAAGCCATTTTACATTTTCGGAATTGAGGTATTTAATTAGAATAAAATACACAGTAGTCCAAGACAATACATCAAAAGAATTGGGCTGATACAATGTATTTAATCGCAAAAGAGCAGAAAAGAAAATGCAGGTAGCTCCTAAAATTAACGCAAATAAATTTCCTTTTAATTCTTCGATTGTTTTCCAAACTACCACGATTGTTAATGAACCGAATAAAGCGGGGAAAAATTTTATCCAAAAAACAGAATTCCCTAAAAGATAAATAATATACGAAATCCAAGAGGTAAATGGTGGCACTGATAAATAGCCCCAAGCCAAATGATTCGCTTGGTCTAAATGCAAATATTCATCACGCTGTAAGTCGTAATCTGAACTTATTAATGAATATTGCAGAACAAATTTGAATATGATAAAACCAAATAAGAGTAATGTTTTTTTAGTCATTGAGGGGATGAATGTTTTTAGGCTTTTATTTATAATTTTTATACATCTTTGGTTCTGAGTCTGAATCTAAATCACTCAATATCAAATCCAAATATAACAATACTAACACTAAAAACAGTAATCATAATTTATTTAAAGTTCTCATGAGTACTTGATAGATGGCGTTAACTTTTGGAATATCAAAATAAAATAGCACGCAGATTCTGCAGATTTTTTTTTACTTTTTTTTACGGTGAGATCTATGTAAATAAACACCTAAATTTCTTAAGTGCTGACAGTTCGCGTGAGGGATAGAAGTAAGCTACCGAAGTAGCACGGATAGCCCGACCGCATTATGGAAAGGGGCTATGTAAGCGCATGCTAGATTAAGCCCCTTTGCATAATGGGGTCACGCCCACACGAGCTTTTGCGAACTGACGAAGTAAATTATTTATTTACCGATATATTTTGAACCTTGAATAATTCCTCTTTGCTCGATCGTAGAATCTATATAATGTTGGATTTGAGTTTTTTTGAGCCCCCAATTTGGTGCGATGAGCAGATCCCAATCGGAGATTCCGAACAGGCGTTGGATGACGATGTCGGGACGCAGCAGTGGAATAACTTCGCAAAGCAAATCGGTGTATTGCTCTAAAGTGAAAAGCGGGAATGGGTTTCGCTTGTAATGAACACCCATAATCGAACCTTCGACAATGTGTAAATGATGGAATTTTACGAATTTTATTTGCGGGAAACGATTGATTTCGGCGATGTAGTGGAGCATCATTTCGTGAGTTTCCCAAGGGAATCCAAAAACGGTATGTACGCACAAATCGATTGGACTGTCTTTTAATAATTCGACAGCATTTATGAATTCTGCATGAGTACAGCCACGGTTTATTTTGGTAAGGGTTTCGTCGTACATGGACTCCATCCCCATTTCGAGGTCAACATCAAATCGGTCGCAATAGCTTTTAAGTAAGGCTACTTTTTCGGCATCAATACAGTCGGGGCGCGTTCCTACCGAAAAACCAACTACCTCATCGGGATTGAAAGCTAAAGCGCGGTCGTAGATCGTTTTTAGATAATCAACACTGGCATACGTATTCGTGTTGGGTTGAAAATAAACTATGAATTGGTCTGCCTTGTATGAATTTTTAGCACGCTCCATCCCTTGCAATAATTGCTCTTCGATGGTTGGCGCTTTTCGGGAAATATCGGGCGTGAAAGAATCGACATTACAATAGGTGCATCCTCCGTAACCCTTTAATCCATCTCGGTTTGGACAACTAAAATTACCATCAACTATTACTTTGAACACTTTTTTTCCGTTGTATTTTTCACGGAGATGCGTGCCGTAGTTTTTATATCCTTTTTTGTTATTTTCTGTAGCTGAATTCATTTTGCAAATTTATAGTGTTTTATAAAGTTGCGTTATGATAAGTGTCAGGTTTTAAGAATATAACCGCAGATGTGCAGATTGTTTTTTTTTGCCACGAATGCACTAATTAATTTTTTAAAATCTGACTATATAAAATTGTCACGGATTTTAAAAAGGGCTATTCTCGAATCTTAACACTAAATCAGCGACTTTTTTAATCAGTGGTAAAAATTAATCTACGCATCTGTGATTAAGTTTGTTTACCGAAGATTATAAATCTTATTTAAATTTGTAAAATTGACACACATTTTAATCTTTATTAATCATAAATAATTATTTTGGCATCATTATTATTTTAATCTGCGAATCTGCGGTCATTTTTTTAACCCCCAATCATAATCATACTACGGTTTTGAGAAAACAATTCCGGGTTTTGAAATTTGGCATCATCATCCATTCCGCCCCGCATGGCGTGTTTTGATTTTATGTTTTGGAAGATGAGTGGTTCAATAGACTCGCCTGCTCTTAATGTGTCTAACAAAGACGTTTCGGTATTTGAAAACAGACAGTTTTTCAGTTTTCCATCGGCAGTCAAACGGATGCGATTGCAAGTACTACAAAACGGATTGGTCACAGAACTAATAACCGAAAAACTTCCTTTATAAGATTCAATTTTATGATTTTTGGAAGTATCGTTTGGCTTGTCCTGAATTCGATTTACTGCTGATTCTGTATAAAAACCATTTACTTGCGAAAGAATTTCGGCATAAGAAACCAGTTTTTCTTTATTCCATTGATTGCCATCAAAAGGCATGAACTCGATGAAACGAATCTGAATATTTCTGTCTTTAGTCAATTCAATAAAATCAACAATCTCATTATCATTAAAACCTTTGATTACGACTACATTTAATTTCACTTTGAAATCGTTTTTTTCCAATAAATCAAGGTTTTCAATTAGTTTATCGAAATAATTTCGTCGAGTAATTTCATTGAATTTCTCTTTCTTTAAACTGTCAATACTCACATTCAAAGTGGTAATTCCGGCTTCTTTGAAAGTATCTATAAAATCGTGAACTAAAATTCCGTTTGTTGTCAAAGTTAACTCGACCCCCAATTTTCCTAAATGTTGAATAATGTCTTTGGCATCTTTTCGAACCAAAGGCTCCCCTCCTGTCAATCTTATTTTGGTCACGCCAAGTTTAACAAAGGTTTCAGCAATAGTTACAATTTCATCGGCAGTCATCAAATGGGCTCTTGGTGTAAGAGCAATTCCCTCGGCGGGCATACAATACGTACATCTCAAATTACAATGCTCTGTAATCGAAATGCGTAAATAATTGTGTGATCTGCCGTGAGTATCTTGCATGAGATTAGTGTTTTAATGAAAGCCAAATAATGTCTTTTTTTTTAAACCATATAAGAAATGTAAGGACATATAAGTTTTGCTATTCTCTTGCATGACCTTATATGCCTTATATGGTGAGCTTAAATTTGTTGTTTTTAAATTTTAATTTATGTTCCGTGATTAAAACCATTTAATATATTAAACAAATGCAAAACCGAAGGAAATACGGCGTCCATCGATTCGCTCGCTCCTGCTGTTGAACCTGGCAAAGCCATAATTAATGTATTTCCTTTGAAACCTACCACACTTCTGGACAACATCGCATACGGCGTTCTATCCTGTCCGTACGAACGAATAGCTTCCTCAATTCCAGGAATACGTCGGTCAAGCATTGGAATAATCGCTTCGGGAGTAATATCTCTATTCGACAAACCTGTACCTCCCGTTAGAATAACCAAATCTTTATTGGTCGTGCAAAAGTTAGTGATCGTTTCCTGAATATCACTTACCTCATCTGGAATTACGGTATAATTGGAAACTCTTAATCCCAACTTTTTAATTTTATCCAAGATTACTTTTCCTGCTCTGTCTTCTTTTTTTCCACTCGCCACGCTGTCTGAACAAACGATAACCGCAACTGATAAATCCAAATCTTCTTTGACTCCGTAATCAGATTTTCCTCCTTTCTTGTGCAGTAATTTGATCGTTGATATTTCAACTTGCTTGTCGATAGGTTTTAGCATATCATACATCGTCAAAGCCACTATTGAAGCACCGTGCATGGCTTCGACCTCTACGCCTGTTCTGTAAATGGCTTTCACGGTAACTTTTATCAACACTGAATCTTCCAAAAACTCGTATTCAATTCCGGTAAATTCAATCGGCATAGGATGACAATCCGGAATGGAGTTTGAAGTATTTTTTACAGCAAATAAACCTGCCGTTCTTGCTACCTCCAGCACATCTCCTTTGGGAACTGTTTTGTTCAAAATTGCCTGCATCGTTGCTTGCGATCCTACTTTTACAATCGCTTGTGCTGTTGCCGTGCGTTGTGTAATTATTTTATGAGTGATGTCTACCATTTTTGCTTTTGGCTATTAGCTATTGGCTATTAGCTTTTTATACTTTTAAATTATTATTAGGACGATTTTTCCACGCAGATTTGGCAGATTTAGCAGATTTTTTTCTGCTTTTATTCACTCAAAATCTTTGTTCTATTCTCTTTATTCTATTTTCTTCTTAAGAATTTTGCTTCCAAACGTAACTTGCATCTTCAAAAATTTCTTTTCCGAAAACCGCTGTTTTTTCTTTTATTTCTTCTACTAAAAACTCTAATGCTTCATAAACGACTTTGCGTCTTGGTGCTGAGACAAAGACAAACAAACAAATCTCCCCCGCTTTTACCAAACCTAAACTGTGATAAATATGCAAACAACTCAAATCATATTTTGCAAAAGCCGATTCTCTAATTTCATAGAAACTTTGCTCCGCCATTTCTTCATAAGCTGAATATTCTATTGCCGTAACGGTTTTTCCATCAATTACATCGGCACGAACTTGACCCAAGAAAATATTGTGAGCACCAATCGTCGTTTTGCTTTGGTGTTTGGCAATTGAATTCCCTATGAATTCTGATGTTATTTGTCCCTGAATAAAGGAACTTTTCTTTGGTTTATCTGTTGACATATCTTTTTTGTTTGCCACGGATGACACTGATTGAACGGATTTTCACCGATTGTTTTTTTATAAATCCGTACTTATCTGTTTCATCCGTGTTATCCGTGGTTTATTTAATTTTTTATTGAAATTGATTTTGGCTATTGAACTTTGTCATTGCAACTGATTATTCAGCGATTCAATTCCTCTTCCTAAATGAAATACTCCTACGAATCCTGATTTTTGCAAATAATTCATTGCTATCTGACTTCGTTGGCCTGTTTGACAGAACAAAACAATCTCTTGATTTTTATCTAAAGTTTTACTGTATTCTTCCAATTGATCTAAAGGAATCTGAACAACATTCTTTCCTTTAAACTCAGGCTTTTCATCAGATTCCCGAACGTCAATCACTATTATTCCTAACTGATTACATTTCGCTAAAAATGCTTCTGGACTAAGATCTTCTACTTTTTTACTATGCAAAATTTTGCTTCCGTTGATAAATCCTTTTTCGATTGCTTTTGGATTTTTTGGAAAATCGATAATTTGTGTTTGAAAATTCAAAGCATCATAAATCAACAATTTCCCAGATAATATTGTTCCAATTTCTAAAATGATTTTTAGTACTTCGGTTGCTTGTAATGTTCCCAATGTATTAGGCAAAACTCCCAAAACTCCAGATTCGACACAATTTGGAACCGCATTTAACCCTTCCTTTTCTGGAAACAGACAACGGTAACTCGGACCATTTTTATAATTGAAAACCGAAACCTGTCCTTCAAATTTATGTATCGAAGCATAAACTACTGGAATCTTTTTGACCACAGCCACATCATTTATCAAATAACGAACCGAAAGTGTATCAGTGCAATCGACAATAATTTGATAGCCCTGAACAATTTCAAAAGCATTTTGCGCATTAAAAAACTCAGCAAACTCATTTACTTTTATATCGGGATTAAGTTCCAAAATCGCATTTTTGGCCGTTTCAGCTTTGCCTTTTCCGCAATCATTTAACTTGTATAATAATTGACGATGCAAATTAGTTTCATCAACCACATCTCCATCAACAATTCCGATAGTTCCAACTCCTGCAGCAGCTAAATTTTGCAAAACAGGACAACCCAAACCACCAGCACCAATTACCAAAACGCGAGCGTCTTGCAACTTTTGCTGACCTGCCTCTCCTATTTCTGGGAGCACTATTTGTCTGGCATACCGTTTATTATCTTTCATTTTATAAAAACAAATTAATCTATTTTTTTTACCATTTAAGGCATATAAGATCATTTAAGCAAGCTTCATTTTAATCTCAATTCTTATATGACCTTACATTTCTTATATGGTTCAGATAAAATTACCCTCCGGCAAATGGCGGCAAAAAAGCAATCACATCCTGATCATTAATTTTATTATCCAAACTACTTAGCTTTTGATTTACAGCAATTGAATAATTTGTGTTTTTTAATTCTTCGTAAGTTGTTTCCATTTTAGTTTTCAAAAAAGAAACCAACATATTATTTTCATCCACCGAAAAAGTTTCTTCCTTTTTCTGGGTAATATCTACGAGTGAACCAAAATATTTAAGCGTGATCGTCATTTTATTAAATTTTGATATTCTTCTTGTGTGTTTATATTTTGAACTTGATTATTCCATTTTTCGGGAACAACGATCGTCTGGTGTTTTACATCTTCAATTACTTTTCTTAATTTCAATTGGTTTCCAGCCATATGTTCTCCAAAAACTGTTCTCATCGAACGATCATAAATCGCAATAAGCGGATTTGTTTTATCACCAACGCTTGTTTGTGTAACCATGTCAGTTTCATCATGATTTGCTATTAACCACTGTAAAAATTCGGTAGAAACCAATGGAACGTCTACACTTAGCACAAGATTTATTTTAGTTTTTGAAGCTTTCAAAGCTGAGTATAAACCGCCAACTGGCCCTTTGTTTTCTATTATATCTTCAACTCTTGTATAACCAAAAGCGTCGTATTCTTTATTTCCTGAAATAATTAAAATATTAGAATCTACAATAGGCTGTAAAGCGTCACAGATATGTTTGATGAATGGTTTTCCATTCAACTCCAATAATCCTTTATCAGTCCCCATTCGTTGACTTTTTCCGCCTGCCAATATTATTGCTACTATTTTATTTTCCATATTCAAATCTTACAACTACTCCTCTATTTTATATTTTTTACCTTTTTACAAAGAATGCATTTTAAGTTGCGCATCTAAAAAATCCCAACAGGCAACATTAATTTTCTCAAACGATTCAATTAATGTTTTTCCATAAGGAGTCAAAACCGTTCCTCCTCCCTTATTTCCGCCAATTTGAGTTTCAATCAAAGGCATTTTGGAAGCTTTATTGGAAGTATCGACTAATTTCCATGCTTTTTGATACGAAATATTCATTTCCTTAGCAGCCTTATTCAGTGAACCTGTGGACTCTATCAACTTTAGCAATTGAATTCGTCCTTCGCTAATGATAATACCTTCATCAGTTTCAATCCAAATTTTACTTTTAATTTTCATAGTCACTAGTTGTATTTGACTTCTAAAAAGGTCATGCTTATTTCAAAATCGGCAGTTCGTTATACTTTTACAAATATAACGAAAGCCATTTATACAGAAAAATTAAATACTACCGTTTTTGTTAGAAAATTAAAAACCTTAGAAAATCTACAGTATTCAACCAAGATGTTAATAAATTGTTTTATAAAATAGATGATTTACTACTAAATCGTAGTCTTTTGATAATACTGAATTCATTTTAAATTTAAGTCCAGTGCATTCCTTTGTAAAAAACTTAAAACCAACAAAATGAAAAAAATTATTTTACCAATGTTGTTTGTAGCAACATTGATTTCATGCGAGAATAATGACAACTCAAAACCAGACACTGAACCAGTAGCAACCACAGATGTTGTATTAAGCAACCGATCTGTAACACCTGTATTATTAAAAAAGCAAGCTGGCTTTGAAAAATTAGAATTGTTTTCGCTTCTTACTTCAGATGATATTTTGCCAGAAAGCCCAAATTATGTTTTTGGAGGATCAGCAGACGGTTCTGGTTTGTTAAAAAATTCTGATGGTACTTTTACTTTTTTAGTGAATAACGAGGATAATTTTGCAGTTTCAAGAATTACTTTAGACAAAACATTCAAACCTGTAAAAGGAGAATATCTATTAAACTCTAACGGAGGAACTTGGAGACTATGTGGCGCTACTATGGCAACACCAGCAGAACATGGCTTTGGCCCTTTGTACTTAACTTGTGGCGAATCTGGCGAAGAATCTCGTACACATGGTGTAAATCCTTATGCAAATGCAGGAGCAGCATCTGTAACTAAAGAACTTTCAGGATTGGGTAGATTAAGCGCCGAAAATGCTTTGCCTTTACGCAAATCAGCTTATGAAGGAAAAACAGTCATTGTTATTGGAGATGACGATTCAGGAACTTATGGCGGGCAAGTTTTCATGTACGTTTCCAATACTGTTGGAGATTTAGAAAACGGTTCATTGTATATGATGAAAAGAAACGACGATAACCAAAAAGAGAAAGATATGGTTACAGGAAAAACCTATGCCGTTTCTTTCGTAAAAATTGACAATCATAAAACCTTAACTGGTGCTCAAATCAATGCTGCCGTAAATACTCTTAAAGCTATTAAATTTGGCAGAGTTGAAGATTTAGATTACCGCAAAGGTGGAAATGATGCTGATCGTGAGATTTATTTCAATACAACTGGACAAGCTATTTCTGGAACAAATGCTGATGCTTCAAGAACAAAATACGGTAGAGTTTACAAATTGAATTTAGACAAATCAAACCCGTTGATTGGTAACCTGGAAGTTATTCTTGACGGAGATGATCGCTCTGGAATTGCGGGTAAATTTCAAGATCCAGATAACATCTGTGTAACTAAAAACTACGTTTATATTCAAGAAGATGCTAATGGTTATGGAGACGAAACTCACGATGCTTACATTTATCAATATGATATTGCTAAAAAAACACTAAAAGTAGTGGTTGAATTAGATCACCGTCGTACAGAAACCGATGCTGCTAAATACAACGTAGGCGGAACTTCATCTTTGGGAGCATGGGAATATGGCGCTTTGATTGATGTTTCTGAACAATTAGGTATCGAAGATACTTTTATGTTAAGCGTTCAACCTCATACTTGGACAGGAGCCAAATACAAAGGCGTTGACGGAGGAACTCTTAGAACTTCTGAGCAACAAGCAAGTCAAATCGTTGTTATCAAAGGATTAGCCAGATAAATCAAATCAATAGTATACAAAGTCCACGGTTCTATTTTAGAATCGTGGTTTTTGCTTTATAATCAAGCTCTTTTTTTAAATGAAAAAAATATTTTTTATCCCCTTATTGCTAGTATTATTTTCCTGTAATAAAACCAAAACCAGCGTCGAACAAACCAACGACTTATTCAAAAATGATATTGCCTCACTGAAAAAAGAAGTATATCAACTAGAAAGTCTTGTTCAAAAAGATGCTCTTACCAACCAAATCCAACAACAATTTTTAAAATCGCACGAAGCTTACAAGAAAGTGGAGATTTTAAGCGAATATTATTTCCCAACAGTTTCCAAAGCCATTAATGGTCCGGCATTAGATGAATATGAAATAGACGAAGGATTGACGGTTCCACCTGAAGGATTTCAAGTAATTGAAGAATTTATTTTTCCGAAATATGACAAAAAAGACAAAGCAGAACTTTTAAATCAATTAGGAATTCTTAAAGCCAATCTGAATCGGCTTGAGTTGGTTTCTCAAACCAATACTTTGACCGATTCCCATATTTTTGACGCTATGCGATTGGAAGTTTTCAGAATTGTTACTTTGGGAATCACAGGCTTTGATTCCCCAATAGCACAAAATTCACTTCCCGAAGCTGTAGCGGCATTAGAAAGCATTGCTTCCTATTGCAAAATTTACGCCGAACAATCCGAAACAAAAGAATTACAAACCGCTTTGAGCATAATAACAAAAGGAAAAGAAAACCTGCATCATCATCCCAATTTCAATGCTTTTGACAGAGCCTATTTTATCAAAGAAATCACTAATCCATTAAGTAAAAGCATCTATCAAGCTCAAGTAAAATTACACATTCCATTCCTGAAAGAAGCAAGAGGTCTTAAAACAACGGCACAAACCCTGTTTGATAAAAATGCTTTTGATCCAGAAGCGTTCTCAGGATTCCCAGACTATAAAACCACTCCCGAAAAAATAAAACTTGGGCAAGAATTATTTAACGATCCTATTTTGTCTGGAAATAATTCCCGCTCTTGTGCTTCTTGTCATCATGCAGACAAAGCTTTTACAGATGGCCAAGAAAGAGCCACAACTATTGATGGAAAATCTTTTATTAAAAGAAATACCCCTACATTATCTAACATTGCTTTTCAACGTGCTTTTTTTTCTGATTCACGAGTGAGCTATCTTGAAGATCAAGCGGTGGCTGTTATCACTAACGAAAACGAAATGCACGGTTCTTTAGAAAAATCAGCCGAAGCTTTGAAGAAAAACAAAATATATGTTGCCAAATTCCGTACGGCTTTTCCCAATAGAGAAATTGATGCTTTTGCCATTAAAAATGCGTTAGGTTCATACATCCGTTCATTGAGCGCTTATGATTCTAAATTTGATCGTTACATGCGAAACGAAGAATCTTTTACAACTGATGAAAAAGCTGGTTTCAACTTATTTGCAGGCAAAGGAAAATGTGCTACCTGTCATTTTATTCCTTTAACCAATGGAACGGTTCCTCCTAATTTTACCAAATCGGAAAGCGAAGTTCTGGGCGTGCCTAACAAACACCATCAACTGGACGCTGATTTAGGTAAATTTGAATTGACGAAAGCAGCGATTCACAAAAATTCTTTCAAAACCCCAACCATACGAAACATAACATTGACTGCTCCTTATATGCACAATGGTGTTTATAAAACCCTCGAAGAAGTAATAAATTTCTACAACGAAGGTGGTGGAAAAGGTTTGGGCTTTTCAGTAGAAAATCAAACATTACCCGAAGACAAATTGAATTTGACAGACTTAGAAAAAAAACAACTCATTGCTTATCTGAAAACCTTGACCGATAAAAAGTTTGATTATTGATCATTTCTAAAAAAACATAAAGCTGTTCAACCTACAGAAAGCTTCAAAATAAAAACTCGTTTAGCAATTCTAAACGAGTTTTTTTATTCACAAAAAACTATAAAATCATATTCCTGATCACTATTCCTTTTATAAAACAAATCAATTATATTTACATAACATTTAAGAAAAACACTGTAAAAGAAACAAAATCCTCTTTAACTATTTGAAAAACAATTGCAAATAATAAATGATTTAATCAAACTATTAAATTCATGAATATGAAAAACATTTTGATTCTTTTTTTGGGATTGTTTTTTATGACAACATACGCTCAAAAAGACACTATAACATTTAAAAATAAAGATATAATCGTAGGAGAACTCAAAGAAATGTCAAGTAACATTTTGATTGTAAAAACCCCTTACAGTGACAAAGATTTCAATATCGCATTTGACAAAGTAACTTCTTTAAATCTAGAAAATCGTTATTCTATACAACTTTCAAATGGAGTAAGACTATACGGAACCATCAAAACAAAAAACAACAAAATAGTTGTTACAAGAGAAGACGATAGTACTATCGAAATTGATTTAAAACAAATTGTAATCCTTACAAAAGTGGATGACGGGTTTTGGAATCACTTCAAAGGCTCATTCGATTTTGGTTATACCCTCGCCAAGTCCAATAATAGTAATCAACTCAATTTTACAGGATCCCTGAATTATATTAGCGAAAGATGGAATCATCGCTTACAATACAACCAATTAGAAAGTACCCAAGATGATGCCGAAGACATCAAAAGAACCGAGTGGTCCATTGATAGCAAAAGATATTTAAAAAATAAATGGTTTATTTCTTCCGACTTATCATTCTTATCCAACACGAGCCAAGATATCGAAGAAAGGTTTACACCGAGTGTGGGAGCCGGAAATTATTTAGTTAGAAACAATAAGTTATTTTTTTTAGTAGGTTCAGGTTTGACTTACAATATTGAGAAATACACCAATTCTACTGATAATAAAGAGTCAATGGAGATGTTTCTGACTACGCAATTCAATATGTTTAACTTTAAAAAAATAGATTTATTTGTCTCTGCGACTGGTTTTCCCAGCTTATCCGAAAAAGGAAGGTTTAGAGCTGATTACAGTTTTAAAATCAAATATGATTTGCCTTATGATTTTTATATTAAAACCGAATTACAAGCCAACTTTGATAACCAGCCCGTTTCTTCTGCCATTAAAAATGACTATGTTTTCTCAACAGGATTTGGTTGGGAATTAAAATAAATTATAAAAAAATCACTACATTCGTTTTTATTTAAAAACCATAACTAACTAAAAATGAACACCAAAGAAGCCACCACCATAAACGAAGTGATTCAACACTTAGATGAAATTATTGAAAAATCAAAAGTTGATCAATGTGCCATTGGCTTATTTAGTATTTTATATAGGGAAGTTACACTGCAAATAAAAAATGGTATCCAAACTGGTTTGTTTGAAAATCCAGAGCGAATGGAGAAACTGGATGTAATTTTTGCCAATCGTTATTTAAATGCGTATTATCAATTCCAAGCCAACGAAAAACCTTCTGAATGTTGGCAATTTTCATTTACCAAAGGAGAAGAATACTGGCCAATCGTTCTGCAACACTTATTACTTGGCATTAACGCACATATCAATTTAGATTTAGGAATAGCCTGCGCACAAGTGAGTACTCCTGAAAGTATTTTTGACTTACATTCTGATTATAATAAAATCAATGAAATTCTAAGCAATCTAGTCAGTGGTGTAGAAGAATGTTTGGTTAAAATCTGGCCAACACTTACTTATATCTTAAAATTAACTGGCAAAATTGACAACTTCTTTATTGATTTTAGCATGAAAACAGCCAGAGACGGCGCTTGGAAATACGCAACCGAATTCGTTATTCTTCCTGAAAATGAAAGAGAAGCATCCATTCAGGAAAGAGATCTTAAAATCACTAAAATCGCTCGTTTGGTTTCAAACCCAGGTTATCTAGTTAGTGGGGTTTTCAAATTTATTCGCTTGTTCGAAAGAGGAACTGTTGCTCAAAAAATAATTGACTTGAGTAAAATACATTATATTCCAGTAACTGGAGCTGTTGAAAAAGAAATTGCTTTCAGTACTGTATAAATTAACCGCAAAGTACACAAAGAAAAACCGCAAGGTTCGCTAAGCTTTGCGCTCATAGCGACTACTTTGCGAACCTTGCGGTTTTCATTATTTCTTATAGTATCCTGCAACTTCGTTTGGTATTAAAGATGCAATTTTTTCAAGTATGTACAGCCAGAGTGATAGCGAACGTATGCGGTAAATTTCACAAATGCAAAACTATCTATAAATTTAGCCAAGTGCACAAATCTTTTGTGCATCTATGCTATGTGTAAGCTATTCTTTTGAGAAATATGACTTCCAAGTTTTATTGTAGCGAAGTAAATAGTATAATCCTTCACCTCTTCTAAATATAAATTCTTTATTTGATTTTTTTTCATTTAATGTTATCTTAAAACTTGCTTCTCCAAAAAGAGGTCTTGATTTAATTTCGGTTATTTCCTCTTGTAAATTCTTTTTGAAAATGCTTCTTTCTATTGTAAATGTTGTGTCCAATACTGTTTCATATTCAGTTAAGGGGTTATTTATATCTTTAGCTTTTTGATGATAATGACTTACTCTAATCAATTTCCCTATGTTTGTAATCTTTGCACTTGAATTAATTTGACTTCCAAGACAACCAAATTCTACCATAGTTAATGTAACCGAATCAGTTTTGATGGTAGGTATAATTTTCTCTAAATACTTATAAAATTCTTCAGCTTTTGGTTCTTGTGCATTAGAAAATTGTGCTAAAAATAGTAAAAAGATAACAAGGTATTTTTTCATTGGTTTATTTCATGTTTTTTAATTATACCTTCTATTTTTAGCTTACATATATAACGACCTGACACTTGGCCTCTACTTTGTAAAAGCATAAATTTTCCAAATATAAAACCCTTTTTAAATTTAGCCTAGTACCAAAATCTCTTGGAACGGCTATACTGGAAGTCGTTTTATTTACTCAAATATTCTCCAGCAGTCATTACAGGAATTTTAGAATTCGTAAAATCTTTTTTATTTCGAGTAATTATAATATCGACTTCGTAATCCATTGCTATAGAATATTGTAATCCATCTTCGAAATCCTTAAAGTCTGATGCCAAAGCTAATTCGATAGCTTTATCTTCTAAAGGAAGTATGGTTACTAACACTTTAAATTTTGATAAATATTTTTTTGCATCGACTTCTTTATGATGTCTAACAATAGAATAATAAGCGTTTGCAAAAGTTAGTGAAGAAATGAAAAGTTGAACTTCCTTTTTGTCACTAAGTGTGAATAAATCTTGTGCTTCTTTGTAAAAAGGTTCTCGTTTAGCTAAAAGGTCAATGACTACATTTGTATCCACAAAAATATTTTCCATTATGAATATTTTTGGTCAATATAATTTCTATAATCATTTCTCTCATCATAATCACTTGGAATTATTCCAGTCAAACTTTCAACTAAAGGACTAACAGTAGACTTCTTTTTTGACGCTCTCGTTAGAGAGTTAAGATAGTTTTCTATAAGTTTAGACAAACTTACGCTATGACTTTTTGCATATGTTTTAGCTTCGTCTATTATTTCCTTATCAATATTCAATGTCAGTTTAGTATTCATAATAAAATATTTTACATTACACGTGTAAAAATAACAATTTATTACGTAATACTTTTACTAATGAGATTTTTTTTTTGCGATTTCCAGTAACTCAAAAATTTGTGAACCTTGCAATTAAATATTTCCCCTCTCTTTATCTAAGCTGTTTCTTTTTCAAATCGATTGATTACTTCTTGATAATAGTTATAAGTAGTTTTGGCAATAGATTCCCAACTGAACTTTTCCAAAACTCGTACTCGACCGGCTTTACCCATTTTAGTTGCCAGTTCTTCATTATCCAATAATGTATTTATTTTAGAAGCAAATGCTTTTTGAAAATCGACTGGATGCAACGGATTGAAATTAGTTCTCGAAACACTTTCTAGTGGAATCAAATAACCCGTTTCGCCCTCAACGATAATTTCTGGAATTCCACCAACGTGACTTCCCACCACAGGCGTTTCACAAGCCATCGCTTCGAGATTGATAATTCCAAAAGGTTCATACAAAGAAGGACAAGCAAAGACTCTAGCGTGCGAATACAACACTTTGACCTTTTCGCGAGGCAACATTTCCGAAATTAGAATTACTCCTTCTCGTTTGGCTTTCAATTCATCAATAAGTTTTGAGGTTTCTAGAGCAATTTCTTCAGTATCAGGCGCACCTGCACAAAGTACAATTTGACAATTTTCATTAAAATATTGACAGGCTTCAATCAATTGTGAAATCCCTTTTTGACGTGTAATTCTACCCACAAAAAGCACAAACGGAATTTTTGGATCAATTCCATATTCCGCCAACAAAGCATTATCAAAAGTAGGTTTATAAAATTCAGGATCAATTCCATTGTGAATGACAGTTACTTTTTTCGGATCGACACCATAGGCTTCCACCACATCCGTTTTCATTTGCTCACTTACGGCGATTACTCCATCAGCAATTTTATAAGCCGTCGTTTCAATCCATCGGGACATAAAATAACCGTTTCCTAATTGCTCCACTTTCCAAGGTCGGTGTGTTTCCAAACTGTGAGTCGTTAATATCAACGGAACCTGCAATAACTCTCTCGTAAAAACACCAGCCAAATGCGTGTACCAAGTATGACAATGCACAATATCTGCTTTTGGAGTCGCCTGAGACATTTCAACATTTCGGCTTAAATTATGAAACATCTTAATGTGCTCGTTATTGGGATCCACCATTTTGGTCAAAGAGGAATTAATTCCTTCTACATGCATCGAATCTTTGTCTTCCTTTTGATCTCCAAAACAACGAACTTCAACTTGCCCTAATTTAGCCAATTCATGACTCAAAAAATCAATATGAACCCCAGCTCCTCCATAAATATTAGGTGGAAATTCATTGGTATAAAGTGCTATTTTCATTTGATAGAATTTTATAATTTAAAAAAATGACTGAAGAGCGCTCCATTAAAGCCCTGAAATACACTCAAAGTAAAAATACGAAACCACGATGTAATTCAAACAGAAACTATTCAATATTTTTTATTTATTTTCCATCTTCAATTACAAAAAACATAAACTTTTCACAAAAGACATCATTATTTAATAACAATAATTACTACATTTTAACTAGATTAGCATAAAATATAGCTTACCTTTTTAATTCATCCAAAAAAAGCAAAAATGAATCAAAAGAACTCCAATTTCTACGGATACAATTTCGAAAAAATCGCCGACACTATTATTCGTCTTGGCGTACTCTTTTTACTAATCGGATGGTGTTATGACATTCTGAAACCATTTGTTTTAATCATAATATGGGCGGTTGTAATTGCAGTTGCTTTTAGTCCAATTTATGAAAAAATAGTCAAATTATTCAGAGGCAAAAAAATAGTAGCCGTCATATTTATTACCGCTTTACTACTAACCGTTTTAGTAGCTCCCAGCGTACTCATAACACAATCTTTATACGAAGAAATCAATAATTTTGCCCATTATTACCAAACCAACGAACACCTGATTCCTCCTCCTGGGGAAACCACCAAAAATTGGCCAACTATAACCAAACCAATTGTAGAAATATGGGCATCTGCCTCCGAAGATCTTTCTAAAGTGGCCATTAAATACTCCGAGCAATTAAAAATTGCAGGTGCATGGTTATTGCTTTCATTGGCTGGAATCGGCAAAGGAATTTTACAATTTATCGTATCAATCCTTATCGCCATGGGATTATTATTATACTCCGAATCACTAATCAAAGTTTCCAAAAATATCTTCATCAAATTAATAGGCTCCAATGGCGAACACTATGCCGAAGTCACTGTAATTACCATTCGTAATGTTGTAAAAGGCTTTTTGGGAGTTGCTTTAATACAAGCATCAATGGTCGGAATCGGATTCTTTATGGCGGGAGTTCCTTTTGCCGGAATCTTTACAATCATTTGTCTTTTCCTAGCCATCATACAAATAGGAATTGGGCCTATCGCAATCCCTGTAGTCATTTATATGTTCTCCGTTACAGACACTACAACCGCCACTATGCTGGCAATTTGGGTAGGAATCACTTTGATATCTGACAACATTCTAAAACCAATTTTTCTAGGCAGAGGCAATCCGCCAGCTCCAATGTTGGTCATATTTCTAGGAGCTATCGGAGGATTTATTTACAATGGTTTCATCGGATTATTCCTTGGAGCAGTTATCTTGACTTTGGGCTATAAATTTTTCCTTTCATGGATCGATATGGAAAATGACGAACCAACAATGAATGAATCTCAAACAGAAGAACCACTAATCGAAGAATAAAAATTAGTATTTGGGCGTGACCACATTATGCAAAGGGGCTTACTTATAGGAACGTTTATAAAGCCCCTTTACATAATGCGGTCGGGCTATCCGCGCTACTTCGGTAGCTTGCTCCTATCCCTCACGCGGGCATTGGACAATAAATTATTTCATTTAAAATAATGAAACAAAATCAATCTATAAAATCATCGATTTTAATTCAAGGAACAAAGTTATAAGGATTTCAAGACCTTTATTTGAACAAAAGCAGTCACACTTTTTTTTCACAGACTGACGTTATCATTATAAGCATTGCAAACAAAAAAGCATCGATAAAATGAACTCAGAAATCCAGTCCTACAACAACCAACAAAACCCAAGCGACAAAGAAATTTGCGACAGTTTAGTAACTATCATTGACAATGAATTAATCGAAGCCGAAAGTAAAATTTGGCACGCACATCCTGTTTGGTTTTTAGACGGCAATCCAATTGTGGGTTACAGCAAACAAAAAGCTGGAATTCGACTGATGTTTTGGAGTGGCATGGACTTTGAGGAAGAAGTTTTAAACGTAAAAAGTCAGAAATTTAAAGACGCTTCTATATTCTACAATGATGTTTCAGAAATCGAAGCAAATGATTTAAATCGTTGGCTAAAAAAATCCAGAGACATACAATGGGATTATAAAAACATCGTTAAAAGAAAAGGACAATTAGAAAGATTGAAATAAATTCGTTGATTAAAGTTAAAAACATGAAAGACACAAGCCATCACGATGAAAAAATAGCCAAAATGACATTTGCTTCGGTTTACCCGCATTTAGTTGCTAAAGTTGAAAGAAAAGGCAAAACAAAAGAAGAACTACACCAAATAATTGAATGGTTAACTGGCTATGATGATAACAGGATCAAAGAATTTATTGATGAAAAAGTGACATTCGAAAAATTCTTCCAAGGCACTACATTGCATCCAAATGTTCATCTGATCAAAGGCGTAATTTGTGGCTATCGTGTCGAGGATATTGAAAATCCTTTAACTCAAAAAGTACGCTATTTAGACAAATTGGTAGATGAATTGGCCAAAGGAAAAGCAATCGAAAAGATTTTAAGAAGTTAGAAATTGATTCCTTATCCGCTGATATATAAAAATCCAAATAACATATATTTGCAAAATGAATTACTCCTTTAGAAAAGCAACGTCATCAGAAATCCCAGAAATATGGGATATTCTACAACAAGCAATACTCCGCAGAAAAGCCGATGGTAGCGAACAATGGCAAGACGGATACCCAAATCCAGAAGTTGTAAAAAAAGATGTAGATTCAGGTCAGGGTTATGTTTTGAGTGATAACGACAACATTATTGGCTACACCGCCATTTTGATAAACAACGAACCTGAATATGCAAAAATAAAAGGCGAATGGTTATCCAATGATGATTTTGTTGTGTTTCATCGCGTAGCTCTTTCGGAAAATTATTTAGGCAAAGGTTTAGCCCAAAAAATCTTTGAATATATTGAAGATTTTGCTCTTAGCAATAACATTTATAGTGTCAAAGCGGATACCAATTTCGACAATCTCGCCATGCTAAAAATCTTTGAAAAAGCAGGCTACACCTATTGTGGCAAAGTATATTTTAGAGGAGGCGAAAGAAAAGCTTTTGAAAAAGTATTGACTAAAGCGTGATTCAATTATAAGATTTAGTTTGTCACGCTGAAAGCGTCTCAACACACGTGAGTTAGGCAACCGTGAGACGCTTTCAGCGTAGCAAATTGCGAGGATAAGAGGTTATAACAAATACACCTCAACCTCATCTCCATTCTGTAAATCATAAATTCCATCGAGAACTTAAACCAACCCATTAGAATCTTAAAAAGAATTCAGCATTGCTAAATTTGGCTGGTTATAATTTATGCTTCTTTTTTATCGGTTGGAAAAAACTACAATCACTTCTAATTTATTCTGAAACTCCATTTTGAAGCGCTTTCAAATTAAGCTTCAAGTATTCCTTTTTATATAAAAATTTAAAATAATTGTTGTTATCGTTATTTTTTTTGAATCGATTACAACTTGATGTATTCAGCTTATTTAAACTATAAACAGTTTACTTTATCATTAAATTTAGTGATATAAATTAATTATTTTAAGTATATTTTTATGATAAATATTTTTTTTTCTTAATTTTTTACAATAGTTAATATTTAAATACAAAAAAACTTATATATTTGTGCAATCGATTACATTTTTATACAAGATGTAATTTATTACAAACCAATAAACCCAAATAAATTATTAACCACAAAAAAACAAATTATGAAAAAAATTTTTTTTTACATTGCTCTGTTGTTGACCTCAACCCAAATATGGGCGCAGTCTATTACAATTAATGAATCATCAGGATGGTTGGAATCAGCCTTTGTAAAATGGACTCCTGTTTCTGGAGCTACCAGTTACAATGTTTACTATACTGGTGGCGGACAAACCAATAAAAAAATTGATTCCCAACTCATCCGCAGTTATGGCACTTATTTTCGTGCTGATATTCCAGGTCTTGCTGCAGGTTCTTACACTGTTACAGTAAAACCAGTAACATCTGGCACTGAAGGCACAGGAGCTACAACTGGCAATTTAACCGTTATAGCACAAGACCGCAACGGTTTCGCATTTGATGGTGGCCGAGTTCCCGGCGGATACAAAGCTGACGGAACTCCAAAAGACAATGCAGTAATCCTTTACATTACTCAAAACACTAAAAACACAATTTCATTGGATATAACTGGAGCTAGTGTAAATCCTTGTGTTGGCTTGCAAAATATTTTATATGCTATCAAAAAAGGAAAAGACACTCGTCCGTTTATAATCCGTTTAATAGGAAACATTACCGACATGACTGTAATGGAAGGCGGAGACGTTGTTATTGAAAACACAAACAACGCGAATAGCTATATCACTTTAGAAGGAGTTGGTGACGATGCCGTTGCCAATGGCTGGGGAGTACGTCTGAAATCAGCATCGAATGTCGAGATTAGCAATATTGGCGTTATGAACTGCAACAGTACCGCAGGTGATAATGTTGGAATGCAACAGGACAACGATCACATTTGGGTTCATAACTGCGATTTATTCTATGGTAATGCAGGTAGTGATGCAGACCAAATAAAAGGAGATGGAGCACTAGACAATAAATCATCGACATACATTACCTTGGCTTATAACCACTTTTGGGATAGCGGAAAAGCAAGTCTTTTAGGCCTAAGTGAGGGGACTACAACTGGTTTATACATTACATATCACCACAACTGGTTTGATCACTCAGATTCTCGCCATCCACGTGTACGTTATTATTCTGCTCATATTTACAACAACTATTTTGATGGAAATTCAAAATATGGCTCTGGTTCAACTTTAGGTTCCTCTTTATTTGTAGAAGGAAACTATTACCGTAATACAAAACACCCAATGATGACTTCTTTGCAAGGCACAGATATATGGAATGAAACAACCCAAGTAAATGATCCGTCAAATTTGGGCACTTTCTCAGGCGAAGCAGGTGGTAGTATCAAAGCTTTCAATAATACTTTTGATACTTCAAACGGGACTAACTCTATGCGTTTTGTTGCTTATGGTGATACGAATCCTTTATATAACATTGCTGGAAAAATAAGCTCAACCACCGATTTCGATGCTTATGTACCAACAACAAGAGGAGAAATTGTACCTAGCACGGTTGTTTCAAAATCAGGAGGAAACAAATACAACAACTTTGATAATGATCCAGCTTTTTATATTAAAAATTTAACTGTAGAAACTCCTGAAACAGCTAAAACTAAAGTTACACAATATGCAGGTCGTGTTTCTGGTGGTGACTTTAAATGGATTTTTAATAATGCAACAGACGATACATCCTCACTTGTAATTACAGCTTTAAAGTCAGCACTTACTAATTATACTACGAAATTAGTAGCAGTACAAGGCGAAACCAATGCCCCTGTAAGCAATCAAACACTCACTTCAACTACCAATAACAACCAAACAGTCTTTAGTGGTAGCGCAATTGCAACAATCGTTTTCACTTGGGGTGACGCTGCAACTGATGCTACAGTAACTGGATTACCAGCAGGACTTAGCGCAGTAAAAAACACAACAGCCAAAACAATAACCATCACTGGAACTCCAACTGCAACTGGAACTGGAACTTATACTGTTACTACTAGCGGTACCGCAGGTTCTCCTGCAACAGGATCAGGAACTATTACTGTTACTACAGCAACTCAAACTTTAACATCCACTAACAATAACAGCCAAACTGTAAATAACGGCACAGCAATTAATGCAATAGTATTCACTTGGGGTGGTTCTGCAACGGATGCTGCAATAACTGGATTATCTGCAGGACTTAGTGCTGTAAAAAATACAACAGCCAAAACACTAACTATTTCTGGAACTCCGACAGCAACTGGAACTTATACTGTCACTACAAGCGGTACATCAGATTCTCCTGCAACAGAATCAGGAACTATTACTGTTACGACAGCAGCTCAAACACTTAACTCTACTAACAATAATAACCAAACTGTGGTGAGCGGAACAGCAATTAATACAATAGTATTTACTTGGGGCGGTTCTGCAACGGATGCAACTGTAACAGGATTACCAGCATCAGGCATTTCTTTTGTAAAAAATACGACTGCAAAAACAATCACGATCACAGGAACTCCTACCGCAACAGTATCTTATTCTATTGCGACTACCGGAACTGGAGGTACTCCCGTAACAGGATCTGGAACTATAACGGTTACAACCAATACAACTCCATCAGATCAAATACACAACTTTACTACATCTGGAAAAACAAGTTCATTTTATACCATCACTGGAAATATGAATTCTACTCCAGGATCTGTAAGTTATGCCGGCTTAACATTAACAGAACGTTTAAAAATTGAAACAAGTACATCTATCACGTACACAACAACAAGTGCTTCAACATTAACCTTAGTATTTGATACTAATTTTACAGGAACTATTAAAGTAAATAATGTTTATTATACTGCAACTGCAGGAATAGTTACTGTATCACTTCCGGCTGGCGCAAATACTATAACAAAAGGGTCAGTTGCACAACTTTATTACATAAGCACCAAATACAGCGGTACAGCACGTATGTCAGAAAAATCGGGAGTTACAGAAAAAACGGAAGTGTCAAACTTAGCTCTATATCCAAATCCGGTAACAAATGAGTTATATATTTCTACGAATGATCAGACAATCCAAAACATAAACATTTACAACATGACAGGTACAATTGTTAAAAGCGTAAATAATGTTGGATCTATTGATGTAAGTAACCTAAGTACTGGAAACTATCTAGTAAAAGTCACAACTGATAAAGAAACTGTAGTTAAAAAGATTGCTAAAAAATAATTCAGAACAAAGCATACAAAAGAATCCCTCTTATTTTTTTAAGAGGGGTTCTTCTTTTTTATAGATACTTCAAATTAATTTTCAAAAATTGCAGTTCAAAAGGATTAAAGTAGATAAACCTCAACACTATCCCCTTTCTTCAAATCATAATTTCCTTCAGGAACATAAACCAATCCGTTGGAAACCGAAAAAGAATTCAACATTGATGATGCCTGATGTGATAAAATTTCTGCTGCTCCGTTTTCTATATTCGCTTTCAAAAACTGAGCGCGAGTATTTTTTACTTTATAATCATGAGCAATTGACAACAAAATAGCTTGTTTATAATTAGCTTCGGCACCAGATAGTATATTCAAAGTCGGCAGAACATAAACATAAAAACAAGTCAAGCAAGCAGCAGGATTTCCAGGTAACGCAAAAACCATTTTACCGTTTAATTTTCCAGCGAACAATGGCTTTCCGGGTTTTTGATTCACTTTATAAAACAAAGTTTCGATCTGAAGTTCTTTCAAAGCTCTTGCTACAAAATCATAATCTCCAACTGAAATTCCACCAGAAACTATAACCACATCATTTGTTGTTAAAGCCTCATTCAGTTTATTTTTTGTGTTTTCAAAATCATCATTGACTTCATACAACGTAACAGCATCATAAAAGCCGTCCATTAATGCTGATTGTAACATAATTCCGTTGCTCTCATACACTTTTCCATATTCTAATGACGTTCCTGGTTTCGATAACTCATTACCTGTGACTACAATTCCAACTTTTGGTTTTTGATAAACATTTACTCTGGTAAAACCAAGTCCCGCCAAAAAACCAATAGCTGCTGCGTTTAACTCTGCTCCTTTTTCAAGTGCCGAATCTCCTGTCGAAATTTGCTCGCCAATTGGTCTGACATTTGTTTCGGGTTTCACTAATTCTTCCAAAATCAATTGAGATCCGTTAGCTTTAACCAATTCAATTTGAATGACCGCTTGTGCTGAATCTGGAACTGCTGCCCCTGTAAAAATCTTTACCGCTTGTCCTGGAAGTAATTCAACAATATGTGAATCTCCTGCTTTTACTTCACCAATAATTTCATAGGTCAACGCATCGTGTAAACACAAAGCATATCCATCCATCGCAGATTGTCGAAAAGGAGGCATATTTATTGGAGAAAATAAAGGTTGTGATAAAATATGTTTTCTTGCCTGAAACAGAGAAGATTCAACTTCTGGCATAACAGTTAAATTATTTTGTAAGATCGAAAAAGCTTCTTGTACTGAAATCATTTTTGGAAGATTAGATTTATTTTCAAAAATACGATTCGAAAATCTTTTTTAGTACACTTCTAAATAAAAGTTGGTAAATACATTTATTTTTATTTTAAAAAAACATTCTTTTAAATATCATTTTTCCACCAAATTAACGTTAAAGCATTAATACTATGCTATTTATTATTTTATCAATTTTAAAACATCCAAATTATGAAAACTATGAAAACATTAATTACTGCCTTAACATTATGCATCTGTTTAACAGCGTTTGCCCAACAACCAACCCCAGAACAACGTCAGGCAAAACATTTGGCACACTTAACTAAAGAATTAAAATTAGATGCGAAACAACAAGAAGCTGTAGGTAAAATTTTGGCTGAAAAAAGCAATAAAATGAAAGATGTCAAAGCCAAAAATGAGGCAAGAAGCAGCACCGACAAAATAACTCCCGAGGAAAAAGCAGCAATGAAAGCTAATTTGAAAGCCGAAAAACTAGATACTGAAAATAAAATGAAAGCCATTTTAACACCTGACCAATATAAAAAATGGCAAGCAATGAGAGCCGAAAATAAAGAAAAAATAAAAGAAAATATAAACTAAAGCCTTCAATCCTAATTTCTCTTTTACCGAATTGAAAATATATTAAAACACAGATTGCACAAATTAATACAGACTATTAATTTGTGCAATCTGTGTTTATTATTTTAGAAAGTTTTAGAAACTTTATCAATCGCCTGAATTGTAAAATCTAAATCTTCGTAAGTCAAAGCATCGGTTATAAACCAAGTTTCGTAAGCTGATGGCGCGATATACACTCCTTCGGCAACTAATCCGTGGAAGAATTTTTTGAACGTTTCATTATCACCTTTACCCGCCGTTTGGAAATCAGTAACTGGATTGGCATCAAAATGAACCGAAATCATCGACCCAACTCTATTGATTGTAAACGCTACATTATTGGCTTTTAAAACTCTTTCAATTCCAGCACCTAAATAAGCCGTTTTCTCTTCCAATCTTTTGAAAATAGCTCGGTCATTATCCAAAGCCTGTAACATCGCCAAACCAGCAGCCATTGCCAATGGATTTCCCGACAAAGTTCCCGCTTGATACACAGGTCCAAGTGGCGCTAAATAATTCATGATTTCTTCACGAGCCGCGAAAGCTCCGACTGGCAATCCTCCACCAATCACTTTTCCGAAGCAAACAATATCAGCATTGATATTCAGCAGTTCTTGGGCACCACCTCTTGCCAATCTGAAACCTGTCATTACTTCATCAAAAATCAACAGAATTCCATTTGCGGTACATAACTCACGTAATGCTTCCAAAAATCCTTTAGCTGGTGGAATACAACCCATATTTCCAGCAACTGGCTCAATGATTATTGCGGCAATTTCATTTTTATTGGCTTCAATTAACGTTTTTACGTTATCTAAATCATTGTATTTTGCCAACAAAGTATCTTTCGCTGTTCCCGCTGTTACACCAGGACTATTTGGCGTTCCAAAAGTAACTGCGCCACTTCCCGCCTGAATCAAAAACGAATCAGAATGTCCGTGATAGCAACCAGCGAATTTGATGATTTTATCTCTTTTGGTAAACCCACGAGCCAAACGAACAGCGCTCATACAAGCCTCAGTCCCTGAATTTACAAAACGTATTTTGTCAATATTTGGCACCATCGAAACAGCTAAAGATGCTATTTGCGTTTCTAATTCAGTTGGCATTCCAAAAGAAGTTCCTAGTTTAGCTTTTTCAATCACCGCTTGTACAACTGGCTCATAAGCATGACCTAAAATCATTGGTCCCCATGAATTGATATAATCGATTAATTTATTTCCATCTTCATCATACAGATAAGCTCCTTTGGCACTTTGTACAAAAATTGGTGTTCCTCCTACTGCTTTAAAAGCTCTTACTGGTGAATTTACCCCTCCAGGGATTACTTTTTCTGCTTCAGCAAAAAGCTGACTACTTCTTTGATAGATCATTTTTTATTTACGATTTATGATATTCGATATACGATATTGAATGTTTGATATTTGATTTGTTGATTTAACTGAAAACTGTCCACTTATCTCACAATCAATCTCTGTCCTATCGAAAGCGTATTATCGCTTAGATTATTTTTTTGTTTTAATTCTTCTACAGTTAAATTGAATTTTTTAGAAACCGAATAAAAAGTATCTCCTTTTTGAATTTCATAAAAACCAGCCTGAGCCGATCCAAAATCTTCTTGTGCTAACACTTTGGTTTCTTCTTTTTTGCTACTTCCTTTTCCTAAAACTTTAGTGTCGTATTCATGCAAATTATATGTTTCTATATAATTGATTAATTTTTCAGGATATCTAGGATCGGTGGCATACCCTGCTTCTCTTAGTCCTTTTGCCCAAGCTTTGTAATCCCCTTTAGGCAATGTAAATAACTTAGCATATCTGTTTCTACCTGTCAATACCATCGCGTGATCTTTGTACGACTCAGATGCCTGATTGTATTTTCGAAAACACTCGTTTGCCTTGTCGTCATCTTTATAGACTTTATCTCCTGTCCAATCATAACATTTTATACCAAAATGATTATTGGCATTTGTTGCCAAATCACTTTGACCTGCACCAGATTCCAGAATTCCTTGTGCCAAAATAATACTGGCTGGAATTCCGTAGGTCTTCATATTGCTCATTGCAACACTATTGTATTGAGCAACATAACTATTTACGGCATCACTATTTGACATTGATTTTGAAGAAGAAGATTTACCACTACTACCATTTTGAATTGGTTTGGAATATTTCCAACCCACTGGTTGTTTTGTAGTTTGAATTTTTGATTTTGAAGAACCGCAACTAATAAGAGTTGCAATTAAGAGAAATAAAAATATTTTCTTGACCATTTTATATACGATTTGCTAATTACAATTTACGAATTACGCTATTGCAATTAATTTTTGAAATTGACATTGCTATTGCACTTCTATCAATATTTTGTTTTTACTTTTTAAGACTTCATTCATTCCTTGAATTCCCTGTAATCCTCCCGTGTGAATCAAAAGAATTTTTGTATTTTCAGGAAAATAGTTCTTTTCAATTAAATCTATAACGCCAAAAACCATCTTTCCAGTATAAATCGGATCCAGGGGCATTTGTGTTTGCTTATAAAACTGATTTATAAACCGAATCAATTCGTCATTTACCTTTCCGTAACCTCCAAAATGATAGTCGGTTATTAACTCCCAATTTTCGTTGGTCGCAAATTTACGAATTTCATCTTTTAAAAAGTCGCCTTTTAACGCTGGAAATCCCAAAACTTTTTGGTGCGGTAAAGTGCTATTGATAATTCCAGAAATGGTTCCGCCTGTTCCAACCGCCAAACATATAAAATCGAAAGTTGCATCTTCTTCAGTCAATATCTCCTCACAGCCTTTTATGGCATATTCATTGGTTCCACCCTCGGGAACTAGATAAAAAGAGCCAAATTTAGCTTTCAAATTTTCAATAAAATGAAGTTCTGTTTTGAATCGATACGCTTCTCTTGTTACAAACTCGAATTGCATTCCGCATTCCTGAGCAAATTTCAAAGTTGGGTTTCCGTCAATTTTATCACCCAATTCATCTCCACGAATTACACCTATAGTTTTAAATCCATACTCTTTTCCGGCGTAAGCCGCCGCCGCAATGTGATTGGAATAGGCACCGCCAAAAGTGAGTAGCGTTTCCTGATTCTCGGCTTTTGCCTGAAGCAGATTATACTTCATTTTCCTGAATTTATTTCCTGAAATAAACGGATGAAGCAAATCCTCCCTTTTTATTTCAAGAGAGATTCCATTTGGAAATTCGAGTGATATGGGTTGATTCAAAACTTAGGATTTATTTGTTTTTATATAATTTAAAAAACTAAAAAAAGTTCGGCTTTTCAAATAATCTAGCTGTAGTTCATTGGTGTAAGCCTCCCTTTCAAAACTAATATTGCGATAGGCTAAATTGGCATTTTTATACTGAAACAAACGTACCGCATATTCGATAAAATACCAAACGAAAAAAGGAATCACTAGCAATTCCAATTGTTGCCGAAGATGAATTTTTTCGTGATTTACTAAAATTTTATTTTGTTTATCAAATGCATATTTAATAACCACAAAAGGAAAAACAGTGAAACCACGAAATCCTTTGGGAATTAAATATTTGGCAACAATAATAAACATTGATTATAAAATTTATAGATTTGTAGAGGCAATTTAACCTAAATTAAAGAAAAACACAATTAGCAGGCAGTGATTTTCATTGTAAATATAGTTAATAAAAAATCTTCAAGCGTAAATAGGAATGAATGAAAAAAATAATGAAAATAAATTAATAGAAGGTGAAGATTTTTATTACACTCCAGAAGGATACAAATGCTTTACCGAAAAATACCATTTGAAAAGAGGCTATTGCTGTAAAAGTGGTTGTCGCCATTGTCCTTATGGATTTGACAAGAAAACAGGCGAAATTAGGAAATAGATTTCAGTTCAACTTTTAATGAATTGCCTCCTGCTTTAGCTGGAGGACTGAAAATAGAGATTATTTAATGGCTTTAGCCAAATGTCTTTGGCTAAAGCCAATTTGAATTACAATTTATTATCCTCCAGCAAGCAGGAGGCAATTCATTTTTAGATTTTAAAATAAAAAATTATGACTTTTCAGGAACAAATACAACAAGGAATCCCATCCATATTACCACAGCCGAAACCGTATGATACTACGATTAATCATGCGCCAAAGCGAAAAGAAATCTTAACAGAAGATGAAAAAAAACTGGCGCTTAGAAATGCGTTGCGTTATTTTGAACCTCAACATCACGCGGAATTAATTCCTGAATTTAGAAACGAACTGGAAACTTATGGTCGTATTTACATGTATCGTTTGCGTCCAGATTATAAAATGTATGCCCGTCCAATCTCTGAATATCCTGGAAAAAGCGAACAAGCCAAAGCCATTATGCTGATGATTCAGAACAATCTGGATTATGCGGTGGCGCAACATCCTCACGAATTGATTACGTATGGCGGAAACGGAGCAGTTTTCTCGAACTGGGCGCAATATTTATTGACGATGAAATACTTATCGGAAATGACTGATGAGCAAACTTTGACGATGTATTCTGGGCATCCAATGGGATTATTTCCTTCTCACAAAGAAGCTCCGAGAGTTGTAGTTACCAACGGAATGGTGATTCCGAATTATTCTCAGCCTGACGATTGGGAAAGAATGAATGCTTTGGGAGTTTCTCAATACGGGCAAATGACAGCGGGAAGTTATATGTACATTGGCCCGCAAGGAATTGTACACGGAACAACTATCACGGTTTTGAATGGTTTCAGAAAAATAAAAAAATCTCCAAAAGGCGGATTATTCGTAACATCTGGTCTTGGCGGAATGAGTGGCGCGCAACCAAAAGCGGGAAATATTGCAGGCTGTATCACTGTTTGCGCTGAAGTAAATCCAAAAATTACTCACATTCGTCACAGTCAAGGTTGGATTAACGAAGTGATTGAAAATTTGGATGATTTAGTTAAAAGAGTTGCTTCCGCAAAAGCCAATAATGAAACCGTTTCTATCGCTTATCTTGGAAATGTAGTCGATGTTTGGGAACGCTTTGACGAAGAAAATATTTTGATCGATTTAGGTTCTGACCAGACTTCGCTTCACAATCCTTGGGCAGGTGGTTATTATCCTGTTGGAATTTCTTTTGAAGAAGCCAATGAAATGATGGCCAACAATCCAAGTTTATTCAAAGAAAAAGTACAGGAAACTTTGCGTCGTCACACGACAGCTATCAATAAACACACAGCCAAAGGAACCTATTTTTTTGATTATGGAAATGCCTTTTTATTAGAAGCTTCTCGCGCTGGTGCAGATATTATGGCTGAAAATAATATTGATTTCAGATACCCAAGTTATGTACAAGATATTATGGGTCCAATGTGTTTTGATTATGGTTTTGGGCCTTTCCGTTGGGTTTGTACTTCTGGAAAACCTGAAGATTTAGCCAAAACGGATGCTATTGCCTGTCAAGTTTTGGAAGAAATGGCTAAAACAGCACCAGCCGAAATTCAGCAACAAATGCAGGATAATATTCATTGGATAAAAAGGGCGCAAGAAAATAAATTAGTGGTTGGTTCTCTAGCCCGCATCCTCTATGCAGATGCCGAAGGCCGTGTAAAAATTGCCGAAGCTTTCAATGAAGCGATTGCTAAGGGACAAATTGGAGCAGTTGTTTTAGGACGCGATCATCACGATGTTTCGGGAACCGATTCTCCTTACAGAGAAACTTCTAATATTTATGACGGTTCTCGCTTTACTGCCGATATGGCGATCCAAAATGTAATTGGTGATAGTTTCCGAGGAGCAACGTGGGTTTCTATTCACAATGGTGGTGGAGTTGGTTGGGGTGAAGTTATCAATGGTGGTTTTGGAATGGTTTTGGATGGTAGTCGAGAAGCTTCCAAACGATTAGCATCAATGTTGTTTTGGGACGTGAATAACGGAATTTCAAGACGCAGTTGGGCCCGTAATGAAGGTGCTGTTTTTGCTATAAAAAGAGCTATGGAAGTGGAACCTTTATTGAAAGTAACTTTGCCAAATTTTGTTGATGAGTCATTAATAAATTAACGTATTTTAAGTACAAAAATTGAAGAAAAACAGCTAACTTCACCTAAATCAAATTGGTACGGTTTTTGAAGATAGTTTATTTCAACAAGTAAATCACATAATATGAAAACATTTAGATTCCTGCCCCTATTATTACTTTTCATAGTTGCCTCTTGTGACTCTGTACAAGTATATTCTGACTATGATAAATCGGTTGATTTTGCACCATACAAGACTTTCGCCTTTATGAAATCTGGGATTGATAAAGTAGAGATTTCTGATTTGGATAAAAAAAGAATCCTGAATGCGATCGACAGACAATTACAGTCTAAAGGATTAACCAAAAGTGAAAATCCTGATTTATTAGTTAATATTTTTACTAAATCCCGTGAAGAAGTCAGTGTAAACCAATTCAATGCTGGATGGGGTTATGGTTGGGGTTATGGTTGGAATCCTTATATGTATGGAGGACATACTACCGTTAGTTCTTCAACAGAAGGAACTTTATACATTGACCTTATCGATGCCAAAAAGAAAGAATTGGTTTGGCAAGGAGAAGGAACGGGAACTCTCAGCAAAAATATGGATGAAAAAGATGCAATTGTCAATGACATTGTAACTCAAATTTTAGCGCAATATCCTCCTGTAAAACCTGAAGTGAAAGAAAAAAAAGAAAAGAAAAAATAATTTGATGTAACTTGGTTATTCAAAAATGAATACATTTGTAACCAAAGCAAAAAAATTAAAAACTTAATTAACATCATTAGCATTGGCAACATAATTATCATCAGATAGTTATGAAAAGGTGTTATATAAATTAAGTAATCAATATATTTTATAAAGCCTTCCATATTGGGAGGTTTTTTTGTTTTGAACAAAAGAAAATTAACTAAAAACCAATCCCTTCTAAAATCATTTGAATTTGATATTAGAGAAATAAAACTAAAAAAATGGATTTATTTAAAGACATACAGCAGGCGCAAAAACAACTTCAAGAAGTAATCTCTCCTACTCCACTGATTGAAAATTTAAATTTATCAGAGGAATTTAACAGCACGGTATTACTAAAACGAGAAGATTTACAAATTGTTCGCTCCTATAAAATAAGAGGAGCATACAACAAAATGTGTACGCTTACCAATGCTGAAAAAGAGCAAGGAATTGTTTGTGCCAGCGCAGGCAATCATGCACAAGGAGTTGCTTTTTCCTGTCATTTTTTGAAAATAATGGGTAAAATTTACATGCCAAAAACTACTCCCAAACAAAAAATAAAACAAGTGCAATTGTTTGGCAAAGAGTACGTCGAAATCGTTTTGATAGGCGATACTTTTGATGATGCCTACGCAAAAGCTGTTGCAGATGCTACCCAAAATAATAAAGCATTCATTCATCCCTTTGATGATTTAAAAGTTATTGCAGGTCAAGGAACAGTAGGACTGGAAATTCTAGAAATGTATCACAAACCTATCGATTATGTTTTTGTTCCTATTGGAGGTGGAGGGCTAGCTTCGGGACTCTCAACGGTTTTCAAACAATTGAGTCCAAACACCAAAATCATTGGAGTAGAACCTTTGGGAGCACCTTCGATGAAAACTTCCATTGCAAATCACAAGAATACTCCATTGGAAACCATCGATAAATTTGTCGATGGTGCCGCAGTAAAACAAGTTGGCGATCTGACTTTTGAGATTTGTCAAAAAAACTTAGAAGATATTATTTTGGTTCCCGAAGGAAAAGTGTGTACAACAATTTTACGTCTATACAACGAAGAAGCAATGGTAGTTGAACCCGCGGGAGCATTAACAATTGCGGCGTTAGATTATTATAAAGAACAAATAAAAGGAAAAACAGTAGTTTGTATTGTTAGTGGCAGTAACAATGATATTGAACGAACAGCCGAGATAAAAGAACGTTCCTTGCTTTACGAAGGATTAATGCATTATTTTATGATTCAGTTTCCGCAACGACCTGGAGCATTAAAAGAATTTGTGAACGACATCTTAGGACCCGATGACGACATTACCTATTTTCAGTTTGCTAAAAAAAATAGTCGAGAAGTCGGATCGGTGGTTGTGGGATTGGAATTGAAAAATCCAAACGATATTCATGCCATCAAAAACAATATGAAGTCCAAAGGTTTTGAATACCGTTACCTCAACGAAATCCATGATTTGTACACACAATTAATAGGATAAATTAACAATTCTTTCTCTGTCGATTTTTTAATTAAACCCTATCTTTGAGAAGTTTTTTTACATCAAATATTATGACAAACAAAGATATTACCAACATAGAAGACATTCAGTTATTAGTTAATACTTTTTATGCCAAAGTACAGGAAGATGAGTTAATTGGGGCAATTTTCAATGAAAAATTAAACGGACGCTGGCCGGAACATTTGGAAAAAATGTACCGATTTTGGCAAACTATTTTGCTTGAAGAACATACCTATTCCGGAAGTCCTTTTCCTCCACACAGACAACTTCCAGTCGAGAAAAAACATTTTGATCGCTGGATGGAAATTTTTACTGAAACTGTTGATAGTTTATTTGCAGGACCACTTGCCGAGGAAGCCAAACTAAGAGGGCAAAATATGGCAATAATGTTCAATTACAAAATAGACTATTTCAGACACGAAGGGAAACATCCTCTTTTATAGAGATATTATTGAGCACTCATCAACTATGCAAAACTTTAAGAGAAACCATATAAAAAATATTTACTACTTTTAACGTATGAAATGAGCATGACTCTAAAATTGGTCATAAGCAACAATGAAGGTATTCGAATTACATATGACCGATAAAAATCAATAAATATCTACATATGAAAAAACAGTTGCACATATTTATCCTATTTCTAACGCTTGGCTTCTTTCTTTTGCCGGCTATGACTTATGCGTGTGGAACTAAATCAGAAAAAGAATGTTGTAAAAAGGAAGCTTCTTCGAAATCTGAAAAGAAAGAATGCAACCAAGACAATCATTCGAAAGACAATAATAACACTTGTGGTGGAAAATGCGGACATTCCAACTGCACAACTTCATCTGTAAATTTTAGTATCCTTTCATTTTTCGAAATGGATTTAAAAGATAATAATTTTGATTTTTCTCTCGAAAAATCAAAATTTCATGATTCAAAAACCTTTATTTCTTCCGGTTTTACTTCTGTTTGGCTACCGCCAAAAATAAAATAATTTTAAATTCCGACAGCCATAGGTGTGTCTTATTGAAAGTAATTACATTATTTTCAAAGATTATTTATTTACAAAAATAGTATTAGAAAAAAAGTAGAATGAAACGAAGTTCTTGAATACTTTGTTTCCAAAAATTATAAAATCATGAAAAAATCAATATCAAAAATATTGGTAGCAATTACAATATTGGTATCAATTACTGTGAGCTATGCACAAAACACAAAAACTGAAGCACAAACAACAGAACTTAGCGCAGTTTTCAACAATTATTTTGCTGTAAAAAATGCTTTAGTAAAAACTGATGGTGCAACTGCATCAGCAAAATCAGCAGCATTACTTTCTTCCATAAATGCAGTAAAAATGGACAAATTAGAAATGAAAGTTCATATGGTTTGGATGAAAGTTATAGCTGATTTAAAAGAAGATGCCGAACATATTTCGGATACCAAAGACGTAAAACATCAAAGAGATCATTTTAATACACTTTCAAAAAATATCTACGCATTACTAAAAGTATCAAAGCAAGAAACACCAACGTATTACCAATTTTGCCCAATGGCAAACAATGGTAAAGGAGCAAATTGGTTAAGTAAAGAAAGTGCTATCCAAAATCCTTATTATGGTTCCAAGATGCTGTCTTGTGGTAAAACTATGGAAACTTTAAAATAGTTACATTAAAATGGAAATAAAAAAAAATAAAAACATAAGATTACTATCTACGGTAGTAATCTTATTTCTTATTTCTACCTCTCTTTTTGCACAAAAAGTTGTTCGATATGACCTTTATGTTAGGGATACGATTGTAAATTTTGGAGATAAACCCAAACATGCATTTGCTGTAAATGGTCAAATTCCGATGCCAACCTTAACTTTTACCGAAGGAGATATTGCCGAAATTTATGTTCACAACGAGTTAAAAGAAAGTACCGCATTACATTGGCACGGGTTATTTCTGCCCAATAAAGAGGATGGTGTTCCTTATTTAACTCAAATGCCAATCGCACCAAATACTACACATAAATACAGTTTTCCGATTATTCAAAACGGAACTTATTGGTATCACAGCCATTCGGGGCTTCAGGAACAAATTGGTCTTTATGGCCTTTTTATCATAAACAAAAAGAAAGGCGATACAACTTTTAGGAAAGGCATAGATGATTTACCAACGGTTCCAGTTATTTTGAGCGAATGGACTGATTTAAAACCAGAAAACGTACAACGCATGTTGCATAATGCCAATGATTGGTTTGCTATAAAAAAAGGAACCACTCAAAGTTATGCAGAAGCCATTAAACAAGGCCATTTTTCGACTAAAGTGACGAATGAATGGAAAAGAATGAATGCTATGGATGTGAGCGATGTTTATTATGAGAAGTTTTTGATTAATGGTAAAAATGAAGCGCAACTTTCGCAATTTAAACCTGGTGAAAAAGTCAGACTTCGAATTGCAAACGGAGGTGCTTCGAGTTATTTCTGGCTTACTTACGGAGGTGGAAAAATAACAGTTGTTGCCAGCGATGGAAATGATGTCGAACCCGTAGAAGTGGATCGATTGATAATTGCTGTTTCGGAAACTTATGATGTTGTGGTTACAATTCCAAAAGACAAAAAATCCTTTGCATTCTTAGCTACTGCTGAAGACAGAACAGGATCTGCTTCTTTGTTTTTAGGCGATGGCACTAAACAACCTGTTGCTCATCTTTCGAAATTAAAATATTTTGAAGGAATGAAAATGATGAATGACATGATGAAAATGAATGGCGAAATGAACGATATGGATATGAATATGTCATTGAATAAAATGGACATGAATTCCGTAATGTATCCTGAAATCACGGGTGAAGATGAAAATTCAAAATCTATGAATCATTCCGGTCATAATATGGAAAACATGAACATGACAAATGATAGTATCGAAACTGCAGATATCGTTACTTTGAATTACGGAATGTTGAAATCTCCAACCAAAACAAATCTTCCAAAAGAGGCGAAGGTAAAAGAATTGCGTTTTGAATTATCCGGAAACATGAATCGCTATGTGTGGAGTTTAGACAATAAAGTGATTTCTGAAACGGATAAAATCTTAATTAAAAAAGGAGAAAACGTTCGGATTGTACTGTATAATGGATCGATGATGCGTCACCCAATGCATTTACACGGACACGATTTTAGAATTTTGAACGAGCACGGTGATTATGCACCCTTGAAAAACGTGATCGATATTATGCCCATGGAAACCGATACTATCGAATTTCGGGCAAATGCTGATGGCGACTGGTTTTTTCATTGTCATATTTTATATCATATGATGGCGGGAATGGGACGTATTTTCAGTTATGAAAATTCAGCTCCGAATCCGTTGCTTCCTGATCCTAAAATGGCTTATAAAATGCTAAAAATGGACGATCGCATGTTTCATTTTATGGCAGAAAATGATTTTGCTTCCAACGGAAATGATGGAGAAGCAATGTTTAGCAATACGCGCTGGAGCATAGGAACGGAATGGAGATTGGGCTACAATGACCATCATGGCTATGAAACAGAAACACACATTGGTCGCTATATTGGAAAAATGCAATGGATTATGCCATTCGTTGGTTTCGATTGGCGCTACAGAAAGATGGCCGATGGAGAAATGGAACAAAATCTTTTTGGACAAACCAACACCAAGGATAATCGTTCTGTTTTTAGTGCTGGGATTGAATACCTTTTACCGATGCTTATAAAAGCACAAGCCGAAATTTTTACTGATGGGAATGTCAGAATACAATTCATGCGAAATGATATTCCAATCTCCAAAAGACTACGAATGAATCTTATGTGGAATACTGATAAAGAATACATGGCAGGTTTGCAATACATCATCAAAAGAAACTTTGGTTTGACGACACATTATGATAGTGACATGGGAATTGGTTTTGGAATCAATCTGAATTATTAAGCCCAACACAAAATATTTAAAGATTTTATTCGTACCCTAAGAGTAAAACATTAAACACAAATTGCACAAAGTACCATTGATTAATTTTGGTAATTTGTGCAATTTGTTTGCTAACGAATTCTGATTTTAATTAAGTGACAATTAATTATCTTTTAATTTGCCAACACCAGCATATTGGATTACAATATCTTTAACTTCCGAAGTGGTGTTAGTTAGCACCTCTGAATATTGATACTGAATATCTGCCTTACAATCTGTTGGATAGCCTAAATTATTAGAAAAAGTACAATCCAATTCTTCATTGTCGATACGTTCGGCACTCCCAAGAATTGCACTGTTTTTAGAATATATGGTGTTTTTACATTTTTCGAAATAATTTTTCTCTACCCTCACACAAGCATTATCGCGTGTATTCACGATACCTCCATAAATATCATACACATAATTATTAAAAAAATGGGCTGTTCCGCCTCTGTACAATGGCACGCGTTCTTGCAAGGTTTTGTAGTAATTATGGTGAAAAGTAATTTTTCTGTCAGCATATAAATCTTTGTCTGAGTTGCCAATCAAACTACATTTATGATGGTCATGAAAATAACACCAAGAAACTGTGATATAACCACTATTTCCTTTCACATCAAGTAAGCCATCGTACAAATCCTGATTGGTTTGCTCACGGGGATTTTCTTCAAAAAATTCGCAATGATCGATCCAAATATTAGAACTAGTTCCTTGTATAGAAATTAAATCACCTCCATTTACCAAAATTTGAGGTCGCCCCTCGTCTCCTAATTTGCTATATATTTTTGCAATATTTTCTGAATCTGCAGGAATCGCTTTTGCTACAGAAATCAGAGAAAGTTTAATGTTTTTAACGATGATATTTTTAGCATCTTTAATAGAGAAACCCACGCCATCCAAAAAAGCATTATTTCCAATTCCAATTATACTTTTATTTGAAGCGATTTTTATAGAACCAACATAATCGCCATTTGCAATACTTCCTGCCCCTTTTATAACACCATCAATCTTAATCACATACGTAGAATCTATTGTTTCTGCATATTTCTTAAGATCTTCAAAAGTGGTTACAGTCACTTCCTTTCCTCCTGTTCCACCAGTGGTTCCTCCGTTTTGAGTAGCAAAACCTACTAAAGCAAAATCGGGTGTAGTTTGCGAATAAGAATACACTGTTATTGAAAGTAAAAAGAATAAGGAAAAAATAGTTTTTAGTGTTTTTTGAATCATCATTAGAGGTAATTAATATGTGGCTTATTAATAGTTATTTTTTATGTAATCGATTACAAAAATCAAAAATAAAACTTTTCCAAATGCAAAATCTATTTTGTTAGTAAAAATGTAATTTAATTTTTCGCAAATCAACAATTTATACTCAAAGTAAGTCAAAGAGTTTTATCCCATTCTTTTTAGACAAAAAAAATCCTAACAGGTTTAAAAGCTGTTAGGATTTAATGTGAAATTTTATTTAAAAGGAATCCTTGATTGGTATTATTTTTTTTAGAGCGAAGTCAATACTCAAAACCCACCTTACAACTTCAAATTCTGTTGCAGTTCTTTTTCGTTTCCAATAACTTTTCCGTTATATTGTAGTTTCCAACCCATGGTATTCGTCAGAATTAAAATCTTGGAAAGTTCACTTATCAAACGATTTTGAGCATTGGATTTTAAAGATGATTTTTCAATTTTCTTAGCTAGATTTGCTTTTACCGATTTATTTATTTTATTGTAATCCTCTCCGGTAAAAGGATTCATCTGACTTTGTGTTACATCATAAAATTTGATATCTGGACTTATTTTAATTTCTTCTTTCGGAATATTGACAATTGTAATGGTTTTATTGGCCTCATCAATATCATATTTCATTTGATGTAAATCATACGAAACTGTAACATCAGCATTGACAATCACAAGCGCTTTTTTCTCGAAAGAAAGCATATCCATCATGTATTTTTGCTGGTTTTTATAAGTGATTACTTCAGAGAAATGCCCTTCAGTAACTACTAATTTGCCGACATTTACAATTTGTTGCTGAATCAAATTGGTATTGTAATCCAATGAGGAATTATCATCCTTCTTAAACTGACAAAATTTGAATGCCAAAAGTATTGTTACTACAAGTATCGCTCCAACGATTATTCTCTTTAACATAATTAAAATTTGATGAATGAATATTGAGCGACTAATTTCGTAATTTTTTCTTTCAAATTAGCTTCAAACTTTTGATGACTTTCTGAATTAGGGTTAAAAGGTCGATGTTGCAGACTTTTTTGAATATTTTCGACAGTATCCATTGTAGAGTAAGCTGTTTCTGAAATTGTAGCTTCTTTAAATCGTTCCCAAATATAATCAATCGCCACTTGGCTAGGATGTAACATGTCTTCACCATAGAAACGGTAGTCGCGTAGTTCGTCCATCATAATTTCGTAACTGGGAAAGTAGATTGCAGCTTGCAGATTAGAGATTTCAGATTGCTTTAAAATATGATGAATTGCAGTAATCAAATGAGCTTTACTTCTTTGGTTTTCTACAAAACCATCTTTGAGATGCCGCACGGGTGAAATAGTAAAAATGAAATTACAATTTGGATTTATTTTTTTGATTAAATCCAAAGTATTTTGAATGGAGTTTTCGATAGTTTCAATCGATAATAATTCTTTAGTGAATTGTTTCTGGGGTACTTTATGGCAATTAGCAACGATGCTATCACTTTCTATATTTCTATACACCCAAGAAGTTCCATAGGTAATTATAATGTGCGTCGAATCTATTACTTGTTGTCTTGTTGATTTTAGAATCTGATTTAAATTTTCAAGTAATAGTTCTTTATTAGGATTACTCACATCCGAATGCACTTCAAAGCAATGCCATTGTTCATTATGAAAAAAAATGTCTTTATCAGTAAACAATTCCTGCTTCACAACTCTTTTGATAATTCTCTCTAGTGAAACCGGATTGAAAATAATCCCGAATGGATTGGTCTCACTTTGAAATTTAAAATATTGAAATTTATTACCCATATTCTCGGCAAAGCAAGAGCCTAAAGAGCCTATTTTGGATTTATAGTCTATAGGTGCGTTGCTTTTGGTAATGGGTATTTGGGTTGTGAATTGCATTATTACTATTTCTGGTAAATTTCGACATTTTTTGAAATAAAAAAAAGTCAAACAGCTTTTACTATTTGACTTTTTAAAATTAAAACAAATTGCTTCTTATTAATAAGTGAACTCTTTAATAGAATCAATTGTTACTCCATCTGATTTATATTCTGTTTGTTTAATAGGATAACCATCTGAATTATATTCATAAACTGTTTTAGTAACTATAGGGCTAGAATTTGATGTAGTAGTATACGAATGCTTAATAAGATTATTTTGTCCCGTAGATTCATCTAACAACAAATTAAAACCTACTATATTTTTTGTTGGACTGTTTTTTGCATCGTATTCATAGACACTTGTACGTGAAGAATAGCTATCACCCGCCAATATCTTCACTAAATTACCATTCTGAAAAGTAAACACTTCAGAATAAGTACTCTTTTCTTCCAAACCTGATGTAGCATTTGTGTAATATTCTTCTTTTTTAATCGTCCCATCAGCATTGTATGTATAAACATTCCTTCCTTTATATTGCCCTGTCGGATATTCTGTAGTAAAATTCTCTACAGATGATGAAGCTGATAATTTTCCATTAGAATAAGAATATGAAGTCTCACTATCTTTGACACTTTGACCATTTACAATATCGTATCCAATTTGTTTTACAATTAAATTTCCATCGTAAATATAATCAGTTTTATAATTTTCAGATGTAATGTTCTTTATTTTATTTCCATCATAAGTTATTTTGTCATTAGAATTATCATCCGGATAATCAGGATAGGTTTGTTTTACTGTTTTTGGTAGGATGCTAGCTACATCAGAATCACTGTTATTATCATCACTTGAGCAAGAAGAAATTAGCACTAAAGTTAAAGCACTAAAAAAACATAAAATTTTTTTCATTTTTTAAAATTAAAGATTAATATTACTACAAATATAAAAGAAATAAATTCTTACATCAAAATAATTTTTAACAAATTTTAACAAATAAAACCCCAAACAAATTATTAACTAACCTATTTGGGATATATCTTTCAACAATCTATTGATAAAAAAACAAATAGATTTATTAAAAGTAGATTTGTGAATCTGATTTAAATTATCAAGAAATTGTTCGTTTCTTGAATTATCAAATCAAAGTAAACCTCAAAACAATGCTAACGTTTGTTGTGAAAAAAATATCTTCTTGAATAAATACTTTTCGTCAAATAATCTTCTCGACCGAAGTCGGATTAAATTAATTCCGAATGGATTTATTTCACTTCGAAATTTAAAAAATTGGAATTTATTACCCATGTTTTCGACAAAGCAAGAACTGAAAGAAACCATTTTTGAGTTATAATCGATTGGATTATAACTTTTAGGAATGAGTATTTATGTGGTGAGTTACATTATTTAGATTTCCTGTAAATTTTGACATTTTTCAGAAATAAAAAAACCAGATGTGATTAGCATCTGGTTCATAAAAATAATAGATTATGACTAATATGTATATACAGTTTCGTATTCAATTTTCTTCCCATCACTTGTATATGATGTTAATTTTATTGGATATCCATTATCTCCATAAATATAACTGCTTAAATAAACCGCTGGAGATGTAAATTCAGTTGTAGTCATAGTTGTTTTTAATACATTATTACTTCCGCAATTAATCTCATTCAATAATAAGTTGAAACCTAGAATGTTTTTGAGAGGACCCTTTTTATCATCATATTCATAAGTCCTCGTTACTTTATTACTATTAGAAACAAAATCCTCTTTTACAAGGTTTCCATCTTTGTAATTTAAAACTCCTTGATGGTCCTTTGTTTCAACTTTTGTTTTAGAGTCTACCAAATAATAAACATAAGTTACTTGATTTTCCGAAATATGTGTATAAACTGTTTTATAAATATATTGCCCATCTGGATAATCTGTAGAAAATTCTTCTTTTAATATTCTTGTCTTTAACTTTCCATTTTCATAAGCATACGAAACCTCAGCATCTTTAACTTCATTTCCTTTTTGATCTAAATCAAATTTTACTTGTTTAACTATAAGATTTCCATCGTAAGTAAAAACACTTTTAGAATTTTCATTTGCAGTCGCTAAAATTTTATTTCCATCATAAGTTAGTATGTCTTTACTGTTATCTGACGGAAAATCAGGAAAAGTCATAGAAATTGTTCTTGGCAAAACCAAATTATCATTAGAACCCGAAGACGAATCATCACTTGAACAAGATGAAATTAGCACTAAAACCAAAACATTTAAAAGACATAAAAACTTTTTCATTTTTTAACAAATTACGTATTAATATTTTTACAAATATATAAGAAAGTAAAACTCATAACCAAATAAGCACTAACCTATTTTAAATAAAAAAATCCCAAGTAAATTATCTAAACTTACTTGGGAAAAATTGAATCAATAATAAATTGATTTATAATAAATTTACTTCACAAACTCAATTGCTTTTTCTAAAGCTTCTCCAATTCCGTCAACATTTTTACCTCCTGCAGTTGCAAAGAAAGGTTGCCCTCCTCCTCCACCTTGGATGTATTTTCCTAGTTCACGAACCACTTGGCCTGCGTTTAGTTTTTTATCAGCAACTAATTCTTTAGAAATATAACAAGACAGCATTGGTTTTCCTTCATGAGCGGTGGCCAATACTAAAAAGATATTTGAACCTAAGTTTCCTAATTCATAAGCTAAATCTTTGGCTCCTTCTGGACTTAAATCCACTTGTTTTGCTAAGAATTGGATTCCGTTTATATCTTGTAATTCTTTTGCTAATTCGCCTTTCATATTTTTAGCTTTATCTTTCAATAAAACTTCCAATTGTTTTTTCAAAGAAGCGTTTTCCTCTTGTAGTGATTGAATCGCTTTTACAGGATCTACGGCGTTTTTCAACACTTCTTTAATCTCTGCAAAAGAGATCAATTGTGATTCAAAAAAGTCTTTGGCAGCATCACTGGTAATCGCTTCGATACGACGAATTCCGGCAGCAACTGCTCCTTCCGAAACAATTTTGAAATGCCAAATATCACTTGTATTCGGAACGTGAGTTCCTCCACATAATTCAACAGAATCTCCAAATTTAATCATACGAACTAAATCGCCATATTTTTCTCCAAATAACGCGATAGCGCCTTCTTCAATTGCTTGGTCTTTTGGAATGCGTCTTTTTTCAATCAAAGGTAAGCTCTCACGGATTCTTGCGTTTACAAATTCCTCCACTTCTTTAATTTCCTCATCGGTTACTTTAGAGAAATGAGAGAAGTCAAAACGCAAAGAGGCGTTACGCACCATAGAACCTTTTTGTTCGATATGTGTTCCTAATATTTTGCGTAAACCTTGGTGCAACAAGTGAGTTGCCGAGTGATTTGCAGACGTTTTTGCTCTTTGTTTTTCATCAACAACAGCTGTAAAACTTTCGGTTAAATTATCAGGCAACGATTGAGCAAGATGTATCGTTTGATTGTTTTCTTTTTTGGTATCAATAATATAAATGATGTCTCCATTTTGTGCTTCCAAATATCCTTTATCACCAGTTTGTCCTCCGCTTTCTCCGTAAAAAGGAGTCGCATTGAAAACCAATTGGTAAATTTCACCGTCTTTTACACTATCTACTCTGCGGTATTTTGTGATTTTAACGGTATGTTTCAAACGGTCGTAACCTACAAATTCCTGCTCATCATCTTCAACCAAAATATTCCAGTCTCCGGCTGTTACTTTAGAAGCCGCACGAGAACGTTCTTTTTGCAATTGCAATTGTTCCTGGAAACCTTTTTCATCCAATTCCAATCCTTTTTCAGACAAAATCAAGGCTGTTAAATCAATTGGAAAACCATAAGTATCATACAATTCGAAAGCTTTTTTACCATCAATCACTTTACCTGAATTGTTGTTAATCACAGCATCAAGTAAAACTAAACCTTGGTCTAATGTTCTTAAGAATGAACTTTCCTCTTCGCGAATCACATTAGAACACAATGCTTTTTGCGAACGGATTTCTGGAAAAGAACCACTCATTTGAGTACTCAACGTTTCAACCAATTTGTAGATAAAAGGCTCTTTGGTGTCTAAAAAAGTAAATCCGTATCGAATAGCACGGCGTAAAATTCTACGAATAACATAACCTGCTCCAGTATTTGACGGCAATTGTCCATCAGCAATAGCGAAAGCAACCGCACGAACGTGATCAGCAATTACACGGATAGCAATATTTACTTTTTCTTCGGCCTCGTCTTTTGCTTTTACAGTATATTTTGTTCCAGTAATGGTTTCGATTTCACGAATTAGTGGTGTAAAAACATCGGTATCATAATTGGATTGTACTCCTTGTAAAACCATACAAAGACGCTCAAATCCCATTCCGGTATCTACGTGTTGCGCTGGCAATTTTTCTAAAGAACCATCAGCCTTACGGTTGAATTCCATAAATACGTTGTTCCAGATTTCAACTACGTGCGGATGATCAGCATTAACTAATGATTTTCCTGAAACCAAAGCTTTTTCTTCGGCAGAACGGATATCCACATGAATTTCAGAACAAGGTCCACAAGGCCCTTGATCTCCCATTTCCCAGAAATTGTCTTTTTTATTTCCAAGAATGATTCGGTCTTCGTCGATTAACTCTTTCCAAATATCCCAAGCTTCTTGGTCAAAAGGAACATTTTCTTCGGCGTTTCCTTCGAAAACAGAAACGTAAAGAATGTCTTTTGGTATTTTATACACTTCAGTCAATAATTCCCAAGCCCAGTGAATGGCTTCTTTTTTGAAATAATCGCCAAAAGACCAGTTCCCCAACATTTCGAACATGGTGTGGTGATAGGTATCGATTCCTACTTCTTCAAGGTCATTATGTTTTCCTGAAACACGAAGACATTTTTGTGTATCGGCAATTCTTTTACTTTTTGGTGTTCCAAGGCCTAAGAAATATTCTTTGAACTGCGCCATTCCGGAGTTGTTGAACATTAAGGTTGGATCATCTTTAAGAACGATTGGAGCTGATGGAACGATTAAATGTCCTTTGCTCTCGAAAAAATCTAGGAATTGCTTGCGTACGTCTTGTGATTTCATTTTTGGTGTATATTCAGTATTTTATGAATTATTTTATTAAGCTTCTAAGATGCTAAGTTTCTGAGAGTCTAGCTAACTTAGAATCTCAGAAACTTAGAATCTTGAAAAAAAAGAGTCGAACATCTGAAACATTTATTAAATTTGTTCGACTTATCGTATAACTAATTTGCAAAAATAGGGTATTTTAAAATATGGCGAAAGTAAAATATTATTACGATTCAGTAAATCTGGCCTTTCGGAAAATAAAAACCCGAAAAAGAAAAAAATTTGGTTACGCTGTCCTATTTTTATTAGCATCGGCGTTGTTTGGATTTTTGACTTTCGTAATACTTTTGAATACACCCTACTTTGACACTCCAAAAGATCGTACATTAGAACGTGAATTAGAAAATTTGAAATTGAATTACGCCATTTTAAATAAAAAAATGGATCAGATTGATGATGTAGCCGAAGATCTTGAGGAAAGGGATAACAATTTGTATCGGGTTTATTTTAACACTGCCGCCATTCCTTTGGAAGAACGAAAATCAGGCTATTCCAAAAAAGAACGTTATGCGGCTTTGCAGGGTTATGACAATTCGACTTTAGTGATAAACACGACGAAAAGAATAGATGAATTGAGTAAGGAATTGGCAATTCAATCGAAATCATTGGATCAGGTTTTGAAATTGGCTGAAGCAAAAAGCAAACTGTTGTCAGCTATACCGGCGATTCAGCCTGTGAAAAATGAAAATTTAAAACAAATGGCGTCTGGTTTTGGATACAGAACTGATCCTTTTACGAAAGCGAGAAAAATGCATGAAGGAATGGATTTTACAGCCAAATCAGGAACTCCAATTTATGCCACAGGAGACGGAGTTGTTGCAAGAGCTGACAATACCGCTTCGGGATATGGGAATCACATCGTTTTGAGACATGGTTATGGATATGAAACTTTGTACGCCCATTTAAGCAAATACAATTGCAAACCTGGAAAATCGGTAAAAAGAGGAGACATTATAGGATATGTTGGCAGCACCGGAAGATCGGAAGCACCGCATTTGCACTATGAAGTTCATAAAAATGGAAAGGTCGTTAATCCGCTTAATTTTTATTATGGCAATATTTCGGCAGTTGAATACGTTGCTATTTCAAAAATTGCTAACCAAGAGAATCAGTCTCTTGACTAGTGTTCAGTATTCAGTTTTTTAGTATTCAGTGAAGGGCAGATAATAATTTTAAAAAAAAGTAAAAAGCTAAAGGTAAAAGCCAAAAGCTAAATAAAAAAATTATGCAAATAGAATTATCACCAGATAAAAGATATTACAGTATTGGCGAAGTTGCCAAAGCATTTAATGTGAACGCTTCCCTAATTCGTTTTTGGGACAGTGAATTTGACATTCTGAAACCAAAGAAAAACGCAAAAGGAAATAGAATGTTCACTCCCGAAGATGTGAAAAATTTACAATTGATTTATCATTTGGTTAAAGAAAGAGGTTTTACATTAGAAGGTGCCAAGACCCATTTGAAAGAAGGTCAAAAGAAAACAATGGATAAATTTGAAATCATTAGCAAATTAGAATCCATCAAAATGCAATTAATAAGTATTAAAAACGAATTACAACAATAAATAAAAACAAACAATCAAACTTTAAATTTAACAAACATGGATTTTAAAAAATTTTTACCTTGGATTATAGGAGCTGTCGTAATTTTCGGAATTTACAGCTGGGTTAAAGGAATAAACAACACAGCAGTAAATCTGAGCCAAAATGTTGAGCAATCATGGGGTGATGTTCAAACAGCTTACCAAAGAAGAAATGACCTTATTGGAAACTTAGTAAATACCGTAAAAGGTGCTGCCGATTTTGAAAAAAGCACTTTAACTGCTGTTATTGAAGCTCGTGCAAAAGCTACATCAGTTACTGTTGATCCGACAAACATTACTCCAGAACAATTAGCAGCATTCAATTCGGCTCAAAGTGGTGTAAGCAGTTCTTTGTCTAGACTTTTAGTTAGCGTAGAAAAATATCCAGATTTAAAAGCCAATGAAAACTTCTTAAAACTACAAGACGAATTGGCAAGTACTGAAAATCAAATCTTAACAGCTCGTACACGTTTTAACGAAGCTGTTAAACCATACAATACTCATATTAAAACATTCCCTAACTCTATTTTTGCTGGGATGTTTGGCTTCAAAGAAAAAGCATATTTCCAGGCAGTTACTGGAGCTGATAAACCAGTTGAAGTAAAATTCTAGAAACCTAACCCCGCTTCGGCGGGGTTTTTAAAAACAATACGATGTCAAAAGTAGAAGATTTTTTAACCTCAGAAGACGAACAAGAAATTGTTGAAGCTATTCGTTTAGCCGAAAAAAATACTTCTGGAGAAATCAGGGTTCATATAGAAAAAACAACTTCATTGGATGCTTATGATCGCGCCTTAGAAGTTTTTGAGGAATTAAAAATGGATCAAACCGAATTGAAAAATGGTGTTTTAATCTATTTGGCAATCGAAGACAAAACCTTTGTTATTTGTGGCGACAAAGGCATCAATGATATTGTTACCAATACTTTTTGGGATAGTACTCGTGATGTCATGATTGCTCAATTTAAACAAGGGAATTTTAAACAAGGATTAATCGATGGTATTTTGAAAGCTGGAGAAAAACTCAAAGAGCATTTCCCTTGGCAAGAAGGCGATACCAACGAATTATCTAACGAAATATCAAGAGGATAATGAAAAAAATGCAGATGGCAGTTAGCAGTAATCAGTTAGCAGATGGTAGATCGCAGAAAGCAATTTGGACTTTATTCCTTTATGTTTTTCTTCTCTTAAATAGTGGGTCTTTATTCGCTCAATTTGATATTCCGGAAAAGCCCAGTTTTCAAACTTCGGTTTATGATTATGCTCATGTTTTAAATCCGGAAGAAAAAGCACAACTCGAAGATAAGCTGATTAAATATTCGGATTCTACCACTACCCAAATTGTAGTTATCACAATTGAAAGTTTAAAGAATGAAAACATCAACATTTTAGCAACCAATTGGGGGCAAAAATGGGGAGTTGGAGGCACTCAAAAAGATGATAACGGTGTCATTATTCTTTTGGCAAAAAACGAAAGAAAAATAGCGATCAATCCTGGTTACGGACTTGAAGACCGTTTGACTGCTGGAATTGGCGGTGAAATAATCCGAAATATTATTATTCCAGAGTTTAAATCAGGAAGTTATTACCGTGGTTTAGATAAAGGAACCGATGCTCTTTTTGATGTTTTTAAAGGAAAATACAAAGGCGAACGCAAACACCAATCAAAAGGAAAAGATTTTCCTATCTTCCCAATCATTGTGATTGTTGTCATCGTTTTAATACTATTGTCTAAAAACAAAGGTGGCGGAAGCGGGAATTCTGGTAACCGTGGTGGCGGACCTAGTCTTATGGATGTCATTCTTCTAAGCAGCCTTGGAAGAGGCGGCGGAGGTGGTTTCGGCGGAAGTTTTGGCGGATCATCAGGCGGAGGTTTTGGTGGCGGAGGCGGTGGCTTCGGTGGAGGATTTGGCGGAGGCGGATTCTCTGGTGGGGGCTCAAGCGGAAGTTGGTAAAACCATCATACAATTTCACAAATAAATAAACCACTCAATTTGGGTGGTTTATTTATTTACTGCAAACCTTCAATAGAATTATTAGTCAAGTATTGTAAAAAATAAACGTTTTTATCTTGCCAAAGTTTATATTTCGCTCCTATGGAGCTCTCGTTATCCTTATCTTTTCATTTAATTCTATAAATATACTGCCACGCTGTGGCTATGATGATATTTTTATTAACTCTGTAGGGGGGGGACTATTTATAGCACCGAAGGAAGATTAGTAATTTTAAGCTCCATTAGAATAACATCTTTTAAATAATCAAGTTCAACTTATAAAAAAGAAGCCTTCTCACAATATACTTTGAGAAGGCTCTTTTTTGCTTTAGAATCGCATCATTCCATTTGATTTTTTCTCTTTTCCTGCAAACTTTTCAATCTTATAGGTCAATGAGAACATAATATAGCGTTTTAGCACTGTGTTTTCTTGATCTACCACTGTTGTTGGCGTTATCATTCTTGTAGCACTCTGATTTTGATTTAAAATATCATACACTTTCACTTTTGCCATAAACTTTTTGTTATAAAAACTATAAGCTAAACTAGTATTCCATAAGTAGAAATCTTTCTTAAAACCAGGAGAGATATTTGAATTATAAGTGTACCCAAAATCATTTCCAAATGTCCAGTTTTTTGGCCAATAATTTGTTACCTGAAGATTGAGTTTATGTGTAAAGAAATCTGTCTTTTCCACATTATAATTGGTATAATTTGTTTCATTATAGGAATAATTATAAGACGGATTGACTGTCAAAACTTCTCCATAGTCATACGCGAAATTTAATCTAGGAGATAATACAAAAGATTTTGCCGTATATAATTGCCCATCTGTAAATCCTTTTGAAAATCCAATATTATTATTCATTCGTAATCCATAAGTAAATTTATGGGCATCTTTTTTTATGGTTTTATTCCAATAAATTCCTAAGTAAGAATTATAGGTTCCTGAAACATTATCATAAGTTGTGGTTCTTTTTCTATTCTCATCATAACTCACAGACGGTACAATTTGATTGTCATAAAAATTTCCTCCTGAATACAATCCGTAACCCGAGCGCGTTGCATAATCAAAATTACTATACCCAAAATACATACTATGATTTTTATTCAAATCAAGATTAGGATTCCCTATATAGGTATTTAATGGATCCGCCAAATCTTCAATTGCCAACACCTGTTTTGCTGTAGGAAGGCTGTATGCATAGTCATAATTCACATATAATCGTTTACTTTTTGAAAACGAATAAGAGGCATAACCGTTGATGCTTGGCAAAACATACTCCTTATTTAAAGTAGAAACAACATTCAAGTAATCACCTTTGGCATCAAAGTTTACTACCGTTGTACCTAAGTTTAAATTAAGATTAATTTTTTTCTTTTGCAACTCTATACCGGCAGTAGGTATAACTGCTTTTTCTGTACCAGTAAAATCATTAGTCAATGCATTGTTAACAATAGAATACGATTCGCTAGTTTCATCATAATCGAAGGAATCCCTATTGTCTTTCGCATTAGCAAATTTATATTTCATCCCTAATTTCACTTTTAATGAATCGTTAACTGGTTGCGTGAAATCCAAATCTGTTATGTAGCTATCTTTGATATTTTTAGTTTCATTAAATTGATGACGAACATCATCAGGCTGCAACTCTTGATAGAAAACTGTTTTAGAATCAATATAATCATCATTTTTATTGACTGAATTATCATTAGTAAAAACTACACTCAAATATTTACCTTTCTTTTTAAATGATTTGGTAAAAGACAAATTATTGCGAAAACTATCCGAATTGTTCTCGGAGAAATTATTCGAAGTGCTTGAATTTAGCAATGCATCTTTTGCATCAAACGACAACTGTTCGGCAACAACACCCCGCTTAGAATTAGCTTTAGTAAAATTGGGTTCAATTATAATTGATGTGGTAGGATCGATTTTAAATTCAAAAGTTGATGCAATATTGTGTGTGTATCTATCTTCATTAGAACTTGAATTAGATTTGGTCGCAAAATTTCCAGAAGGCAAAAAATTGATCTGATTGGTCGTATTTTCATTTTTAGTATTAGCTCCTGAATAAAAATAACTCAAGGTTGGATCTATATTTTTCCCCCATTGATCTGAAAAATTGATTCCTACTAAATCCGAACGGGTAATTCCAGCTCCTCCACCATATTGTCTTCCGTTTATTCCAAACGAACCATTATCGCCTACCCAAAAACTATTACTTCTCCCTCCTCTCATATTATCAAAAATTTCATCCATAGAAAACCCTACCGAATTGATATTATTGGACGAAGCAAGAACGCTAATCTTTCTTTTGTTTTTAAAATAATTGAGGAGTCCGCTACTTTCATAACGAGAATCCGAACCGAGACCTCCTGTAAATTTTCCAAACAATCCTTTGTTTTTGTTCTCATCAATAGTCAAATTGATGCTAGCATTATTGGAAGCAGCTGCTGCTCCAGTCTTTTCTTCTTTCTTGGTTTTGGTATCCGTAACCTGAACTTTTTTGATGATATCTGAGGGTAAATTTTGCAAAGCAATTTTTCCATCTTTGTCGAAAAAAGGTTTTCCATTCACCAAAACTTGATTCACTTCTTTTCCGTTGACAGTTATTTTTCCATCAGAATCGATATCAACTCCTGGCAATTGCTTTAATAAAGTCTGAACATTTGAATCTGGACGAACCTTAAAAGAAGACACATTGAATTCTAATGTATCTTTTTTAATTCTGATTGGCGGTGCTTGATTTTTTACAACTACTTCGTCAAGAGATTTCGCAGCTTGTTTTAAAATAATTGTCCCAAAATCTTTATCTGATTGAATATTTTTCAATTCAATTTTATAATTTTCATAAGCAACAAATGATACTTTTAAGTATAAAGGCTTATTGCTTTTTTTAGTTTTAAAATCAAATTTTCCGAATTTATCAGTTATGGTATAATCAACAACTGTTGAATCCTGAACATTGGTAAGATACACAGTAGCTGATTCGATTGGAAGATTGGTATTTTCATTAAGGATTTTCCCTTTTAGAGAAACTGAATTTTGAGCAAACAGGAAAGAACATAAAAAAAGTAACAAAAAAGTAAAGTAAAATTTTGTCATAAAAAGGTTTTAGTTATTAGCAATATTTTTAAAGGCTAATTACTTAATTTTAAATTTATTTCTAAAATTACTTACAAAAACTTTAACATATAGTCATAAAAACCACTCAATTACTAGCTTATTTCTTCAACTTCTTTGATTTTATTTTTGTACATTAACAGACTGGAAGCAAATAAAAAAATTTAGACCATTCTGATTTATAAAAATTATTTATAAATTAAAAAAATAGCTATATTTGACTCTTCAAAAACGAATATCTACAAATAATTGCGATATTTTATAATAATTAACACTATTAATTGTCTCTATGCTTTCACATAAAACTAAATATGCTCTTAAAGCACTTCTTTATTTAGCTCAACAAGACGAAAACCATATTTCAAGAACTATTGAAATTTCTGAAGAGGCTAATATTCCAAAAAAGTTTTTGGAACAGATTCTTTTGGATTTAAAAAGAGGTCATTTGGTGGGGAGCAAACAGGGAAAATATGGTGGATATTATCTTTTAAAAGACAAAGAAACGATTACTTTGGCTGATATTCATCGTTTATTTGATGGTGCTATCGCATTACTTCCTTGTGCTTCTTTAAATTTTTACGAACCTTGTTCTGATTGCAAAACTGAGGCTGAATGCAACCTACGCCACGGTTTAGTACTTATTCGCGATGAGACTTTAAAAGCGATGCAAGGCATTACTATCGCTTCGCTAGTAAAAAAATAAAAAAATATTTTTATAATTCTACTAATTTTATAGAATTAATTATATCTTTGCGCAAAAAATCACAAATGACTAACGATCAAAATTAATTATGCAAACAAATCAAACTAAAAAACAGCTTGTCAGGGAAACGACAAACTATCCCCAAATTAACAAAATATATAATTCCAGAAGAAATTATATGTGTATCTGTATGTGTTAAACTTAAAAAAATTTGATTTTAAATTCTACTAATTACATATAATATACAAACTAATGAGAACAATATATAAAAAAACACTATCAAGCTTACTATTATTATTTATTTTTTCAACATCCTATGGTCAGAACTTTTTAGAAGGAGTCGTAAAAAACGATCAAGATGAACCTATTGAAGCGGTTAACATCGTTTTAAAAGGAACTACCAGCACTTCAACTACTGATATTAATGGTAAATTTACCATAGAAGCCAAAGAACTTCCATTTACAATTATTGTACAATATGCTGGTTATAATACTAAAGAAATTAAAATAACTGCCCTACCAACCAATGATAAGCCTTTACAAATAACTATTTCTACTGGTGAAGAAAAAGTGCTGTCTGAGGTAGTTGTTACATCAAGACGTAGAATAGAAAAAGTACAAGATGTGCCAATTGCGGTATCAGTAATCACCGGAAAACAAGCGGAACAATCTGGAGCTTTTAACGTAAATCGTATTAAAGAATTAGTTCCATCTGTACAATTGTATTCCTCAAATCCAAGAAATACAGGAATCAATATTCGAAGCCTAGGTTCTCCTTTTGGACTTACCAATGATGGTATTGACCCAGGTGTTGGATTTTATGTTGATGGTGTTTATTATGCTCGTCCAGCTGCAACAACATTAGATTTTATTGATGTGGACCGAATTGAAGTTTTACGTGGACCACAGGGATCATTGTTTGGTAAAAATACAACTTCAGGTGCTTTTAACATAACTACTCGCAAGCCAAGTTTTACTCCAGGTGCTGATTTTGAAGTAAGTTATGGAAATTATGCTTTTTTACAAGCTAAGGCATCTGTTACAGGAGCTTTGAGTCAAAAAATTGCAGGCCGATTGTCTTTTTCTGGTACACAACGTGACGGATTAGTAGATAATATCGTAACCGGAAGACCAACAAATACGCTAAACAATCAAGGTATTAGAGGACAATTGTTATTTACTCCAACTGAAAATACCAATATTATTTTAGCAGGAGATATTACGACTCAACATAATGACGGATATGCTCAAGTTGTTGCGGGTGTTGCTCCTACCCAAAGAGCTGGCTACCGCCAATTTAATGCGATCATTGCTGATTTAAATTATAAACTTCCAAGTTTGAATGCTTTTGACCGTAAGATTGATCATGATACTCCATGGCGTTCTAACCAAGATTTAGGGGGAGCATCCCTTAATATAGATACAAAAATTGGAAGAGGAACATTAACCTCAACTACAGCTTGGCGTTTTTGGACATGGGATCCATCTAACGATAGAGATTTTACAGGATTGCAACAACTGGCAAAATCACAAAACCCTTCAAGACAATGGCAAGTCACTCAAGAATTACGTTATGCGGGTCAACTTACCTCTAAATTAAGTGGTGTAGCAGGTATCTTTTTTATTGACCAAACATCAAAAACAAAGGGTACAGAAGAATCAGGGAATGCACAATGGAGATTTGCACAAGATTCACAAAGTCCATTATGGAAAACTCCAGGTCTTTTTGAAGGATATGGGATACACACCGACGCCAAAATACATTCAACAAGTGCAGCTATTTTTGGACAATTGGACTGGGCAATAACAGAACGTTTACACGTATTGCCAGGTTTAAGATACAATTATGACAATAAAGATGCTGATTATGACCGTAAAACTTATGGTGGTCTTCAAACTAGTGACCCAGCTTTACTTGCCTTGAAAAAGAAAGTATATACTGACCAACAATTCGCATCACAAATTGACGATACTGACTTTTCCGGAAACTTCACCTTAACCTACAAAGTGTCTGATAAAATCAATGCTTATGCAACTTATGCAAAAAGTTACAAACCAGTTGGTGTGAATGTAGCTGGACTTCCTACACCACCAGCAGGTCAGACTTTAAGTGATCTTGCAGTAGTTAAACCTGAAAGTGTCAATCATTATGAGGCAGGTATAAAAACTTCTCCTTTTAAGAACTCTATATTAAACTTGACCGTTTTTAATACTGATATTAAAGATTTCCAAACCAACGTTCAAGCTGCTGAATTAGGTGTGAATCGCGGGTATCTGGCTAATGCTGACAAAGTACGTGTAAAAGGTGCAGAACTAGATGCAAGCTTCGTAATTAACAGACACTTTAGCGTTAATGGGGCTGCAACCTATACAGATGGTAAATATGTTAAATTTACAAATGCACCGCTTCCTTTAGAAGAAACTGGTGCCACTGTAGGAGGTGTTGCCGTATCTTTTAAAGATGTTTCTGGAACTGATTTACCGGGTGCTTCAAGATGGGCAGGCAGCTTAGGAGGTGAATATACTAAAAACGCTAAATTCTTCGGGAATATTGGGAAATTTTTTATCGCTCTTGATGGCTACGCTCGCTCTGAATTCTCATCAAGCCCTTCTGCTTCTAAATACTTAGTAGTTCCAGGTTATGCAATTTTTAATGGTCGTTTAGGTTTCCGTACATCAGACGGTTTATCAGTACACTTCTGGGGACGCAACCTTTTGAACAAAAACTACTATGAGCAATTATTACCTGCTGGTGGAAATGCAGGACAATATGCAGCTGTATTGGGCGATCAAATAACATATGGAATTACATTGAAATATTCATTATAATATTTTGTAAAATCATTTCCTTAAAAGAACTGATTTGGATTAAAAAATTACCGCCGAAACTTACATTTAAGTTGCGGCGGTTTTTATATTAAAAAAAGTCAATTAGTCTGAACAAATAAAAAAGTCTCAAACACTCCTCATCCGTATTTGAGACTTTTTTATATCAAAATTGATAATGATTGAGATTAATTCATATCATTATTACTTCCTCCACCATTATCGTTTCCTCCACCGTTATCAGTTCCTCCATTATTGCCTCTGTTTCCTCCCCAGTTTCCATTTCCTCTTCCTTCTCTCATTCTGTCTCTGGCAGCAGCTTCATTAGCTTTCATCTTTTTGAATTGATCAGGAGTCAAAATCGCTTGTAATTTAGCATCTGTAGCTTTTTTGTCTTCCTGTCTTTTGGCTCTTAAAGCATCTTTATCTGCATCCGTCAATTGTTTTGACTGATCTGCTCCTGCACGTTGAGCGCGCATTGCTTCCAATTTAGCATTTTGTTCTGCAAGAATTGGTTTGATTTGTTCTTGCTGTTGAGCAGTCAAACTTAATTCTTTAGTCATTCTGTCTAACATAGCTTGTTCTCTCTGCTCTGGAGACATTCTTTCTCTTTTCGGCTTATCAGCCTTTTTGTCTCCTTGGACTTGGTCTTGTGCAAAAGACGAAACACTTACAGCTAATAATGCTGCGATAACTAACTTTTTACTCACAATTGTAAAATTGTTTTTTTGGCATTCGTGACCCGAGCCTGAAAGGCGAACGGATGAAATAATTTGTGATTTCATTTTATTTACTTTTTTAAGGTTATACTTGTAAGACTGATTTGTATTTAAATGGTTTAACCAACAATTTATTAATTTTTTATTAAAATTTGAATTTAATAAATTCCTCATTATTCAAAATAGCACTATCTTTCTTTCTAGCCCTGATCGAAGCGGCATCTTTTTATCCCGCTCTTTTTTCGGGATAAAAAATATAGCGTAGAGCAGGTACACTCTTTCTGAAAATACCTGCTCCTCCCGCTTATAAAAAACAATAATCAACCTCGAAATAATTAATCCATATCTCTATTTCTTCTATTATAACCACCTCCGCCAGGACCACCTCCAGAACCACGTCTTTCTTTAGATCCGAAACTTCCAATTTTATACATTAAAGAAAACATCGCATATCTTTTTAAAACCGTATTCTCCTCATCACGGATTGTTGTCGCAGAGATTGTTCTGGTTGCGCTTTGGTTTTGATTTAAAACATCATAAACTTTAACTTTTAAAGTCATTTTCTTTTGATAAAAACTATACGATAAACTGGTGTTCCATAAATAAAAATCTTTTTTGAAATCGCCTGAAATATTTGAATTATAATTATACCCAAAGTCATTACCAAAAATCCAATTCTTTGGCCAATAATTAGTGGTTTGTATGTTAAATCTATGTACCACATTTGAACTCGCATTTATCGAAGAATTACTATAGGTTGATTCGCTATAAGACAAACCATAAGAAGGAGCCACCGTAAGCAATTCTCCATAATCGTAAGAAACATAAACATTTGGAGAAATCCCTAATGATTTTGCACCGTACAAAAGACCATTAGTAAACTTTTTATCTGAAGCATAATTACCATTTATACGCAAACCATAACGTATAACATGAGCATCTCTTTTTATACTTTGCCCCCAGTTAGCGCCAAGAGTAGTTCTATAAGTCCCTGTAACGTTTTTATAAGTAGTTGTTCTTTGACCAGAAACCGGATCATAAATAGACGAAGCAACCACCGCACTATTAAAGAAATCCCCAGTTGCAAACAAGCTATACCCTGAACGAGTGCGGACATCAAAATTTCTATAATTAATATTTACACTATTTACTTTATTTAAATTCAAATCTGGGTTTCCTACAACAGTATTCAATGGATTCGCCAAATTCGCCACTGGCATTAATTGAGTTGCAGTTGGAAGACTACTTGAATAATTGTATCTAAAAGTAATGAACTTTGATTTTTCAAACCTGTACCTTACTTGAGCATTGCCATAAGGCAGAAAATATTGCTGATTCAAATCGGTAGCTTTATCCAGATATAAGGAATGATTATCATAATCAACGATAGAAGTTTTCGAATTCAAAGTAAAAGTGAAATTGTTTTTTTCGAAAGTAAGACCCACTTCTGGAGTAACTGAATTTCGCCTTGAAGTGATGTAATTACTTTGCAACTTATTTAAAACAGAATAGGAACTCCCATCATAATCATATGTTTTTGCATCATTTACTTCGTTTGCCCAATCTAATTCTGTACCAATACGAATACGCAAAGAATCGGTTATGGGTTCTGTATATTCCAATTCGACAGAATATGAATCAGCAGAATTATTGCTTTGTCCATTTTGATCACGATTCTTATCCGGTATAATTCCCTGATGATAAACAGTTAAAGATTTATTGATTGCATCCGAATCACTATTAGAATTATTATTACTAAAAACAAAACTAAGATTCCTAGCTTTTCTTTCGAAAGCTTTATTAAAATTTATGGTGTTACCAAAATTTGTTGAGGTATTTTCTTTATATGAATTTCCGCTACTTTCATTTAAAGATGCTCCATTTTGATCCGTAGCAGCACTAGAAGATTCTGAATTACTATTGGTACGCGATTTACTGACGTTTGGCGTAACAACAAGTCTAGTTGTTGGATCTATTTTATATTCAAACTCAAAGTTGGCTTTATTTTCAGTTCCTTCATTTCTCGTTTTTGAATCCGATTCAGTTAAATTAGTACTCGTTGCTGATAAAAATTCGGCTTGTTTGGAGTGAGATTTATTTTCATTAATTGTATTCTTAAAATCATACCCTGCCGATGTATTGAAAACTTTGGCCCACTCATCAGAATAATTAAAACTAACCATATTGGTTGTCGTAATCCCTTTCCCTGATGCTGTAGATCTAGTTGCCTGATTACTATTTCTACCACCTCCCATATTATCAAATACTTCGTCCTGAGCAAAACCAGTCGAATTGATATTATTGGCAGAGCCTAACACACTAATTTTTTGCTTATTATTAAAATAATTTAATATCAAACTGTTCTCATACCGATCATCTGTTCCGTAACCGCCCATTACTTTCCCGAAAATACCTTTGTTTTTCTTTTCATCAATTGTGAAATTAATACTGGCATTATCGGAACTAGCTTCTTGCTTTGACAGTTCTTCTTTTTTGGTTTTAAAATCAGAAACCTGAATTTTATTAATCATGTCGGCTGGCACATTTTTTAGCAATATAGCTCCGTCTTTTCCAAAGAAAGATTTTCCATTAACTAAAAACTGAGTAACTTCTTTCCCGTTGGCAGTAACCTTACCATCAGTATCTACTTCGACACCTGGCAGTTGTTTCAATAAAGTTTCAACATTCGCATCTGGACGTACCTTAAAAGAATTAGCATTAAACTCTAAAGTATCTTTTTTTACCTTAATGGGAGGTGCATCATTTTTTATAACCACCTCATTTAACGCAGTTTCATTTTGAGATAAATATAATTTACCAAAATCTTTACTTTCTAAAAGTTTGCTTTGTTCCTCAGAATAGGTTTGATAGCCTATAAAGTTGATTTTCAAGAAAACAGGTTTGTCATATTTTTTGGTATTAACTTTAAATTCCCCATTTTTATCAGTAGTAGTATATTCAATAACAGTAGAATCTTTGACATTAGAAAAATAAACCATTGCTGATTCTAATGGCTTTTGGGTGTTAATATCATACACTGTTCCTTTAATAGTAATCACATTTTGAGCACTTACCGTAAAAAAGAATAATAAAAAAAGTAACGACGAATAAATTTTAGACATAAAGCATTTTAGTTATAATAGAACCTATAAGACAATCAAATCCAAAAAAGGTTTAATTGTGTCTTAAACATTTATTAAAATTTGCTTCTGGATTATTTTATAACCAACTAACAGATCTGATTAAAATTGTTTTATAACCACAAACAACCCTATAAAATTGATGGGTTTGTGTACATTTGCCGAAAAATTGAAATTTCCTGAATGAAAACCATCAAAATATTTGTCTTTTTATTGATCTGTTTTGTTTCCAGAGCTCAAACCGAAAAAAACATTGACCATCAAAGTTTGCTTTGGACACGATATAGCAATCAGCTGTCGATCAATGAAAAATGGGCATTACACACAGAATTTGATAACCGTATTTTTATAGCTCCAGTTCAAGAAAACACTTTTGTATTTCGAATTCACGGGCGATATAGAATCAACAATGCTTTAGATGTTGGCGCTGGTTATGCTTATTTTAATGTCACGACTCAGGATCCAGAAATGACTTATGATTTTAAAGTTCCTGAATACCGATTACAACAAGACATTACATGGAGACAAGAATATGGTGATTTTGGTATCAATCAACGCTTTCAGGTGGATGAACGTTTTATTCATAATTCCAATAAAGACGAATTACTTCCAGGTACTACTTTTAACTGGAGATTAAGATACCGCCTTCAAGGAGAATATACCTTTTGGAAAAAAGGAAATCAATATTGGAAAGCGAATATTTATGATGAAATAATGATTAACGTTGGTAAAAATATTGTCAAAAACACTTTCGATCAAAACCGATTTTACCTTGGTTTGCAATGCGGAGCAACCAAAAACATAGCTCTCGAATTGGGTTATATGAACAGTTTCCAACAACGTTCCAGCGGAGTCGATTATTATGCCAGAGACATTATTCGGTTTACAGTTTTCCACAAAATAAATCTAAAAGGGAAACGCAAAGTATAAATCGATTAAAGTTTCTTAAAATTTATTCATAAAAAAAGCCCCAAATTTAGGGGCTTTTTTTACTTCTCTCTGATATAAATATCTATAGGTACTCCTGAAAAGTCCCAATTTTCTCTAATCTTATTTTCAAGGTAACGTTTGTAAGGCTCCTTAACATATTGCGGCATATTGGCAAAAAACACAAACTGAGGAGTCGATGTTGGCAATTGCATACAATATTTAATTTTCACATACTTCCCTTTCGTTGCCGGTGGCGGATAGGCTTCAATTACTTTCAACATGAATTCATTGAATTTTGAAGTTGGAATACGTTGCTGTCTATTTTCATACACTTGAACCGTAGCTTCCAAAGCTTTTAACAAACGTTGTTTAGTCAAAGCTGAAACAAAAAGAATAGGCACATCCGTAAAAGGCATTAATTCTTTCTTGATTTTCTCTGCATAATCACGGGTTGACATTGTATCTTTTTCAACCAAATCCCATTTGTTTACCAAGATAACTACTCCTTTACGGTTTTTCTCAGCTAACCAAAAAATACTTTGATCCTGACCTTCAAATCCGCGAGTGGCATCAATTACCAAAATACAAATATCAGCATGCTCAATCGCACGAACTGAACGCATCACTGAATAGAATTCTAAATCTTCCTTAACTTTCGCTTTACGACGAATACCAGCCGTATCTACCAAGTTAAATTCAAAACCAAAACGGTCAAATTTAGTATCAATGGCATCACGAGTAGTTCCCGCAATGTCCGTAACCATAAATCTGTCTTTACCAATAAGTGCATTGATAAAACTTGATTTTCCAGCATTAGGACGACCTACAACCGCAAAACGCGGTAATACCACTTCTTCTTTAACTGGTTCTGGTTTCATTGGGAACGCATCAATCAATGCATCCAACAAATCCCCTGTTCCACTTCCTGAAATACTGGCAAACGTATAATATTCTCCTAATCCAAGGTTATAAAACTCAATGGCATCTTTTTCACGCATTACGTTGTCCACCTTATTTACGGCTAATAAAACTGGTTTAGTAACTTTACGCAACAATTTAGCAACCGTTTCATCCATTGGCGTAATACCTTCTTCAACATCAACCACAAACACAATTACATCGGCCTCATCGATAGCCAATTCTACTTGTTTACGGATTTCACCTTCAAAAACATCATCGGATCCACGGATATATCCTCCTGTATCAATCACAGAAAATTCTTTTCCGTTCCACTCGCTTTTACCGTAGTTTCTATCTCTGGTAACTCCAGAAACTGAATCTACAATAGCTTCTCTTCTTTGTATCAGCCTATTAAAAAGGGTTGATTTCCCTACATTAGGTCTTCCTACTATCGCAACAATGTTATTCATAATATAAATTCAAATATTTACTTTTCCGAATACTGCTTTCGAGTTTCGGCGTGCAAAGGTAGTGTTTAAAACCATGAATATCAATTTTTTTGGTATATTCGCCACAACCAACTAACTTAACCAATTCATTTCGAAAATTATGGATGCCAATAATGAGATTCGTTTGCGATTGCGGTTCTACAAAGATGTGGATCAAAACATAGATTCGCTACGACAAAAATTCATTCATTTTACCACCACCAAATCCCCTGATTACATTCTGAAAATAAAAGAATATCATATTTGGATTAATATCAAAGGCATTAAAAAAAGATATTGGTCGCCTCATCTTCATTTAGAAATGGAATCCAAAGGCGAAAACCAAACTCACATTCGAGGACTGTTTGGACCTGATCCTAATCTGTGGACTTTTTTTATGTTTTTGCATTTTATGATAGCCGGAACTTTTATCATTTTTTGTGGAATTGCCTATTCCGATTATGTACTGAAAAAGAATACAGCAGATGACTTCATCGTAATGCTTCTTATGGTTTTTGCGTGGTTTTTACTCTACGTAATTGCTAAACAAATTCGAAGCAATGGCGAAAAACAAATGGATGATATTGAGAAAGTGTTCTTGGAAATTTTGAAGTCTTAACAAAATGTTTTAACCGCAAGGAACGCAAAGTATTACGCAATGATCGCAAAGCTTTGCGAACCTTGCGTTTTTGGAGACAAAGAATTATTTTTCTTTGCGCTCCTCGCGGTTAAATCTGTAGCAAAAAAAATCAGCATTAGAGAAAAACTCCAATACTGATTTATATTTTTTTCACTTCAAAATTTAGTTCCAATTTTCCCCTGAAAAATGAACAGCTTGTTTTAGTGTGATTGCTTCGTTCCTCGCAATGACATTGTACTGAATACTAAAAACCTGAACACTGAATACTACTGATTGTATCCAAATCGCTTCAACATGTTCGCGTTGCTTCTCCAGTTTTTATTCACTTTCACATACAATTCGATGTGAATTTGTTTTCCAAAGAATTTCTCTAAATCCACACGGGCATCCATTCCGACTTTTTTCAAAGCGGCACCTTTGTGACCAATGATGATTCCTTTTTGAGTATCGCGTTCCACCATAATCAAAGAGCGGATTCGGATGATGTTGTCATCTTCCAAAAATTCTTCGGTTACAATTTCTACTGCGTATGGAATCTCTTTACTGTAATTCAATAATATTTTTTCACGGATGGTTTCGTTTACGAAGAAACGTTCCGGTTTGTCTGTCAATTGATCTTTTGGATAATACGCTGGCGATTCTGGCAACAACGAAATAATCCTTTGAAAAACTTCAGGGACATTAAAATTCTGCAATGCTGATATTGGATAAATTTCTGCATTAGGAACTTTCTCTGTCCAAAAAGCCACTTGTTGCTCTAATTGTTCCTGATTGGAATTGTCAATTTTGTTCAACAACAACAAAACTGGAATTTTAGAATGAATGATTTTATTAAAGAAAGCTTCGTCTTTCAACTCCTGCTCTCCTATTTCGACCATATAAATTAGAACGTCAGCATCTTCAAAGGCAGATTTCACGAAGTTCATCATCGACTCCTGCATTTCATAAGCTGGTTTAATGATTCCAGGAGTATCAGATAATATTAACTGAAAATCTTCTCCATTTACAATTCCGAGGATTCTATGACGAGTTGTTTGCGCTTTAGACGTAATAATTGATAATCTTTCACCAACAAAGGCGTTCATTAGCGTTGATTTACCGACGTTTGGATTCCCGATGATGTTTACAAAACCTGCTTTATGTGACATTTCTACTTTCATTTAAGCTGCAAAGGTAGTCATATCAAGCCAATAGATAAAATAAAACATTTTTTAAATTTTTTGTTGAAAGTGTCGATTTTCGTCGTATATTTGCACCCGAAACATCGCGGGATAGAGCAGTAGGCAGCTCGTCGGGCTCATAACCCGAAGGTCACAGGTTCGAGTCCTGTTCCCGCTACTAAGGTAGCCTTTTTACTGAGATTACAAAACGCACATCGCGGGATAGAGCAGTAGGCAGCTCGTCGGGCTCATAACCCGAAGGTCACAGGTTCGAGTCCTGTTCCCGCTACTAAGAAGCTTCACAATAATTGTGAGGCTTTTTTTATGCCCAAAAATCACCTCCCTACCCTTTAAAAAACTACAATTTAAAATTCTTTTTGGATCAAGTTCAAAAAGTTGAGGACTAAGCAAATCATTGTAGGTGTTCGATAAAGGTCCTTTTGATAGTACAAATTGGATCAAGTTTTTTTCGAGCCTTGCAAAAACTGATTTTACTGATAACAAAGCTATTTACTAATCTTCTATTTGACATAATGTTTTTCATACATTATTCATACACTATCCATGCCTTTGAGTGGGCTTTGTTATACACTAAAAAAGCATCTGCATAGTCCTAAAATAACTATACAGGTTGATAAATAAATCCTGATATAACTAATATAATTGTCTCGTCCTTCTACATCGCCAAAACCACTCCTTGTCTCGTTTTGAATTTCTTACTTACTCTAATTCTTTTTCATTTGTTTTACTGGGTCATATTGTTGAGCATCTTTATCAATATGAACATTTTCTCCAGCGGTTAATAACCATTTCCCCTTTTGTTTTACAAATATAAGAGTAGACAGGTCGTCATTAGGTTTTGGTTTTGTACCGTCAGGCGCAGGATCACCACCAGTGAAATACAATTCAACATGAGCAACGCACACATCCTCTGTTATGAAGCGGATTGACACCGATTTTTTCTCACATATTGATGTTTTAAGAAATGTATTATGATAGGCTTGATGCGCATATTGAGACTCACTTCGTCCTTTCCACCACATACCTACCACATTTACCCAATCAGTGTTTTCTGTAGTATAATTTTTCATGTCATCATAATTATGATTGTTCCAACAATAAACCATGGCATCCACCTGCTTATTAATGGCAGCTTCATCTTTAGCTCGATTTTGAGCTTTGGCAAAACTATATAAGCTAAAAAAAATAACAACAAAAAATATTTTTTTCATGACAGATAATTTAAATTCAAATGCAATTAATTATCAATATTTTTAAGCGATAATAAAATTGAAATTTCATAATTAAAAATTTTAATTTGAGTCCTGTTCACGCCACTAAAAAAGCTTCAGAGAAATCTGGAGCTTTTTTTTATGCGTTAACCCTCATACTCTAATCATTGTTCCTTTTAGAGAATAAGCAATTGCCAGAACATCCTTTTTTGATTGTTCGTCAATATTGTGTTTTTCCAATGAGGCAAGAATATCGTCAATTGTGCTCATATACTCAGCTTCGCTGATATTCATGCCCCGATGTGCTGTAGTCATGTCTTTTCCGGTGTACTGTTCTGAACCTCCACTACCCGCTGATAAAAATTCAATGAGGTGCTGTCTGACTTGAGCAAAATGTGCCACGTCTTCTTTTACCGGAAGAAATCGAGCCATTATATTTGGGTTAATCATGTGAGCTTCTATAATATCATCCACAATTGCGGTGATTCCATTTGCTCCACCAAGTCTTTCATAAAGTGTTTTTTGTTTAGTTGCTTCCATTTTGCGTTTCTTTTTAAAATTATTAAAATGAGTAATTATGATTAAAAAATAATCACTCCCAGAATTAATATTTATTACCACAACCAACTACTTTTTAGACGGGGCAAAAATAGAATCTCCAAATTTTAAAAATACAAATACAACAAAATCAAGCAGTTAATCATCATACTAATTTACGAATAATTCTTTAAAAATGATTTTAAAGACCTTTTTAATTTATTATAAATATTGACTTACCCACCCGTTTTATCGCTACTATTTTATACTTTTATTACACAAAACAGCAAACCCTCTATGAGCTACCGTGTGGACACAAGTCAAAAACAGCCACGAATAGCACTAATTGATACTAATTTAAATTCATGAAAATTGATTACACGAATTATTTAAGACAAAGATTTGTGAAAATTTGTGAAATTTGCGGCAAAAAAATAATTTCTATCATTTGTGTCCAGATGACAGCCCTCTATGAGTCTCTTTCAACACGAGATCACGCAAAACGACTGGATTTCTATTCCTGCAAGAAAAACTTCTTTGCATCTATATTTTTAGCAGTAAACCATTAGACTTTTTATGGTTTTATTCTCTTTTGTTTTTCATACACTATCCATACACTATGTGTTGTCCCTGTGTCGTCATCATTTTTTGTCGATAATCAAGTGAAATTACTTCTAAAAAAAAGAAGAATTTAAATCTCTTTGAATTCCTCCTGATTATTTTACGACCTTCCAATAAGGATGGATGGAAATGTGGCGGTTCCATTCAACCGCGGTTTCATTACTTCGTCCGTTCGCTATCGCTAGGGTGTTCGTGCTGTGCACGCAACGAAACTTTAGCTGTTAAGTGCAGCAGTATTTTTAATTACAATCTAGCATTTCTAGGTCTATTTTTTTTTTTTTTATATACCTGTTCTAAAAACATTATTTTTTACTTTTTGTAAAAGGAATAATCATAGGAACATTATTCTGATAATCTTCATATTCTTTTCCAAAATATTTTTTAAGGTCTTTTTCTTCTAAATATTTGATTGCGATAAAAATATAAATTGTGGTAATTATGGCAAAAATCAGGTGTCCAACAGTCATTTCAGGAGTTGCCCAAAATGCAATTATGAATCCCAGCATAATGGGGTGTCTTACTATTTTATATAAATAGTTCACTTTAAAATTATAATCTTTGGAAAACCGGCTATTTAAATTGTCAAAAATTTGTTTTAACCCAAACAATTCAAAATGATTAATCATGAATGTTGAGAAAAAAACGATAAGCCACCCTAAGAAATATATCCCGGTAAAAATGAGGGCAATGCTCTCATTTTCAGTTTTCCAAACAATAGCAGGCATAGGCTGCCATTTCCAATAGAGTAAGAGTAGTGCTAAACTTGAAAGCAGCACATAAGTACTTCGTTCAATAGCGGGATTAATAATGGTTGTGAACCATTTTTTAAAAGCAGGTCTGGCCATTACACTGTGCTGTATTGCAAAAATGCTTAACAACAGGGCATTGATCAACAATGCGTTACTAAAAGCAGTTTCAGTTCCTGCATCTATAGATTTTGGAACAATAAAATTACCAATGAACCCTATTGCATAAAGAAATGAAATTAGGAAAATGATGTAGGCAATTATTCCATAAACAAAAGAAATTAATTTTTCCATGATATACTTATTTCGAGTTAAAAGAATAGTTACTGTTTGTAAAAAGTATTTAATCCTTTTAGGGCATAAGAATAGAAAACTATGCAAATATACAAAAAATCAAGTATTCATGCTTTTTGTTGCCATAATAATTTTTTAAATGTTAATTTTCAATTGTTTTCTTACCATTATAGCATAAAAGCTTGGATTTAATCCGTTTGATGAATTAAATTATTTCCGTTTTAATTTGGTAAGGGAATGTATAAATTAGTCGCGTTGCAAACGCTTTATTTAGCTCATGGTAGAAGAAAGCAGGTACTCGTTGCAAACGAACACCAGAGAGGTTGGATGATAACTTTGTTTAATATGCTTGATAACCTCATAGAAATTTGGAAAAACCCTCTTAAGTACTTTAATTGAGTTTACATAATAATCCGACAAACTCGAATTGTTTGAGTAATTTCAGCTATAAAGTTATATGAAAATTAATTTTTTCTAAATCTTCTATTGTAAAATCTTCCTTTTTAATATACATATTCTGTTCAAATACGCTATCTACACCATATTTGTAAATGCTATCTTGACTTGCAACATAAAAATGCAACTTATTACCTTCGCATTCTTCAATAAATCTTTCCCAAGATGACTTTCCTGGGCTCAAAGATCCCTCTCTATTTGCTTTTATACCAACAGCTAAAAATCTATCTCCTTTCAAATTATCACTTTTTTTTACCAAATTAAGATTTCTTTTTGTTATAAAGCAACTAACTGCAGATTTTGAATCATTTTTAATATATAAAAATCTATTTTCAATTTTGTCGCAAGAAAAAGAGGCTACGATGGTAAGAATTAAAAAAGAAGTTAAAAAATATTTCTTCATAATTTATCTAAGGTATTATATGGTTAAGTAATTTATTTTTTGTGTCTTCATCAAATTTATCAAAATCAACAGGAAATTCATTAAAATCGCATCCTGCAGGTTGATTATCCCAATAATAAGATAATGTATTTGCTGTTGTTTCTGACCAGGTATATTTTTCCCATTCAAAAGCAGAAGTTAATACACTTTGATCAAACCCCGACCGCTCGGATATGCAATTCCGCCTATCGGAAAATTTACCCCTATCTATTTTTTGTAAATTTGACTACATTTGAAAAATAACAAATCTACTATTAATTTTTAGCAAACAACTTCTAAATTATTCATCTTACTATAATCAATGCTTACACTTTATCAAAGCCCAACAATAATAATCCGCGAATTTTTATCTAAAGAACAACAAACCTTTTTAGATCTTTTTAAGGATCATCAAGTTACACAATACCTTCCTGATACTTCACCAGAAAGATATGTAGAAATGTTTACTGAATTGCTTGAAAATTATGAAAAGAAAAATCTAAGTCGCTGGGCGATATTTGATGCAACAAATACTAATTTTATAGGAATGTGTGTTGCCCGTATTTTTGCACACAACATAAACCAAATAGAGATCGGGTATGTGCTTAGTAGAAAATATTGGGGAAAAGGTATTGCAACAGAAGTATGTAAGGCAATAACACAATATAGTTTTGCAAATACAAATACGAAAGAAGTTGTAGCCCTAACAGATCTCGATAACACTGCATCGCAAAATGTGTTGCAAAAAGCCGGATTTGAACGATTAAATAATTTGATAAAAAATGAAGAAGAGTTAGCCTATTTTAAAATAGGAAGGTTATAATCTCAATGTATGGGGTATGTTGATGTGCTAACAAAATATAAGGATCAAACATTTTTTACATTATACCCCTTTAGATTAGATTTACTTAGTTTGATCGCTATCGCTCGGATGCAATCTCAATATCATCAAGTTAAGAGTTTTAAAAATAAAAAGCACGCAGATTTTAGCAGAAAAGTAGTGAGAAAACCTTCAGAATCTGCAAAATCTGCGTGAAAACAAATGAGTTAATTTCTTAACTTAATTACGTTGTGTGCAAGCTGACAAAAGCCTCAGATTTCTCTAAAACTTTTTTAATAAAATAAATTCTTAATAATCAATAGTACTCTTATTAACATTAGAGAACTTTTGACTATTCCAGTTATCCCGCCTGTTTTGTATCAAAATCTACCATCCATTCTATTCCGTATTTGTCTCTAAACATTCCAAAATAAGAATTCCAAGGACTGTCGCTAATTGGAACTTCAACACTTCCACCTTCTGAAAGTCCGTAAAACAGCTTGTCGGCTTCTTCCCTACTGATGGCATTTATAACTATTTTAGACCTGTTTTCATTTTCATTCACTTTCCCCATAAATTCGGGTACATCGTTACCCATCAAAAGATTTCCACCTATTGGCAAAGCAATGTGCATTATTTTATGCGCTTCACTTTCTGCTATTGGATTTTCAGGACTTGAAATGTCTTTAAAACGAACAATTGTTGCAAACTCTCCGCCAAATACTGATTTATAAAAATGGAATGCCTCTTCTGCATTTCCATTGAAATTGATGTGTGGATTAATTAGTGCCATAATTTTATTTGTTAATTGTTAATGTGTTAGGTTTACTTCCATTTATTTTTAACCACATAGATTCATAGATTTTATACTTCACTAAAGACGTTTCACTTTATTAAAGACAAGCATAGCTATGTGGACCCAAGTCCCAAGAGATAGCGAACAGGTGAAGCAATTGGCTATCTAACTCTTTTTTTATATGTCTATATGTAGTTAATTGTTACTGTGTTAGGTTTACTTCAATTTATTTTTAACCACATAGATTCATAGATTTTATACTTTGCTAAAGACGTTTCACTTTATTAAAGACAAGCATAGCTATGTGGACCCAAGCCCCAAGAGATAGCGAACAGGTGAAGCAATTGGCTATCTAACTCTTTTTTTATATGTCTATATGTAGTTAATTGTTACTGTGTTAGGTTTACTTCAATTTATTTTTAATCACATAGATTCATAGATTTTATACTTCACTAAAGACGTTTCACTTTATTAAAGACAAGCATAGCTATGTGAATCCAAGACCCGAGCGATAGCGAACAGGCGAAGCAATTGGCTATCTAACTCTTTTTTTCTATATTTCTATGTGTTAATTTTACTTTTTATAATTACCTCCAAATATTAATAGTCCTTGTTTTTTAATTTATGATAGGATAGATAAGAAGCAATCAAAATCCCTAGAAAAATCAAAGGAAAAAAGGATTGAAAATCCATTCCATCAACGGCAAAATGACTGATACTTGCAAAAATAAAATCAAAGATAAAACCAGCATAAGCCCATTCTTTTATACGTTTTGGCACTTGAGGAATAATTAGCGCTATTACCCCTAGAACTTTAAACACCACTAATGCGTTGCCAAAATATTCCGGATACCCCAAATGCCTTATTCCTTCTTTCGCAAGCGCTGTTTGCGAAGTCAATGCAGGAATCAAACCTTCCATTATGAATAACAACGATGTTGTTATCCAAAAAACAATTTTTGTACTTTTCATTTTTAAAAATTTATTGAAATTACATATCTGGAATATTAGGTTCTACTAATTTTTTTAATTTCTCTAAAGATTCCTGCCAGCCTAAATAGCACATTTCTGCCGGTATCATTTCGGGAATACCTTCTTGAGTGATTTTTATTTCGGTTCCGCATTGCA